>JAESGR010000447.1_pt1 | contig 32590 bp, 28 predicted proteins | sample 9269771 | NCBI WGS metagenome assembly JAESGR01 (sample SAMN15739572, study PRJNA653492) | algae metagenome | isolation source: Chroococcus sp. CMT-3BRIN-NPC107 and co-occurring heterotrophs from well... | place: USA: Clark Mountains Wilderness, California | collected 2010-04-18 | reverse complement strand
CGCCTGCCGCCTGCAGATTCCACCCGGAGCGATCCGGAACACGGTGACCACAATGAGCCTGCCCGTTGAGCCTTCCCCGATCACCACACAGCAGGCATCGCGGTTCGAGCAGGCGATACTGGCCGGCGTGCCCCGTGCGAAGCACGCCGAGTTGGTGGCTTTGCTGCGCTCTCCGGACCCAGCAGTGCGCGAGATTGCCCTGGTGCTCATCCAGCTGGATCGCGAGGAGGCGGCACGGCGAGCGGCGCGGCGCCGTCCTCGGGGCGTGGCTCAAGGGTGGTAGCCCCTAACAGTGATCGGTTCGTTTGGGCTGCGTGATGAGGCCAAGATGTCACCACCTATTGCTGTGCTCCCACCCGCCATCGCCGCCGGGATTCTGACGCCCGTGGGCACTGGTCATGTCTTCGCTCAGAGCCGGCAGAGATGCGCCTGGCAGGCGAACTGGTCCTCACGACGCTGTCGCCGTGTCATGCCAGCTACGGTGCCGCGATCGATGGACGACCCACGTGGTGCACGCCCCTGGTCGTTGACTCCTGTGCCTGAAAGGGGTGGCTCATTCCGGGTCGGCGAGGAGGTGCGAGAGCCGTTGCAAGCCCAGGCGCATACGCCCTTTGACCGTGCCCAGGGGCACGTCCTCGCGCTCGGCGATTTCCCGGTGGGTGAGATCCGCAAAGAAGGCCAGTTCGATGGCCCGACGTTGGGCGTGCGGTAACGAGGCAACGGCAGCGCGGACACGCGCCTGGTCATCGCGTTGTGAGACCTCGGCCCAGGTGTCGGAGGCCGCGTGCTGATCGATCATCTCGTCGAAGCTGACGTCGGCCCGCGGCATACCACCACGGCGCCGCACCAGGTCGATGGCGCAGTGATGCACGATGGTCAGCAACCAGGGGCGCACGCAACCACGCGTGGGGTCAAAGGTTGCCGCGCGGTGCCAGACACGGAGATAGGCATCCTGCACGGCCTCTTCTGCCGCGCCACGCTCCTGCAGAATGCGGTAGGCCAACCCATACGAGATCCCGCTGTAGCGGTCATAGAGGGCCAGCAACGCCGGATGCTCACCCCCAGCGATCGCCGAGAGGAGGTCAGCATCACCGGGATCCAGATCCGCGGTCTGCACCACACGGGCGGTGCTCTCACGTCGAGGTACGTCGAGAGCAGGCGGCGCTGCCATCACCACCAGCGCGCTAGGCACGCGCGGACCGTCGGGCGTGAGAGCCGCAGCGGTAAGGAGAACGTGAACACGCTTTACGAGTCGGCCATGGAACGCAGCGGCGGTGGTGCCCGACGACATCGCCAGGAGACCTGAGCAGCACCGTCAGCGCGTCCAGGTTGGTGGCCTCGAGTGAGCGCGGTCAACGCTGAGCACACTATGGATAGTGGGGCGAACGGTGGGCATCTTAATCACCAGGGTCTGCAGGTCCGATTCGAGCATAAGTGTGCGCCGTGCGACACGTCAGCCCGTCAAGTACGAAACACGATGTATCTCGATAATAAGCATGAAATGCATTATTCATGCCACGACGTCATGTACGTGATCATGCGCTGGAGCCGGTGGGACCCGTCGCTCACACTCGTTCGCGGAGGGCGCGTCCACGGCCGCCGCAACTTCCAGGGCTTCCAGGGCCTCCACGACCGTCGCATCGATGGGCAGCATCTCGGCCAGTCCCGCCAGCTCCAGCCGCTGGATGACCAGGTCCGTCGGAGCCACAAGGTGCAGATCGCCGCCGGCCCGTTGCGCCTGATGCATGCCAACCAGCAACGACTTGGCGCCGGCACCGTCGATGCTCGGCACGTCACGCACATCAAGGATCAGGTTGGGGTGTCCCGCGGCGATGGCGGTCGTGATCTCGTCAAGCGCTTGTGGAGCGGACCCGCGGTCAAGGGGGCCAGCCAAGTGCATCACCGTCGTGGTCTCCGGATGCGGCACCACCGTGACACGCGTTCGCGCGAGGATGGCAGTCAGATCGCCGTTCAGGTCGGGTGTGGAGTCGAACATGGTGGAGGCCTTCCGCAGTGCTACCTCCTCCCCGCTGCTGCTGCGGGTTGACCGAGGTTTGATGGCAAGTGTGCGGGGTACGGCGCGACAGCACCGTTGCACGGGGGCGAGTGGCGTGCCAAAAGTGGCACAAGACGGAATGGATCTCACGATCAGCCAGACGCCTGGGGCATGGGAGGCATGTCGGGCTCCGCTCACCGGTGGCTAGACGAGAGGACCGGCTGGCCGGTGCTGCGTGATCTTCCACGAAGTGCGCCGATGCGTCAGGCGATGGATCCCCCAAGTGCGTTTGCTTCCACTGCTGCTCACCGCCGGCGTCCTGGCGCTCGTGCTGCTGTGACCACGCGTGCGATCAGGGCCGGTCGGGATGCGCCTAGCAGGCGAAGTGGCGCTCACGACCCTGGCGCTCTTTGCGCTGCACGTTGGGCTGTTCGTGGTCACCCAGCGTCTGCTGTGAGGAATACACGTCTCATCTTTTCACCGAATCTCGCCGGTATCATCTTGCTCGAACACGTTGGAGACGCCGAAGCCGACCGCGATCTCGAGCGCCATGCGGCTCACCATTGATGCAATTCTCAGCCGTTCTGGGTAAGCGATGGGTTATTCGAGTATGGACAGGGCGACCGTGAAGACGCTCCCCTGGCCGAGCTGCGAGGTGGCCCAGACCCGTCCACCGTGGTGCGCTTCAACGAGCATCCGAGTGATGTAGAGGCCGAGGCCCAGCCCTGCGTCTTTGGACACGTGGGTCCCGCGCACAAAGCGGTCAAACAGCGCGGGCAGCTCGTCTGGCGGGATGCCAGCGCCCTGGTCCGCAATACGCACGTGGGCTTCATCCCCAATGCGTTCGATGCGCACCACAATTTCGCTATCGGCCTGCGAGTACTTGATGGCGTTCCCGATCAGGTTGTCGAAGACCTGTCCGAGCCGGTCGCGATCACCGCTGACGATCTGGGGATCACGCGGCAGCACGCTCTGGATGATGTGGCCCGATTGCAGGATGCGCGCACGCTCCACGGCTCCCTGCGCAATCTCGCCCAGATCAATCGCTTCCAGCTGCAGGGACATCCCGCCTCCTTCCACCTGGGCCAGGGCGCGCAGATCATCGATCAAGCGCCCCATCCGGTCGGTTTGTTCCAGGATGGCGGTGACGCTCTCCTCGTCGTAACGCTGCCGGCGCTGGAGGAGTTGGGCGCGGGCGCGCAGGACGGTCAACGGCGAGGCCAGATCATGGCTGGCCATGGCCACGAAGTCCAGTTGTGCCTGTTCGAGCCGCTTGCGCTCGGTGATGTCCCGAAGGGCCGAGACCATGGCGACCCGCTGGCCCTCGTGGACCAGGAAATCCGCGCGTGACTCGACCACGCGGTCCGTGCCGTCGGGCCGTCGGATGCGGGCTTCGTACGAGGACGGCAGGTCAGGCGCCGTGAAGATGGCAACATACTGCGCCTCGGCCGCGGGTCGCTCGTCCTCAGGAAAGATGATGGCGAAGCTGTGGCCCACGAACTCCTCAGCCTGGCGGCCGTAGAGCACGCAGTACGCTGGGTTGACATCGAGCACGATGCCGTTGGGATCGGAGAGGGCCAGCGCCTCGGAAGTAGCGTCCCAGACTGCCCGCAGGCGTTCTTCACTCTCGTTGCGCGCCGCCTGTTCCTGCTGGGCCTGTCGCTGCAGGGCGCGGCGCTCGCGGGTGGATCGCAGCAGCTCGGTGATGTTGTGGCCAATGCAGGCAGCTCCGACAATGCGCCCTGTCTCATCATGGAGCGGGGCAATGCTGACGGAAACCTGCAGGCGCGTGCCGTCTTTGCTCACCCGGGTCGTTTCAACATGGTCAATGCGTTGATCGTTGCGCAGGTGCTCCATGATCGTGGAAAGCTCATCCGCCCGGTCTGCCGGGATGATGAGGGAGATGGGCTGGCCAATGGCTTCGTCAGCCGTATACCCGTAAAGGCGTACGGCGCCAGGGTTCCAGCTCGTGATGATGCCGTCCAGCGTCTTACCGATGATGGCGTCGTCAGAGGACTCCACAATCGCGGCCAGAAATTGATCGAGTGGCACGGCGAATTCAGCGCTCTGGGTTACGACCGGCCGCGATCCATTGACGTGAGTCATCGGTGGTCCTACGGGGTGACTACGACACCGCAGCATCGTAGCGCAGGATCGTTCAGACCGTCGCGCACAGTGACGAGGATGCACACAGGGCCAAGCGAAGAGGTGTGGTCGTGGTCACAGTGGTATGGAAAAGAGCAGCACGTCAGGCTCCGAAGTCGCAGAGGTCATCGTGCCTTCCCTTCTTACTCCGCGATTGACATTCTCTTTGCATGATCCAAGTGCTATCCGGCTTGCGTATGACCGTCAGGAGTCACGGGACTGACCGTGCGGCCGTCCGCCCCTCGCCGGGCAGGGCAAGGCTCACCCCTGTGACGATGATTCCTGCGGCGCAGACGGTGTGTCGTGGCTAGATACCCGGCAACCGCGTCCGGCGGTGGCTGGTCGGAACGCCCGGCATGATCCGGGCACACACCACAAGGGAGATTGGCTGATGTTCGGATTGACCCGCGGTTCGTCACGTATGGTTCGGCTCGGAGCACTCGGGCTGGTTGGCAGCCTGGCCTTCAGCGCGGCGCCCGCCCTGGCCGTCCACGAGAACGTGACGTTTCCGGCCGCCATTCATGCCGGATCGTGCGAAGCGCCTGGGGAGGTCGTGCTCGAACTGGACAACCTGGTGCGGCTGCCGGAAGGCACTGCTGCTGAAGGCGAGCGCGCAGGCGCCCCGATGGCCCAGGTGGTCCATGGCTCACCCGAGGACGCCGCGATTGATCTGAGCGTCGCTGATCTGTTTGCCGCTGATCACATCCTGGCTGTCTTCAACGGCGCTGGCGATACCATCGTGGCCTGTGGTCCGATTGGCGCCTACACCTACGCCGAGGGCGACGATCTGGCGATCGGCCTGCGCGAGCAGGGCGACTCCAATTTCAGTGGTCTTGCGCTCTTGACGGGCAACGACGCCGACGGGCTCGATGTCGAGGTCTACCTCGTCAGCAGTGCCACCCCGCCGCCAGCAACTCCGGAAGCAACCCCAACCGCGTAAATCACCCCTTTCACAGAGGTACACCTCATGGGCTGGCGCTTTCGAGCGCCAGCCCGGTCTGTTGGTCATCGTCGCCAATCAGGCGACGAGGGTGTCGCCGCCCGCTTTGCCTCCCGCAGGCCGCAGCCCAGCATGGAGACGATCGCGGCCAGGCCGAAGCACCCGCGCACGCCGGCAGCGATCAGGGCTCCGGCTCGCCACTGAACGGCAGCCATAGGCGCACGGTCGTGCCGCTCCCTTCGCCAGCACTCTCAGCCCAGATGCGGCCGCCGTGTCGCTCGATGATGCCGCGGCAGATGTGGAGCCCCAATCCCATGCCGGGGATGACCCCGGTGTTCGCCGCCCGGCCAAACGGCGTGAAGATGGTCTCTGACGCCCCGGGCGGCAGTCCGATCCCCTCGTCCCGCACGGAGACGACGACGCCCGTCTCTTCAGGGTGGACGCCGAGCTCAATCATCCCGCCGTCCGGCGAATACTTGATCGCGTTGTCCAGGAGGTTGACCAGCACCTGTTCGAGGCGGCTGGCGTCGACAACAACCGCGCAAGGCTCTGCCAGGGCCGCGATGACCAGGCGGTGCCGGTCAGCGAGCTGCGCTCCGTAGCGGAGGCTAAGTTCACGTGCAAACGCCGTCAGATCCACTGGCTCAACGTGGAGTGCCAGTTGACCGAGCTGGAGGCGCGAGATGTCCAGTAGGTCGTCGGTCAGTTCGGCGAGGCGGTCTGCCACCTTGACAATCTGCGACAGGAGTCGCTCCTGCCGCTCCGCGCCTCCAGGTGCATCCGCCGGCCGTCGCCGGAGCAGGTCAACCGCCCCCGTGAGCACCATCACGGGGTTACGCAGTTCATGGGCGGCAATCGAGAGGAACTCATCGCGTACCCGCAGCGCCGCCTCGGCCTCGGCTCGAGCCGCCTGCTCCCGGGCCAGCTCCAGGCGCTCGGCCTCTGCTCGCTTGCGGTCGGTGGCGTCGCGGACGATGGCGAGGACGAAGGGGCCGGCAGCGTCCACCCGGTCGATTGGGGTCAGGCTGAGCTCCACCGTGATGGGATTGCCACCTTTGCGCAGGGCGGGGAGCTCGACCGGGGTCCCGGCGTCCGTGAGGGCGCCATGGCCGGTGGTGGCAAAGCGGGCGAGGCCTATCCGGTGCAGCGCCGTGAGCGAGGCCGGAATCAGGATCTCGATCGGCTGGCCGAGCGCCTCGGCCATGGTGTAGCCGAAGAGGCGCTCGGCGGATGGGCTCCACAACACAATGCGTCCCGTGGTGGCGTCCCCCACCACGACTGCATCGCGGATGGCCCAGAAGAGTTGGCCAATCCCGAGGTCCTCGGGCCGCAGGGAGCTTTCAGGAGCGGGGCCGCCAGCCATCACTGCACCCCGGCTAGCTGGCTGGCTCGTCCCAGTGTCGAGATCTCCGCTGCCTGCCCCACCGCCGCGGGGCCTGTTGCGCTCAGGCTGGTTTCCTTGGGGCGGTCAACGCTCTCACGCGTCAGAATGGCCAGCGGCGCAGTGCCGGCCAACGGCGCACGATTGTGGCGTCGATCCCCCACGCACGCCCGGCTGGCACAATCGCCAGGATCGCCAGGGGGATGTATTCGTGCGGCTGCTCGAACATCCACCGGTTGCTGGACACATAGACCAGGGCCAGGAACAGTTGCTGGCCGAGGCAGATCAGCGCGGCCCCGCGGCTGGCGAGGCCGATCAGCAGCAAGCCGCCAAAGCCAACCTCGATCAGGATCACCACCCATCGGAAGACCCCCCAGTGCGCCAGCACCACGTCGTTAGCGAACGGCTTCAACCCGGGGAGTTGGGTGCCCTGGGGAGCACCTTCCCGGATGCGCCGCTCGTTGACCTCGAAGGTAAGGATGCTGCGGGCCCCGTCACTGGTCACCAGGTTGGCGTGGTACGGACCAATATCGATGCGCGCAAGTGACGGCTCGAGCTTGGCGAGGCCATTGGCGAAGAGGATGACGCCAAAAAAGATGCGGATGACGGCCATGCCTCGGGCGAAGAGGATCGGATTAATTGACGGGTCCCGGGTGGCCATGGTCGTGGCACGCGTCGTCACTGCGCCTCCTTGCTGTCAGGCCGGATCACTCCCATCGGGGTCGTGCCGGTGGAGGGCGCTCCACCCACGGGCGGCGGCGGCAACAAGGGCGAGCGCGTGTCCAGCCCCATTATCTTCACCCTTCTCGAAGTCATCGCCGGCCTGGGCCATCTGGTTCGTCACCTGCGCAAAGCAAACCACCGGCTTGCTGCGGGCCTGCGCGAAGGCATACAAGGCTGCCACTTCCATCTCGACGGCCTGCAACCCTTCGGCGGCTGCGGCTGCGATCGCCTGGCGGGTCTCCCGGTAGGGCGCGTCTGTCGTCCATGTCCCGCCGCGAATCGTCTCGATTCCGGCACGCTGCAGTTCCTCGGCAACGGCCGTCAACACCCTTTGATCCCCGGCGACAAAACGATCAGGTGGGAGATAGGCGTAGCTGGTGCCTTCACCGCGCAACGCGTGATCGACGAGGATCGTGCAGGGGAGGCTCATGCCGGACGCGAGCTGACCTGCAGAGGTGATACTGACCAGGAAGCGGCAGCCAGAGGCGAACAGTTGCTCGGCTACCAGCACTGCAAATGGGGCCCCGACCGCGTTGCCGACGACCCCGATAGGAATGTCTGCCACGTCGGTTGCCCAGAGGTCCGTGTGGTAACAGGCCCAGGCCGCCGCCAGCTGGCCGCAGCCAGTCTGCTTCAACCAGCGGACGACGTCCCCATCGGGGTCGAGCAGGCAGATGTCCGGAACCTGTTCCTCGCCCAGTGCTCGCTGCCGGCGGGCTTCGCGCAGGAGGCTCTCGGGCTGGAAAACCGAGGGTTCCGCGTGGTCGGTCCGCATCAAGTTCGTCGGGACTCGCCACGGGTAGTCGCTGTCCATCAACTCCCTGATCTCCTCGAGCCTGTGGTCACGAGAGCGCCCGCCTGGAAGGTGCTCTCCTGATCACCGGTCACCAATCGCCCCCAGACTAGTTGCGGGAAATGGCTGCAGGCAGCGTCCGCGTTTTGAGCGCCATCGAGGCGGCCCCCACCGCTCCCGCTACGAGCAACAGTGGTGCGACATGCTCTGCAACAGAGGCGGCGCCATCATCCATGATCCCGGTGCCAGTCTTGGGCATGGCCATGACTGTAGGGTCTGTCGTGGAGCGACCACTAGCACCTACACCACTTGGCGCTTCGTCGTCATCTCGATTCAGCCGCCGGCGGCCGCCACCGTCATCGCCACCTTGCCGGCCCCCGGCACCGATGCCTTCGTTCTGAGCCATGGGCAGCGGGCCAGCCGAGCCGTCATCACCGCCTTGCCTACCACCGGCGCCAAGGCCATCGTCTTGCGCGGCCACCGGCGCTGACCAGCGTGCGCTGCCCACGACCACCGCACTGGCTCCAATCAACTTGCAGGCATTCGTCAGCATCTCGCGCCGACTGCTTCGCTGCTCATCTGCCGCCTCCATGCTGGAGTCGCGGCGTCCTTCACACATCATGTCAAAATTCTCCTGTGTCATCGTGCGCTGCCACGCCCTTGACCGCCCTTACGGCTATTCACCGTGGCAGTGGTCCATCAGCGGCTTCGTCCCCACATCGATGAGGACGAAGCCACGATTACGCGATCGCTGGTCGCTGGTCGCTGGTCGCTGGTCGCTAGGAAACGATGAACGGTCCCGCGATCGCCAACACCTCATCGGGTGTGAGCGTGGGGTTGACCGCGTCGGGGAAGGGTGATGCGCCGTTGAGCCCGTTCAGGTAGGACGCGTGGCGTGCCTCCACTCCATGGATGGTCAGCGCCGCGGTCAGCAGCGCATCTTCCTCGATCAGGAACTGGGCGGCGCCCTGGTAGGCGCTGACGCCGGTGTTCTCCAGGGCTTGCGCCACACCAATGAAGCCAGCGAGATCGGCATAGCCGAAATCGTATTCCGCTTCCGCCACCGGCTCGCCGCCGAGATCGTTGATCACCGACGTGAGCGTGTTGACGTGCTCCAGCTCGTGCTCGCGGATATCGACAAAGAACCCGTGGACCGCGGCGGCGTACCCGGCGTCAACAAACGCCTGTTCGTCGAACTGCTCGAGGCCATCGCGATAGAACGCGTACTCCAGGTGCTCCAGAGTCAGCGCGTAGTTGAGCACATCAACTGGGGCGTCAAAGGTGGTTTGCGCGCGAATCGCCATGTCGAACTCCTTATAGAGATGGAGGCCATTCCCTGGCTTCCGTGGTCGTCTTGCAACAGGATGGGCGGGTCATGCGTGATCCCACACCAAAGGGAACTAGGCGAAGAACGGGCCGGCAATCTCCAGGACTTCGTCCATCGTCAGTGGCGTTTCAAAGGCGGCCGGGAACGGGGACTCGTTCGTAATCAGGTTCAGATATGCGGCGTGACGTGCTTCGACCGCGACGATCGAGCCAGCCGCGGTCAACAGATCAGGATTCTCCAGGAACTGACCGGCGCCGTCATAGGCGCTGACGCCTGTGTTCTCCAGGGCGGCCGCCGTGGCCAGGAACCCGTCGATGGACGCATAGGCGTCCTGAAAGTTGTAGGCCTGCTCGGCGACCGGGGTACCGCCCAGGCTGGTCACAACCTCGGTCAAGGTGGCCACGTGGCCAGCCTCGTGGTCGCGAATCGCCACCATGTTGGTGTTGATCGACTGCCCGAAGCCATCGGTGCCAAAATCGAAGAGTCCGATGCCGTCACGGTAGAAGGCATGCTCCAGGTGCTCGAGCGTGAGGGCATAGTTGAGGACATCAACATCACTGGCAAAGGTGGCCTGGGCACGAGCGAGTCCGAGGCCAGGCAGGAGGGGAACGCCGGATGAGGCCAACGCCAGGGCCAGGGCGCCCCCGCCGGCCAGCTTGAGGGAGCCGGTGAGCAAGGACCGCCGGGTCGTGACTTGCCGGTCTCGCGAAACATCTTGCAAGATCACGTGGTGCAATGCGCGCATAGGAGTAACTCCTCTGTGGATTCGTGTCAGGTCGTCTGCAAACTGGGGAGATTGCCGCTCCGCTCGTGATCGGCCGCAGTGGCCGGATGCTTAGAGCAGGAGCGGCGCTATGGGCCAGTGCCTCGTTCGCGCAGGTGGTTGGGAGTGGATGGCGAACAAGGCTATCGACCGAACGTGGTGAACGCTACGGGCAGGCGACGATGAAGCCACCCGCGGCTGCCAGGATCTCGTCCTGTGACTTCGGCGTATCGAAGGCATCCGGGAACGGGCTGTCCCCGTTGATGAAGTTCAGGAAGGAGGCATGCCGCGCTTCAACGGTCGCAATGGTTGCCCCGGCGGTCTGCAGATCGCCAGACTTGATCGAGGCAATAGCACCGTCATAGGCCATCACGCCGGTGTTCTCCAGGAGTTGGGCGACATCGATGAACTTGCCGACGTCTTGCCCGTACCCGAACTCGTAGCAGGCTTCCGCAACGGGGTTCCCACCCAGGCTCTTGATCACGTCGATCAGCGTGTCGACGTGAGTCTTCTCGTGATTCCGGATCTCAAGGAACCGCGCACGAAGTTCTGAACCAGAGATCGGGTAGCCATCGAAGTCGTCGTCGTCGGCAAACGTGACCAGGCCATCGCGGTAGAAGGCGTATTCCAGGTGCTCCAGGGTCAGCGCGTAGTTGAGGACGGCGATATCGCCCTGCTTGCCCTTCTTGCGCTTGTTCCGGCGGTTCTTCTTCTTGTTGTTGTTGTTCTTGCCTTCGCCATTGACCTGCGCCAGGGCGGCGTTGGCGCCGAGTGCCACGGGCGCTGCGGCAGCGATGCCGAGCGCGGCAAGGACGTGGCGACGAGATGCAGCGTCCGGCTCCTGCCGGTTGGCAGCTTCCACCAGCAGTTCGTGCAGTGATCGCATGAGGAGACCTCCAGGCTGGGGTTGGAGGAGACGGGCAGACCCCGGCCGGACGCGGTGGTCTGCTACCCCCTCATAGGCAGCCTCTGGAAGGTAGTACCGGCCCTGCTCGCGTCTGGATCACTGCGCCGACTGGTGCACTGTAGTGATCGTCACAGTTATCAAACGTCCTGTCTTACAAACGACCCTTGTTGAGACCATTACGAACGGATAACGGCCATTGGGCGCCTCGACCCCGGACGCCGCTTCCTCGAACGCTGTCCCCCGAGCTGGCCGTTGCCCCTTCACGGCCTGCTCTTGGCGTCGCAGGCACCCGACCCGGGCGATCGCCGCCGTCCTCCTGACGGTGAGGACGATGCTGACCCGGCACATGGCATCGGCCGTGCATTCATGGCACGGACCGGCTCGTGGGCCGATCGCACAACGAGATCAGAAAAGGAAAATGACGGTGGGCAAGCAGGACAAGCTGTCGGTACCGGTGGCGTCAACGGAGTCTCGGCGGATCTGCCAGGGACCGGTGATGCCGATCGGGGGCGCCGAGGACAAGGGCCGCGGCAGCGAGATCCTGGAGCGGTTCGTGGCGCTGGCCGGGGACGGTTCGGCCCGGATCGCGATCGTCCCGACGGCTTCTGAAGAGGCTGATGAAGCCGGGGAGCGCTACGTCGGGGTCTTCCGGGAACTTGGCGTCGCCGAGGCGGACTGGGTGCGGATTGGGCAGCGCTCCGACGCCAACCGAGAGGAGGCGGTCCGCTTGCTGGGCGAGGCGAGTGGGATCTACATCACGGGTGGCGCCCAGGCCAAGCTGGTGGCGCTGCTCGGTGGTACCGAGGCGATGGAGTGTATCCGGCTGCGCAACGCCGAGGGGGTGATCGTGGCTGGCACCAGTGCCGGAGCCTCGATCCTCTCCGCTCACCTGATGTCGGGGGAGAACCCGCTGCCCCACAACTCCAATGACGCGGCCGCGCGCAAGGGGATGGTCGACCTGGTCGCCGGCTTCGGCCTCTTGCAAGACCTCATCATCGACCAGCACTTCTCCCAGCGGGGCCGGATGGGTCGGCTGATGACGGCCTACGCCGCGAACCCGGGGTTGCTGGGGATCGGACTCGACGAGGACACCGCGGTGCTGATCACCCAGGACGGAACGCTGGAGGTGCTCGGCTCCAGCATGGTGACGATGGTCGACGGCCGCAACGCCGTCTCCGACTACTACGAGCGGGACTTCGGCGAGGTCCTGACCGTGGTCGACTCCCACCTGTTCGTCCTCGGCCCCGGCCGCCGCTTCAACCTCGATACCCGCCGCCCGATCGGGATCGGCGACGCGCCGGCGTGAGCCGCTGCGGAGTGGCGTACCGGGCGATGGACTGCTCGCCGTCCTTCATCCAGGCGGCGCGTCGTCACGTGTCCTGCTCGGCCACAGCCTCAGTTGGCTCCAGCCTCTGACAGGGCGCCATCCCTTGCGACGTGCTTGCAAGAGCAGAAAGTTCACCAGCGACCTGGCTCACAAGAGGTCTGAGCCGTGGAAGGCTTGCTGCGTTCCGAGCCAGCGACAGGGAAGGTGAAGTCGGCCGGCGCCGCCGACGATGCCGATCTCGTCGCGCGGGCTCAGGTCGATCGGGAGGCCTTCGCCTTGCTCTACCGCCGGTACCTGGATCCCGTCCACCGCTACTATTATCGACGGTTGGGGAGCCGCGAGGCCGCTGAGGACGCCACGAGCCTCGTCTTCACGAAAGCCTTCACGGCGCTGCCGACCTATCGTACGGGCTCGTTCCGCTCCTGGCTGTTCGCCATCGCCTACCACGTCAACCAACGATCTTCGGGCACGCCGCGTCCTCGATAACCTTGAGAGCGAACCCGGCGTTGGCTCGACCTTCACGCTCCACCTGCCGGAGAGGGCGTATTGTGCATAACTTGCCAGGGGGGGCAAGCCTGGGTGATCTCTGAGCTGGAGTCTGCCTCGTGGCTCCCACAATCCTTGTCGTTGACGACAATCTCCAGACGCGTGACCTCATCGCGCGCACGCTGCGGCCGCAAGGCTACGAGGTCGTCGTCGTTGCTGATGGCGAGGCAGCCCTCGCTGCGGCGGCTGTCGAGGTCCCGGACCTGATCATTGCCGATGTCCTGATGCCGAGGATGGTCGGGCTGACGGTCATCGACACACTGCGCCAGCAGGATCCGCACCTACCCGTCAGCGCCATGAGTGCGGTCCCTGATGTGCTGACACGCCGGGAGACGGTGCCAGCTGGAGAGGATAGCTTCCTGTGCGGTGATCCACCTGCGGCATTGGGTCCGTACCACCGTACACGGGCCGGGAAGACCGCTGTCTGGCGTGCGGATCGTCCACGTGGGGGGCCGCCAATACGAAAGGGACGTGTCCTATGCGAACGCTGCTCCGCTCCTTTGGGGGGCTCGCGCTCCTGCTGGCCCTGCTCGTCGGCACCATGGCTCCGGCCTCGGCGGCCCACAATGGGAACAGTAAGGCTCCGATTGCCGGCACGGGTGATCCGGACGCCAGCGGCCAGGCGATCGTCAACTACCGGGAAGGGACGGGCACCTTCAACGGCAGGATCACGGTCCAGAACCTGAACCCGGACACCACCTACACCTTCCTGGTTCGCGGCGCCACGGGCGACACCGCCATCTGTTCAGCCATGGCCAACGCCCAGGGTACCTTCACGTGCAGCGACCAAAACCTTAAGCTTCCAGGCTTCGGGATAGCCGTCGTTCGCGACGCCGCCGGCACGGAAGTAGCAACGGGGACCTTCGCACGTCGTGGCAACTGCCGTGACCCGCAGCAGGCGGGCTCGCAGTGCAATGCGCCAGGTCAAAAGAAGAAGTAACCCCAGCAGGTATGAGTGCTGCAACAGGCACAGGGCGCACCGATCGGTGTGCCCTGTGCTTGCGTGTCGATCACGAGGACCAAAGATGCAGAACGCGGCATGCTGCGAGCCTGGTGTAGCGCCGCACGGCGACAGGGACGGCTACGGGCTATTGGCATGGCACTGCTCCCCTGAACGCGTTTCACAAACGGCCCTTTATTCGACGGCTGAAGGGTCTGCTGGCTCTGCCCAGCTTTGCGCAGGAGCCAGTGTTCCACTACCCGTTCCACTATCAACATTCACGTACTTACCGCGATCACCAGGTTGTGCGACGAAGCCGGCGCGGGCCATAGCGCCGACGGCGACCTCCCGCGTCTCGGCTTCGATCCTCACAAGCGCGACTGGTTGTGCTTGCGGCGTTTGATGGTGGTCTGGATCTCCGGCCGCGGTGGCTGAGGCAGTGGCGTCTTCAGGCTATCGAGCTCCAGACCACACCGAGGGCAGACCATCCGGGTTGTGGACAGCACAAGACGTATCGGCCGATGGCCTCCACGCAGCAGACAGAGCGCCCAGTGCATCGTGCAGTTTCCCCTCGATCGTCGTCCTGGCGAGAGAGCAGGTGTCTGTTCGTGGTGGGGCGAGTGTAGGCACGTTGTTCTTTCAATTGCCGGCATGCCACGCATTCCGACTACCCGATGTCCTCACGGCCGATCACGCGCTGTACCGTCACCCCGTGCCACTGCTTCCCGGTCGGGGAAGGGATGCCTTGTTGATGGATGCCAAGCAGCTGGAGTTGGCTCAGACCCTCTATGACGGCGGACAGACCGACGTTGAGACGATCCGCCGCACCCTCGGGATCACTCGCCACGCTCTCCCGACAGGTGAAGCCGCAGTGCGCCCCTGGGATCGAGAAGTTATCCACCGCGCCGAAAATGACGCGGTGGATAAGTCAGTCGTGCACTGGCTTGAACTAGAGGATCCAGGCGGTCCCTGGTAGCTGCATCTGTCGTGACAAACCAGATGGGAAGTTGGTCAGCCAGGAAACGGGTCGTCTCGCGTGTGCCCTGGACAGTAACTCGCTGTCGATGTGAGCTACCTCCATGTCATGACGCAGCGTGAGTACCCTGACCAGGCATTGGCTCACGAGGTTGACTTCTGTATTGACGCAACGTGGGGACGAGCAGGGGTCCGGTCCCGCTTCCCCTCTGGGGGCGGGCCGCGGCCCTTCATGGAACGAAGAGCGGTGCTCGACGCTGCCGTTCAGGAGTCAAGGGCGATGGGAACCTTGTGGGTCCTTGGTCCCTGGGAGAAGCTCCCGCCGTCTTGTCAAGCGCGAGTCAGACCTTGTGTGTGTTCACAGAGGGACGGTATGAGGAGATATGTCAAGAATTTCTTCCAGATGGATCAAGACCAGGAAGGTGAGAAGATCCCCACAGGCCATATCATATCCCCCGGCGTGATGGTCCAGTCCTCCCGCCACGTGGTCATGATCCCCCCGGCGCACTTGCCGGCACCAAGCATTCCAGATCGGTATTGCGCTCAGTCATGCTCACTTCTCCAGGGAGATCACCGTGTGGAGGGCCCGAGATCTCGGGCCCTTCACGGTACCTACCAGAGCGTGCCGGTGTCGTCGTCAATCGTGGGCGTGCAGCCGTTTAGGTTGAACGGGCACCACTCGCACAGGGGTGAGGGCGTTGCCGGCCACACAGACTCTGCAGAGATCGCGGCGAGGGTGCGCTTGACTTCCGTCCAATCTTCCTCGCAGCGCGCCTGCGTCAGTTCACTGGTGCGCACGTGCTGCCTGGCCAGGTACAGCTCCGTGAAGATCACCGGGAAGAAGTCCTCACCCGGGAAATGCCTTTTGATGAGCGGCCGGAGGACGAAGCGGGTGAGCACCGGGGCAAACAGGGAGGCGTCGAGGTTCTTACCGGTCTTGTAATCGACGACCTCGATGAACCGAGCACCATTGTGGTCCGTGCGCAGCAGGATCAGGTCAACGACCGCACCCAGTGGGATCGGGGTCGAGCCATCTTCAGGCTGGTAGCTCCGTTCGAGGAATTTCTCGGCTCCAAGAATGGTGGCATGCAGATCAAGGTGCGTCAGGCCGTACTTGACCCACGCCATAACCTCGGCCACGTCACGTTCCCAGTCCGCATCCGAGGCGTAGTCGGCACGGAGCAGACGCGAGGCCACCAGGGGACGGAGATTGGCCGGCATGCTGGCCGTCTCCATCCACTCCCGGCCGCAGATCTTGAGGACCGCATGCGCGGCGTTGCCCTTGGCGAGCGCGGGGCCGGGTTGATCTGCCACGGGACGACGTTCCACGACCTTCAGACGGAAACGGTGGCGGCACTGCTGGAACAGCTCCAGATGGGAGGGGTAGAGACGACGAGGGGAAGCGGTGCGTGAGCGGGTTGGGGTCTCAGACATGGTGATGTTCTCCAATATCGAGGAGGCTCCGTCGTGGCGTGATACGATCTCCGTAGACACGGCGGAGCTTTGGGGTTGCGTTCGTGTTGAGAGCGGTCGACCTGGTTCAGAGGTCGGCCGTTCGTGTGTTCAGCGTCTCAAGGTCCTCTCGGCATGTTTCGCTCCTTTCTGCGACGGAGATCTCCGCCGTCGTCGTTCGAGGGTCAGTGGCGCGCGGTCGTTCGGCGGGCGCGGCGCGGACGCAACCAGGGCGCTCGATCCGCCACGCCGTGTTCTGCCACGCGTCGATGTAGGGACGGGGGATTTCAAGCTCCTCCAGGATGAATTCCGCGCGCCGCCCGCCAATCCGCACGAGGGAAGCCCACACGCCTCCCCCCCAACCCCACCAACCCAACACGCGAAGCGATAAAAAGGCCGTCGTCTCCTTCGGGCGTGTGCACCGCGCAACACGCCCCACGAGGAGATCCAGAACCAGCCATCACCGCCATCCTGGGCGCCATTGCCGTGCTGATTGGCAGGGGTGGCGCAATGCGGGCACAGGAAGCCACCGGGCGGACGGCCACCGCAGGCGCCGGCACGAACAGGCGTGGTTCTGCCTCGCCATGCGCATGGCGACGGGGCGGTTGGAGTGGTCAGCAAGAGGCAATCGCCCGCGACCGGTTAGCGTGTGGATGGGAGCCGAGGCCGGCAGAAACCAGCCACGTCCGCCAGTCGATGGACGCATGGTCGGCCGACGGGAGGACGGAAGTGGCAGCGAGCATGCTGACCCTTGGAGTGCGGTGACTGATCGCACGGGAAGCGGCCCAGGCCCTGGGCTGCTTGGGGTACTTGGAGCGCCCGGCACTAGGGCGAACTGATCGGTCCCCGAGTGACTCGTGGATCGGCAATTGGGGCTGATATCCCCCGCTTTTGGCTCCCGCCTCCACCACGGCACGCCGAGGGCGATCCCCTAGTGCCGGGAGCTCCAAGCGGGATGGAAGGTCACCGGCTGAAGGGAGCAGCCTCCCTGGTCACCGTGAGCTCACCCGCACGCGCAGGCCTGCTTCGCGGCGCCGCTGGGGGCGTGAGGATGCCGTCTGGCCCATCCGGTGAAGAACGCCGTATGCCCCCTGCCGGGACCGTGGACGAGCCTGTCAGGTCCACCAGGGCAGCCGGGTGAGGGCGGCAGGCGCTCTGGTGCGCGTGCTTCCCGCGATCGTGCCACCGTGCTGCTCGAACGGTGCATCCTCTCCGGGATGGGAAGCAACGCAGCCATCATCGGCACACGTGCCCGCCGGTGAGAGAGATGACCAATTGAGCCACCCCACCCCTTGGTCACTTGGGTAGAAGGGCATGTCAGGATGGCTCCGAAAATATGGCCCCGTCGGATAACCCACGGATCGGGCGCCCTGGGCACACTCCAGAGTCCGGTGTCGACCAGCCGCTCGGGGGGCACATGCCAATCATCGTGGCCGGCGCGACGGTGTCGTGAGGAGCTGTGGTGGGGTCATGGCTGCCGATGGTGGACTGCCCCAACGCCCCTGCTCACCGATGACGACAGATGCTTCGTGAGCGCCAGCCCTCCATAGGCAGGTGCACGAGAGATGAATCCGGCAGGTGTAACCCCAGCCCTTGGTGGGGGAGGGTGCATGGGGTGGAAGGACGGCTCCGAAAATACGATCCGCTGGCATATCCTCGTTTGACCCACGGGGCATGGATGACTCCTCGGGCAGACCGCCCCCTGCTCGTGATCGCCCGGCCCGTCTCTTTACTAAACACCATATAAACTCCCATGATCTTCACAAAACAAGTATTGCAGGATCTGACATTGAACCTCATACATCTCATATCCTGTGAGTTTCTAGTATATGTTTACTTCATAACATGAGGACTTAGTATCATCTAGTATCGATTATATAGTATCTGGTGTCGACACAGTGGTACTGCTGAAGGTATGCTCTTTAAAGATCCGGGCGACGTGCCAGGCAGCTGCGGGGCGTAGTGCCACTCATCGCCCTTCAGGATGCGAACAGAGCGCCCCAGCCAGGTTGATCCGGGGCTCTGTTCGTCGTGGCGAGTCCCTCGTGGGTTGGAGAGTAACCATGGAGCTGCATGATTCACTCCTGCGTTGGTACGCCTATCACGAGAGGAAGTCAGTCCTCACGCGGGAAACGGCGGCCGTCACGCGTCAACGCCCGGGGCTGGGGATAGCACCCATCCGGACAGCTGGAGACATCTGTATCCAGGCGCTCGCGTTTGGTCAGCTGGACGATGCGCCCACGGTGCACGTTTTCCGCGATCCCCATCGGCCGGGGCCTCTTGACTATGAGCTTGTCACCTCCCAAATCTTGGGCCTGTTGGCACGGGATTCTGGTCAGATCTGGATCCCAGATCAGGATGCCATGCTCGTTATGGGGCTCGAGGCGGAACGCCACAGGCGCAACCCTGACTTGCCACCACACCTAAGGGCGTTTGCCCGACTGTGTGATGCCATCTACCGTCAGTCTGAACCGCCGGAGCAACAGGCCGTCGTGATGGCCACTCGGGTCTTACGTGGCCACCTGACCCCCGGTCAGAGTCCAACGGAGGATGAGCGCCTCGGCGCCAGGTTGGCGTGGGACAACCCAGTGCCGAATGCGCACCCCCGCAAGGTCGCAGAGGTACGCAAACAGCAGGGCGGTCCGACGTTGCTCCCGCTCGATGCTGACGAGGAGATCGAGGCGATCCAGTCGCGGCTCTTGAGCGGGACGGCAACCGCCAAAGAGCAACGGCGGCGGGAAAAAATCCTCCAGAAAGCGGCATTGGCAAGCTGGCGGATGCTGCAGGAAGCCCATCAGGTCTACCAGCAGTTGGCCGTGCCGGACCTGGCCGGATTGGAGGACGTGGCCGAAGAGTCGTGGAAAGACTTCATGGAGCTTCTCGCTCAGAGTTGAGCCTTCGGCGCAACTGCGCAGTCCACCCCTGAAAAGGATTGAAAACGTCAGTGACTCCATGAGGTCCAGGAAGATCTGAATGCGCGTAGGGATCGGTGGTGCGTGAGCGCATGCGTCAGGAGGTCCGGTGTTCGATGATCCCCCGGCTCGCTGCAGGCCTTGCTGCCGTCGTTGCGCCCGACCTGGCGCAGCGACGAATCCCGCCGGCCGTCTGACTCCTTGCAATTCCCTTAGATGAACCTGGAGCCGCCAGTGCGCAGGCACGCCGTCCTGTCGTCCTTCGGGGCGACGGGGGCGACCCAATGCCTCAAAACTTCCATCCTGGAACGTTTGACGCAGACAGGAGCGCCCGCATGTACCAAGCATTCCAGACACGACGCCCCCACATCCCGCTCTCAACGAGCGATGACTGACCAGTCGCTGACCCTCAACGACTTCGCAGCGATGCCGTTCCCCGAATCCGGGAACGCACGCAGGCCGGGCCAAGAAGCGGATGGATCCGAAGCAACGCGAGCTGGGCCGGTCGCAGTCGGCCAAGGGGCAAACGGGTGTTGCCACCATCTGCCTCACGCCGAGAGTATCTTGTGCCACGCTCTCCCGGTAGGTAAAGCCGGAGGATCACACTGCTCGGAGGAGTTCTCCCCATTCCAGGAGCGTGGGAGGTGGAGAAGGCCACCGCAACGGGCATGGGATTGGGGAACGCGGTCTCAGCACCTGCGCATGCAGGCGTAAAAGGGGTGCGAAACATCTGCCAACCCCACCCCTTGATGGGGTGAGTGTAAGGGGATGTAAGGACGCCTTCGAAAATATGATCCGCCGGCATAACCCAAAAGCGAAGGTAGGTTGCCTGTGGGTAACACGCGCGGGGCCCAAGCTTGCGCTACCTCCGTTTCACCTGCTGTGTGAAAGCGCTAAGTCCATAGCGGGCGGGAGAGTCACGATCGTATGCTCGAAGAATGCCAAAGTCACATACACGGGAATGGCATCCTTCGCTTTCCGAGTGGAGGGCCTCATTCGCGATTTCGGCGTTCACCATCGTCATGATCAAGCCACCCAACCGAGGATGTGCTCACCAGCTGTCTCCCCTGGCTGTCCACAGTGCCCAGTCCGCCAATCTCTATTTCTGGCTTGAAGCACTAACCACACACTCCACCACCGATCAACACACAGCGGGGTCAATGTCGTGGACGTGCTGACCCGGGTTTCTGCGTGCGTGTCGCGTAGTGGGTCAGACCTCTTTTTGGGGGCGGACGTATTTCCCCAAACCTCTACCCGTTGACCGTCCCGCTCCCCTGTCCAGAGAGGGACAGTACATGTCCGCCGCAGAAGGTTCTTCCAGAGTTGGGAGTTGACGAAGATCTCTTCGTCAGCGCTGAACAACTCAAAGACCGAACGGGCCGCCACCAGCACCATCTTTCGCTTGGCCCGGACTAGAGCGCCCGGCTATAGGGAATTGTTCTCGGCATACTGTGGTGGAGATAGGAACCAAAAGCGGCGGAGATCGGCCCCGTTTGCCTATCAACCAGTCACCGGGTGACCGATCAGTTCGCCCTATTGCCGGTCGCTCTAAGTCGTGTAGATGCCGCAGACCTGGTCAATCCCTCGAGGATCCGACGCCCAGAAGTTCTCTTGGGGAATCCCTCGGGCACGCTTGTCCGAGCCAGACTCGGTGTTCCACGCCAGAGTTCCATCAGGCAGGGACCTCCTGGCGTTCTAGCTCGGCACCTGCCGGCCCATCATGTTTCGCGCCGTCTGTTTCCAGAATGCAGCCTTTTCTCAGTTCCCGAGTGTCACTGGTTGCTGGTGAATTCCGCCACGTTCGTGACAAAGTTATGACAACATCGCCTTGAAACACGCTATTGCGCGGGAGCCAGAGACCGTCCAGTCGAGGCATCGAAGAGATGCAGCCGATTCGGGTCGATATCGAGCGAAACAGCTGACCCGATGCTCAGGGTCGTGTCCTTCCCAGTCTCGATCGCGACGAGCTTTGCGCCAACTTGCGTGTACACGATTGTCGACGATCCCATCGGTTCCACCAGCGAAATAGACGTCGCGGTCGGACCGGATTCGTTCTGGAAGGTAAAGTCTTCCGGTCGAATGCCCAGCGTCACTGATGCGCCCCGCTCAACACTTCCAGCCCATTCTGGCAAGGCAAACGAGTACCCACTGCCCCGGACTCGTCCGTCTGCAATCTCAGCTTCTAGAAAATTCATCGGCGGGGAACCTAGAAAACCCGCAACGAATGCATTGGCCGGTTTGTCGTAGAGTTCGAGTGGCGTCCCGACCTGTTGCACAACTCCCTTGTCGAAGATCGCCACTCGGTCTGACATCGTCATCGCTTCCGCCTGGTCGTGCGTCACGTACACCACGGTCGTCTCCAGTCGATCAAAGAGCAGCTTCAGCTCTGCTCGCATCTGCACACGAAGTTTGGCGTCGAGATTCGAGAGGGGCTCATCCAGGAGAAAGAGGCGAGGTTCGCGTACGAGCGCGCGACCGAGCGCTACGCGTTGGCGCTGGCCGCCAGAGAGCTGTCGCGGCTTCCGATCGAGCAGTTCCTCGATCCCGAGAAGCTTGGCTGCTCGTGCAACCTTCTGCTCAATCGCGTCCCGCGATTCCCGGCGGACTTTGAGTGCGAACGCCAGATTGTCGCGGACGCTCATGTGCGGGTAGAGGGCGTAGCTCTGGAAAACCATGGCGATATCGCGCTCACCGGGCGGGAGACTGCTCACCTCTTGGTCGTCGATATAGATATCCCCCTCGGTTACGTCGTCAAGACCGGCGAGCATATTGAGCGTGGTGCTCTTGCCACAGCCAGACGGCCCAACCAGGGTCATGAACTGCCCGTCGGGGATGTCGAGGTTGAGGTTGCTGACCGCCTCGACCTTTCCATATCGCTTGGTGACATGCTCGAACCGTACTGAACCCAAGACTCTGCTCCCCACGCACGAACAAACCCTGTTAGGGAGTTACGCCGGCACGCAAAATTCGCTCACTCCTTCACAGCTCCCAGGGTCAGGCCACGGACCAGGTAGCGCTGCACGGCGAGCGCGAAGATAAGCACCGGCAACACGGTGATCACACCTAGGGCCGTCATCTGGTCCCATTGCGTTCCCTTGTCCGTAATGAAGCCTGACATCACCACCGGCAACGTCTTGGCGTTCACTCGGGTGAGCATGACGGCGAAGAGAAATTCGTTCCAGGCCAGCACTGCGGAGAGGATCGCCGTGGCGACCAACGCTGGGGCCGAGAGAGGGAGGACAATCTTCCAGAACCGCTGCCAGGCGCCACACCCATCAATCATTGCGGCCCGCTCAAGCTCGGCGGGAAGTTCCTCGTAAAAACCAATCAGCAACCAGATCACGAACGGAAGATTGAACGCCGTGTAGGTCACGATCAATGCCAGACGAGTGTCAAGCAGACGCAAATCGCGCATGATCAGGAAGTACGGAATGGCCGTTGCGATGGCCGGATACATCCGCGTCAACAGCATCCAGAAGGCGAGGATTCCATTGAGTTTGAATGGGAAGCGCGCGCGGGCGAGGCTGTAGGCTGCGAGCGCCCCAATGAATACTGCTAGGGCCGTCGAAGCCAATGTAATGATGACCGAGTTCGCGAAGAAATGCCCGAGGTTCTGCTGCTCGAAGAGCACACGGTAGCCCTCGAGCGTCCAGACCGGCGGGAGGATCTCGGGCGGATAGGCCAGGTAGTCGATCTGGCGTTTAAATGAGGTCGTCACCAGCCAGAAAAAGGGCACAATGGTGACGACGAGGGCCAACCCAATCGTCACCCAGCGGAGTAGCGCCCATCCCAATTCGGACGATCGGCTCCACGCCCCTTTAGGGTGGGAGCGAGACGTTCCCACCGGGGAACGGGGAAGCGTGGTTGCCGTCATTGATCTCTATCCGGGACGATCGAACTAGGCGGCCGGCTCGGTTCCGTCATGCCCGCGACGATGCTCATTCAGCACGCCCTGCTTTCGCTCGCAAACGGACCATCACAATCGAGATACCTACAATAACCAAGAGAAACATCCAGGAGGCGGCTGCCGCGCCGCCGATGTTGAAGTAGCGCAGCCCCTGCTTGTAGATGTACGAAGAAAGCATTTCCGTCGCGTATCCGGGACCACCACCTGTCATGACATAGATGGTGTCGAAGACCTTGATTGCATCCATGAAGCGCAGCAGCGCCGTCACCAGGAGAACCGGGGTGAGCATCGGCAACGTGAGGTAACGGAAAATTTGCCACCGCGACGCGCCGTCAATCTGCGCTGCCCGGAACGGTTCTCCCGGTAACGAGGCAAGGGCGGCAGTGAGGACGATCATCACAAAGGGCGTCCACTGCCAGATATCGACCAACATGACCCCTGCGAACGCCCAGAACGGATCAACGAACCAGAATACCGGCCCCAACCCGATCAACGACAAGAGATGATTGACCAGCCCTCGGTCGAAGAGGAGAATGCGCCAGAGCACCCCGACCACCACTGGCGTCATGATCATCGGCACCAGCAAGATTGACCGTGCGACCTTAATTCCACCACCACCACTCGTCAGCGCCAGCGCCAGCGCCAATCCCAACAGAAGCTCGACCACGACGGTGCCGATGCCGAACACTGCGGTATTGAGAGCAGAAGTCCGAAAAACCCCATCGGCAAGCGTTGCCTGGTATTCACCGAGCCCCACCCACTGCGGGCTGGTGTTCGGTTTGTTCATGAACCAACGGTGGAAGCTCAACCAGAAGGTCCGCGCCAGGGGGTAGACACTGGTGAAGGCCAGGAAGAGGAGGGCCGGGAGCAGGAACAGGACGAAGACTGGCGACTCGCTCCAGCGTCTGGGCTTCCGCCGGGCTCTGACCTGGGTCGCATCAGCTGTCAAGAGTTTGCCCTCCGCCAGCGTCTTCTCGGGATGACGCTGTGGTTATTGTGGTGATCCCAGGGCGGCGATGATGCCGCCCTGGGCCGTCACTCCAATGACGCTATTCGACGTAGGGCGCTGTCGGCGGATCCTGATCGAGCAAGCGGTTCCATTCGTCGGCAATGATCTGCAACGTTCCCATTGGGTCCGCGCCCTGGTAGACCGTCTTCTCAAGTTCCTTCTGCAGTACGTCCCAGGCGGCCGGGAATTGCGGGATGCGCCAGATGGGCTTACCAGCCTCGATGGCCGCAAGAATCTGCGGGTACTCGGGGTACAGCTCGGTGAGCTCGGGATCGGACCAGGTCGCAAGCTGCGGTGAGCCGATGCCGAACTCAAGTGCGAACCGCTTAGCATTGTCCGGGGAGGTGTACATCTTGATCCATTCCCAGGCGAGATCCTGCCTCGGCGACGTCGCAGGGATGGCCAGGTTCCAAAGACTCAGCTCGGAGGGGCCGGGGAAGGGCGTGAGCGCCCAGCGGTCGACGATCTTGGATTTCTCCGGGTCCCGAGCGGCCGCCCGGATGAACGATGGCCAGACCTCGGACTGGGCTAACTCGCCGGAGAGTACGGCATTCATGTGCGTGGGAATGTCCCACCCCGGCATCCCCTCGGGAGCATATTGGAGGGCTTCGCGGAGCAGCTCAATTGCGTTGACACCGGCGTCATTGACGAATGCGGGGCGCCAATCCTCTTCGCAAAGTGGCTGGCCAGACTCCCAGTACCGGCTGAGCCACGAGCCCTGGAGCTGCTCTCCAAGACCAGTCCAGGATGCACCATAGATGCCGTCACCAGTCAGCGCTGCGGCATTCTCGTTGTATTGCTCCCATGACTCGGGAATGCTTACCCCAGCCTTTTCGTAGAGGTCAGTGAGATAGATGATGCCTCTAGCGTCGTTTGCGTTCGGGATCCCGTTACGGTTTCCCTCCCAAAGACCGTTGAGTTGCCAGATATTGGGGATGAAATCATCACCGCTGATCCCGTCCCTTTCGACATACTCGTTGAGCGGCACCAGGTATGGCGCGAACTCTCCATCCCATTGGCCTGCTACGTCGATGACGTCATAGGCGCCGGTCTGCGTCACGAGGTCATTCGCGGCGTTGTCGTGCAGGTTCTGATACGGGAATGCGACCACCTCCACCGTGGCGCCGGTCGCCTTCTCGAACTCTGGCGCAATGAGCCGCGCTGCCTCGTCGTAGGTGCCGGACTGCATGTACAGCACGGTCAACTTCTCGTCCTGGAACCGACGAGGCGCAAAATAGGGGGCGGCGACTATTGGCTGCAATGCACCAGTTACGGCAAGGGTTCCGGCCGCAGCGCCACCCGCCTGCACCAGTTTCCGTCGTGAGACCTGCGAGGTGAAGAGTTTGCTTGCTTTGTCCACGGGAACTCCTCCATCGTGAATTCGCGTATCAACGCTCACGTTGATCGCCGTGCGGGAATTGTCCACCATAGCGGTTCTTCCCGCAGTGGCCCCCGACCCATTTGGGAACCATGCGACATGCCCTCGTAATGAAGGAATCCTCTATCGCTGGGCGCGGTAGCGCCGATGGGCGGAGCCGTATTGCTACGCGGCGAGGTCGTCGGTGTGACGGGTGGAAAGCCGTTGGCTTAGTGCCCACGTCCCGTTCAGGCACACTGCCTTGGCGTTGCCGAGACCGAGGAGACGAGATAGACGACTACCCAGTGCTGCGCACCGGTCTCTCGCGATCAGCCCTCGCAGCCCACGCCGGCGCCGTTGCCGTCAACCGCGCGCGGGTCGGGCGGATAAACGGTGGTGGAGCACAGGCCCGGCCAGAGTTAGGCCTAAGCCTGTGTCCTAGTTGGCGCCGTTCGCCTTACGCTGTCGTCGTCCCAAGGTGGAGCGATGGGTCGGTGACAGCCTCAATCCCTGCCGCTCTGACGCCAACGTCGGTTACCCGCAGACGCCGTTGACCCCGCAGTACCCCGAGATGCAGCCCGGGCACTGCGTCGGTCCCGGCAGGCAGTACCGCGGGCAGTCATCTCCCGGGAGACCATAGGGGTTGCAGGTGTATTGCGAGACACAGGTCCCCGTATTGTCGGCACCGAGGCAACAGACGAGTCCGGGATCGCACGGGTTGTCATCGTAGGTGCCCTGGTAACAGGAGCAACCTTCCCCGGTGCAGCCGTAGGACTGGCTCGAGCAAATGCCCCCAATGCAGAGATTCGACCAGCAGCACCAGGTGTCGTCTGCGCAGTTGCTCCCCTCGTAGGTGCAGCAGTTCGTCCCGTACCCATTCCAGTCGCAGATCATGGGGGCGTCAGCCGCTACGCATTGGTTGGCTGTCCGGCACGGTTCGCCAGGTCCAGCCATCCCATGGTGCGCCGCCGCATCAGACCGGCTGCGACGGGCTGCCGTCAGCAACGCCGCACCCCCGACAAGTGCGCGCACGAGGCGCCGCCGTGAGCCAGGTCGCGCCAATGCCCGGGTCCAGCTATCGAATCGTTGCTCGTCCACAGGATGTTCCTTTCTTGGGGGGGTCGCTCCGATGCGCCGGCGTCCTCGCCCTTGTGCTGCTGGTCAGGATGCTTAGGACCAGGCCGCTATCACCTCGACGAGAGAGGAAGCGACTTCCCCCGCAGCAAGATAGGTCACCGTCCAGACGGGTTGGCTGCGGTCCGTCTCCCCGAGCACGATGCCGCCGTCGGCGCAGCTGTAATGGGCCACCTGACCGGCCATCCTGGTCAGCGTCCCATGCAGCAACGTGCACTGGTCCCCGTTGGCCAGCTCCAGCGCCCAGGGCAGATCCCAGGCCGTAATCGAGTCGACGGACGCGCTTTGGGCCATCCCCGCTCCCACTCCTGTGCTCGCTCCCGGGCCGCCGGATGGTTCGATGGGCTGTGCCTCCTTCGCCCGGATGAGCGGTTGCGTCAAGGTGAGCAGGACGACGTCGGTCGTGAATGGCGATTCCAGACAGGCCATCTCGCCAAGCTCGTCGCGTGGCAGAAACGGGTTTTCGAAGCAGGGGTCATAGATCTCGTTGCTGGTGCTGAGACAGTCCCAGGCATCGGGGCGATCGAGCGACACGATGGAGGAGAAGCCGCAGATGCCCTCCTCGGTCGCGGTCACGGTGAGGCCGGGATTAAGCCCGTCTGGGCCGAACGGCAACACGTAGTGAATATCGGTCCTGCCACCCTCACCCGGTTCCAGGGCAGCGGTGGGCGTGGCGTCTTGCGCAGCAACGCTAGGAGCCACTAGGGTGGGTACCAGCACCATCAGCAACGCGACCAGGAGAAGACGCATCACGGGTTCCTCCATTCCTGCGAAAAACCGAGGAGCCAGGCTCCACGTTGTGAGATGACATGGCTGCACTCTACACCCGGGTCATTCGTTTGGGAATAGAGCGCAGGCGAATGAGCAATCCCGGGGAGAGAGAGTCCGGCATCTCGCATCGTGGCCACGGCCACGTGCATGTATCGGTGACGGTCTCCCCCACCTTGCCGGTGTACGGAACATCTAGACCACCCCGGGATCATCCTCCGCTTCACCAGCGATGATGCGGCTCGGAAGATTGCCGCATGATCGGGCGCAGTCCCGAGAAGTGCAACACAAATCGCCATTTCAAGAGCACTAAGAGCGTCCGGCAATAGGCCAGAGACTGGGAGTTCCTTGTCTTGCTGGATCCCAGCGCCGGCGGCTAGTAGCGCCAGTGAGCGGTCACCATGATCTCTAGTGCCGGACGCGCTACGGGAACGGGTTTTCACTTCGCGCGTAGCGACTCAAGCGTCGAACAGGACTACGTTTCTTCAGCGTTGTTGGCGGCCTGGCCTCGGGTGCCTGTGGCGCAGGGAGCACGACGCCCAAATCCACACCACAGCGCACGCAATAGAAGCGGTGGCTGGAAAAGGCCAGCAGCGTTCTTTTGTGCCCGAGCAACAGGCAGAATACGTTGAACACGGCACCCCCATCTTCTCGTCACTGTAGGGGACTGCACCTGCCGTCGACATCACTATTGGCCGTCAGCGGTCATGATTACGCAAAGAGACCATTCGGAAATCTCTTTAACGAAGACCGTCCAGCAAGAGAGAGAGATGGTGGATGACCGTTTTTGCCACGCCGCAAACATGGTCGTCAAACGCTGCATCTGTGCGCCGCTTTCGACGGCTTCCAATGACCGAGCGCTCCTTCATCCGTAGCTGCCCGTGCCCTATTGCCGGACGCTCTAAGTCCCCTTCTTGCAGGTTGGGGAACCACCCTTATTGCCATACCGATCCGTGACCGAGACTTTCGACTTTGAGTTTTCTATGCACGCATAAGACTTGCCCTGAACATACGTGCTTGAACGAAGACTCCATTGCCGAGTTCACAACGCAATGATGCGTGAAACGGGGAGGCAGGCAGTCCTGGCCCCGGCGACATCTCGTAGGAAGCCCACTGCCACTCGCTCGTGGAGCGCACGGTCTCGGAGCTGGGACGCATCGACATCCTGGTCAACAACGCGGCCTACCAGATGACCCGGGACGGCATCGAGCAGATCCCGGACGGCGATTGGGTACACACCTTCTGAACGATTGTCTACTGTCCGCAATAACACCGCGGTTGTCCGGATGCGGTGGACCAACGAAGAGCTCGTTTCGCTAGATGCTCACCAATCCCACCCAACGCCTGCTTCAGATGCCGGTAGACCAACGTGGACCAGGATCCATGCATTCCTCGAGAGTGTTAGCCCGAGGTCGCCGCTTGAGCAAAGGTCAAACGGCTCCGGGCGGTTGCATTTCATTTTGGCGTGTCTCACGAGACACTACCAACCGTCTTCAAGGCGCGTCCAGCATTCCTAGATCCAGATTCCTTACCGAAGCTGGCGATCTCACCTCCTCCAAGACCGCAGGTTTCAGCGTGAAGTAGCGACGCACCGAGTCGGCCTGTTGTTCAAGCAAAGCCTTATTGATGGCAGTCGCGGGGACTCTCCCTCTCGGTAAGTACGGCCAGTCGGTTGGAATGCGAACGCTCTTCACGTATAAAACATCCCTCAATTCATCCACGCAACAACAAGAACAGCCCAGCAGGTAAACCTGCTGGGCCGCTGTTCACGTCAACGTGGAACCGCGCTGGCGTTATGGTGTCTTAGTAGCGGCTGCCGTAGCTGGGAGCCGAAGCACGCTGGCTCTGGAAGCACTCACGGCAGTACACCGGCTTGTCGTTCCGCGGCTGGAAGGGGACTTCCGTCTCCTTGCCACAGGAAGAGCAAACCGCAGGGTACATCTGGCGTGGGCCGCTGGAGTAGCCTCCTCCACCGCCGCCGCTCGAGTAGCTGGAGCCACCACCACTGGAGTAGCTGCTACCGCCGCCGCTGGAATAGCTGGAGCCGCTGTCATAGCCACTGGATGCCCGCTGCGCCTTGCGCGACGCGCGGCAGCTGGAGCAGCGCTGGGGCTCGGAGTAGCCGCGCTCTGCATAGAACGCCTGCTCACCTTCCGTAAACGTAAATTCCTGCCCGCAATCGCGGCACATGACTGTTCGGTCGCTCAATTTGCCGAAACCTCTTTCTTTGCCGTGCACCGCACAGCACATAAACCTGGAACCGATCAAACGTGTTTCGGCGATAGAGAACGTCCGGATCCGCACATCGCGACTCCAGAACGGTCATTGACGCTTCGACGTCGTCTGCGAGACCCATGTATAGCACATGCTCCAGGTTGTGGGCGCTGGTGAACTGCATGTTCACTCGCGATTATCAGAGATCTGGGTTGTCCTCATCGCGGAGGGCAGACAATCAAACCAGTGGGTGTATTCCACACAACGAATTGGAGTGGTCAGGTATGGCAGTGGCGGATTGGTGTGAACCTCATGTACCGGACCAACGGCTAAGAGCGCCCGGCAGGAGGCGCCCTCGGCATGCCGTGGTGTGAGCAGGGACGTAAAGAGGCGGATATTGACCCTGTTTGCGATCCACAAGTCATTGGGGGACCGATCAGTTCTCCCTATTGCCGGGCGCTCCAAGCAATGTAAACAGGAATCATCACAGGGGAGCCTACCCACATCCCGCTCTCAACGAGCGATGACGGATCAGCCGCTGACCCTCGACGACTTCGCAGCGATGCCGTTCCCCGAATCCGGGAACGCACACAGGCCGGACTAAGAAGCTGACGGATCCGAAGCAACGCGAGCGGCCGCGGTCTGCCAGGGGGCAAACGGTTGTTGCCACCATCTGCCGCACGCCGGGCGTGTCTCTCCCCACGCTCTCCCGGTAGGTGAAGCCGCAGGATCACGCTGCTTCGGAGGAGTTCTCCCCATCCCAGGAGCGTGGGAGGTGGAGAAGGCCACCGCAACGGGAATGGGATTGGGGAACGCGGTCTCAGCCCCTGGACACCTGCGCATAAAAGGGGTGCGAAACATCTGCCAACCCCACCCCTTGGTGAGTTGGATAGAAGGGAATGTCAGGACGGCTCCGAAAATATGATCCGCAGGCATAACCCAAGTGCGAACGATTGATTGCCAAGCGGTAAAGTGCGAAAGCCCAGCTTCGGGTCATCCACACATGCGAGTTGCCGGCTATGAAAGCCGCCACGTTCATGCAGTTTTTCTACAAGTCGCAATTGAATGCTTGAAGAATGCCAAAGTCAGAATCATGGAAGTGGCATCCTTTGCTCTCAAGTGAATGTGTTTGACCTACACCCTGAGAACGCAACCTCCCTGCCGCCACTCGATCACGAGACCGCCGCCATCATCTGGTCTAGCAAGGCGCTCACAGCTGCATTTGGCGGACTCGACGGGGAGGTGCCGTCCGCGCACACTACGAACGCCCCCGAACTATCGCAGACGTAGACCTCATTGGTGTGTGAGGGAACGTATCCGCTCCGCCAGTAGGGAAGCGCAGCCCGTGCCCCTTCAGCGCTCCCGAAACGGTGCAAGACCACTTCCAGGAATCCCGGGTCGCCAGAGGTGGGGTTAGGACAACGAAAGTCAAAGTACGCCCCATCCTGCCAGCCCAACGCGTTGATCTCTTCCCCACTTGCGCCGGCACCTTCCAGGAACGACACAACCTCGACATACGGGTAGACGCCCTGCGACTCCAAGGAGAAACAGGAGGCATTGGCAACCGGGAGTGTCCTGGGCAGGTAGGAGCTCGCAGGCTGGGCCGGGGACGACGGGGAACGGCCCTGGCTCTGGTGCTGGGTTGCAGGGGATTGGTCGGCGACCTGAGAGCGTCCGTCCAGAGGGAGATCGCATGCTTCGAGCCCGTTGAGGTACCCGCGCATGAAGGCCTTGATGCGGTCGTCGTTGATGCCGTGCGATCCGGGCTGGTCCTGCGGGAGCGCCAGGGGGTCGGCTGCTACCTGGGATATCGTGACGGCCTCGGTGATGTCCCCGGGATCGAGGATGCCCTGGTCTTCGGCGTCCAGTGCGTAGACGCCAGCGAGACAGTCCGCCTGGAGCTCGTAGATGTTCCCGCCCGGATCCGGAGCACTCGTCAAGATCTGAATATGGTGTCCCCACTCGTGCGCGAGGATCGTGACGGGAGCGAAGTCACCGACAGAGCGTTCGGCCTCTGCGAGAAAGAGGGGATTGAGGTAGATGGTGAAATCCTCGGGGCAATAGAAGGCCGCACTCTCCGGGCCCTGGCGGCCACACCCGGTTTCGAGAACCTGGTCAATGGGGACGATGGCGGGTGAGGTGTAGGGGATGGCACTGGCGGCAAAGGTAGCCGACCAGAAGGTATCGATCGCCGTCGCCAAGTCGGCAAAGCCTCCCGTGTAGCGGGATGCCTGATCAGTACCCTGATACCCGCGCATAGTGGGAGTCGGCGTCTGCTGCGCATGCATGGGCGACGCCATCGTGAAGATGAGAAGAAGCATCCCGCACAGCGTAGGAACGACACGAGTCAGGGGCACAAGAATATTTCTCAGTGGACTGAGGGATTTCATGCAGCGCTCCAGCACGTGGCAACGGCTTTTGTAGGTCGACTCTTGGGAGCGACGATTCACCACACCCTAGTGGCTTTGAGCAAGACCTAGTCCATGCGATGGATAACAACCTGAACAAGGCCGCTACTGTCGCACGAGATCACCTCGACGGAAAGAATCCGTCGCTGGTTCTTCGTTTCGTCACCAGCCCTCAACGTCCCTCCGAAACCCAGGCTGCATGATCAAAGATGAACGCGTACGTCCTGGGAACAGGGAGCCCAGGGGGAAGGAGAAGACTTTGGGTGATGAACGTCATGACTCGGCCGACTTTCCTGTTGGTTCCAGCACCCGTTGGGATACCCATCCACCAGGGTCGAGGCAGATGACTTCCTCACCGTGTTGGCGGTCGATGACCTTTTGCGCAGACGGTGAGGCCCACTGAGGCCATGGTAGCGAACGACCAACGAGCGGCAATCGCCTCTACCGGGACCTTGACCTCGATCGACCCGTTGTAATCGTCAGCCAAGGGGCTACGGATTAGACAGCGAGATCACAAACGGCTTGGGGACCGAGCTCGACTCGCCTGTTGGCGTGAGGGCGCCCGTGTCCTGGTCAATCGCGAACTGGGTGATCGTGTCGTCGTCATAGTTAGCGGCGTAGAGCCATTGGCCCGCCGCATCGATGGCGAAGCTCCATGGGACGCCA
>JAESGR010000446.1_pt1 | contig 32591 bp, 23 predicted proteins | sample 9269771 | NCBI WGS metagenome assembly JAESGR01 (sample SAMN15739572, study PRJNA653492) | algae metagenome | isolation source: Chroococcus sp. CMT-3BRIN-NPC107 and co-occurring heterotrophs from well... | place: USA: Clark Mountains Wilderness, California | collected 2010-04-18 | reverse complement strand
TTCCAAAGAAAATATCGTAGGCTTGTTGTTCGATGGGAGCGCATTTCTGCCTGCTTCAACGCTTTTCTTTCTCTAGCTACAATTCACATTTGGATTAATAGAATTTTATTAGTGGGATAGGTTCTTGCTTTTGGTTGTCAAATTCACCAGTCATATAGTCAGCAAGAGTTTTTAAATCGGCAGAAATCATTGTTAGTTAGCTGTAGCTTAATCTATCTAAATGTAGAGCTATTTTCGTTGTAACTCCGTTAAAAAGAGTTAGCTATACGCCAGTAAATTAACTAATGACTTTAGCAGGATCGGATCCCCACAATATTTCTGAAGAAGAAGTTTTTGTTTTTCCTGCATCCTTTGGACAACAACGGCTGTGGTTTCTCGATCGCCTATTTCCCAATTCTTCTGGCTACAACGTGGTGAATGTCTTGCACCTTATGGGTTTGCTAGATATCGCCGCTTTAGAAAAAAGCTTTAATGAAATTGTCCGCCGTCATGAAGTATTACGAACTAATTTTGACACTGTAGAAGGAAAACCTGTACAGCTAGTTTTACCAAATTTAAAAATATCTATCCCATTAATTGATTCACAAACTTTGCCTAAAAAGGAAAGAGAAGCCGCAGCGCAGCAGGAAATTGCGGCATTTAGTCAGAAACCTTTTAATTTGGAGTATGGAGCGCTATTAAGAGTAAAGTTGTGGCAAATTGAGGCAGAAGAATATATATTAGCGATCGCATTACACCACATAATCTTTGATGAATGGTCGAGCGCTTTACTAATTCAAGAATTAGGATTGCTTTATACGGCTTTTTGTGCAGGTAAACCTTCACCGTTAGAGGAAGTCACAATTCAGTATGCAGACTTTGCCCATTGGCAGCGAGAATATTTGCAAGGGGATGTGTTAGAAAAACAACTAGCTTACTGGAAATCGCAATTACAAAACTTGCCTGAGCTTGAAATAGCCCCAAATCGTTCTTTGCAGCATAGTTATCAAGGAGCAACGAAGTTAATAGAATTACCTCAAGATTTAGCGCAAAAAATCGCTTTAGTCAGTCAGCAAGAAGGCGTTACGCTATATATGATATTGCTTGCAGCTTTTCAGGCTTTACTGTATCGTTACACCGGACAAACAGATATTGTTGTAGGATCTCCCATTGCAAACCGCAATCGCCGAGAATTGGAAAATGCAATTGGTTTTTTTGCTAATAGTTTAGTTATTCGCACGGATTTATCAGCAAATCCTAGTTTTAAAGAATTGTTAGCTAGAGTTAAGCAAGTTGCAATAGACGCTTACGCTCATCAAGATTTGCCTTTCGAAAAGCTAGTAGAGCAGTTGCACCCAGAACGAAGTTTAAATCAAAATCCTCTGTTTCAAGTGACGATCGCGCTGCAAAATGCCCCTATGAAGCAATTAGAACTACCGGGGTTGACGCTTTCGGCTTTTAAAGAAATTGAGACTACAACGGCTAGGTTTGATTTGGAGCTTTATTTGTGGGAATGCGGCGAAGATTTTAGAAGCTTGTGGGGAGATAAATGGCAACAATCGGCAGGATTGCGGGGAGTTTTAGTTTACAATACTGCTTTATTTGATGGAGAGACGACTTCTTTATTACTTCAGCATTTTCAAATTTTGTTAACGGGCGCACTTGAGAATGTTGATACTAAGTTAGCCGATTTACCTTTGTTGAGCGCCGCCGAAAAACAGCAAATTTTGGGGGAATGGAATCAGACGCAGCGCGATTATCAAAAACATCTATCTATTCAAAAGTTATTTGAGATTCAGGTAAATAATAATCCTAATGCGATCGCCCTTAACTATAAAAATCGCCAAATTACTTATCAGCAACTAAATAACGGTAGCAATCAACTAGCGCGTTATTTGCAAAAACTAGGTGTGGGTAAAAACTCATTAGTAGGAATTTGCTTAGAATCAAGCCCAGTAGCGATCGCGGCAATGCTCGGTATTATTAAAGCTGGAGGTGCTTATGTGCCTATAGATCCAGCTTATCCTGTAGAGCGACTTCAGTTTATGGTAGAAGATACGGGATTGAGTGCGATTTTTACTCAAAGTAGCTTTACTCACCTATTTTTTAACACCCAAATTATTTGCTTAGAAAGAGATTGGCAAAAAGTCGCTCTCCAAAGCGATGAGAATCTCCCTAATCAATCCACCACCGAAACTGTAGCTTATATAGTTTATACTTCTGGCTCTACAGGTCTTCCTAAAGGTGTAGCTGTAACTCATCAAGCGGTAAATAGATTAATTGATTCTAATTACATTACTTGGAAAGGATGCGATAAAGTTGCTCAATGTGCCAATATTTCCTTTGATGCGGCGACTTTTGAGATTTGGGGCGCACTTTTAAACGGAGCGCAATTAGTGGGAATTGATAGAGAAACCTTGCTTTCTCCTCCAGATTTTGCCCAAACTCTCCAACAGCAAGAGATTGATGTTTTATTTCTGACTACTGCTTTATTTAACCAAGTAGCGCGAGAAATTCCGTCGGCTTTTAGCTGTTTGAAATATTTGCTATTTGGCGGTGAAGTGGTAGATGTAAAATCGGTGCAAGCAGTGTTTGAAAGCAAACCCCAGCACTTGTTACACGTTTATGGGCCCACAGAAAATACTACTTTTACTACTTGGTACGAAGTGGAGAATGTAGCGCAAGTAAAGACTATCCCAATTGGAAAAGCGATCGCAAATACGCAAATATATCTACTAGATAACTACTTAAACCCCGTACCTGTAGGAGTTTCAGGAGAAATATACATTGGTGGCGATGGTTTAGCACAAGGCTATTTCAATCGTCCTGAATTGACGGCTAAACAATTTATTCCTCATCCTTGGCTAAAATCAGCGCGTTTGTACAAAACTGGTGATTTTGCTCGTTATTTACCTGATGGAAATTTAGAATTTATTGGACGCAGAGACGATTTAGTAAAATTGCGGGGTTTTCGCATTGAGTTAGGGGAAGTTGAAACGGTATTAAATCAACATCCCAAAGTCCGCGAAACTGTAGTTGTAGTAAAAAAAGACAGTTTAGTTGCTTATGTTGTTACTCAGAAGAATTTAAAGCTAAAAAGCCAAGAATTGAAAGAGTTTTTGCAAGCTAAGTTACCAAACTACTCAATTCCGGCGGTTTTTGTATTTTTGGAGAGATTACCTTTAACACTTAATGGTAAAGTAGACCGTCGCGCCTTGCCTACACCGGATTTTACCCATATCTCTGACAAAACTCCGCGTAATTCTATAGAAGCCCAATTATTGCAACTATGGGATGGATTACTAGGAGTTAAAGCTGGTATTGATGATAACTTCTTTGAATTGGGGGGACATTCTTTACTCGCAACTGCGCTAGTTTCTAGAATCCGCGAGAGTTTTGGCGTACAAGTACCCCTTGGGAGAGTGTTTGAAACGCCAACAATTGGTGGATTGGCGGAGTATATAGCCAGTAGCAAAAATGCTACTAATCGTGAGGAGGTGGAGTTTTGAGCGCTGCAAAATTGTTGGCAAATTTACGACGTTTAGATATTCAAGTTGTTGTTGAAGGAGAAAGCTTGCAATGTAACGCTCCTCAAGGCATTTTAACGGCAGAAATGCGATCGCAAATAACTAAATACAAGTCGCAATTAATCGCCTTACTACGTCCAGCACCGCCGCTTGTAACTCAAACTAATCGTACTTGTTTATCTTTTGCACAACAAAGGTTGTGGTTTTTAGATAAGCTTATTCCTCAAAATCCTTTTTACAATATACCTGCCGCGCTGCGTCTTACCGGAAATCTCGATTATTTAGCTTTAAAACAAGCATTTAACACTATTGTCCAACGTCACGAAGCTTTGCGTACCAACTTTATTGAAGTTAACGGACAACCAAAAGCGATTGCGCGGAGCGCAGCGCCAGAGGCGATCGCATCTCCTCAATTTGATGTATCTTTGCCTGTGGTAGATTTGCAGCATTTACCTGCTACCGAAAAACAAGCAGTCGCCCAAAACATTGCGACTCAAGAAGCCCAGCATCCGTTTAACTTGTCCAATGAGTTGTTGCTGCGCGTTAAGTTATTGCATTTAGATCCAAATGAATATGTTTTACTCCTCAATCTCCACCATATCGTTGCTGATGGTTGGTCATTGGGGGTATTAATTCGGGAAATTGGACTACTTTATACAAATAATCCTTTACCGCCCTTACCTATTCAATACGCAGACTTCGCATTTTGGCAAAGAAAATATTTGCAAGGAGAAGTATTAGAAAGTCAACTATCTTACTGGAAATCGCAACTTGCGGATCTTCCGCTCCTAAATTTGCCCACAAAGCCGCGAAAAAGCGTGCAAAGCTACCGAGGTGCAACGCAAAATATCTCTTTATCTCCGGCTTTAACTGCTAGTTTAGAAAATTTAAGCAAGCAAGCAAACGCAACGTTATTTATGACAATGCTTGCAGCTTTTCAAGTATTGCTGTGTTGCTATACAGGACAAAAAGATATCGTAGTTGGATCGCCGATTGCAAATCGTAACCGAGCGCAATTAGAACCTTTAATTGGCTTCTTTGTCAATAGTTTAGTATTGCGTACAGATTTATCTCATAATCCAACATTTAGGGAATTACTAGGACAAGTAAGGGAAACAGCAATAGCAGCTTACGATCGCCAAGACTTACCTTTTGAGAAGCTAGTAGAAGAATTGCACCCTGAGCGAGATTTGAGCCGAAACCCTTTATTTCAGGTAGTTTTTGCCTTACAAAATGCTCCAATGCAACCTTTAAACTTACCAGGAATAACTCTAAATCCTTTGAAGTTTGAGGTGACTACTACAAGATTTGATTTAGAGTTGCATTTGTGGGAGCAAGGTTTTGGTTTAAGCGGGTTCTGGTCAGAAAAAGCAGAGGGAATTAGCGGTTTTTTGGCTTACAGTACCGATTTGTTTGATGAAAGCACAATCTCTCAATTTCTCGCTCATTTTCAAACGTTACTTACAGGAATTATTGCAAATCCCGATATTCCTATCGCTGATTTACCTTTATTGAGTGCTACAGAAAGCCATCAGTTATTAGAGCAATGGAATCAAACTAGCTGTAATTACTCAGATAAATTATTCCATCAACTGTTTGAATTGCAAGCTGCAAAAACACCAAACGTGATCGCTGTAGTATTTGATAGTCAACAACTAACCTACCAACAATTAAATCAACGCGCAAATCAATTAGCTCATTATTTACAAGAGTTGGAGATTAAGCCAGAAAGTTTAGTCGGAATTTGCGTTGACAAGTCTTTAGAAGCGATTGTTGGGATACTAGGAATTTTCAAAGCAGGAGGCGCTTATGTACCAATAGATCCAAGTTATCCTCAAAGCCGCCGAGAGTTTATGCTTGCAGATACCCAAGTAAAAATAGTCTTAACTCAGCAGTCTTTAACATCTCTATTTGCAAACATCAAACTAATCTGTTTGGATACAGACGAGCATATCGCCACTTGCACCGCCGAAAATCCCACCAGCAGCGTAAATCAAGATAATCTAGCCTACGTTATTTATACATCTGGCTCGACCGGAACACCAAAAGGAGTTTTAATCGAACATCGCGGACTATGTAATGTAATTGCAGCACAGATACAAACTTTTGAATTGCGATCGCCTAATCGAATTTTACAATTTAGCTCTCTTAGTTTCGATGCGTTTATTTTTGAGATGCTGCTTGCTTTTGGAGTTGGCGCAAGTCTCTACATTCCCCCCAAAAAAGCCCAATTACCAGGAAAGGATTTAGTAGAGTTTTTACAAGCAAACGCGATCGATACGACGATTATATCTCCAGCCGTTTTAGCCGTTTTAGCCGCCACCGAATTACCCGCATTGCAAACCGTTATTGCTGGTGGTGAAGCTTGTACAACGGAAATTGTCCAACAATGGGCTAAAAATCGTCGCTTCTTCAATGCCTATGGCCCAACAGAAGCAACAATATGGGCAACAGTAGGACGATTAACTATTTCTAGCGATCGACCCTCTATCGGTCGTCCAGTGGCGAATACTCAGATTTATATATTAGACGAATTTTTCCACCCCGTACCTATTGGCGTTGTTGGAGAAGTTTATATTGCTGGAGATGGTGTAGCGCGGGGTTACTTAAATCAAGAAGAATTGACAGCGCAGAGGTTTATTGATAATCCTTTTGCAACCAATCGTTTATATAAAACCGGGGATCTGGCTCGTTATCGTCATGATAAAAGTTTAGAATTTATTGGACGCATAGACGAACAAGTAAAAATTCGCGGGTTTCGGGTCGAGTTAGGTGAGATTGAGACAGTGTTAAAAAAGCATCCGATGGTAGAAAATGCGATCGCCCTTGCAAATAAAGATCGTCTAATTGCTTACATTGTCCCTCAACCAACCGTAGAAAAGCAGTTGCAACTAGAGCAAGTAAAACAATGGGAAAATCTCTACAATCGCACTTATAGCCAATCTGCAAACGAACCAACTTTTAATATTATCGGTTGGAATAGTAGTTATACAGGGCTTCCCCTTCCCACCAAGCAAATGCAGACATGGGTAAAAAGCCGCGCCCTTCAGATTTTAACATTGCAACCACAGCGAGTATTAGAAATTGGTTGCGGTACGGGCTTATTACTGTTTCAAATTGCGCCTTATTGCACCGAATATATAGCAACCGATTTTTCCGCCGCATCAATTCAATATTTGGAGCCGTTATTACAACCATTACCTCAAGTTAAATTGCTGCAAAGAGTAGCCACAGATTTTACAGGTATAGCTGCAAGCTCTTTTGACTGCTTAATTCTTAACTCTGTCGTCCAATATTTTCCTAGTCTCGATTACCTGTTGCAAGTATTAAAGCAAGCAATTGAAACTGTCGCTCCTGGAGGTTTTATATTTATTGGGGATGTACGGAATTTACAACTATTATCAGCTTTTCATGCTGCCGTACAACTACATCGCTCGGAGGGGGATTTGTCTCAAGAGCAGTTACAGCAACAGTTGCAGATAGCAATATTTCAAGAGACGGAATTAGTCATCGATCCGGCTTTCTTTGCAACGTTGAAACAGCAATTTTCAAGAATTAGCCACGTTCAAGTACAGCTTACACGAGGAGAAGATCGCAATGAATTAACCCAATTTCGCTACAACGCCATCTTGCACATTGAAGCCCAAAAAACCACTGTTTGCAATTGCAAGCTTGATTGGGAGCAAGATAACTTAAATCTTTCTAAAGTAGAGCGATATTTAGTCGAAAATCAGCCAGCCGTTTTACAAGTAGCAAAAATTCCCAACTCTCGTGTAATAGCAGCCGTCAAAACCGCTCAATGGCTAACTAACGGTACAGAATCGCTGCAAAATATTAGTCAAATGCGCGAAGTGCAACAATTAGAAACTGAAGGTATTGAGCCGGAAGATTGGTATAGGTTAAACAAACTCCCTTACACTGTCGAGGTAAGTTGGATAAATACCGATGCTACAGGTTGCTACGATGTTATTTTTCAATGCCTTAGCCAAAAAGCAATCTTTGACATAGAAGTTGCAAATAAAAATTACCCAGCAAAAACTAATGCAAACAATCCTTTACAAGCACAATTAGCGCGTCATCTCATCCCGCAATTGCAAAGCTATCTCCAGCAAAATCTACCCGATTATATGATACCTGCTGCCTTTGTAGCGTTAGAGAAAATTCCTTTAACAACCAACGGTAAAGTCAATCGCCGCGCCCTTCCTACGCCAAATTGGGGAAGAAATGCGATCGCTCTTAGCGCTGCGCCATACGCAATCGCACCCACATCACCCACTGAACAAAAACTAGCAAATATTTGGGCAGATTTGCTAGGACTAAAAAATGTCAGCATTGAAGATAATTTCTTTCATTTAGGGGGACATTCCTTACTAGCTACGCAACTAATTTCCCGCATCCGCGATACTTTCAGCGTCGAATTACCTTTGCAAAAAGTTTTTGAAACTCCCCAAATTGCGCCCCTAGCTAAAGCTATTGAAATCTTGCAAAGCAGTAACAAAACTCTACCAGCTATAGGAATTGTACCGCTTTCTCGCGACGCTCACCGCCGCTTGCGATCGTCTCTCAAAAATCCTGAAAATTTAGGGAGATAAAACTACTTGCATACTCCAGCTATTTTTAACAACGATGAAGTTTTTGTTTTTCCTGCTTCTTTCGCCCAACAACGGCTGTGGTTTCTCAGCCAATTAGCACCGAATAATCCTTTTTATAACGTATCTGCGGCGATGCGTCTAACTGGAAACTTAAATTTAACAGCGCTACGGCAAACCTTTAACGAAATAATCCGCCGTCATGAGGTTTTGCGGACAACCTTTGAAATGGTAGAGGGACAGCTAAATCAAGTAATTGCCGAAAATGTAACCATAAAGTTAAAAATTGTAGACTTGCAACATCTACCAGCGATTGAGCGAGAAACTAGCGCAAGACAAAAAGCGATCGCATTTTCTTATCTTCCCTTCAACCTTAGTACAGACTTGCTACTAAGAGTAACCATATTTCAACTAGATTTCAGCGATTCTATTTTGCTATTAAGTCTGCATCACATTATTGCTGATGGTTGGTCAATTGGTGTTTTAATCAAAGAAATTACCGCTCTCTACGCTGCTTTTTGTACTAATACTTCTTTATTACCCGATTTACCAATCCAATATGCTGATTTTGCCGCTTGGCAAAATCAAGAGTTACCAAAAATAATCGAGTCACAACTACCTTATTGGAAAACACAACTCGCCGATTTACCAAGCTTAAATTTGCCGTGCGTGAAGCAGAGCTATCCCGAAGGAAATCGCCTTCGCAATTCTACCCAAGATTATAGAGGTGCAACTTACAACTTTTTAGTCCTTTCCCCCAACCTAAGCGCATCTTTAGCAGCCTTTAACCAGCAAAAAGGCGTAACACTATTTATGACAGTTTTAGCAGCCTTACAAACGCTGCTATATCGCTACACAGGACAAGAAGATATTGCTATAGGTTCTCCCATTGCCAATCGTAATCGAGCCGAATTAGAACCATTAATTGGTTTTTTTGTCAATAGTTTGGTGTTGCGAGTTCAGCTATCTAGTAGCCTTACTTTTCAAGAATTATTAGCAAAGGTAAAACAAGTAACTTTAGATGCTTACGCCCATCAAGATTTACCCTTTGAAAAGCTAGTACAAGAACTTCAACCAGCGCGAGATTTAAGCAAGCATCCATTATTTCAAGTTGCGGTTTCTCTGCAAAATACGCCGATTACAGCTTTAGAATTACCTGGAATTATCTTAAATCCCTTTGAGATTGAAAATGGCACAAGTAAGCTAGATTTGGAGTTGCATTTTTGGCAAAGTTCCGCCGGATTAGAAGCTCAGATAATTTATAGTACCGATTTATTCGATCGCTCTACCATCCTCCGCATGGCTGGACACTTGCAAACTCTGCTCGCAGGAATTATTAATGACTCCCAACAAAAACTAGCTCAATTACCAGTTTTGACCGCCACCGAAAGCCAACAGTTGCTTATTGACTGGAATAATACCCAACAAAACTATGGCGATAAATGTATCCAGCAGCTATTTGAGGAGCAAGTAAATAATAATCCCAATGCGATCGCACTTGTACACAACAACGAGCAACTAACCTACCAGCAACTAAACGAGCAAAGCAATCAAATCGCCCATTACTTACAAAGCCTTGGGGTTGTACCCGATGCAATCATCGGTATTTGCTTAAAAAAGTCGCCTTTAATCATCGTCGCAATTTTAGGAATACTCAAAGCTGGAGGCGCTTATTTACCAATAGATCCAGAGTATCCCAAAGAGAAGTCGCGCTTTATGCTAGAAGACTCGCAAATAACTATTTTAATAACTCAAAACTCTTTATTTACCGAGGAGTGGGAGCATAAATTAGTCTTCATTGACGATCGCGCGATCGCACTTCAAAATAAATACAATCCTACAAGTCTTGTAAATGCCACAAATCTAGCTTACGCAATGTACACTTCTGGCTCTACAGGACAACCCAAAGGCGTTTTAATCGAACATCGCGGCTTAAGTAATGTAGTCCACGCGCAGAGGCAGATTTTTGACTTAAAACCCCAACACCGGATTTTACAATTTGCCTCTATTAACTTTGATGCGTCTATTTTTGAAATAGTTATGGCATTAACTAACGGCGCAACACTCTATCTAATCCCAGAACAATCGCGCCTAGGAGCGTCGTTAACTAACTATTTGCGTCTTTGCTCCATCACTCACGCAACCTTACCCCCAGCAGTCTTAAAAACCCTTGTACCGACAGAATTACCAGCATTGCAAACCCTGATTTTAGCGGGTGAAGCTTGTACAGGAGACATGGCTATATGGGGAAAAGGAAGACGTTTATTTAATGCCTACGGATTAACAGAGACAACCATTTGGTCTACGATCGCCCAGATAAAAGATAGTATTTCTATAGGAAGTGCGATCGCTAATACCCAACTTTACGTCCTAGACTCTAATTATCAGCCAGTTCCAATCAAGATTCCCGGCGAATTATACATAGGTGGAGTTGGTATAGCCAGAGGTTATCTCCATCGCCTTGAATTAACGGCTAAAAGGTTTATTCCCAACCCTTTTGACACTTCAAATAATCTTTACAAAACTGGCGATTTAGTCCGCTATCTTCCTGATGGTAATTTAGAATTTTTAGGACGCATCGACCGACAAGTTAAAATTCGCGGCTATCGAATAGAGTTAGAAGAAATTGAAAGCCTATTGCTTCAACATCCAGCAATTCAAGCTGTCACCGTAATTACTCAAGAAACTGCTGCTAATACTCAACTGATAGCTTATATAGTCTTCAAACCCAACTTAAACCCTTCTACCGCTCAATTACACAACTTTCTCAAAGCAAAATTACCCGACTATTCCATCCCTTCAACTTTCATTATCCTGTCCTCTTTACCCCTAACACCCAATGGTAAAATAGATCGAAATGCCTTAAAAAGTGCTACTAACACAATAAAACAATCTTTTGTAGCGGCCCGCAATGCCACAGAATCGACCTTAACAAGATTTTGGGCGCAAACTCTCAAACTGGAGAGAGTGGGAACCCAAGATAGCTTTTTTGAATTAGGTGGAGATTCTCTACTAGCCGTTCAACTATTAGACCAAATAAACCAGCATTATCAGCAAAAGCTGCCATTATCCGCGCTTTTTAGTGCGCCAACTGTCGAACAATTCGCGCCAAACATTGAAAAAACCTACAATTGGTCGCCGTTAGTCCCGCTTCAACCCCAAGGCGGTAAAAAGCCATTCTTCTGCATTCATCCCATTTTCGGCGTTGTTTTACCCTATTACGAATTAGCAACCCATTTAGGCAAAAATCAACCATTTTACGCCCTCCAACCCTACGGTTTAGATGGTTTGCAGCCACCACTAACTAGCATTACAGAAATGGCAACTTACTATATTAAAGCCTTACGTCAAATTCAACCAAAAGGCTCGTATCAACTAGGCGGCTGGTCTTTTGGTGGCTTAGTTGCGTTTGAAATCGCGCAACAATTACACCAAGCAGGGGAAGAAGTAAGTAAACTTGTAATTTTCGATACTCTTGCACCCATACCTAGCAATCAACCATCATTGTGGGATAGTTTGAACTTTCTTTTAACCACTGTACCCGGCTCTATTTATCCATTTGTACTAGATTACTGGGAGCTAATTTGCGACGCTTACAGTATTCCTAGCACCCTTGAGCAAATTTTTTCGCCTCAAAAGTGGACTTCATTGCTAGAAAAGGCAACTATTAACAGTCTTTTTCCGCAAGAAACTAAATTAAGAATGCTAGACGAATTAACTATTGAGCGAATAATGAGGATTTTTTGGGCAAATAGTCAAGCCACATTAAATTATGCACCCCAAAACTACCCAGGTGCGATCGCTTTATTTAAAAGTAATGCACCCCTAACCACCACTGACCCAACTTTAGGCTGGAGTCAATTAACAAATGTAATGCTGCACTCTGTTCCTGGCAATCATTTAACCATGCTCAAAACCCCCAACGTTCAAGCATTAGCCAAAGAATTAAATAGGTATTTAACCTCTTGAGCAAAACTTCCTCCCTTGGCAAAGTTGCAGTTAAGCGAGACAATAGTTAATATATCTCCCGTTAATTCTCAACCTGTGAACACTGTTCGTACTGTTTCCGATACCAAAAGAGCATTCTATTCTACTCACACCCGCCCGATAAACACTATTTATCGCCGCGTAGTTGAGGAATTAATGGTAGAAATGCACTTACTCTCTGTCAACGCTGATTTTAGCTACAACCCCATATACGCACTAGGTGTCGTCACTTCCTACGAGCGCTTTATGCAAGGCTATCAACCAGAACGGGACAAAGACTCAATTTTTCAAGCTTTGTGTCAAGCGATAGGTAACGACCCTCATCAGTATCGCCAAGATGCCGAACGATTGGGCAATTTCGCTAAAAGTTTGTCATCCCAAGACTTAATCCAATGGCTAAGTGGTGAAAAGTCGGTAGATGGTAATAGCGACTTGCAAGAACAAATTAAACAAATAGCCACTAACCAAAAATTTAAATACAGCCGTTTGTTGGCGATCGGTGTATTTAGTTTACTAGAATTATCCGACCCAGAATTAGTCAAAGACGAAACCAAGCGTGTAGAAGCCTTCAAGCAAATTTCTAGCAGCTTGCACTTACCCGAAGATAAGCTCAACAAAGACTTGGAGTTGTATCGCGGTAACGTCGAAAAAATGAATCAAGCTTTAGTTGTTATGGAAGATATGTTAGCCGCCGAGCGCAAAAAACGCCAACAAAGAGCAGAGGAACAACAAGCTGCGGTTGCTGCCAAACAATCCGCCGACAAACCCCAAGATACCGCTTCTTAATTAATAAAGCGCATTTATTGAAATATCCCCGACTGTGGCATCATGACTTCAGCTTAAAGTTATGCTCAGTCAGGGGTTTTTCGCAAGTGAATGCAACGCGCAATCTTTTACAAGTTTTTCAAAGCCGCAAAATGGCAGTATTGCTATTTTTGGGCTTCTCCTCTGGTTTACCGTTATTTCTCACCAGTAGAACTTTGCAACTATGGATGCAAGACGCTGGGGTTGAATTAGGCGCAATTACTCTGTTTGGTTTAGTTAGCGTTCCTTATTCTCTCAAATTTTTATGGTCGCCTTTATTAGACCGATTTGTCCCGCCCTTTCTCGGACGGCGGCGCAGTTGGCTAATAATAACTCAAATAGGGTTGGTTTTAGCGATCGCAGCGATGGCACTACAACAACCCGCCCAGAACCTGCAAGTATTGCAATTATTCGCCATCACCGCCTTAATTGTTACTTTTTTAAGTGCTACTCAAGATATTGCTGGCGATGCTTACCGCACAGATGTTTTATCGCCCCTTGAATTAGAAGCTGGTGCATCGGTTTGGGTGCTTGGCTATCGGTTGGCGCTGCTAGTAACTAGCTTTTTGGCTTTGATTTTAGCCGACTATATTCCCTGGAATGTCGTTTATTTAATCATGGCGGCTTTTATGGGTGTTGGCATAGTTAGCACCTTGTTTGCACCCACAGAACCCGTGCTAGAAGGAGAACAAGCTTCTGCACCCATGTCTAGCAAAGATGGGATTTTTCTATTATTATTTGTAGCAATCCTCGCGGGGCTAGTGGGCGGAGTAATTACAGGCTATATTCCTCTACCTACTCTATATTGGTTAATTGCGGGTATACTTGCTATTTGGCTAGTCTCAGCTTTTGTATTACCAAAAAGGCAACTAAATAATCCTACTGAAGCTCGTCCGCCACAATCATTGCAAGATGCGGTTATTCTGCCTTTCCAAGAGTTTTTCGGGCGGTTTGGGCTAACGCAAGCAAGTTTAATTTTAGCTTTTATCTTACTCTACAAACTGGGCGATTCTTTGGTAGGAATTACCGCTAATTTATTTTTACGAGAAATAACTTTTACAAAATCTGAAATTGCCGCCGTACAGGGCGGAATGGGTTTTATTGCAACAACTGTAGGAGTATTAGTCGGCGGCGCTATCTTAACTAAAATTGGTATCAATCGCGCCCTATGGATTTTTGGGATTCTGCAATTGGTGAGTAACTTAGGTTATTACGCTTTAGCGATCGCCGGAAAAAATTATTCTCTCCTCGTCCTAGCCATTAATATCGAAAATTTGTGCGCGGGTTTTGTTACGGTTGTTACCGTTGCTTATTTAATGAGTCTTTGCAATCACAGCTTTACAACTACCCAATTTGCCTTATTCTCTAGCTTAGTTGCGATTAGTCGTGACATTCTTTCTGCCCCCGCCGGACAATTAGCAGTCATTACAGGCTGGTCAACATTTTTCTTGCTTTCTATCGTCGCTGCAATTCCGGGACTCGCACTTTTACCCTTTGTTGCACCTTGGAACCTCCCCACTGTAGCATTAGCAAAACCAGGGCTAAATGAGGATGATTATTAATAAATTAAGTTGTAAGATAAGAGAAAGCTTAACAATTCTTTAGTTTCGTTCTCATACTACCTTTGCTTCTTTTGGCTACCAACATGGCTATCTTCCGTCAATACGTGCTTCCCTTTGCGATCGTGTTTGTGTTTTTTATTGCCCTTGTAGCAGTTAGCGCCCGGATATTTCTGCCTACCGATATGGCTGCACCCGCGCCCATTGAAGAAATTAATTTACCCCAAAAAGCAAACGTGCAATTACCTCCAGGGCTTTCTATGTTGGTCAAAGGTATACCGGACGATTTGGCACTGTCCGATCAGTTCCGCATGACGATTAACTAAATGTGGAACTAATACAGGGCTACACAGTTCGGGCTGGATCGAGCTTAGATCGAGCATTGCTAGTCAAGTTTATGCAAAAAACTTATCAGGAACTATCGCCGAAGCAAGATTTTTCTCATTTAGCCCTGACGGTGGAACAATATTTGTCTAGAGAAACGCCTTTATGGTGGGTAGAATGCGATCGCGCTGTTGTTGGTTGTTTATGGGCAGGAAACGCTATAGACCAAATTACAGGCGATCGCATTGCTCATATTTTTTTACTTTACGTAACTCCAGAACATAGATGTAAAGGCATTGCCAAGGCTTTGATGAACCAAGTAGAAACTTGGGCAATTGCCAAAAGATTTCCCGCAATTGGGTTGCAAGTATTTCAAACCAATGACTTCGCCTTAAATCTTTACAACCATTTAGGCTATCAAACTCAATCGCTATCGATGGTAAAACCACTGAAATAGATATACTAAACAAAGCTGACTGCTAATGGTTGTGGTAGCTTGAATAGTTATGTATGACGACGAAGACTTAATTAGCTTATTGGCAGGGGAAGAATTAGAAAGCCCCTTAGATCGCCTTGAACCTCTAACGGGAGAAGTCGAGGAATACAAACCAAATCCTGACGCAATGTTAGCTCTGCTAGAAGATCCGCAAACTCAGCAAAGGATGTTAGCGGCTAGGGCTTTTTGCGAACTAGAAGACAAACGCGCTACCCCTCATTTAATTCACCTATTAACCGATACTTGTCCCTTAGTTAGAGTTAGTGCAGCCTACGCTATTGGACGCAACCCTCACGCCAATGCTGTAGAACCGCTAATAGAACAGCTAAGTGCTGATTGGAATGGTTACGTTCGTAAAGGTATCGTGTGGGCACTGGGAAACTGCCGCGATCGCCGATCTTTAGTGCCTTTAGCTGAGGCTTTAAAAACCGACATTTCTGCCGTGCGCTTGTGGGCGGCAAGTTCTTTGGCGCAGATCGCAGGGGTAAGTTATGAAGGAGTTGTGGGCGCAATCCCGCCCTTAGTGGAAGCATTAGTTAACGATCCTGTTGCCGCCGTGCGGAGTAATTGCGCTTGGGCGATCGGGCAACTATGCCGCGAATTGCCTTCTAACGTGGTTTACGCCACAGCGATTGATGCTTTAATTCAAGCTTTTGCCGAAGATAAGGATTTAGGAGTTAGGGAAGATTCTAAGGCGGCATTATTGGGCGTGGGCGATCCTCGCGGCTTGCAGCTAATTGAAACTTTAGAACAAGAAGGATGGTTTTGATCGACGTAATTGGAGAAGACGTTTTAGCGCCACGTCTCTACAGTAAAGTAAATGGTTCTAAATAGAGAATATTCCAATCGTTACCTTCTACAGCTACCGTAGCTAGGTAATTTGGGGCAGGAGCAAAAGATCGCAGAAACCATTGTTTGGCGCGATCGCTCTTTGTTGCTACAGTATCATCAAAATCATTATTACCCGCCGCCAAGCCATCCCCTACCGCCTTTAAATAAGCTTCTTTGCGCGTCCAGTGGTAAAAAAAGCCTGCGGGTTTTTCGTCGGGGGAAAGTGCTTGAAAAATTGCATTTTCTTGAAGGGAAAAGTATCGCTTGGCGATTTGTTCTGCTTCTTTCATCGGGCGGATAAATTCTAAATCTATTCCCAAGTTGCGATCGCGCGTTATGGCGTACAACACCAAATTTTCGGAGTGAGACAAGTTAAACCGCAAGAAAGTGTCTCTAATTGCAGGCTTGCCATGCTGCCCATAGTTAAACTCTAATAAAGCTGCGGGTACAGCTAAATAGTTACCTAAAATTGTTCTCAGCAATCCCCGCGCCACCATAAACCTTTGCCGATCTTGCTCAAAGTGAAACTTTTGCGCCCTCTTAAGTTCGTCGGCAGACAAAGTTTGAGCTAATATTTCTACTTTTTCTCTAGGTAAGTTGAGAGTAGAACGCCAGATATGAACTTCATTTTTATTAACTAATAACTGGTTTGGGGACAAATGCCAACTACAATCAAGCATTTTTCAAGAGTTGTTCCTTATATACATACTGAGACTTTGCTTCGTGCCGGAGGGTTACTAAAGTTCAATCTAAATAATCTGGTTCAGGTAGAGCTCGCCGATCTACTTTGCCATTAGAAGTAACTGGCAGGGCTTCTAGAACAATATAAACCGATGGAATGGCGTATTCGTCTAGCTCCTCTTGAAGGAAAGATTTTAGCTGCTTTGATAGCTGATTGATTTGTTGCTCTCCAAAACTATCGGCGCAACTATTTAACATTGGCATAGCTTTTAAAGCATCATTAGGTATTGTGAAGCTATTGCTATTAAATACTGGGTCAAAAATTAGAGCAGGTTGATTGTAAAGGTTTGGCAATGGAAAACTTCTTTCAGTGTTGTCTACTGCGGCTTTTTGCTGAAACATCTGCAAAAATTGCGGCTGCAAAACTACATAAGCTGCTAAATATTTATCTTTTGAAACTAAATTTTCGCGGACAACAACTACAGCTTCGGCGATCGCCAAATGCTGACATAAAGTAGCTTCAACATCCTCTAGCTCTACGCGGAAACCGCAAATTTTTACTTGATTATCTAGTCTCCCCACAAACTCAATTTTCCCATCTGGAAGATAACGAGCCAAGTCTCCAGTTTTGTACAGGCGAGAATTGGTGTCAGTAAACGGATTAGGTACAAATTTGTCTGAGGTTTGTTCGCTATTAAAGTATCCACGAGCTAAACAAGCCCCACCAATCCACATTTCTCCTACGACTCCAATTGGTACTGGCGTGACGGGATCGCTTTTGCGCCTCAAAAAACGATCTAGTATATAAATTTGCGTATTCGCAATTGGTCTACCTATAGAAATTAGTGTTTGATTTGGCTCCACTTTGCAAACTGTCGCCCAACTTGTAGTTTCAGGAGCGCCGTACATATTCCATAGTGACCCTACTTTGTCTAATAGCTGCCTTGCTAGCCCTTTAGGCAATGCTTCGCCACCGCAAAGAGCTTTTAAGTGTTTGCTACCATTCCAGCCAGAGGCTAAAAGACTCCGCCAAGTGCTAGGAATTGCTTGCATAACTGTAATCTTCTCAACTATGCTCTGTGCTAGCCGCACTGGGTTGGCAGCAACTTCGCGGCTAACTAAAGCAATTTCTGCCCCTACTACGAGCGGCAGGTAAATTTCTAAGCTGGCAATATTAAAACAGATGGTAGTGGTAGCCAGCATGACATCTCGATCGCTCATTCCTGGCTCTTTACTCATAGAAGATAAGAAATTGACTACCGCGTGATGGCTAATTTGTATGCCTTTAGGTTTACCCGTGCCAGAGTTATAAATAGTGTAAGCTAAGTTTTCGGCGGTGATGGTGCTTTGGGGGTTTGAGTCGCTTAAAAGTGCGATCGCGTCCTCCTCTATATCCATAAGTACCGTATCGCCAAAATGTTGGGGTAAGCGCTCTAAACAACCAATTTTTGTTAACAATATTGGAAGCTGCAAGTCTTGCAACATAAATGCCAAGCGATCGTAGGGATAGGCAGGATCTAATGGTACGTAAGAACCGCCTGCTTTAAGAATGCCGAGCAAGCCAACGATTAAATCCAAACTTCGTTCTAGGCAAATTCCTACCATAGTTTCGGGTCTGACATTTGCTTTTTGTAAGTAACGAGCTAGTTGATTGGCGCGTTGGTTTAATTGTTGGTAAGTAAGTTGCTGATTTTCAAAGCTGACAGCTATTTTATGAGGCGTTTTTTTTACTTGTTCCTCAAAAAGTTGATGAATACATCGATCTTGAGGATAGTTAGTTTTCGTGTTATTCCACTTCTGTAATAGCTGTTCTTTCTCTCCCGCAGTTAACAAAGAAAGGTCTAAAATTTGCTTTTGAGTTGGAGAAAAATCACGCCTAATATTATTCATAACTTATTACCTAATTTTTTAATTAAATTAATATTCAAACTTTCATGTTTTAATAGCTAGTTACACATCCAAAAATTACATCTTCATTGTCAAAATTATAAAAAGCCAATTTTTGCCCTTAATACCTCAAATCAAGATTAGTAGACATACCTTAATTTTTTAACAAATACTGCTGTCTCTCCGCAATTCGTGTAATTACAGAAATTTTTGAGCTAATTAAGCTTCATAGAGTAAAGTACCGTATTTACTCTGATTTATGTTTTTTAGTTTAAATTCCCATGAAATTGATGTGAAGATAAAAATTTATTCCTTGAAATATTTGCAAAAAATCTCCGTTCTAAATAGGTTCTATGCTGAAGTAAGTTGTTAGTCTTTAAACTAGATAAAATTCTTGCAGTGCAGGAAGAAAATTCTTATTTTCATGACTGGGACGACTGAGTTTAATTAAAGCAAATCGCTGTAAAGGAGTCAAAGCTTGCCATTGCTGCACTGTCAAAATTACCCCTAATTCTTGAGCTTTTTCTTGTACATTAGGCGAAATATTAGTAGAATTCGTCCATTCGGGGTTTGCGTCTACTTGTATATCTTTAGCTTGGCTACCAGTGTGTTTTTGCACCAAAATTTGCAACTTTTGGCAATAGGTTTGAATTTCGCTGGTCGTAGTGCAAGGTTGCTCTACCAATGCTTGACGTTCTGCTTCGCTAAAATGCGTCCAATCTGATAGTTTAAGCTTAATTCCACAAGTGTCTAGTTTAAAACGTACTTGCATGGGAATACAACGGAGATTATCGACAAAATCGGCTTCAAATTCAAAAAAAGTCATAGTATTTTTGATTAAGATGGTTTAAGATTGCTGCGGCGGACAATCCAATAACTAACCGACAAGGCAAAAATTGCGATCGCCAGCCCGATTAATTGGCTACCAGAAGTTTTGTCTAAGTCTAGGATAATCAGTTTTCGCGCCACTGCAATTAAAGATGTAACTATTACTAATTCAACTTGAATAACATTTTTTTCTAAGTAAGCTGTAATATTTTCTAGTAGTTCTAAAGCAACTAAAATATTTAAAAATAAGCCAAATAGTTCAATTAGGGTTGTATTAAAAAACCCTACAGGTTCAGTAAGTAACTCTCTAAATAAAAGTATCCCTAGATCAACTATGGCAATAAGAATTACAAGTAACATCGCTATAGCGAGCAGCTTAGACACAATTTTTTCTACGTAGTGAACTAGGTGAAGAAAATTGTCATCTTTACCTGTCTCTATAATTTGCCTAAATAGGTTTTTTAGTCTCATAACTTATACCTGCGTTAAATTGCATGGTACAGCTAAAATACGTGCGATCGCTTATAAAATCGGCATTTTGTCCTAATTCTATTCTCGCAAGTGTCCATTTTATCTTAGAATGCGATTCCAAGGGAGCGATCGCTCTATTACCTAATCTCAAGTGGAGAAATTTTGTGGATTTAGACCGGATTCCAGCCCAACCCAAGCCAGGGTTAATCAACGTATTGATTGAAATTGCTGCGGGAAGCAAAAATAAGTACGAGTACGATAAGGATTTACACGCCTTTGCTTTGGATCGGGTGCTTTATTCGTCGGTAAAATATCCTTACGACTATGGCTTTGTACCCAATACCTTAGCCGATGATGGCGATCCTTTAGACGGAATAGTGCTAATGGACGAGCCAACATTTCCTGGCTGTGTAATTGCCGCCAGACCCATTGGAATGTTAGAAATGATTGACGGTGGCGATCGCGATGAGAAAATTCTTTGCGTCCCCGATAAAGATCCTCGCTACGCTCATGTAAAGTCTCTCAAAGACATTGCACCGCATCGGTTAGATGAAATTGCCGAGTTTTTTCGCAGTTATAAAAATTTAGAAAAAAAAGTCACAGAGATTCGCGGCTGGCAAGATGTAGAATTTGTCATGCCTTTAGTAGAAAAGTGTATCAAAGCTGGTAGCGAACAAGGTAGAGATTCGGATTCGGAAACGACTTAAGTCAGTCGGTTGCGCCGACAAGTCTAAAATGTAAGAGGAGAGAAATACATCTTTCCTCTTGCTCCATCGCCCCATGACAATGCAACGAACATTTCTTAGCGCCAAAATTCATAGTTGCACCCTCACGGCTGCCCACCTTAATTATGTAGGTAGTATTAGCATCGATCGCACTCTACTAGATGCTGCGGGAATTTTACCTTACGAACAGGTGCAAGTAGTAAATATTGCCAATGGCGAACGATTAATTACTTATGCGATCGCATCTCCCGCCAATTCTGGAGCCATTGAATTAAATGGAGCCGCCGCACGGCTTGGTATGGCAGGCGATCGCGTTATTATTATGACTTACGCTCAACTTGACGAGCAAGAGCTTCAAACCTACTGTCCTACCGTTGTTTTAGTGAACGAGGATAATAAAATTCAAGAAGTGCGGCGTTATAATGATTAAGCAACACCGCACTGTTTTAATATAGGACAAGGCAGTGAAGCCGTTGCAGCGCAAGCAATTAAAAGCAATGCAGAAGATTATTTAATTAAAGATCGAATAACTCCATTGATGTTGCAAGTTGCATTATAGAGATGATTGGCGGCTACCAGATACGTTAATGCCGATTGATTTTGGAATGCCTCGTGTAGTCAAGTCTACCTTTAAGTATTTTTACATCCGGTTTATCAAAGAACTGATTAGTGCTTATTTATGAACTCACCAACACCGAATCGCCCTCAATTTTAGCTTTGTAAGTTTTCAAGGGTTGGGAAGCAGGCCCTTTTAAAACTTTGCCATCAATTCCATATTCTGCAGCATGGCAAGGGCAAACAAATTTTTGTGACTTAGCTGCCCAATCTACCGTACAACCTTTATGAGTACAGGTAGGATTTACGGCGCTGAGATTGCTAGTTGGACTGGTGCGAACTACTAAAACTGCCCCAACAGGAGAATTTTTGTTAAGTAATCGATCATTTTTGCTTAACTGTGATACTTTCCCCACCACCTTAAACCCACCTTTATTATTAGTAGATTCGGCTTGGGTCGTTTGAGAAGAACAGGCTGCGATCGCTACAGGCAAAGAACTTGCTAACAAACCTACACCCACCCAGTTTAAAAAAGTTCGTCTATCCACAGCATTCTACTTCAATTGGAATATATAAAACTTTACAAAAATTAAAACAGTCTTCAGTCTTTTAGCTGATATCTCACCCATTCATCTTTCTTTTGATAGGTATTTCATGAAAAAAATACATAAATTTCATGCGTTTTAGTCATATTACGCAATATTTTGTTACTAAAGATACGAAACTAAGTGTTAATTAATCATAACTTGAATACTAACAAGCACTCAAAGATTATCTAACAAACTCTACTCAAATCTAGTTCGCCTAAATGGTGTAGCGCAAGATACGAACTGAGGGCTTGAAGTTTAATAACCTAGCAGCAATTAGCAATTTTTTTTAAATCTAGGCAATTTTGAGCCTTGCTAGGCAAAAGAAAATATAAGGTTTAGTTCATGACAGCAGATGCGATCGCCAAAACAAGCTTAAATAAATTTGAAAAATTTAAAAGCGAAAAAGATGGATTAGCCGTAAAAGCAGAACTAGCACAATTTGCGTCTATCGGCTGGGAAGCAATGGACGATACGGATAGGGAACATCGACTAAAATGGCTGGGCGTATTTTTTCGTCCCGTCACTCCCGGCAAATTTATGATGCGCCTGCGATTACCCAATGGGATTATAAATAGCCATCAGTTACGAGTATTAGGCGAAATAGTCGAACGCTACGGCGATGATGGTTGCGCGGATATTACGACTAGACAAAACATTCAACTGCGCGGCGTAAGAATAGAAGACTTGCCAGATATTTTTAACAAAATGCAGCAAGTAGGCTTAACCAGCATCCAGTCAGGAATGGATAACGTTCGCAATATTACCGGAGATCCCATCGCTGGCTTAGACTCGGATGAGCTATTTGATACGCGGGAACTAGCAAATCAAATTCAAGACATGATTACGAATAACGGCGAAGGTAATTTAGAATTTACCAACTTGCCGAGAAAGTTCAATATCGCTATTTCTGGCGGGCGAGATAATTCAATTCACGCCGAAATCAACGATTTAGCTTTTATTCCTGCGTTTAAAAACGATAAATTTGGCTTTAATGTCCTAGTTGGTGGCTTTTTCTCTGCTAAACGCTGCGATGCGGCGATTCCTTTAAATGCTTGGGTAGCACCAGAGGATGTAGTCGCTGTATGTAGAGCAGTTTTAGAAGTTTACCGCGACAATGGCTTGCGAGCCAATCGGCAAAAATCTCGATTAATGTGGCTAATCGATGAATGGGGACTTGAGAAGTTTCGCACAGAGGTGGAAAAGCAATTAGGTAAAACCTTAATTAGCGCCGCCGCCAAAGACGAAATAGATTGGGAAAAACGCGATCATATCGGCGTTTATAGCCAAAAGCAACCGGGATTGAACTATGTAGGCTTGCATATTCCCGTCGGACGCTTGGAGGCCCAAGATATGTTTGAACTAGCACGGCTGGCGGAAGTATATGGTAGTAGCGAAATTCGGTTTAGTGTTGAGCAAAACGTCATTATTACCAATGTTTCAAACTCGCGCTTAGAAGTATTGCTAAAGGAACCAGTATTAGCAAAATTTTCGGTTAATCCAGAACAATTAATGCGAGGATTAGTTTCTTGTACGGGAGCGCAATTTTGCAACTTTGCCTTAATAGAAACTAAAAATCGCGCCCTAAAAGAAATTGCATCTTTAGCCCAAGAAGTGCAGCTAACCCGCCCCGTTCGCATTCACTGGACTGGTTGCCCAAATTCTTGCGGCCAACCCCAAGTAGCAGACATCGGCTTGATGGGAACCAAAGCGCGCAAAAATGGCAAACCCGTAGAAGGTGTTGACATTTACATGGGTGGAACAGTTGGTAAAGACGCGCATTTGGGAACTTGCGTAACTAAAGGCATTGCCTGCGAAGACTTGCAACCTGTATTGCGCGACTTGCTCATCGAGCATTTTCAAGCCAAACCCAGAGAAAAAGCTTTAGTTTCTACCTGAAGTCAAAAGTACAAACCCCTTAAATAACTTACAGCACTTAAATCAATACCAAACCATGACACAGATTTCTAGAAGACAATTTATCATCACCGCAGGCGCGGCCACCGCAGGTTCTCTATTAGCTCATGGCTGCTCGTCTGGGCCAACAGACACAGCTAATAGTGGTGGAAGTGCAAGCTCCGTTGCCAATGTGACTACCGCCACTAATGCCCCAAAAGTAGAAACAACAAGTGCGAAGTTGGGATTTATTGCCCTTACAGATTCCGCTCCGCTAATTGTGGCGCTAGAAAAGGGAATTTATGCCAAGTACGGCATGACGGATGTAAAAGTAGAAAAACAAGCATCTTGGCCCGTAACCCGCGATAACTTGGTATTGGGTTCCGGTGGTGGGGGTATTGATGGAGCGCATATACTGTCGCCCATCCCTTACATGATGGCATTAGGAACAATTACCCAAGGTAAGCCAATACCGATGTACATTTTGGCGCGGCTAAATACTAACGGACAGGGAATTTCCGTTGCTAACACCTATAAGGATATGAAAGTGGGCTTAGATAGCGCACCGCTAAAAGATGCTTTTAGCAAATCTAAAGCCTCTGGTAAAGAACTTAAAGCCGCAATGACCTTTCCTGGTGGTACGCACGACCTTTGGATGCGCTACTGGTTAGCCGCCGGAGGAGTAGATCCTAATGGAGAAATTTCTGTAGTTCCCGTACCACCGCCCCAAATGGTTGCCAACATGAAGGTAGGCAACATGGAAGCTTTCTGCGTGGGCGAACCTTGGAACGCCCAGCTAGTTAACCAAAAGCAAGGATACTCCGCTTTAGTTACTGGTGAACTATGGAACGATCACCCCGAAAAAGCTTTTGCGATGCGTGGCGATTGGGTAGATAAAAATCCTAACTCTGCCAAAGCAATGCTAATGGCAGTTCAAGAAGCGCAACAGTGGTGCGAAAAAGCTGAAAACAAAGAGGAGATGATCGAAATTATCTCCAAACAAAAGTGGTTTAAAGTTCCCGCTAAAGATATTATCGAACGCTCCAAAGGCAATATTGACTACGGTGATGGTCGTACAGTCCAAGACTACCCCTACAAAATGAAGTTTTGGGCAGATAATGCTTCTTACCCCTACAAGAGCCACGATCTATGGTTTTTGACCGAAAATATCCGTTGGGGTTACATTCCCGCCGATACGGATACCAAGAAAATTATCGACCAAGTAAACCGCGAAGATTTGTGGAAAGCCGCCGCTAAAGAATTAGGAGTTCCCGCCGCCGAAATTCCCACAAGTACGTCGCGTGGGGTAGAAAAGTTTTTTGATGGTGTCACCTTCGATCCTGAAAACCCCGCCGCCTACTTGAAGTCTCTCAAGATTAAGAAAGCCTAAATCCTTTAATTAGTGCGGTACATAAAACTGCCGCACTGATTCCCATTGCTGAAAACCACCACACCTAGGAGAAGTTAGAGGATGACCGTAACCCTTCCCATTCGCACTAAAAGCAAAAAGAAAACTGCCCAAAAAGAAATTGCGGCAATTTTTACTAAAAAAATTCTACCGCCTATAATTGCGATCGCTATATTTGTAGCTATTTGGCTATTGCTAACTACAGGTGATAATCCTAGACTGCCATCGCCGATTACGATGGTTAAAGAAACTTGGGATCCTTTTATTATCAATCCTTTCTTTGATAACGGCGGTACAGATAAAGGACTTGGTTGGCAGCTATTTGAAAGCTTAAAAAGGGTAGCTGTAGGTTTTTCCTTGTCAGCAATTGTCGGCATTATCTTAGGGATTTTAATTGGTGCTAATGTTTGGGTTTATAACGCTGTAGACCCTTTGTTCCAAGTATTGCGGACTGTTCCCCCGTTGGCATGGTTGCCGATTTCTTTAGCCGCTTTTCAGCAATCTAACCCTTCAGCAATTTTCGTTATCTTCATTACGTCGATTTGGCCAATTATTATCAACACAACCGTAGGGGTTCAGCAATTGCCCCAAGACTACCGCAATGTGGCTAGAGTGTTGAAACTGTCCGGTTCTAAGTATTTCTTCAAAATCTTGTTTCCGGCTACCGTTCCTTATATTTTTACTGGCTTAAGAATTGGAATTGGTTTATCTTGGTTAGCGATCGTTGCTGCCGAAATGCTAGTTGGTGGCGTGGGTATTGGCTTTTTTATCTGGGATGCTTACAATAGCTCGCTTCTCAGCCAAATTATCTTGGCATTAATCTATGTCGGTGTTATTGGTCTACTGCTAGATCGCTTGGTAGCATTTGTTGCCAGCAAAGTAGTTCCAGAAGAACAGAAATAAGTAACACAAATACAGTAGTTTACGCATATATTGCGTACATCAAATTTCTGTTAGTAGCTTTTACCCTTCTGCCTTAAATAAATCATGTCTTTTGTTGAAGTAGACCACATCGATCGCATCTTTCCCTTGCCCAATGGCAACAGCTACATCGCCCTAAAAAATATCGACCTCAAAATCCCTCAAGGAGAATTTGTTTCTTTGATTGGACACTCTGGTTGTGGCAAATCCACTTTACTAAACATTATTGCTGGATTAGATAGAGCAACTTCTGGCGGAGTAATTCTCGAAGGGCGCGAAGTTAGAGAACCAGGCCCCGATCGCATGGTAGTGTTTCAAAACTACTCTTTATTGCCTTGGTTAAGCGTATTGGAAAATATTAGCTTGGCAGTAGATGAAGTTTATCAACATAAACCTAAAGGCGAACGCAAATCGATTGTAGAACATCACATCGATTTAGTGGGTTTACGCGCTGCCGCTAATAAGCGCCCAGGACAGCTATCTGGGGGGATGAAACAAAGAGTTGCGATCGCGCGGGCTTTAGCAATCCGTCCCAAATTATTGCTCCTAGACGAACCTTTTGGGGCGCTAGATGCTTTGACGCGGGGTGGTTTGCAAGAACAATTGATGAAAATCTGCAACGAAAGTAACTTAACTTGCGTGATGGTGACTCACGATGTAGATGAAGCATTGCTATTAAGCGATCGCATTGTCATGTTAACTAACGGGCCAGAAGCCCAAATTGGTCAGATTCTCGACGTTGAAATTCCTCGTCCCCGCCAAAAATTAGAAGTAGTTAACCATCCTAGTTACTACGGTTTGCGGAACGAAATAATTTACTTCCTCAACCAACAAAAACGCGCAAAGCAGCGCAAAGCCAAGCAGAAAGTAGTTGTAGCAGGTAATGGTTTAGAGAAGGTAAATTTAGAACTTGGCTTTATTCCTTTAACAGATTGCGCCCCTTTAGCCGTTGCTAAAGAAAAAGGCTTTTTTGAAAAATACGGTTTAACAGAAGTAGTTTTAAGCCGCGAACCGAGTTGGAAAGAAATCGCTAAAGGTGTAGGGACAGGGAGACTCGATGCCGCCCAAATGGTGGCGGCAATGCCCTTAGCTTTGACATTGGGTGCAGGAGATAAACCACCAATTCCCGTAGTTAGCGCCATGAACTTGTCGCGTAATGGTAACGCGATTACATTTAGCAAAAAACTATACGACCAAGGGGTAAGAACTCTCGCTGACTTCAAAGATGCGATCGCTCACTCTCCTGATAAAATCCACACTTTAGGTATGGTGCATCCTGCCTCGATGCACAATTTGCTATTGCGTTACTGGTTAGCCTCTGGCGGCATCGACCCCGATAAAGATGTCAACTTAACAGTCATTCCGCCGCCCCAGATGGTATCAAACCTCAAAGCTGGCAATATTGATGGTTACTGCTGTGGTGAACCTTGGAATTCTCGCGCCGTTTACGAAGATTTGGGCTTTGTAATTGCAACAGATTTAGAAATTTGGGCGGGACATCCAGAAAAAGTTTTAGGTGTAACAGAAGAATGGGCAAATAAACATCCCCAAACTCATTTAGCCTTAGTCAAGGCCCTACTCGAAGCCTGCGAATACTGCGACGACTGGCGTAATCGAGAGGAAATTATCGAGCTTCTCTGCCGCCCGGAATACGTTGGTTCAGCGCCGGAATATACGCGCCCCGGTTTTCTTGATGCTTACAATCGCGGTGATGGCACAGAACCCGTGCAAATGTATACCTTTAACCAATTTTACGTCAACAAAACCAACTATCCAGATCGGGCAGAAAGGCTATGGATGATGACGCAATTAGCCCGTTGGGGTTTAGCACCCTTTCCCAAAAACTGGCAAGAAATCCTCGATCGCGTTTGCCGTGCGGATATATTTGGTGAAGCCGCTAGAGAATTAGGCTTTTTAGATACTGGACGCGACCCGCACACAATGATATTTGATGAGATTGTCTTCGATCCAGAAGAGCCAATTAAGTATCTCAACAGTCTGGAAATCAAACAGCCTTTACAAATTCAAGAAATATGTTTGATTTAACCGCCAGCAGATCGGCGAACCTGCACTAAAACTTACTTAACCGCACAATTTAACTTTCAATCCTCCAAAACTATGCAAATACTTAAAACTGATCGAGCAACTTCTTCAAGAACTACGACAATAACTAAAAAAGAATCTTTCTTAGTTATTGAGAATGTCTCAAAAATCTATCCCACCCCCACAGGTCCGTACACAGTTTTAGATGGCGTTGAACTTAGCGTTGGTGAAGGTGAATTTGTTTGCCTCATCGGTCACTCTGGCTGTGGCAAATCAACGCTGCTAAATATGGTGTCAGGTTTTAATACCCCTTCCGATGGTGAAGTGAGACTAAATTCAAAAGCAATTACCGAACCCGGTCCCGACCGGATGATGGTGTTTCAAAACTATTGCTTGTTGCCTTGGATGACTGCTTTTGAGAATGTTTATTTAGCTGTAGACTCTGTTTATCCCAATAAGCCAGAAGCACAAAAAAGAGCAATTGTCAACGACAATTTGGCAATGGTAGGGTTAACAGAATCCGCCGATAAAAAGCCGCCTCAGCTATCGGGAGGGATGAAACAAAGAGTTGCGATCGCCCGCGCGCTATCCATTCGCCCCCAAGTATTGATTCTAGACGAACCTTTTGGGGCATTGGATGCAATTACTAAAGAGGAATTGCAAGAAGAACTATTGAAAATTTGGCAAGAACATCAAGTAACGGTGCTGATGATTACCCACGACATCGACGAAGCGCTGTTTTTGGCAGATCGGTTAGTAATGATGACCAATGGCCCATCGGCAAAAATTGGCGAAATATTAAATATTCCCTTCCCTCGTCCCCGCAATCGCGCCCAGATGTTGGAAGATCCCGAATACTACAACTTGCGTAACTACGCCCTTGACTTTCTATTCCGCCGTTTTGCTCACGATGACGATTAATAGAGATAGTAAATGAACTTAGAAATTACTGAAAAATTATTAACGGCTAAACAAGTCAATCAATTAAGCTTTCAAGACTTGGGCAAAGTATTAGGGCGCGATCCGATGTGGGTTGCTGCCTTAATTTATCGTCAAGCCACAGCCTCGGCAGATGAAGCCAGCAAATTAGCTCAAGCTTTAGATTTATCGCCAGAAATAACCCAAAAACTCACAGAATTTCCCGTTAAAGGCTCTCTCGACCCGATAATTCCTACAGATCCGTTGATTTATCGGTTCTACGAAATTATGCAGGTTTATGGAATGCCGCTTAAAGCCTTAATTCAAGAAGAATTTGGCGATGGGATTATGAGCGCTATAGACTTTACGCTTAAGGTCGAGAAAGAAGCAGATCCAAAAGGCGTTGGCGAAGCCTCTCTGAAGGAGACTCGCGTCAAAATTACCATGTCAGGAAAATTTCTACCTTACAAAAAATGGTAGTGGAAGTATAAAGAGGTAACAAACGGTGACAGATATCACTAAAACACTATGTCCTTACTGTGGTGTAGGCTGTGGTTTGGAAGTGTCGCCCCCCGCCGCCCCCGGAAAAGCAATTAATCGAGATAGTTTAGGCAACCCAATTTGGAAAGTAAAAGGCGATCGCACTCATCCCTCAAGTCTTGGAATGGTTTGTGTAAAAGGCGCAACAATTACTGAATCGATAGATCGCGATCGCCAGCGTTATCCGATGGTGCGCGACTCTTTGAACCAACCCTTTCGCCGCGTTAGTTGGGATGAAGCCCTAAATTTAGTTGCCAGTCGCTTAAAATCGGTCTACGAAAAGTCCGGCGGCGATGCCGTTTGTATGTATGGTTCTGGGCAAATGCAAACCGAGGACTACTACGTTGCCCAAAAACTGCTTAAAGGCTGCTTAGGTACAAATAATTTTGATTCTAATTCTCGCTTGTGTATGTCTTCGGCAGTAGCGGGTTACGTGCAAAGCCTGGGTTCTGACGGGCCGCCCTGCTGCTACGACGACTTAGAATTAACAGATTGTGCTTTTATTATTGGTGCAAATGCGGCAGAGTGCCACCCGATTGTTTTTAACCGCCTGCAAAAACACCACAAACGCAACTCTAATCAGGTCAAACTAATTGTTGTCGATCCTCGGCGCACTCCGACAGCCGAAGTTGCCGACTTGCACTTAGCTATTCAACCAGGCACAGATATTGATTTGCTTAATGGCATTGCTTATTTGCTGCTGCATTGGGGAGAAAGCGATACAAGTTTTATTGATGAATGTACTAGCCAATTTTCTGATTTTGTCGAAGCTGTCTCTCATTATCCACCCCAAGAAGTGGCTAAACGCTGTGGAATTTCTGTAAGGGATCTCGAACTTGCGGCGCGTTACTGGAGTCAATCGAAGCGAGTTTTATCTTTGTGGTCGCAAGGAATAAACCAGTCTTCCGAAGGCACAGCTAAAGTATGCAGTTTAATTAATTTACACCTACTTACCGGACAAATTGGCAAGCCGGGATGCGGCCCTTTCTCCCTCACTGGACAACCAAACGCGATGGGTGGCAGGGAAGTGGGGGGACTTGCGCACCTATTACCGGGCTATCGGTCGGTAAGCAATGCCCAGCATCGGCAAGAATTAGAACAATTTTGGCAACTTTTACCAGGACAGATTTCGTCTCATCCCGGTCGCACCGCTTGGGATATTATTACAGGGCTAGAAACGGGAGAAGTTCAGTTTTTATGGGTTGTAGCCACAAATCCCGCCGTTAGCTTACCCGACTTAGAGCGCGTTAAAGCAGCTTTAAAAAAATCGCCCTTCACCATCTGTCAAGACGCTTACTACCCCACCGAAACTACCGCCTACGCTCATGTTTTATTACCTGCGGCGCAATGGGGCGAAAAAACTGGGACAATGACTAATTCTGAACGAGTAGTAACTTTGTGTTCGGCTTTTCGGCCTCCGGTGGGCGAAGCAAAAGCTGACTGGGACATTATCACCCAAGTTGCAAAAAAGCTCGGATTTGCGGATAAGTTTGAATTTACTAGCTCTGCCCAAGTATACGATGAGTACGTCCAAGTGACGCGCGATCGCCCTTGCGACATGACAGGACTAAGCCACCAAAGGCTCTTAACGGAAGGTGCTATGCAATGGCCCTGTGCCGACAAAGGCAATATTTCCCCAAAACGCCTTTATACCGATTTGCGCTTTCCCACCGCCGACGGACGGGCTAAGTTTACTGATTGTCACTCGCGGGGACTTGCGGAACCTCCCGATCCTGAATATCCTTTTGTGTTGACTACAGGCAGATTATACGGACATTGGCATACCCAAACCCGTACTGGACGCATTGATAAAATTAAGCAGATGCACCCAGAACCCTTTATCGAAATTCATCCCCACGATGCGCGTAAACTAGGCATTGAAGACAATCAATGGGTAGAAGTACGAAGTCGTCGAGGGATAGCTCAGTTCCCTGCTAGAATTACCAAAGCGATCGCGCCTAACACAGTTTTTGTGCCGATGCACTGGGGCTACTTGTGGGCAGAAAAATCGGAAGCCAACGCCCTCACTCATCCCATAGCTTGTCCTAGTTCTTTGCAGCCAGAATTAAAAGCCTGTGCCGTGCAAATTGTTAGTTTGGCAGTTAAGTCAATGGACGAGTGTCGCGTTAGTGTATTGCAGAGCTTATGATTTGTCAGCTTTGGGGCGATGATTTTTATTGTTCGCATTAGAAACTCTTGCTTACCCATTAAGCAACAAAATTTTGCTTTATTTCCACCGCACCTAGAAGCTTTAGTGAGATAGCTTGAGACTCTGTTAAACCTGCAACACCAATAATATTAGCCCCTTCGTAAGGTCTAGGTACTCCCAATGTATTCAAGCAAGCGCCGCTTTTGATGTCCTAAAACTTGATAGTATTGTCTTGGCTGGCACTAATAATTAGTTGCTCTCGTAACACTTTAATAGACCAAACAAAACGATCGTGTCCTTGCAGAGTCTCTAAGTACAGGACAAAAACTGTAGCACTTGCATAAACTCACTCATTTTCTGGTCGAGGTTGAGTAGGATATTACGTAGATGATCCAAGCCATAGCGAAAGATGCTTTTGGCTTTGCGTCCATGCTTTTTCAGCTTCAGGGGCTTATGTTGGTGCAGCCACTCTCCGGCTAAGATTGCCCAACACAAGGCTAATGAGAGAAGCGCTAGGAGTTTGCTCAAGCGCTTGGCATCAGTTAGGTGAGTTAATTCTAAACAGAAGCCCCTTGTCTTAAAGATGCCGAATAGCGTTTCAATTCCCCAACGCTTGGCATAATCGGCAATAGCAGAAGAAGGAGCACTTTGGGTTGCCACCACAAGGAGTCCGCCATCGGTTAAGCGGGTTGCTGCAATATAAACCCAATGCCCCCATAAGCGTCGTTTTTGCCGCAGAATCTTAGTTTGACCGACTTGCACATCCAATACGGTTCGGTTAAGGTCTAAGCAGTATTGAGTATAGAAAAGGTGAGTGGTTCGAGTTTGTCCCCTGCTCTCTTGTGAATCGGTTTCTTGGACGGAAACTTAGCTCTGGTTTTTTTGA
>JAESGR010000445.1_pt1 | contig 32800 bp, 28 predicted proteins | sample 9269771 | NCBI WGS metagenome assembly JAESGR01 (sample SAMN15739572, study PRJNA653492) | algae metagenome | isolation source: Chroococcus sp. CMT-3BRIN-NPC107 and co-occurring heterotrophs from well... | place: USA: Clark Mountains Wilderness, California | collected 2010-04-18 | reverse complement strand
GGCCGCGCGCGCAGCGCGCTTCGTCATCAAACTTGCCGCAGCTGTCTGAGCGCAGTGAGCGAAGCGAACGAAGCGAGTTCTGCGGCAGGCCACGCGGCCGAGCATCGCAGGGGAGTCGGCGCCCTGGCGCCGACCGCCGAAGTCTCGCGCCGACGCCTGCCCGCACGCGCCTTCGCCGCTCGGCCGATCGGCAGCACTCGTGCCGCTCATCGTCCCCTCGCCCGTCGCAGCCGGAACATGAAATACGAGATCAGCATCGTGATGGCCAGCAGCACCATCGCGAGCGACGCGCCGTAGCCGAGGTTGAGCTCGGTGAATGAGGTGCGGTAGGCGTAGAGGTTGAGGATCTCGGTGGCGGAGCCGGGGCCGCCGCCGGTGGCGGCGAAGATGGCGGCGAAGGCGGAGAGCGCGGTCATCATGCGCAGGATGACGACCATCACGACGGCCGGGCGAATGAGCGGCAGCGTCAGGTGCACGAAGCGCTGCCAGGCGCCGGCGCGGTCGAGCCGGGCTGCTTCGTAGACGTCGGGCGGCAGCGTCGAGAGCGTCGCCAGGAGGACGAGGAAGGCGAACGGCGTCCACTGCCAGGTGTGGATCGCGATCACCGAGATCAGCGCCAGCTGCGGGTCGCCGAGCCAGTTGCGGCTGCCGAGGCCGAGGCTGCGCGTGACGAGATCGACGAGGCCGAAATCGGGTGCCAGCACGAGCGTGCGCCAGAAGAGGCCCACCACCACGGGCGCGAGGACGATGGGCAGGATCGCGGCCACGCGCAGCAGCGCCTGGCCTCTGGGGATCTGCAGCACCAGCAAGGCCAGCGACAGACCGATCACGACCTGCAGCACCACCGTGCAGCCGGTGTAGATGGCGGTCAGCAGCAGCGAATTCCAGAAGCGGGGGTCGCTGCCCATCTTGGCGTAGTTGTCGACCCCGGCGAAGCCCGAGAGCCACGGCATGCCGAGGTCGATGCGGTGCAGGCTGTTCCAGCCCAGGTAGACCAGCGGCGCCGTCGTCGTCAGGACGAGGACGAGCAGCGCCGGCACCAGCAGCGTGAGCGCAAAGCGACGCTCCTGGGCGGCGAGGGACGGCGCGCCGCGCACCGCACGCGGCGGCGCGCTCAAGACGGCGGCGTCGGCCATGCCGGGCGTGCCGCTGCCGTTCAGCCCTTCAGGATCTGCGTGATGCGGGCCTGCGCCTCGTCGAGTGCTTCCTTGGGCTTCTTCTGGCCGACCAGCGCGGCCTGGATCGCGGTAGCCATGGTCTCGCCGATCGCCGGCCACTGCGGCACGCGCGGGCGCCATTCGACGTCGGTGTCCTGCTCGAGGGACTCGAGCGCGGCCGGGATGAAGTTGTCGCCGGCGCCCTGCATCGCCGCGGCGAACTCGGGCGAGCGCCACAGCGACATGCGGTTGATGCCTGAGCGCTTGGCCGGGCCGGCGAACTTCCACGAGGTGCGCGCCTGCGTCTCGGCCGAGGCGGCCCATTCGATGAAGAGCCAGGTCGCCTTCTTCTGCCGGTCGGTCGCGGCGACGTTGATCGGAAAGCCCCAGTTCCAGATCGACGTGACGCGCTTGCCGTTCGGCCCCTTGGGCCAGCGGGCGTAAGCGATCTTGCCCACCACCTTCGACTTCTCCGGGTTGTTGATCACCGCGGCCGACGAGTGCGCGTCGATGTAGGTCGCGACCGTGCCCTGCGAGAAGGCGTCGGCGATGTCGGGCCAGTTCCAGTTGCGCACCGCTGGCGGCGCGTAGGCCGTCAGCGTGTCGACGTACCACTGCAGGGCCTGCACCGCCTGCGGCGAGTTGACGACGACGTTGCCGCCCTGCATCCAGCTGCCGCCGAAGCTGCGGAACAGCGACGGGTAGATGTACATGTTCTGGCCGGCGCCGGAGAAGCCGCGCAGCGCCAGGCCGTGGATTCGCGCGGCCGGGTCGGTGAGCGCCTTGGCGTTGGCGACGAGCTGGTCGTAGGTGTCGGCGGGCTTCAGCCCCTTGGCGTCGTAGAGGTCCTTGCGGTAGACCTGCACGGTGACCTCGCCGTCGTACGGGATCCCGTAGGGCTTGCCGTCGATCGAGTCGGCGTCGCGCCAGGCCTTGAGGATGTCGTCGTAGTTGAACCAGGCCTTGTCGGTGAGCGTCGCGTCGTTGAGGTACTTGTCCAGCGGCTCGACCCACTTGTTCGCGACGTAGAGCGGGTAGTACATCGGGTCGGCGGCGTGCGTCGCGTAGGTCGCGGTCTTCGACGAGAGGTCGAGCAGCGCCTTCTGCCGGATTTGCCCGGGCGGCACCTTCTCGAAGCGCAGCTTGACGCCGGTGAGCGTCTCGAACTGCGGCTGCAGCGAGATCAGGTTCTCGAAGTAGCTCGCCGGGATGACGGCGACGGTGATCGTCTCGCCCTCGACCTGCTTCCAGTTGATCTTCGCGGCACGGTAGGGCGCGAGGTCGTCGGCCTGGGCGAGCGCGCGCCCGGCCCATGTCGGAAGCGCGAGCCCGGCACCGAGGGCGGCGGCCTGTTGCAGGGCGCGGCGGCGGCCGTGCCCATGGGTCCGGGCCGCCGCGGCCTCGGGAGAGGTCGCGTTCGATGCGTCTTCGCGCTTCGTCGTCATGGGGTTGTCTCCTGGTGGATGCGGTCGCCGCGGAAGGTGCGGGCACCGGCAACGACGACTCTAGCAGCGGCGCTTGCGAACTCGCCTGAACTGCCACGGGTCGCCGCAGCGAAGACTTGAGCACCGCGCGGCGGCTGAAGCGAGCCGCTGTGAACGATGTCGCGAGGGCCACGCCGTCGGCGAACCCGCGTGCCGGACTGCACGCAGGTCGTCGCGCGCGACGCGCCGGCCTTTCGCAGAATCGCGCCCGTCCTTCTCCGACCGGTATCCACTTCCATGTTGCGACCCCCTTCACTGCTCGGCGCCCAGACCAGCGGCTTCGTGCCCTTCGCCGCCGGCGGTTCCGTGCATGGCGACCTCGACGAGCCCGTCCGCCCGAGCCCGGCCACGAGCCGCGTTCGTGTGGCCTTGCCGGAAACGATCGAGGCCGCGCCGTCGCGTGTCGCGGCAGAGCCCGCCAGCCAAACGTGGCGCTCGGCCGCGTGGGCACCGGCCGCGAGCCGCCGCGTCCGCTGGGTCGAGGCCGTCGTCCTCGCCGCCATCGGCGGCTACTTCTCGCTCGGCCTCGTCAAGCTCGCCGGCGGTCTCTAGCCGACGGCGCGGGCTCGCCCGCGCCGTCGACCCACCGCCAGCGTTCGTCGCCGAGCCAGGTGGCGAGCGCGCGCTGCCCGGTGGGGGTCACGTCAAGGGCGCGGCTGCCGGCCCGGCGCAGCAGCCAGCCGCGGTCGAGGCAGTGGGCGCAGAGCGCCGACCCCAGCGTGCCCGCGACATGAAAGCGGCGCTCGCTCCAGTCGAGGCAGGGGCGGCACGCGACGCGGCGCACCGCGCCTGTTCCTGTCGTGGCCCGATGGAGATCGATGCCGAGCGGCGCGAGCGCCGCATTCACGTGAGGCGAGACCCGCCCGAGCTCGCCGTCGAAGACGATGGCCTCGTCGTCGGTCAGCTTCGCCGCGATCGCGACGCCCAGGCGGCCGGCGATGTGGTCGTAGCAGCTGCGTGCGCGACGCATCGCCGCCTCCCTCGGTCCGACGACGACCGCACGGCGCGCCGGATCCCGCGCCGCCGCCATCTGCATGATGCCTTCGAGGAGCGTCGCGACGTCCGCCGAGGCGAGCCGGTGATAGCGATGCCTGCCGTGCTGCTCGACTTTGAGCAGCCCGCCCTCGACCAGCTGCGCCAGGTGCCGGCTGGCGGTGGGCGCAAGAACGCCGGCCGCCGTCGCCAGCTCGTTGGCGGTGAGGGCGCGGCCGTCCATCAGCTGGAGCAGCATCGCCGTGCGCGACGGTTCGCCGACCAGCGACGCGATGCGCGCAACTTCGTTGGTGTTCATGCATCGAGCTTAGCGGCGCCGGCGCGGCGAGGCTTCGTCGCGGAGCGAAGCATCGGCGCGTCGTTCACGCTGACGATGCAGGTCCCGAAACCTGGACGACTAGGCCCGGCCATGCCCCTCACCTGCTTCATCCGCTACCAGATCGATCCCACGCAGCGCGACGCATTCCGAACCTATGCCGAGCAGTGGGGGCGAATCATCCCGCGCTGCGGTGGCGACCTCGTTGGCTACTTCCTGCCGCACGAAGGCAGCAACGACATCGGCTGGGGCCTGATTGCCTGCGCCAGTCTCGCCGAGTACGAGCGCTACCGGGCGCGCCTGAAGGCCGATGCCGAAGGGCGCGCGAACTTCGCCTTCGCCCAGGAGCGGCGCCTGATCCTGCGCGAGGAGCGGACCTTCCTCGAGGACGTCGCTCGGCCCTGATCGTCAGAACGTGTAGCGCACGCCGACGGCGACGGAGACGCCGCGCGTCTGGTTGCGCATGCGGTCGTCGCTGCCCAGGACGTAGATGTCGGTCAGGCTGTCGTAGGCGTAGACGTAGCCCAGGCTGACGGTCGTGTGCCGGCGCTCGACGGCGGGGCCGCGGCCGCTCGTGTACGCCACCTGCGCCAGGACGTTGCCCGGCCCGGCGGGCACCGACAGGCCGGCCGTCGACGAGTGGCTGCGCACCTCGAGGCCTCGGTCGCGGACGCGGGTGTGCTGGGCGAAGGTGCGCGCCAGGCCGAAGTTGTAGCTGGCGGCGATCTGCAGCGCGGTCTCGTCGGTCTCGTCGTCGATGCCGTTGTTGATGTGCACGCGCTGGGCGCCGAGCGCGACGGCGAGCACGCCGCGCGAGTAGACGACGTAGCCGCCGGCGTAGTCGCCGCGGTTGTCGCCGCGGCCGCGGGCGTACATCACGTTGCCCGAGACGCCGCTCTCGAAGCGCGGCGTCGAGTAGCTGATCGCGCGGTCCCAGTAGAAGTCGCCCTCCACGCCGTCCAGGCCGCCGCTGAGGAAGACGTGGCGAATCGCCGGCGAGAAGCCGGTCGAGTTGCCGAAGGCATTGAAGCGACGCGTCTGCTCGAAGAGGAACGACTGCAGGCGGCCGGCGCGCATCGTCCCGTAGTCGCTCGCCAGCGAGACGAAGGCATTGCGCGACAGGAAGGGATCGTTGTCGTTGCGGCCGTACGTCAGGTCCTCGAAGCGCAGGAAGGTCTCCAGCGTGATGCCCGGCGTCCAGCCTCCCTCGAAGCCATGCTTGGCCTCGACGCCGACGAAGCTCGCCGAGAGCGAGTTGCTGTTGACGCGGTGCTCGCGGTACTGCCCGCTCGGCTCGAAGCGGCCGTACGAGAGATCGATGACGCCGTAGAAGGAGGTGTCGGTCTGCGCCCGCGCCGGGAACGAGGCGAGCAGCAGGAGAAGGGCGATGAAGCCGAGGCGTCCGGTCACTTTGCGGGCTCCCTTGCGGTCGTGCTGCGATCGGATCGTCGATGCTGTCGTCGCCGCACGAGCAGCGTGCCGATGGCCAGCAGCATCAGCAGCCAGAGCGTCGGGTCGAGCAACGAGGTTCCGGCGCCGATCGTGCAGCCGCCGCTGCTCACGTCGGCCGCCGCCTCGCCGCTGCCGCTGAGCGCGACCTCGCGCACCGCGGGATCGCTCTCGCTCGTGACGCGCAGCATGCCCACCGTCGAACCCTCGGTCGCAGGCCGGAACGACAGCGTCACCGTGCAGTCGGTGCCGGCCGGCAGCGTGAACGGCAGCGGCGGACAGGTGCTGCCGTGGATGGCGTAGGCGCCCGTGACGTCGAGGGCGGTGACCCGCACGATGCTGGAGCCGTTGCTCGTCAGCCGGATTTCGGCCGGCAGCGACTCCGCGCCCACCCGCGTCGTCGGGAACGTCAGCGCCGTCGCCGAGACCGCCAGGCTCGGGCTCGGGCCGCCGAGTCCCACGCCCGCCAGCGAGAGTGCCGGCGGGAAGCTGCCCGTCGACGCGACCTGGACCGTCGCCGACTTCGCCCCCGCCGACCCGGGCGCGAAGCGGATGTCGACGCGGCAGCTCTCGCCCTGGAACAGCGGCGTGCCGATCGCGCAGGTGCCGCCGACCACCGAGAACGCCGCGGCGTCGGCTCCGACGGCGTTGAGCACCGTCAGGTTGACGCCGCCGGGACCCTGGTTCAGCAGGTTCACCGACTGCACCGCCGAGATCGAGCCGGCCGACACCGCCCCGAAGTCGAGGCTGGTGACCAGCGGCGACCAGGTCAGGACCGCCACCGCCGCCGCCGAGCCGCTGCCCGTCAGCGCTGCCGTGTGCGGCGAGCCGGCGGCATTGCTGGTCACGCGCAGGGTGCCGGCGAACGGCGCCGCGCTGGTCGTCAGCAGGGCGATGTCGATGTCGCAGCCGGCGCCTGGCGTGAGGACCGGCGGGCAGGCCGCTGCGCTGGCGTTGCTGAAGCCGGCGCCCTCGACGGCGATCGAGGCGATCGCGAGGTCGGCGGTGCCGCTGTTGGACAGGCGGATCCGGCGCGCCGGGTAGAGCCCGCCCGCGGTCTGCACGCCGAAGTCGAGCGAGGTCGGCGCCAGCGTCACGGCCGGGACCGGCACCGGAATCGCCGTGCCGCTCAGGCTGAGCGTCGCCGGGCCGTTGCTCGCGTCGGAGGCAATGGTGAGCGACGCGGCACGGGCACCGAGCGTCGCCCCGGGACGGAACGTCACCGACAGCGTGCACTGCGCGCCGATGGGCAAAGGCGCGGCCGTGCTGCAGTCGCCGCCGCGCTCGAACTCCGCCGCCGCGGCGCCGCCGATGGTGAAGGCGCTGAACGTCAGCGTCAGGTCGCCGCTGTTGCGGACGACGACGTTCTGCGTCGACGTGGCACCGAGCTGCGTGTTCGGGAACACCAGGGCCAGGGAGCCGAGCTCGATCCGGCCCTGCGGCGCCGGCGTCGCCGTGCCCTGCAGCGCGACCGCCTGCGGGCTGCCGGGCTTGCTGTGGGTCAGCGCCAGGCTCGCCGTGCGCGTACCCGGAAGCGCCGGGGCGAAGCGGACGACCAGCGTGCAGTTCGCGCTGGCCGCGAGCACGATGCCGGCGGTGCAGCCGTTCGTCGCGTCGAGCGTGAACTCGGCGGCGTTCGCACCGCTGAAGCCCAGCGCCGAGATCGTCAGCGGCGTCGAGGCGCGGTTGGTCAGCAGCATCGATGCCGTTGCCGGTGAGCCGACGACCGCCGCCGCGTTGAGCGTCGTCGACGACTGCCCGAGCGGCAGCAGGGCGCGGCCGGCGACGTTGCCCGTCGCGTTCGAGGGGTCGGCGTCGCCGCCGGTGCCGGCGAAGGTGAAGCCGATCGCCGCCTGGCGCAGGCCGTCGCCGCTGCCGAGCGTCGGCTGGAACTGGATCGCGACGGTGCACGATCCCCCCGCGCCCGGCACGACCCGGCCGGCGCAGCTCTCCGCGCCGAGGGTGAAGTCGGCGACACCGGCGACGCTGTAGGTGATGTCGCGCGTGCGGTCGTTGCGGATCGTGATGATGCGTGTCTGCGCCGCCGATTCGCCGATGACGGTGTCGGGGAAGTCCGTCGCCGGGTAGGTGACGACCGGCTCCGGCAGCGCCACGCCGGTGCCGGTGAGGTCGATGAGCAGAGGCCCGTTGGTCGCGTCGGAGCTGATCGTGAGCAGCGCCGAGCGCGGCCCGAGGGCGGTGGGCGTGAAGCTCACGTTGAGCGTGCAGCTGCCGCCGGCCGGGATCGGCGGCCCGACGCCGCACACCAGGGCGACGCTGAAGTCGCCGGGGTGGCTGCCAGACCGCGCGCCGGCGGCCGTCGGCGAGACGGTGAACGTCAGGGGCGCATCGCCGCTGTTGGCGATCACCTGCGGCAGGACCTTGGGCACGCCTTGCTGCGAGTTGCCGAAGGCGAGCGTCAGGTTCGGCGGGCTCGCCGGATTGATGAGCGGCCGGACCCCCGTGCCCTGGAGCGTGAAGTCCTGCGTGCTGCCGACGCTCGGCGTGATGCGGAACGTGGCCGAGGTGGTTCCCGCCAGCGTCGGCGTGTAGCGGACGAAGACGTTGCACGACTGCCCGGCACCGAGCGAGAACGGCGGCGACGCGCAGGCGCCGACCGGCGACGTGACCTGCGCGTACGTCGCACCGACCGGCGCCGCCGAGATGCGCGTGATCGAGTTGATCGACAGCGTCGCCTGGCCGGTGTTCGTGATCGTGCCGACGTTGCTGTCGCTCGACTGCGCCAGGTCGAAGCGGGCCGTGGTCGTGGTGGTGCCCGCGGCGAAGGAGAAGACGGCCGGCGGCACCGTGCCGCTCAGGCTGACCACCTGGTCCAGCGGGTTGCCGCCCTCGTTGCCGTTGTAGTTGACGGTGAAGCTCGCCGTGCGCGAGGTCGCAGCGCCGGCCGATGGCCCGAAGACCACCGACAGCGCGCAGCTGCCCGCCGCCCCGACCACCGCGTTCGGCACCGAGCCGTTGAGGCCGGAGGCGTTGAGCCCGCAACCGGAGATCGTAAAGTCGCCGCTGTTCGTTCCGCTCTTCGTGACCGTGAAGCTCGCGTCGAGATGACGATGGTTCGTGAGCGTCACCGGCAGGCTGCTGGTGGCACCGATGTTGGTGCTGCCGAAGGTTCGCGTGTTGGTCGAGATGACGCCGTCGCGCAGGTTGATCAGGTACTGGCGAACGATGTTGCGGTTGGTCGCCGTGCCCTCGTTGGCGAGCGTCGTCATTTCCGGCACCAGGGGCTGGAGCAAGCGAGCCTTGAATACGTCGTCGTCGGCCAGCCAGGGTGCGGTGCCGACGCCGATGATCGTCAGGCCGGCGCGGTTGTCGGTCGGGCTGCCGATCTTGGGCGGGTTGCCGTGGCAGCCGACGCAGCCGTTGCCGGTGTAGTAGGCCGGCGCCTGGGCCTGCGCGACGGCGGCGACCAGCAGCCCCGCCGCCCACACGCCGAGGCGAAGGCGGGCCGAGATCGATCGCCGCTGGCGCAGCGCGCCTGTGCCGTGTTCCATGACTCCCCCCATCTGCTTCTCAGCCGCTGCCGGCGACCCGGAGCGTCCCGTCGCCCGCGTCGGCGCCGGCCGCTCCGCGCGGATCGACGGACCCTAGACGCAATCGACGACGCGGAACTCCACGCGTCGGTCGAGCGCATCCCGCAAGTCGTCGGTGCCCAGCCCGACCAGCGCTTCCCTCGAGCCGGCTCCGGCCGCGCTCAGGCGCGCGCCCAGGGCCCGGTTGTTCTGTTCGAGCAGCCGCTGCACCGCTTCGGCACGCTGACGCGACAGCGTCTCGTTGGCGCGGGCGCTCCCGGTGCGGCTGGTGTGGCCGACGATGCGCACGCAGGTGTCGGCCTTGCCGGCCTGCTGCGCGAGCGACGAGATCCAGAGCTGGTACTGCTGCGGCAGGTCGCCGACCTGGTTGAAGGTGGTGCGCCCCGGCTGGAACAGCAGCTTGACGGGCAGGCGCTTCAGCTCGAGGCCCGAGCTGACCAGCTTGCCGAACGCGTCGCGCGCGGCTTCGCGCTGACCCAGTTGCCAGCTCGTCAGATAGAGGCCGTTGAGGACGCGCAGATCGCCGGGTTCGGCGATCGGCTCGGCTTCCTTGTAGAGCTTGTGCGCCACCGGAATGCGACCTTCGTCGTAGGCGAGGATGGCCTCGTTCAGCACCGCGGCGGCCGGCAGGCGGGCGAGGTAGCCCGGGTCGGCCTGGTCGCCGATGCGGGTGTTGACCTGGCACGAGTTGATGTAGCCCAAGATCGTGTTGTCCTTGTGCCAGGTCGGGCTGTCGCGATAGAAGGGCAGCGGCTCGGCGTTGACGGAGTCGACGGTCGCGCGATCGAGCGCCTTGGCCACCACCTTGCCGGTGCGCAGATCGATCAGCGTCAGCCACACGCGGTACGCATCCGGCGTCTTGTCGATGCTGCGCTCGATGTTGACGGGCGTGAGGGTGCCGATCAGGAGCAGCGGCTTGGTCGCCAGGGTGTTGCGCGTGAGGGGCGTGACGGCCCAGCTCCGGAAGCTCGTCTTCACGACCGACTCCAGCTGCGTGCCCATCTTCGCGGTGCTGACGGTCTGACCGCCGGTGTTGGCGTCGATCAGCGGATCGACGACGAGCAGGCGCGTCTCCTGGCCGAGCTGCGCCTGCGCTTCGGTGAACAGCGTTCTCGCCGCGCGGGCGATTGAATCCTCGAACTTGACCGGATCGGGCGCGACGAGCTCGCCCGATGCCGTGGGGCGAGGCGCCGGCGCTGCGGTGGGTGCGGGCGCAGCGGGTGCTGCTGTCGCGACCGGTGCCGCCGCGGGTGGCGGCGCTGCCGCTCGCGCCAGCGGTGTCGCTGGCGCCGGCGCGGCCGCAGGGCTCGTGCGCGCCGTCGCCGCGGCAGGCGCCGGCCGCGCCGGCGCGGGTGCGGGTGCGGCGACCGTCGCAGCAGCGGGCGCCGCGGCCTGCGGCGGCGCATTGCTGCAGGCGGCCAGCGCAGCGAGCAGGGCGGCGACGGTCACGAAGGAGGTCGGCAGGCGATCGGTCCTCATCTCGGTTCCTTCGAAAGCAGGGCGGCGCTCAGCGCCTCGCGTACACGGGGTCGGGCGACGGCGCCGAGCAGCCCAGGAACTGCGTCATGAGCGCCGCGATCTCGGCATCGACCCGCACCCGCTCGAGCAGCCGGTCGCCCGAGATCAGCGCGTTCGGCATGCTCGCGTTCGCGGCCAGGTCGGCGGTGCCGCCGCAGACCTGCGTGCGTGCCCGCGACGGGCTCAGGATGATCGAGTCCCAGTCGAAGCGCGGCCCGAGGGCGACGTGGCAGGTGCGGCACGAGGTGCCCACCACTTCGCGGTAGAAACGCGCCGCGCCCGCCGTCGCCGGGTCGGCGTCCGCGGCCTGCCACGGCGCAGGGACGTAGTTCTTGTCGATCCGGTGGCCGTTCGCGTACCAGCCGTTGATCAGCCGGTGCGTCGGCGTGTCCGGCGCGGGCTCCGTCGCCGCGACGAGCTGGTTCAGCTGGAAGAAGGCTTCGCTCTGGGCGAGTTCGCCCAGCTCCGGCCGCGAGGAGAACAGGAAGTTGCCGGTGTCGAACGGAAGGAAGCGCGCGCCCAGGTTGGCCGAGGCGCCGGGCGTCTCCGGGAACCGGCCGTTGTAGGTCGAGCCGCCGTGGCAGGCCACGCAGGTGCCGGGCATGTACTTCTCGCCGCGGCCGTCGAGGTTCACGGAGGCCACCAGCTCGCCGCTGGGCAGGAAGGTGAAGAACTTGGTGAAGGGCTGGCCGTTGTTCGCACCGGTGGTGGGGGTGTACTCCATGGCCACGCAGGCGACGCGCCGCTCCCCCTTCAGCCCGGTCTCGATCACGTCGTCGATCTCCTTCTGGCTCTTGCCGTCGGGACCCGGGTGGTTGCACACGTAGAAGGCGATGCCGCCCGACGACGACCGCGTCGCGACCATACGCCGCACGAGGTTCAGGTCGCGCTGGTTGATGTAGTCGGCGGTGACGACCTGAGGCGTGCCGAAGCCGTTCTTGAGCTTCCAGTCGTCGAACGAGATCGGCTCGATCATGTTGCCCTGGCCGTCGCAGTCGCGCACCGCGCCGAGCGCGCGGTAGTACATGCACGAGCTCAGCTTGGTGTCGCGGCCCTTGAAGGTGAGGAAGTGATCGCCGCCCAGGAACGCGTTGGAAGCCGCGCCTTCCTCGAGCTCGATCATGCGGCCGCGCACGTTGCCATCGGCGCCGTTCGCGACCATCTTCACCAATCGCGGCCGGCTGTTCGCGAGCGCATGCGAGAGCTCGATGGGGCGGCTCGCGATGTAGCCGGCAGGATCCGGCGACGCCGGCACGTCGAGCGTCGTGCTCGATCCCTCGCACTGGACCTTGAGCTTCAGCGCCGCCCGGACCGGCACGGCGGCATCGATGGCGTAGTCGCCGAAGCGGTTGACGCGCACCGGCGAGCCGAGCGCGGCGCCGTCGGCCTGCAGCAGCTGAACCGTCGCCGCCGTATGGATGTTGAAGAACGCGTTCTCGTTGCCGCAGACGCTGCCGTCGGCCAGAGCGATGTGGCCGTGCAGCCGCAGGTTGCGCGACGAGCCGTTCGCCGGGACCACGATGCGAACGCCGGCCTCGGTGTTCTGGGTGAAGGTGTCGCAGGTGACGAGCGGCGCATCCTCGCCCGTCGAACAGCGAACGTCGTAGACGGTGCCCGCCTGCAGCTTCGGGAGATCGAGCTCGCCGCGTGCGTCGGTGCGGCCGGCGAACACGACGCTGCCGGTGGCCTGCACCACCACCTGCACTTGCACGTCGGGCAGGTACACGGTTCGCGGCAGCGCCGTGCCGCCCTGCGGCGGCGCGAACAGCGTCGCATTGGCGGCCGAGATGCGCAGCCGCGACTGGGTGCCGTCGATGTCGACGACCGGGGGCGCGACATGGCTCACGGGCGCGCGCGGCGGCGTCAGCTCGGCGATCGGATCGGAGGCGACGGCGTACTGCTGCTCGGTCCAGCCTCCCTTGCCGTCGGAGATCGTCACATACGCGAAGTGAAGGCCCGGGCCCTCGGGCAAGGTCCAGACCGTCTCGCTCGAGTCACGGTTCTCGATGCTGCCGCTCGTGACCCGCCACTGGTAGTGCAGCGCATCGCCTTCGGCGTCGCTGGCTTCGACGCTCAGGTAGGTCTTGTTGATGCCGCTGTTTCGCTCGCTGCCTGTCGAGCCGCCGCCGCATGCGGCCAGAGCCGCTGCACCGGCCGCCGCCGCCGCGAGGGTTCGCAGCGCGCCGGTGATCGTCGAAGAACCCCCACTCATCGCCACCCCCTCGGCCTCGCGCCGGCGCCATCGTGCGCAGCTCTTGAACTCGGCTCGGACCGCGAGTGTTTCCGCGGCCCGGCGGCCCGTCAATCCGGACTTTCGGGGGTTGGCTCAGCGACAGCGCAAGGTGTTCACGCGATCGATGAGTTCCTGATTGCTCTCGCCGATCGAAAGCCGCGCGAAGAGGCGTGCGCACTCCGCCTCGCGATCCGCCCCGCCGCTCCTCGGCCCGGCAGAGCGAGGTTCCGGCCGCGGCTCGGCGACGCGCGGCTCGGTCGATCGCGTTTCGCCCGTCGCGGGCTTCTGCACCGGCGGCTTGCGCGGCGCCGCGACGCGTGCCTCGGTCGTCGGCGGCGTGACCACGGCCGTGCCGGACGGCGGCTCTGCCGGCGTCGGGCGAGGCTTGCCTTCGGCCAGCGCCGGCTTCGTCTCCGCGGGTACCAGTACCGCCTCCTGCGCTGCCGGCTTCGCCTCCTGCATCGCCGGCTTCGTTTCCTGCATCGCCGGCTTGGCCTCCTGAGGCGGCGGCACCGTCGCCGGCATCGGCTCGGCGACGAGGGGCGCCTGTTGCGTCGGCGGCGAGGGAGCGAGCGTCGGCGCCGTGGGCGGGGTCCTGAGCGCGGATGAGGGGGCCGTCCGCGAGGACCACACCCAGGCGGCGGCGCCGGCGGCGATCGCCAGACCGGCGATGCCGGCGAAGATCGGCCAGCGCTTCGGCTTCGCCGCGATGCTGCCCGGAGCCGGGGCGCCACGATGCGATGTCGCGACGTCGTCGACGCTACGCACGGCCGGTCCAGCGGAAGGCGGCGAGCCCTCGGCCGAGCCGGCCTCGATGGTCGCGGGCCAGCCCGTGTTGCCTGTCGGCGACGTCTTCGGGCCCGGCACCGGCGCCGGCCCGTCGCCGCGATGGGCCGGCCGGGGCACGGGCGATGCGATCGAGGCGGCGTCGACGCCCGACGTCATCTCAAGGCGGAAGACATCGATGGACGCGGTGCGCTTGTCGGGCAGAACGGCGAGGGCGCGATCGATCGCGGCGAGGAAATGCGGGCTGTAGCGGCCGTCGGCCCGCTCGACGAGCGGCACGTAGGAGTCGCCGAACATCCGTCCCACCGAGGCCGGCGGCGTCTTGCCGGTGATGATCCAGTGCACGACCGCGGCGAGCGCGTACACGTCGGTCCACGGCCCCTGCTTCAGTCCCGGCACCTCGGCGTACTGCTCGACCGGCGCATAGCCCGGCTTGAGGATGGCGGTGAGCGCCTGCGTCATGTCGCCGATGACGCGCCGCGCCGCGCCGAAGTCGAGCAGCAGCGGCCGGTCATTCGGCGCCAGCAGCATGATGTTGTCGGGCGCGATGTCGCGGTGGAAGCACTGCGAGGCATGCAGCATCGACAGCGCATGGAACAGCGGCTCGAGCAGGGCCAGGATCCAGGCCTCGTCGGGCGGCTCGGCGAACTTGCGCACGGCGTCGCGCACGGTGACGCCTTCGTAGAACGGCATCACCATGTAGGCGGTGCCGTGCGCCTCCCAGAAGCGGTAGACCTTGACCAGCGCCGGATGGTCGAACTGCGCCAGCAGCTTCGCTTCGTTGATGAAGCTCTTCATGCCGGCCTCGAACGTCTCCTGGTGACGCTCGGAGCGGGGCCGGATCTCGGTGTCGCCGACGCGGAACGCGATCGCCGAAGGCATGTATTCCTTCAGCGCGACCTTGCGGTCGAGGGAATGGTCCCAGGCCAGGTAGACGATGCCGAAGCCGCCCTCGCCGAGCGTCTCGGTCAGCTCGAACTCGCCGAGCCGGGTGCCCTTAGGCAGCGTGTGCGTGTGCTGCGTGGTCGCCGCCGACGCGGTGGGCGGGATGTCGCTGCGTGCCGTCGGCTGCGTCATCCTCACCGTCGAGCCGCCGGCTCCTGTCGGCCGGACGACGGTTCGATCGTCTTCCTCGTCCGGGTTCATGTGTGGACCGATCGTACAGGGTGGGCCGCCCGCTCACACCTGCGTCGCGGGTCGTCTCCAGACGCTGGCCAGCCAAGGCTGCTGCTCGCGCGGCAAACCGCACGGCCGGTAGAAGTGCTCCAGCTCCTCGAAGCCGGCCCCGAGCATGAACGCACGCCATCCGACGAGGTCGTGCCAGACGCCGTAGCGCTCGCCTTGCCAGCCTTCCTGTCCTTGGCCGCGCGGGTTGGAGCTGAACAGGACGCCGCCCGGCTTCAGCGTCGCGTGCAGCTCGCGCAGCACGCGCGGCAGCTCGGCGCTCGGGACATGGAACAGCACGGCGTTCGCGAACACGCCGTCGAATCGCGCCGGTGGCAGCGACATGGCGAGCAGGTTGCCTTCCCAGACCTCGCAGCCGCTGTGCGCGCGCGCCATGGCCGCGAAGCGCGGCGAGCCCTCGAAGCCGATCGCCAGGTGGCCGCGCTCCGTGAAGGTCTTGAGGTCGCGCCCCGGCCCGCAGCCGAGATCGAGCAGCGTCGCCGGTGCGGGCACCGGCAGATGGCGCAGCAGGGCCTCGATGTTCTGGCTCACGTCGTGGTCGCGCGTGCCTTCCCAGAACGCCTGCGCGCGCTGGTCGTAGTGGCCCAGCGTCGCGGCGGCGATCCGGTCGAGCTCTTCGTTCGTCGCGGGCATGGCGTGCTGCGCTCAGCGCTTCTCGAGGTACATGAACAGGCCTTCGACCGGTGCGCCCTGCTCCTGGCGGATCGGTCCGCCGAGCCGGCGACGAAGGAGGAAGCCGTTCGCCTCGGCGAGCCGGCGCAGGTAAGGCTCTCCATGCGCATAGCGCAGGCTCGGCCGCAGCTCGAAGGCGTGCTCGGCCGCGGCGAGCTCGACGGAAAAGCAGAACAGGCCGCCGGCCTGCAGGACCCGACGCACGCCAGCGAACACGCCGGCCAGGTCGCCGACGTAGATGAAGACGTCTGCCGACAGCACCAGGTCGTGACGCTCGCCGGTGCGGAGCAGATGCTCCGCGAGGTCGCTTCGGATCAGCTCCCGGTACGCGCCGGTCGCCCGCGCCCGCTCGAGCATGCCGGCGGACAGATCGACACCGTCCAGGCGCTCGACGTACGGCCTGACGAGGGGCCCGCACAAGCCGGTGCCGCAGCCGAGATCCAGGGCATGCGAGAACCAGCGGCTGCCGAGCCCCACGAGACCGTCGACGAGGACGGCGTGGGCGTCGTAGCGGAGCGCCTCCAGGAGGTGCTCGTCGAAGCTGCGCGCATAGTGGTCGAAGAGCGCCTCGACGTGCGCGGCCGGCGCCTGCGCCGGCGCGGGCTCGTCGCGCACCGCCGCCAGGAAGTAGCGATGCAGCTCGGCGTCGGCGCCATGCGCGATGGCCTGCTCGAACGAGCGCGCGGCCTCGTCGAGCCGCTTGACGTCGCGCAGGATGCCGCCGCGGTTGCTCCAGGCCTGCGCATGGCCGGGATCGATGGCGAGCGCCCGCTCGTACGAGGCCAGCGCCTCCGGGTGGCGATCGAGGAACTGCAAGGTCTGGCCATGCCGGAACCACGCCTCGGCGTCGGCCGGCCTGAGTTCGAGCACCGCCTCGAGGTCGCCCAGCGCCTCGGCATGCCGGCCGAGCATGTTGAGGGCCAGCGCCCGATGGAACAGGTCGAGCGCGCGGTCCGGGTCGATCTCGAGCGCGCGCGCGTGGCTGGCGACAGCCGCCTCCGGGCGGCGCAGATCCGCCAGGGCGACGCCCCGGTACGACCAGGCGTCCGCGTCGCCGGGCGCGATCGCCACCGCCCGCTCGAGGACGTCGAGGGCCTCGGCGGGCCGGCCGAGCTGCAGCCGAGCAGAGCCGAGATTGACGAGGATCGATGCCCGTTCGGGCGCAGCTCCGAGCGCCTCGTCGAAGCGCTTCTCCGCGTCTCCGAAACGGCCAGCCTGAAAGTGAGTGACTCCTTCCATAAAGGCAGCGCGGGCCTTTTCGAGGTCGTGGATCACGCGCGGCTCCGGTTGCAGGTCCTGCAGGCGAAGCTCCGAATCGCTCGACGCAGCTGCGGTCCTGGACCGCGAGGGCACGCGGGCGATCGGCAATCTTTTCTGCTCGTCGCGCTGCGACGACGCCCGCCCAGTCGTGGTGCGGCCGCTGACGCGCCGGCCGGTCTTCGCCGCATCTCCGCACCTCCACTGCTCAGGGACGAGCCATTCTCGCCGCCCCACGCGGCACGGTGTTTGCCTCCATGGGGCAAACCCTCGGGTCCTTTTCGGTTGGAGAATCTATGAGACTGGACGAGTTGAACGGCAAGTACGAATACCTGCGCAGCGAACTCGACGCTGCCTATTCGGCTCCCGAATGGGACAGCAATCGGATCAACCTCATCACGGAGCAGATGGTGCCCGTCGAGCTGGCGCTGGCCTCGATCCAGTCGGCACGCAACAACGACTCGGGGAGCCATCATGTCTAGCGGCTACGAAGCGATTCCCATCGTCGAGCCCTGGGGCGACAGCGGCTGGAAGGCCGGCGTGCTCCTCAGCTCCGGCGACCCGCGCGGCGACCGGCCGGCCAAGTGCCTCGGCGAGCAGCTGTTCGAGTCGCGCGAAGACGCGTTGCAGTTCGCCTCGTCGGAATACGGCAACCTGGGCAGCGCCTAGTCGCCGCCCCGGGCGCTCAGACCCCGCGCTTCCCGCCCGCCTTGCCCGCAGGCAGGCGGACCCGCGTCGACACGGTCGTCTTCACCTTCTGCGCCTCGCGGAGGTACTCGAGGGCACGCCGGTTCCGGTCTTCCGTCTGCGCCGCCACGCAGTCCTGCGGAACGACGACCTCGTAGTCGCGCATGTGCGCGTCGGACGCACTCATCACGATGCACTGGTCGGTGGCGACGCCGGTGACGATGAGGGTCCGGGCGCGCAGGTGACGCAGGAGCAGGTCGAGCGGCGTCGCGAAGAACGCGGAGTGCTTGGGCTTCAGCACCGAGTAGTCGTCCGGGCCCGGCCGCAGGGCCTCGGCGATGGCCCGGCCGGCAGGGCCGCCCCGCTCCAGCGAGCGCTGCACGACCTGGCGAAAGTCGGACCGCCAGTGGCCGTGGTTGTCGTTGACGTAGATCGCCGGCACGCCCGCGGCGTGGCAGCGCCGCTTGAGCGCCCCGATCCGTCCGGCGATCGCCACGGCACCGGCGGCAAGCCGCGCGGCGTTGGGAAAGTCCCAGGCGCTGATCATGTCGATGACGAGCAGCGCCTTGCCGCCGTGCGCCGCCTCGGCGGCGAGTGGGGCACGCTCTGGGGCGACCGGCATGCCGTTTCGGGGCAAGGCTCATGCCACGATGGTGCGCGCTCGCCGCGCGCGACCCGCCCGGTGCCGCTTCGGCCGAAGCCGCTTCGCACGGCGCCCCTTTAGCCCGGGGTCGACGCAGGCAGCGCGGGCCAGAGACGGCGCATGAGAACGTAGAGCGCGGCGCCGAGCAGCAGCGCCGAGGCCGCGATCTCCAGCGACAGGCGGAAGGCCGTGCCCGGATCGTGGCTCCGCTCGAGCAGCAGCGCCACCAGCGGCGGGCCCACGATCTGGCCGATGCCGTAGGTTGCGGTGAGCAGCCCGATCGTGCTCGCCGTGCGCTGCGGACGGAGCCGGCGCGCTTCCTGCATCGCGAAGAAGGTGATGGTGGTGAACGGCAAGCCCAGGAGCAGGCTGCCGAGCGCGAAGCCGGCCTCGCTCGGGCTGACGACGCCGATGAAGATGCCGAGCGCCTGGATGGCGTAGGCGGCGGCGATGGCCGGGCGCATGTCGCCGCCCACCCGCAGCCGCGTCGACAGCAGCGCGCCGGCCACGGCGCCGGCGCCGAAGATGGGCCAGAACAGATCCAGGGCCGGCGAGCCCGGCAGGGCAGCGCGGGCGATCACGGGCAGGAAGGTGGCCGTGACGATGTAGCCGAACCCCGCGAGCCCGTAGGCGAGCGAGAAGCAGGCGATCTGCACGGGCGGGGCGATCGCTTTCCGGCTCCCGGGGCCGTCCGGAGATCCGGCCGCGGAAGATGCTGGCCCGTCCGGCGTCGCTGCCGCCATGGCCGGCGCCGCGTCGGCGCGGAGGAGGGTCCAGACCGAGGCGCTGAGCACGGTGGCCAGGGCACCGAAGACGAGCCAGGCGAGGCTCGCGCGCGCATCGGCCGCGACCAGGCCGCCTGCCACGAGGCCGCTCGCGACGATGCCCGCGCCCGGACCCGCGAACATCAAGCCGCCGAGGGCCGAGCGGCCCTGCGCCGCCAGCCGGCCGAGGCACCAGCCGGTGCTGTAGACGAGGACGACGGCGCTGGCGACACCCGCGGCAAAGCGCCAGAGGGGCCAGAGCGTAGGAACGGGCAGCGCCATCGCGACAGTGAGCACCGCCGTCGCCGCGAGGCCGGCCCGAGCCCGCAAGACGCCGTCCATGCCAGCCGCCGGAAGCCGCGGAGCCAACCAGGGCCCGGCGGCGCAAAGCAACGCCCCGAGCAGATATCCGATGTAGTTGGCGCTGGCCAACCAACTGGCCGTCGGCAGGTCGACGACGCCGTCGTGCAGCATCATTGGCAGGATCGGCGTGAACGCGAACCGGCCGATGCCCATGGCCACGGCCAGTGCCACCATGCCGGTCAGCGCGATGAGGAAGGGGCCGCGCGCCGGCGCCGACGCCGCCCGAGTCAAGCGGGCAGGTCGACGACCTCGACCCAGTTCGGGCCCTGTCCGACCGGCTGGTCGCCCAGCTTCGACAAGGCGCCTGTGGTCGCATCGATCGCGTAGCGGCTGAGCCGGTGCGAGGCCTGGCCGACGGCGATGAGGAGCCGTCCATCGGGGCTGATGGCGAAGCCGCGCGGCTCCGTCTCGGTGGGCATGGAGCCGAGCGGCGTCAGGTGGCCGCTGGCAGCGTCGACGGCGAAGCCCGCCAGGGTGCTGGTGCGGCGCTCGCTGGCGTAGAGGAAGCGCCCGTCGGGCGTCAGGTGCAGGTCGGCGGCCCACGGCTTGTCGACCTGCGCGCCGCCTGGCAGGGCGCTCAACGTCTGCGTCGACGACAGCCGTCCCGCGGCAGTGTCGAAGGACAGCACCTCGACGCTGCCGTCGAGCTCGTTCAGCAGGTAGACGATCGGCAGGGCCGGATGGAAAGCGAAGTGGCGCGGCCCGGCGCCCGCCCGGCCGCGCCAGGCGGGCGGCTCGTTGTCGTCGAGCCGGCCGCTGTCGGCATCGAAGCGGAACTGGCGGATCAGGTCGCCGCCGAGGCTGGTGGCGAAGGCGAACCGGTTCGCCGGGTCGACCTGGATCGCGTGCGCGTTCGGCTCGGTCGGGATCACCTGCTGCGCCGGGCGGGCGATGCCGTCGCTGCCGATGGGGCTGACCGCGACCAGGCTCGCTTCATAGGCGGCGCTGAGCAGGAAGCGGCCGCGCCGGTCGGTCGAGATCCAGCACATGCTGGCCGGCAACGGCGCCTCGCCGAGCGCCTGCAGGCGCCCGTCGGCCGGCTCGATGGCCAGGCTCAGGACGCGAAACGGCGCCGTGCGGATCGAGGCGTGCAGAACGCGCCGGTCCGGCGCGACGGCGAGCGGCATGACGCGGCCGCCGCAGTCGAAGCGCTCGATCTCGACCAGCGGATCGCTGCCGTCGCCGAAAGCCAGCACGCTGATGTCGTGGCTGTCGGCGTTGGCGACGTAGACGACGGTGCGCGGCGGTCGGCTCATGACGCGACAGGGCGCGGGAAGTCGATCACGGCCGGGTTCATGGCTCGACCGGGTCGGCCGGCCCGGAGTGGGTGACCGCGCCGAGGTGGGCCGGCCCGACCAGCTGCGCGTATTTCTCGAGCACGCCGCCGAGCCGCTCGGCGCGCGCCGGCCGCCAGTCGCGCAGGCGCCAGGCGAGCTCGTCGGCCGGGATGCACAGCTCCAGCGTGCGCTGCTCGCCGTCGATGCGGATCCGGTCGCCTTCGCGCACGACGGCGATCGGCCCGCCGAGCGCGGCCTCCGGGCCGATGTAGCCGACCATCAGGCCGCGGGTCGCGCCCGAGAAGCGCCCGTCGGTGAGGAGGGCCACCTTCTCGCCCATGCCCTGGCCGTAGACCAGCGCCGTGACGCCGAGCATCTCGCGCATGCCGGGTCCGCCGCGCGGGCCTTCGTTGCGGATGACGAGCACCTCGCCGGCGGCGTAGGCGCGCTCGGTGACGGCGGCGAACGCGTCCTCCTCGCACTCGAAGACGCGCGCCGGCCCCTCGAAGACGCTGCTCGCCAGCCCGGCGGTCTTGATCAGCGCCCCGTCGGGCGCGAGGTTGCCCTTCAGGACGACGACCCCGCCGGTCGGGTGCAGGGCCGCGCCGAGGCCATGCACGACCTCGCCGTCGGCGGCCGGGGCGCCGGCAAGCTCCTCGGCCAGCGTCCGGCCGGACAGCGCCAGCGTGTCGCCGTGCAGGTGGCCGCCGTCGAGCAGCACCTTCAGCACCGCGGCGACGCCGCCGGCGCGGTGCAGGTCGAGCGCCAGGTAGCGGCCGCCCGGCTGCAGGTCGGCGATGAGCGGCGTGCGCGCGAAGACCTCGGCGACGTCGTCGAGCGTGAAGCGGACGCCGGCCTCGTGCGCGATCGCCGGCAGGTGCAGGCCGGCGTTGGTCGAGCCGCCGGTGGCCGCCACGGCCGCCGCGGCGTTCTCGAGCGACTTGCGCGTGACCAGTTCCCGCGGCAGCGGCCCGCCGTCGCGCAGGATCTCGGTGACGCGGCGGCCGGCGCGGCGCGCCAGCGCCAGCCGCTCGCTGTAGGCGGCCGGCAGCATGGCCGAGCCGGGGATCGCCAGGCCGAGCGTCTCGGCGACCATCGCCATGGTGTTGGCGGTGAACTGGCCCGGGCACGAGCCGAGCGTCGGCGCGCAGGCGTGGCCGAGCTGGTCGAGCTCGGCCTCGGTCATGCGGCCGGCGAGCACCGAGCCGACGCCTTCGTAGGTGGTGAGGATGGTGACGTCCTTGCCGCGCCAGTGGCCGGGCAGCATGGCGCCGCCGTAGACGAAGACGCTCGGCAGGTTCAGCCGCGCCATCGCCATCATCACGCCGGGCAGCGTCTTGTCGCAGCCGGCGAAGCCGACCAGCGCGTCGTAGGCGTGCGCGCGCATCACCGCCTCGATCGAATCGGCGATCAGCTCGCGCGAGACCAGGCTCATGCGCATGCCGCGGTGGTTCATCGACACGCCGTCAGAGACCGAGATCGTCGTGAACGGCACCGCGATCGCCTGCCCGGTGGCGACGCCGAGCCGCGCCGCATCGGCCTGCGGCCCGAGCGACATTGAGCAGGGGGTGTTCTCGCCGTGCTGGCTGACGATGCCGACCAGCGGCTTGTCCATGTCCTCGTCGCCGAGGCCGACGGCGCGCAGGAAGGCGCGATGCGGGGCGCGGTCGAGGCCCTCCTTGACGATCGACGAGCGCAGCTTCTTCGGCGGGGTGATCATGCGTTCGACGGTTCCTGGCAAGAGCGGACGAGGGCATCGATCGACGGATCGCTGCGCAGACCGAGCGCCGCGGCACGCTCGAAGGCGCAGTCGAGCGGCCAGCGCGCGAACTGCGCCTCGACCTTCGCCTGCGGCTGAAAGCGTACGCGCGCCGCGGCCGCGGCGTCGACGCGACCGAGGGCGGCGACGATGTCCGCCACCAACACGGCCAGCGCCGGGGCGGTGAGCGCGCGCTCGGTGCCGAGGCTTGCGCCGTCGACGTCGGCGAGGCGGATCAGGTTGTCGACCGCCGTGCCCAGCGAGGTGATCCAGATGGTCGCCTGCGGGCCGACCGGACACGTGTAGTCGCGCCCGGCGAGCGGCTCGCGGATGAGGTCGCTGTTGAACGCCGAGAGGGCGCCGTTCGGCGGCGCCCGGCGCACGACCACGCCGCTCAGGCGCAGCGAACGGCCGTCGACGTCGCCGCGCCGGGTGGCCTCGTCGACCAGCAGCTCGCTCGTCCGCTTCTGCGTGCCGTAAGCCAGCGACGGCGCCGGCACCGTGGCGTCGTCGATGCGCGCCGGCAGCGGTACGCCGAAGACGGCGATGGAGCTCGCGTAGACGAACCGCGGCACCGGCCCGCCGCGCTCGACCTGATGGCGGCACTGGCGCAGCAGCAGCGTCGTCGCATCGACGTTGACGCGGCGGCCGGCGGCGTAGTCGGCCTCCGTGGCGCCGCTCGGGATGCCCGCCAGGTGGAAGACGCGGTCGATTTGGTCGGCGAACAGACGGGCGACGTGGTCCGGGTCGGCGATGTCGCCGTCGCCGCGATCCGTGGCGCGGATCTCGTCCGCCGTGCCGAGAGCGGCGACCAGGGCGCGGCCGATGAAACCGTCGGCGCCGGTGACGAGGACGCGCATCAGGTCTCGCCGCTGCCGGCGGTGATCTCGGTCTTCGCCATCCGCTCGACCCAGCGCGCCAGCTCGCTGACGCTCGCGTCGGGCGCGGCGTCGATGGCGGCGGCTCGCCACAGCTCCTGGCCGACGGCGGAGAGCGGCGCCGGCACGTTCTCGCTGCGCGCCAGCTGCATCGCGATGCCGATGTCCTTGACCATCAGGGCGAGCTTGAACGGATCGTCGAAGGTCCGGCTGATGACGCGCTGGCGCAGGTGCGTCTGCGAAACCCAGGACATGCCGGTCGAGTGGTCGAGCACGTCGACCATCGCCGCCGGGTCGAGGCCGTAGCGCTTCCCGATCGCCAGGCCCTCGGTGGCGGCGAGCAGGTTCATCGCCGTGATCGTGTTGTTGAGGCACTTCATGGCATGGCCGGCGCCGAGCGGACCGAGATGGAACACGGCCTTGCCCATGACGTCGAGGAGCGGGCGGACGCGCTGCAGGTCCGGCTTCGTGCCGCCGCACATGAACACCAGCTCGGCCGCCTCGGCGCCCCACTGCGCGCCCGACACCGGCGCGTCCACCATGGCCACGCCGGCGCCGGCCAGCAGCCGGCCCGATTCTTCGGTGAGCCACGGTTCCGACGACGAGGTGTCGAGAAGCAGGGACCCGGGTTGCAGCCCCTCGAGCAGCCCGCCGGGCCCGACGATCAGGTCGCGCACGACGGCGCCGTTCGGCACCATGGTGATGACCATGTCGCTCTGCGCCGCGAGCGCCGCCGGGCTGGGGGCCACGCGCGCACCCGCGAGCGTCCGCGCGATGTCCTCGGCGAGGCCGGCGACGCGGTCGTGGAGCGTCACCGGATGGCCGGCGGCCGCGAGGTGCGACACCATGGGGCGGCCCATGACGCCGAGGCCGATGAAGCCCAGGCTCGCTTTGGCGGAATGCATGGCGTTCAGGGTTAACGAGGGCTAGGCCGGACCGGGCCTGCCGGCAAGCTACTGCGCCGACCAGCGCCCAGCGTGAGCGTCGGAGAACGATACACTTTTCGACGCTTTCGCCTGCGGGCTCAGGAGACGCTCTACATGAAGTCCTTTCGCATCATCGCTTCGCTGGCTGCGGCCATCGTCATGGCCGGCGGCGGCGCCGGTGTCTCGGCCCAGACCACGCTCACGATGTCGAGCTGGGTCCCGCCGACGCACTCGCTGACGCGCGACGTGCTCACGGTGTGGGCGCAGAACGTCGAGAAGGCGACCAACGGCCGCGTCAAGTTCACCATGCTGCCCAAGCACCCGTCGGCGCCGCCGGGCACCTTCGACGCGGTTCGCGACGGCCTGGTCGACCTGTCCTTCGTCACCGCCAGCTACACCCAGGCGCGCCACCCGCTGCCGCTGATGGCCGAGCTGCCCGGCGCGGGCGCCACTGCCGAAATCAATTCCATCGCCTTCTCGCGGATCCACTGGAAGTACTTCCAGCCCGCCAACGAGTACAAGGGCGTGAAGCTGCTCGGCGTCTTCACGCACGGCCCCGGGCACATGTTCATGGTGAAGAAGCAGGTCACCTCGGTGGCCGACCTCGCCGGCATGAAGATCCGCAGCGGCGGCGGCATCTCGGAAGCGGCCGCCCGCGCGCTCGGCGCATCGCCGCTGGTCAAGCCGGCACCGGAGTCGTACGAGCTGCTTTCGTCCGGCGTCGCCGACGGCACGTTCTTCCCGGCGGAATCGATCAAGGCGTTTAACCTCGACAAGGTCGTCAAGTACGCGACCATCTTCCCGGGCGGCTTCTATTCCTCGTCGTTCGGCTTCTTCATGAACGAGGACAAGTGGAACAAGCTGCCGAAGCAGGACCAGGACGCGATCATGTCTCTGTCGGGTGAAGCCCTGGCCCGCCTGGCCGGCCGCTCGTGGGATGCCGCCGACCGCGGCGGCATGGAAGCACTGAAGGCGGCCAACGTCACCATCACCGAGGCCAGCCCCGCCTTCATCGCCGACGTGAAGAAGCGCACCGAGCCGCTGGTCCAGGAGTGGATCAAGTCGGCCAACGCCAAGGGCGTCGACGGCGCCAAGGCCTGGGCCGAGTACCAGGAAGAGCTGAAGAAGGTCAGCGCGTCGGTCAAGTGAACAGTGCCGTCGTCAGCTCGCTACGGGAGGCGCCGCCGGAAGCAGCGGCGGCGGCCGATCGGGATCCGCGCCCGGCGCTCACCCGCTGCGCCTGGATCCTGGCCGACGAGGGCCATGAGTCGGGGCTCGCCGGCCAGCTGACCGCCCGCGGGCCGAGCGACGGCAGCTTCTGGACCCTGCCCCTCGGGCTCGCCTTCGATGAAGCCGAGGAGGCCTCCTGGCTCCTCATCGACGACGGCCTCAACGTGCTCGAGGGCGAGGGCTCGTACGGGATCCGCGAGCCCAACCCGGCGACACGCTTTCACCTCTGGGTCTACCGGGCGCGGCCCGACGTCCGCTCGATCGTGCACACGCACCCGCCGGCGGCGTCGGCGCTGGCTGCCGCCGAGCAGCCCCTGATCGTCGCCCACATGGACGCGACGCCGCTCTTCGACGACATGGCCTTCCTGCCCGACTGGCCGGGCCTGCCGACGGCCGACCGCGAAGGAGAGGTGATCGCCGGCGGCCTCGGCGGCAAGCACGCGATGCTGCTCGCCCACCACGGCCTGCTCGCGGCCGGCCGCAGCGTCCAGGAAGCCGCCTTCCTGGCGGTGTTCATCGAACGCATGGCGCGCCAGCAGCTCGATGCGGCGCTGGTCGGCGGCGCCAGGCCGATCGACGCCGGCGAGGCTCGCCGTGCCCGGGACTTCCTGCGGACCGACAGGATCATGAACGCGACCTTCTCCGCCTGGTCGCGCCGCGCCGAGCGACGCCGGGCCGGATGAAGGCCCGTCTCGGCCGCTGGCTCGAGACGGTCCTGGGAGCTACCTCGGCGTCCGTCCTGTTCGTGCTGATGATGCTGACGGCGGTCGACGTCATCGGCCGCTACGTCTTCAACAAGCCGCTCGGCGGCGGGTTCGAGCTGACCGAGATGATGCTCGCCGCGCTGATCTTCTGCGGGCTGCCCCTCGTTTCCAAGCGGCGTGCGCACATCGTCATCGACACCTTCGACTCGCTGATGTCGAAGCCCGTCAAGCGCGGGCTCGACGTGATCGCCGATGTCGTCTGCTTCCTGACGCTCTCGGGCATCGGCTACCTGATCTTCCGCCGCGCTGCACGGGTGGCCGAGTACGGCGACACGACCAACGTCCTCAAGCTGCCCCTCGCGCCGGTCGCCTATCTGATGGGCACCATGATCATCGTCGCGGCGCTCATCCACCTCTGGCTGATCTTCGTGCCGCACGGCGACGACGACGGCGGGACGCCGCTGTGACCGAGGCCATCCTCGGCCTCCTGGCGCTGCTGGGGCTGTCGTTCCTGCGCGTCCCGATCGCCATCTCGATGGGCCTGATCGGCTTTCTCGGCGTCTGGTGGATGCGCGGCCTCGGCCCGTCGATGGCGTCTGCGACGACGGTGGTCTACGAGTCCGGCTTCCAGTACACGCTCTCGGTCGTGCCGCTCTTCATCCTGATGGGCAACTTCGTGACACGCGCCGGCATGTCGAAGGAACTCTACCGCGCCGGCTACACCCTCGTCGGCCACTTCCGCGGCGGCCTGGCGACCGCGACCGTGCTGGCCTGCGGCGGCTTCGGCGCCATCTGCGGCTCGTCGATCGCGACGGCGGCGACGATGACCAAGGTCGCCTATCCATCGATGCGCGACCACGGCTATTCCGACAAGCTCGCCGCCGGCACGATCGCCGGCGGCGGCACCCTCGGCATCCTGATCCCGCCGTCGACGGTGATGGTGATCTACGGGATCATCACCGAGACCAACATCGGCCGGCTGTTCGCCGCCGGCGTGTTTCCGGGGCTGATCGCCGTCCTCCTGCTCTGCCTTGCCGTTCAGTACATCACCTGGCGCGACCCTGCCGCGGGGCCGCGCGCCGAACGAGCGACGTGGCGCGAGCGCTTCCAGGCCCTGACGGACATCTGGGCGGTCGCCGCCCTGTTCGTGGTGGTCATGGGCGGCATCTACGGCGGCGTGTTCACCGCCACCGAGGGTGCGGGCATCGGCGCCTTCGGCGCCTTCCTGTTCGCCCTGTTCCGGCGCGCGCTGACGCCGCACGCGCTCTTCGCGGTGCTGGTGGAAAGCGCACGCACGACGGCGATGCTGTTCATGATCCTCGTCGGCGCCCTCGTCTTCGCGAACTTCGTCAACTACACCGCGATGCCGGCCGAGCTGAAGGCATTCGTCATGCAGTACCAGCTGAGTCCGATCACCGTGATGGCCGCGATCTGCGTCATCTACGTGATCCTCGGCACGGCGATGGAAGAGCTGTCGATGATCCTGCTGACGGTGCCGGTCTTCTTTCCCCTCGTGGTCGGCCTGGGCTTTGATCCGGTGTGGTTCGGGATCATCATCGTCGTCGTCGTGCAGATCGGCTTGATCAGTCCGCCGGTCGGCATGAACATGTTCGTGGTCAAGAACATGCTGCCCAGCATCTCGACGGCGACGATCTTCCGCGGCGTGACGCCTTTTGTCATCGCCGAGATCGTGCTGCTCGCGATCCTGGTGTCCTTCCCGGAGATCAGCCTCTGGCTGCCGCGCCTCCTCAAGCTCTAGACGCCATGCGATACCTCCACGATCCCGACGGCCTGCGCCTGCCGATCAAGCTCGACAGCGCCAGCAACGGCGAATACGCGCCGATTCCGCTCGAGCCGGTGCACCGCCGGGCACGCCGGCTGGCGCTCGAGGCTGCGACGGCGAACGCGCGCAGGCTCGGCCTCGACCGGCGCTCGTTCCTGGTCTCGGCCTGCGGCGCGGCGACCTCGCTGCTGGCGATGAACCAGGCCTACGCCGCGGTGGCGCCGCGCGGCTCGTTCTTCGAGCTCGAGCCGGACGCGGCGCTCGACCAGCAGCTGGCACGCTCGTCGCTGGATCGCGGCGAGTTCATCTTCGACGTGCAGGGCCACTTCGTGAACCCGACCGGCGCCTGGCTGAAGCGCCTGCCGCCGGGCGCGCAGCCGCTGCGCTTCTTCACCGAGGGCCGCTGCGAGGCGCACAAGGGCCCCGGCGAGCTCGACTACCTGCGCTGCATCGGCCCCGACCAGTTCGTCAAGGACGTCTTCATGGACTCGGACACCGACCTCATGGTGCTGTCGTTCGTGCCGTCGACGCGCGAGGGCGAGCCGCTGACGATCGACGAGGCGGCCGCCACGGCGCGCATCGTCGAGCAGCTCGACGGCACGCACCGCCTGCTGCTGCACGGGCGCGTCAACCCGAACCAGCCCGGCGACCTGGAGGCGATGGACGAGCTGGCGGCGCGGCATCGCATTGCGGCCTGGAAGACGTACACCCAGTGGGGACCCGACGGCATCGGCTTCTTCATGGACGACGAGCCGGGCCTCAGGCTCATCGAGAAGGCGCGCTCGCTCGGCATCCGCAACATCGCCATCCACAAGGGCCTGCCGTTCGGGCCGAAGTCGTACGAGCATTCGACCTGCGTCGACATCGGCCGGGTGGCCAAGCGCTACCCCGACGTCAACTTCCTCATCTACCACTCGGGCGCCGTGACCGACCGGCCCGAGGGCCCGTACGACCCGCGGCGGCGCGACGGCATCGATGCCCTGGTGACGAGCCTGCGCGAGAACGGCCTCGGCCCCGGCTCGAACGTCTACCCGGAGCTCGGCTCCACCTGGCGCCTGGCCATGCGCAACCCGGACAGCGCCGCCCACACCATCGGCAAGCTGGTCCGCTACTGCGGCGAGGACAACGTGCTCTGGGGCACCGACTCGATCTGGTACGGCTCGCCGCAGGACCAGATCCAGGCCTTCCGCACCTTCCAGATCGCGCCCGAGCTGCGCGAGCGGCACGGCTACCCGCGGATGACGCCGGCCCTGCGCGCGAAGATCTTCGGCCGCAACGCGCTGAAGCTCTATCCCGTCGATGCGGCGGCGTTGAAGAAGCACGTGCGCGGCGACCGGGTGACGCGGGCGCGCGAGGCGTACCGCGAGCGTCCCGATCCGGCCTTCGTCAGCTACGGGCCGAAGACACAGCGCGAGTTCGAGAACCTGCTCAGCCGCGGTCGAGCCCGCGCAGCGGCGCCGAGCGGCCGCCGCGCGGTCACGCCGGGTCGTACGGCCCGAGCGTGACGAACACGCCGCCCTGCAAACGCGCCGCCGGATCGCCGGCGTCGCCGACCGGCTCGCGCGCCTCGAGCGCGGCCCGGAACGGCTCCGACGAGTCCTGCGGCCGGAAGCCGAGGTGCCGGGCCGGCGTGTTGTCCCACCACGTGCTCGTGTTGTCGCTCACGCCGTAGACGATGCTGCAGCCGACGACCGGCGCCGTGAGCGATGCGACGACGAGCCGCTCGAGGTCGTCGTAGCTGAGCCAGGTCGCGAGCATGCGGCGGTTCGTCGGCTCCGGGAACGACGAGCCGATGCGCAGGCAGACGCTCTCGACGCCGTAGCGGTCGAAGTAGAAGCGGGCCAGGTTCTCGCCGAAGGCCTTGCTGAGGCCGTAGTGGCCATCCGGCCGCATGGGCGCCAGCGCCGACACGACCTCGTCCTGCCGGTAGAAGCCGGTGACGTGGTTGGAGCTGGCGAAGACGACGCGGCGCACGCCGTGCTGCCGTGCCGCTTCGTAAAGGTGGTAGCTGCCGACGATGTTGGCCTGCAGGATCGGCTCGAACGGGCCGTCGGTCGAGATGCCGCCGAGGTGGACGACGGCGTCGACGCCTTCGAGCATCTCGCGCACCGCTGCCGCATCCTGCAGCGCGACCCGCATCACCTCCTCGCCGGGCCCGGCCGGGGCGAGCTCGGCGATGTCGCTGACGCGCAGCACATGGCAGAGCCGCTTCAGGCGCGGACGCAGCACGCGGCCGAGGCCGCCGGCGGCGCCCGTGAGGAGCAGGCGGTGAAAGGCGAACGGGGCAGCAGGGGCGTTGGACATGTCGGCGGCGGCGGCTGGGCCACGGCCAGGGTCAGACCCGATGCCCACAATCGTCAGTCGTCATACAACGCATGCTACCGTTCCGAGCTTCGATGTCAACGACGCACCGCCTGGGCTTTGCACCGGCCACGCTTCCCGCCACCCCGGACGCCTTCGTCCCGCCGCGGCGTCGGCCGCGCGGGTTGGCGCACGAGCTCGTCGAGTCGCTCGGCCGGCAGATCCGGGACGGCCGGCTGAGCGCCGGCGCCAAGCTGCCCACCGAGGCTGCGTTCACGGCGGAGTTCCAGGTCAGCCGCAGCGTCGTCCGCGAGGCGATTTCGAGGCTGCAGACCGAGGGGCTGGTCGAGACGCGGCACGGCGTCGGCACCTTCGTCGTCCGCCGACCGGAAGGCTCGGCGTTCCGGATCGGCCCGGCCCAGCTCGCCACCCTGCAGGACGTGATCGCGATGCTCGAGCTGCGCATCGGCGTCGAGGTCGAGGCGGCCGGGCTGGCGGCGCAGCGGCGAAGCGTGGACAACCTGCGCACCATGCGCGACAAACTCGACGCGTTCACCGCCGCGCTCCAGGAAGGCCGCGATGCGGTGAGCGCCGACTTCCAGTTCCACCTCGAGATCATGCGGGCGACGCAGAACCCGCACTTCGCACAGTTGCTGCTGACGCTCGGCACGCCGATGATCCCGCGCTCGCGTCTCGACCCCCCGGTGGCGCTGGATGTGGAGCGCCAGAACTACCTGCGCCGCGTCCATGCGGAGCACGAAAGCATCCTCGACGCCATCGCCGGCCAGGACGCCGACGCCGCCCGCGCGGCCGTGCGTACCCATTTGGCCAACAGCCGCGAGCGGCGCCGCCGCTCCATGGGGGCGGGCGGCTCGATCAACCAATGATGTCAGACAACTAACGACTCACCATGAAGCACTTCAGCCGCCTCGTCCTCGTCGCCGCCGCCAGCCTGGCCGCCCTGCCCTTCACCGCCTTGGGTGCCTACCCCGAAAAGCCCATCACCCTGGTCGTGCCGTTCCCGCCCGGCGGCTCGACGGACATGATCGCGCGCACCCTCGGCGCCAAGCTGCAGGAAAAGCTCGGCCAGACGTTCATCGTCGACAACCGTGCCGGCGCGACCGGCACGATCGGCATGGGCCAAGTCAAGCGCGCGGCCCCCGACGGCTACACGCTCATCGTCTCGTCGCTCGGCCCGTTCGTGATCGCGCCGCACCTGATCAAGAACGTGCCCTACGACATGGCGAAGGACTTCGACCTGATCACGGTCGCGGTGCAGGCGCCGAACGTCCTGGTCGTGCCGGCGGCATCGCCGTACAAGAGCGTGGCCGACGTGCTGGCGGCGTCCAGGAAGACGCCCGGCAAGCTGACCTTCGCGTCCTCCGGCAACGGCTCGTCCGACCACCTCACGGCCGAGCTGTTCTGGCAGAAGACGGGGACGAGCGGCGTGCACGTGCCGTACAAGGGCGGCGGGCCGGCGATGAACGACCTGCTCGGTGGCGTCGTCGACGCCTCGTTCCAGAACATCAACGCCGTGGTGCAGCACGTCGCTTCCGGCAAGCTGCGCGCGCTCGCCATCACCGGCGACAAGCGCTCGCCCCTCTTGCCGCAGGTGCCGACGCTCGGGGAATCGGGCGCCAGCGGCGTCGACGTGTACTCGTGGCAGGCGGTCGCCGCGCCGAAGGGCCTGCCGGCCGACGTCAAGAAGACGCTGCACGCGGCGATCGTCTCGGCGCTCAACGACCCGCAGGTCAAGCCGCGGCTCACCGACCTCGGCTTCGAGATCGTCGGCAGCACGCCGGAGCAGTTCACCGCCTTCCAGGCCGCCGAGTTCGCGCGCTGGAAGACCGTCATCGAGACCGGCAAGATCACCGCCGACTGAGCCGGGCGATGAGCTCGAGCCCCGTCGTCCGCAGCCTTCGCGTCGTGCCGGTCGCCGGTCGCGACGCGATGCTGCTGAACCTGAGCGGCGCGCACGGCCCGTTCTTCACGCGCAACATCGTCATCGCGACGGACAGCGCCGGCCACACCGGCGTCGGCGAGGTGCCGGGCGGCGAGAAGATCCGTGCGACGCTCGAGGAAGCGGCCGCGCTGGTCGTCGGCCAGCCGGTGGGCGACGGGCAGCGCATCCTCGGCGAGGTGCGCCGGCGCTTCGCCGACCGCGACGCCGGCGGGCGCGGCCTGCAGACCTTCGACCTGCGCACGACGATCCACGTCGTCACCGCCATCGAGTCGGCGCTGCTCGACCTGCTCGGCCAGCATCTCGGCCTGCCGGTGGCGGCGCTGCTCGGCGAAGGCCAGCAGCGCGAGTCGGTCGAGATGCTCGGCTACCTGTTCTACGTCGGCGACCGGCGCGGCACCGACCTTCCCTACGCGAGCGACGAAGGCGCCGCGGACGACTGGCTGCGCCTGCGTCACGAGCCGGCGCTGACGCCCGAGGCCATCGTCCGCCTCGCCGAGGCGGCCTATGCGCGCTACGGCTTCAACGACTTCAAGCTGAAAGGCGGCGTGTTCGCCGGCGAGGCCGAGGTCGAGGCGATCCTGGCGCTGCACGAGCGCTTCCCCGAGGCGCGCGTCACGCTCGACCCGAACGGGGGCTGGCTGCTGCAGGACGCGATCCGCCTGATGCGCGACCTGCACGGCGTGCTCGCCTATGCGGAAGACCCCTGCGGCGCCGAGGAAGGCTTCTCCGGCCGCGAGGTCATGGCCGAGTTCCGCCGCGCCACGGGCTTGCCGACGGCGACGAACATGGTCGCCACCGACTGGCGCCAGCTCGTCCACGCGCTCTCGCTGCAGTCGGTCGACATCCCGCTCGCCGACCCTCACTTCTGGACGATGGCCGGCTCGGTGCGCGTGGCGCAGACCTGCCGCGACTGGGGCTTGA
>JAESGR010000444.1_pt1 | contig 32812 bp, 30 predicted proteins | sample 9269771 | NCBI WGS metagenome assembly JAESGR01 (sample SAMN15739572, study PRJNA653492) | algae metagenome | isolation source: Chroococcus sp. CMT-3BRIN-NPC107 and co-occurring heterotrophs from well... | place: USA: Clark Mountains Wilderness, California | collected 2010-04-18 | reverse complement strand
ACAACTTCAGTGCTGTGGCAATGAGGACATTCAACGGGTAGCCAAACGGTCATAATACTTTACTAAGCTCTCTACTCGTTACTCCTTACTGATTATAGCCAAACAACTGATCTATAACACCACCCATTTTTATAGTTGAACAAACAAATGCTAATTTAGAAAAAAGTTGTTTGAAAACTAGATTAAGCGAGGATTTGGGCGTTGATGGGGACGATGCTTTAGAATTTTTTGAAAACTTCTCTCAAGAATTTCAAGTAGATTTATCGAACTTTCATTTTGGCAAATACTTTGGAACTGAAGCAAGCTTTAATCCATTGTTATTGTTAACGATAGGGTCAATAATTTTTAACGAACCCAAACAAAAGCTAGAGACAATTACAGTTAAAGATTTAATAACTGCGGCTATTGCCAAAAAATGGGAATAAGAAACCACGTTAAGACTTAGGCAAAAGTATTAACTGTGCCTGAAATTAGTAAATTTTAACCCGCCCGTAACGCGCTTCTATAGGCGTAGAACTCAACCACGCCCACATTTGATCCCCTTGGCAAAAATGCCACCATTCGTCAGGATGACGCGCAAAACCTGCGTATTCCATCACTTCTCGTAATAGTTGGCGATCGCGATGATACTGTTGATGTTCGGGTAAATTACTATTAGCAAAATAATCGGGATGCGATCGCGGCGATAATTCATCTATAGGCGAACCCATGTTTATTACCTTACCCACACCATCTACTAAAGTAATATCAATTGCTGCGCCCGTACTATGGGGTGGTGGAGTAAGGGGATCTAAGCTTGGTACTGCCCAAATTTGATAAACTTGTTGCCAAATATCTTGAATCTCAGTTGGTGATAAATTAGGTATATCCAGCTTTTGTGCCTCAGCTACTTGGAAAAAAGTGTAATCTACCATAAACTGCTGTACAGCAACCGGGCGATAAGCATCAAAAATTTGAATCCGCCAACCAATACGCTTTAACTGTAAATATACTTGCGCCTTAATTAAACTATCGAGTACGCCTTGACGCAGATAATAAGGTGACATTTCTGCATAAGTTGCGCCTAATAGCTGATAAGGATGAGGAGATTCTACAGCAAATATTTCTAAAGGAATCGGTACTAGCGCCTCGTTACATTCTGCGATCGCAATTTGCTGGTATGGTTTCATTTTATAACTTTTTCTGGTAACGAAGGGACAGGATCGTAACCACCCGGATGTAAGGGATGACAACGCAAAATTCGCTTAATTGCCATAAAACTACCTTTTATAGCCCCAAATCTCTCTATAGCTTCTATAGCGTACATCGAACACGTTGGGTGAAACCGACAAGTAGGCGCAAACAAAGGCGATATAAATAACCGATAGCCACGAATTAGCCATAACAGCAAGATTTTCATCATTCAGAATCTACTACATTTATATAAAGAGCTTATTTTTTACCGTAAACACTTTGGATACTTCACTTTCGCCAATAAGTCTGCAAATTGCGATCGTTGTACTTTGGGTAGGCTTACTTTTACTTGTAGCATCTTTGTTAAGTCGCTTTGGCACGGGTAATTCTGAACTTATCCGCAAAGTTGTCCATATTGGTACGGGGAATGTAATTTTATTTGCGTGGTGGCTGCATATTCCCGCTTTTGTTGGCGTTGGCGCTTCAATTTTGGCGAGTATAGTTACTTTTTTGTCGTACCGTTTGCCAATTTTACCGGGAATTAATAGTGTAGGGCGCAAAAGCTTGGGTACGTTCTTTTATGCGGTAAGTATTGGTATATTAGTTGCTTGGTTTTGGAGTATAAATAAACCCCAATATGCAGCTTTAGGCGTATTAGTCATGGCTTGGGGAGATGGTTTAGCGGCTTTAATTGGTCAAAAGTTTGGCAAACATCCCTATAAAATTTGGGATAATCAAAAAAGCTGGGAAGGTTCTGGCACAATGGCTGGAGTTAGCTTTATTGTTTCTAGTTTAATTTTTTTGAGCGTCCAAGGGAATAATTGGCAAACTTGGATAGTATCAATAATAGTTGCACTCTTGGCAACAATTTTAGAAGCTTTTTCTGTTTATGGGATCGATAACTTAACTGTACCTTTGGGTAGCGCGGCTTTAGGCTTTTTATTAATTGAAGAATTGCCCCGTTATTTGGGATAAAGTATCTACTTAGAGAAGGAAGAAGGCGCTCGCATTCCTCTAATCTCTCCCCAAAAGTAGTTGCACCAATTTTTACATCTACTCAAAGGCTACTTAAATACATAAACTTATTAGCTCTTTTGATTGATTAAATAAAAGGAATTTGTATAGAAAATTAGTACAAGCAACACAGATAATTATTTATTTATTTTGCTCGGTTGTGGCAGGCTTTTTGCTGTTTGTCCTGCTAGTTGCTTCCTAAAGGAGAACGATGTCTAAGGAACAAGCGATCGCATATCTTGCCATTGATTGATAGTTTCTGTTGGTAAATAGTGGTGTGGGGTTTTTATCGTTTCCCCCACTTTATAGTTATTGAAGGGACATTAAACTGTCCATCAGAACAGCCTAAAATAACTAGCGCTCAGGTTAAGTAAATTTATCAACCGAAACTGCGATCGCCCTTGGCGCTACGCTTTGCGTAATCGCGCAAGTGAGTCATTTTATTCACATAAAAAAGGTTGGTGAATAAAGCTATTTTCACTAGCCTTTTTAAGTATTTTACTCAAACTAATTTTTTAGTCCCAATTAGTACCAGTTTTAAAAGGCTCACCTGCGAAAGGTTGTACGCCAATTAAAGGATATTCATCGTCACTCAGACTAAAAATTCGTGCTACGCCTTCAAATAAATATTGAATGCTGCTGATAACTCTTTGAGAAATATTCATAAAACCAAACCTCTAAGCAAATGTTAAGGAATGTTGTTAGTTGCATTCTAAAGTCAAAGATGAGTAAAACACTTTTATCGTAATCATTTGCAAGCATTCTCAGTATTTGTTTGCTTATATTCGCATTACTTTATATCGTTATTTTCATCACAAACTACCATAAAGAAAAGTTAACAAGCTAACTATTTTCTATATTTGTACCGAATAATACCAAAAATTTATTGGTATTTTGGTGAAATGTACTATAATTAAAAAAACTATCGAGGTAGCTGCGCCATGACTACTTCCCCTAATTGGGAGTGTCTGCAAGATAACCACCTGCAACCAATCGCACCAACTCAAGAATTAACTTTAACGGAAGGACAAGATTACAGTTTATTAACAGACCTTTACCAGCTTACAATGGCAGCCAGCTATGTAGGCGAGGGTGTAGAAACAAAACAAGCCAGCTTTGAATTATTCGCGCGCAAATTGCCCGAAGGGTTTGGCTATTTAATCGCTATGGGTTTGGCGCAAGCCTTAGAATACTTAGAAAAGTTTTGTTTTAGCGCTGCGGGATTGGAAGCATTAAAAGCAACGGGAATTTTTGTCCATGCACCCGATAAATTTTGGTCGCTACTTGCTAGTGCGCGGTTTACAGGCGATGTTTGGGCTGTACCAGAAGGGACGGCAGTTTTTGCTAACGAGCCATTATTACGGGTAGAAGCCCCATTATGGCAAGCTCAATTAGTAGAAACTTACTTACTTAATACTTTAAATTACCAAACTTTAGTAGCTACAAAAGCGGCTCGTCTGCGCGATGTAGCAGGGGCGGAGGCAACTTTACTAGAATTTGGTACGCGCCGAGCTTTTAGTCCCCAAGGCTCTTTGTGGGCGGCACGGGCGGCTTTAGCAGCAGGATTTGATGCAACATCAAACGTATTAGCGGCGTTGAAATTAGGACAAAAGCCTAGTGGTACAATGGCTCATGCTTTAGTTATGGCGCTGACTGCCTTAGAAGGTACAGAGGAGCAAGCCTTTAGCGCATTTCAACGTTATTTTCCTGGTGGTACGTTGTTAATCGATACTTTCGATACAGTCGCGGCGGCGGAAAGATTAGCGCAAAGGGTTAATGCTGGAGAAATAGAGTTAGCGGGAGTACGGATAGATTCAGGAGATTTAGAGCATATATCTAAAACAGTGCGAAATCTTTTACCAAAAGTACCGATTATTGCCAGTGGCGACATTGACGAAACCGAAATTGCCAGGCTAAAAGCTAACGGTGCTTGCATTGATGGTTATGGAATCGGCACAAAATTAGTTACAGGAGCGCCAGTAAATGGAGTGTATAAGTTAGTAGAAATTGACGGTATCCCCGTAATGAAAAATTCTAAAAGTAAAGCAACTTATCCAGGACGCAAGCAAATTTGGCGAACTTATGTAGATGGAATAGTACAGCACGACGAATTGGGACTAATTACAGAGGCAAAACCGCCATCATCTCAACCATTATTGCAGTTGGTAGTTAAGCAGGGACAAAGGTTACAATTACCAGAAAGTTTAGCCCAAATGCGATCGCGTACTACAAATTCTGTAGCTAGTTTGCCCCCAGAATGTAGAAATATCAATGCTCCTGTAAGTTGTAAAGTAAATATTTCTCCTGATTTGCAGAAGTTAACTCAAAAAGTAAGTGACAACAAAAGATGAGAGTTGCATTATTTGGTACAAGCGCCGATCCTCCAACTTCTGGACATCAAAAAATTCTTAGTTGGCTTTCCGAGCATTACGACTGGGTAGCAGTTTGGGCGGCGGATAATCCCTTAAAATCTCATCAAACGGCTTTAGCGCATCGTAGTACAATGCTGCGTTTGTTGATTGAAGAAATGCGCCCACCACGACATAATATTGGGTTTTATCCCGAACTTAGTAGCCGTCGCACCTTAGAAACCCTAGAAAAAGCTAAGAAGTTGTGGAGTTCTGAAAAGGTTGATTTTACCTTAGTTATTGGTGCAGATTTGGTCAACCAATTACCCCATTGGTATAAAGCTGAGGAATTATTACAGCAAGTTCAAATTTTGGTTGTGCCTCGACCAGGTTATACACTGGAAAATGAGGATTTACAAAAATTAAAAGATTTAGCGCTGGGTGTAGAAGTTGCTGGTTTAACCGGGCTAGATGTATCTTCCACAGCGTACCGCGACTACGGCGATGACCATGTTATAACTCCTCCAATTCAAGCCTATATTCATCAAGAGCATTTGTACAAGTGCCAGCACCTATCCAGAAAAAGTTTGCCAACTCACTAAACAAACAACCTTTAGCTGATTTTAAGGTTGGGGTTGATAATGTAATTTTTTCTGTCGATACCTCGCAAAATCGGCTATTAGTTCTATTAGTAATGCGACACCAAGAGCCGTTTCTAGATTATTGGGGACTTCCCGGTACTTTGGTGCGTCAGGGGGAATCGCTAGAAGATGGTGCTTATCGGATTTTGGCGGAGAAAATTCGCGCTAAAAATTTGTATTTGGAGCAACTATATACTTTTGGCGGTCCAAACCGCGATCCTCGTGAAGCGATGGATTGTTATGGAGTTCGTTATTTGTCGGTAAGTTATTTTGCTTTGGTGCGGTTTGAAGAAGCAGAATTAATTGCTGATGGCGTGAGTGGAATTGCTTGGTATCCGGTGAAAGAAGTACCGCAACTAGCTTTCGATCATCAAGAGATTTTGGCTTACGGACATAGAAGATTGAAAAATAAACTAGAGTACAGTCCGGTGGCTTTTGAAGTGTTACCCGAATTATTTACTTTAAGCGATCTTTATCAGCTTTATTCTACGGTGTTGGGCGATAACTTCTCTGATTATTCCAACTTTCGAGCGCGGTTGCTGAAATTGGGATTTTTGGCAGACACCAAAGTTAAAGTATCGCGGGGTGCAGGTCGTCCAGCTACATTGTATCGGTTTGATGCGGATGCTTTTGCACCGTTTAAAGATCGGCCTTTGGTGTTTATTTAGATTGAAATTATGAAAATTGCGATCGCCCAAACCAATCCTACTATTGGCGAATTAGCTGGAAATGCTTGTCAAATCCTCCAATTTGCCCAACAAGCACAGCAGCAAAATGTCTCTTTACTCCTAACCTCAGAACTATCTTTATGTGGCTATCCACCCAAAGATCTGCTACTTAATGCGAGTTTTATCAACGACATGGCGGCGACTTTAGAGCAGTTAGCGCGAGATTTGCCCCAAAATATGGCGGTTTTGATAGGTTGCGTGCAAATAAATCATAATTTTCATCAATCAGGGGGAAAACCATTATTTAATAGCGCGGCTTTACTTCACCAAGGCAAAGTTGAGCAAGTTTTTCACAAGCGGCTTTTACCTAATTACGATGTATTTGACGAACACCGTTATTTTGAACCAGGATTGCAAACTAATTGCTTTAGCTTTTCCTCAATAAAAATTGGTGTCTCTATCTGTGAAGACTTCTGGAATGATGAAGACTTTTGGGGAAAGCGCAGTTATGCAACTAATCCGATCGCAGACTTGGCGGCTTTGAATGTAGATTTAATCGTCAATCTATCTGCGTCTCCCTATAGCGCTGCTAAACCCCATTTAAGAGAAGCAATGCTGCGACACGCTGCAATCCGCTATCAAAAACCAATTATTTACGCTAACCAAGTAGGCGCAAACGATGACTTAATTTTTGATGGTTGTAGTGTAGGGTTTAACTGCAAAGGTGAAGTAATTTGTCGCGCTAGTGCTTTTGAAACTGATTTAGTCGTAGTAGAATTTGACGAAAAGTTGCCAGAATTGCAACCAAGGGCGATTACCCAGGGGGTAGCCTCCCAGGTAATCGCACCTATGCCAGAAAATGACGACGAAGAAATCTGGAAAGCTTTAGTATTAGGCGTTCGTGACTATAGCCGCAAGTGTGGTTTTTCTAAAGTAGTTATCGGTTTAAGCGGTGGTGTAGATTCAGCATTAGTTACCCAAATTGCCGCTTCTGCATTGGGAAAAGAGAACGTTTTAGTGATATTAATGCCTTCTCCTTATAGTTCAGACCATTCAGTAAAAGATGCGCTACTCTTAGCAAAAAACTTAGGAATTGCTACCCAAACTCTACCGATTGGCGACTTAATGCAAGGTTATGACAAAACTTTAGCGCCATTATTTGCCGATACACCTTTTGGATTAGCGGAGGAGAACATTCAATCGCGGATTCGGGGTAACTTATTAATGGCGATCGCTAACAAGTTCGGTTACTTACTACTTTCTACAGGCAATAAGTCTGAAATGGCAGTAGGTTACTGTACTTTGTATGGTGACATGAATGGCGGACTCGCGGCGATCGCAGATGTTCCCAAAACTCGCGTCTATTCCATCTGTAACTGGCTAAATCGCACCACTGAAATTATTCCCAAAAACATTTTAACCAAGCCTCCCAGCGCCGAACTCAAACCGGGACAAGTTGACGCGGATTCTTTACCGCCTTACGATATCTTGGACGATATTTTGCAGCGATCGATTCATAATTATCAATCGGCGGCGCAAATTGTGGCGGCGGGACACGACAAGGCAACGGTTACGCGGATTTTGGCATTGGTAGCGCGATCGGAGTTTAAACGCCGCCAAGCACCCCCAGGATTGAAGATTACCGATCGCGCTTTTGGTACGGGTTGGCGAATGCCAATTGCTAATAAGTGGATAGATGCAAGCACCAATCAACCAAAACTATTGCTCGCCAATTCATAAGTGAAAAAAAGCCTGCACCTGTGGACTTTATCATTTTCAGTAGGGGCGCAATGCCTTGCACCTTTATAAGTTCATGATTGATTCGGGATTGCTATAGCTGATGGATTTAAAGGAAATATATAGTAGACGAAGATCAGATAATAAGTCACAGAAGTTGCCTTAATTTAGCGATCGCGCCAGCAGCAATGCTAGTGTAAAGAAAGATAAGCCTATAGCGCCGCATTCATGACTGTCGCTGTCTCTCTCCAAAACGTCCACAAAGTTTATAACAACACCCCTGTAGTTAACGATTTATCTTTTACAATCCAGTCTGGAGAAATGTTCGGTTTACTTGGACCTAATGGTGCAGGTAAATCTACCACCATTCGGATGCTGACAACTTTAACTAAACCTACTCAAGGACACATTGAAGTAGCTGGTTTTGACGTAACTCGCCAACCACTACTAGCCAAGCAAAATATTGGTGTAGTTTTACAGCAAACTAGCGTAGACGCAGATTTGAGCGTGTGGGAAAATATGGAGTTGCACGGGCGCTTGCATCATTTACCCAATCCTCAACGCCAACAATCAATTAATCGCTGGCTAGAATATGTAGAATTAATTGAGCGGCGCAAGGATTTAGTTAAAACGCTTTCTGGTGGGATGAAACGCCGCTTACAGATTGCTAGAGCGCTACTACACGAACCAAAAATATTGTTTTTAGATGAACCAACGGTAGGTTTAGATCCGCAAACAAGGCGGCGGTTGTGGGAGATTATTCTTGACTTAAATAAGCAAGGAATGACAATGCTACTCACAACGCACTATATGGATGAAGTTGAGTACTTGTGCGATCGCATTGGGATTATGGACGGCGGTAAACTTATCTCTTTAGGTACATTACAACAACTAAAATCTCAGTACGGCGAAGGATTAGTAATGAAACAAGTAGGCGATCGCTGGGAGTATAAGTTTTTCCCCCATTTAACCGATGCAAACGCCTACCTCAACAGCCAGACTGATAAAACTGGGATGATGGTGCGCCCAGCCAATTTGGAGGATATTTTTGTCGAACTGACGGGGCGACAGCTTGATTAGAGCTTTTTCAAAGCCTGGTTTCTTCCCAGTAAGGCGGATTACCAAACCGTTTAATTAAAAAATCGATAAATGCTTTTACCCTCAACAAATTTTTGCGAGAGGGCAAATAAAGCGCGTAAATGCCCATATCTGTACTGTGGGGATAGACTTGAAAATCGGTTAGCACTGCTTGCAAACTTTCTCTGCGGATATCTTCACCAATTAACTAAGTTGGCATCAAAATCAAACTCGCCCCATCTAAGCAAACTTGACGAAGTACCTCAGAATTACCTGATATCAAATAGCCACTTACTTTAATCTCGCAAACTTCAGTATCTCTTTTGAATCGCCAGACATCATAACCCACAAAGTAAGTAAACAACAGGCAATTATGATTTGCCAAGTCGTCTGGATGTTGGGGTTTGCCATGTTTAGCAAAATATGTTGAACTACCGCAAACAAGGCGCGTATACGAGCCAATTTTATGTAAAATTAGATTTGCTCCAGACCTATCGAGATTGCCGATCCGAATTACAACATCTAAATCTTCTTCCACTAAGTTAGACAATCCATCGCTCAATCTCAAATCAAGCTTTACTTCGGGATACTGAATAAAAAAATTGTTGATAATCGGTGCAATCGGAGAGTACAAAACAAGCTCCTTTGATAAGTTTGAACCGTTTTGAAGCCTTTAGTGATGGAGTATTTGCGTTAGCGAAGCGGCTCTGAAAGAGCTTCGCTGTAACTTTACTTACGATCGAAATCAAAGCCCCGACTTAACTCAAGCCATCTCATCAGAAGTAATTACCAAACTTCTCCAAGTTTTACCCCATATTTTAAGTTATGCCATCAGTTTTATTGTCATTGGCATAATTTAGATTAATCATCACGCACTTTTTCATTTTACAAAGGAGTCGATCGCACTATTTTAGTAATCAACTTAAATTAAATTATTGAGCAGCGTATTTGTATTAAGTGCGATCGCTCTTTTAACTTTACATTGCCATCCTAAAAAATTTTACCCATCTTAAAAGCAATCCCAAAAAACTAAAATGACCCAACTAAACAACTCCGAAGCCAATCAAAAGAAAGTAAAGCTTTGCTAGTTCGTGGCGACCATAATTTAGCTGCAACTTTATCGCATTATTTAATCAACCGAATTACCAATACCAGCAACATCGAAGTGCTGTTTCAATCTCAACTTAAGTAGATGAAGGTGCGATGGCTGTTACTTTTGCTCATAAATATTTAGAGGAAACAGCTTAAAAACTTAAAAAACTCATACAAGCTACGTCTGCAACTGTTTTAACGCAGCTTCAGCTTTTCTCAAGCCCTCTACTTGTCCTCTTTGCTGGTATAATTCGCGGGCGCGGCTAAAAGCTGCGATCGCATCGGGTATTTGCTGCTGCTGTTGCAATGCTACACCCAAGCTATAGTAAGCATTACCATTTTGTGGCGATAAAACAATTAGCCGCTTGTAAGCTCTAATTGCTGGCTTTAATTCTCCTCTCATTAGTAAAATATTTCCAATCGCTTCTTGGGCTGTAACTAAGTTTGGCTGTACGGTTAAAGCTTTTTCGTAAGCAAGCAAAGCATTATCAAAGTCTTTTTCTGCTAACAGCATATTGCCAATTGCTAGATGGACTTTAGCATTGTCTGGTTCTAACTTAGCGACTTGTTGCAACGTTAGTAGTTTGGCAGTATCGTTACCTTGTTTCCCCCAAGCATCGGCTAAAGATAACAATACGTTGCTATTATCAGGTTCTATTTTTGCGGACTTTTGCAACATAGGAATCGCTTCTAAAGAGCGCCCTTGCCTCAACAGTATCTCTCCTAAAAAGCCGTAAGCGCTTGCATTGTCAGGATCGAGAGCTAAAGCTTTTTCGTAGGCGGCGATCGCGCTATTGTAGTTTCCCTGGCGTAACATCACTACTCCAAGCCCTAAGTAAGCATTAGGGTTTTCTCGATCTAGCTCTATAGTGCGACTATAAGCTTGGGCTGCTGCGGCATTCTCACCCAATTTTCCCAAGCTATAAGCCAAAGCATAGTGAAAGTCGGGGTTTTCTGGTTCTAGTGCTACTGCTTGACGGTAGGCTACGGCGGCGGAGGCAAAATCTCCTTTTAATCCTTGTAAGTAACCTATACCAGAAAAGATGCGGGGATTATTTTGTTCTAGTTTTGCTGCTTTTTGATAGAGAGCGATCGCTCCTGACCAGTTGCCCGCATCTACCAGTTTACGCCCTTGTACTAGCAATTTGTTTAACTGTTGGCTGATAGCTTGCTTGCTGCGATTTTTTTGCACTACCAGTGTTTCTGCCGTAGCTACCGTTGGTATTACGACCGCTAAACCTCCTAACAGGACTAAACTAATTCCTAACAACTTTGACTTTTGCACTAGCCTATAACCTATATTTCTCTATGTATTTACAAATTTTTACATTTCCTTCAACGATTTTTACATTAAATCAGAAATCGGCAGATTTGCAAACTGTAAAGGTTAAATTTGTTTAATTTTTTAAATAGCCGCCAAGTAATCAATTATTTCTTATTGGTCAAAAAGTTATTATTTGAAAGTTTAATCTCATTTATAAGTTAACCTTTTACCAGCCTAAGCAAGATCCCAATCATTTTATCAAGTTTTTAGGAATAGTCATCAAAATAAAATAAATTTTTAAAATTCCTAGTAACGGTTGAAACTTAATAAAATTCCTAAAACTATTTATTGCGAAAACAAAAAATTATTCAATTATAAATTTTTTAACTTATGTCTAAAGGTAGACAATTAAAGTCTTTCTAGTGATAGATAGTGAAATTAGGGTTTTTGTAATTAAATGAAACTCTGAAGTAAAAAAAACTAAGTAATTCTTATCAAGTTATTAACAGGAAAAATTGAGTTATGTCTTACGTAAATAGACCAATTGACGATGTAATTACAGAGCCGGGAATTACTGGCAAAGTAGTTGACTATCATGATCGCGTTAGATGGGGTCCAATCTTCTCAGGGTTAGTAGTAGCTTTAGCAACTCAGTTAGTTCTAACAGCGCTAATTGGGGCAATTACTACAGGCTTTATTTCTGATTCCGGCGCACCTAGATCGAACGCCGATAATGCTGGCGCTACAGCAGGAATCAGTGCGATTATTGCTTTACTAATTTCTTTGTTTCTCGGTGGTTGGTTTACAGCGCAAGCTTGCGGACCTATGAACCGGAAAACAGCATTACTCAATGGCACAATTTTGTGGGCAACAACTTTAGCTCTTAGTTCTTGGTTGCTAGCGAGTGGAGTTAGCGGTGCTTTTGGTTTAGTGACTAATGCGGCGGCTAATGCAGCAGGTGCGATCTCAGACCAAGTGCAACAACAAGGTGGCGTAAACGTACCTCCAGCGCCGAATGTGAGTGCAAACGAAGCTCGCGCGATCGCTGAAGGAGCAACTAGAGGGCTATGGTCATTTGTATTTGGCTCTTTACTAGGTTTAGCGGCGGCAATGATTGGTTCAGCAGCAGGCGCACGTAAGCCTAGAACAAATGGCAATTATTAAATTATTTAGCTGATGACAATTTAATAAAGTTAAAAAGCACTTTGTAAAAGGTGCTTTTTTATTGTATAGAAACTTTACCTAGAATTGGTTGCGCTGGTATGATGCGACAGCTAACTGGGCTTTGACTCCAGAATAAGCCCAGAGAGAACGCGCGGAACGAGAAAGACAACGCACCGAAAGATTAATGGCACAATTACGCGCTCTTGGGGTGAAACCTGATGAGAACTTCGATCGACAATAACAAGGGATATAAAAAACAAATAGAGACGTTCCACCAGAACATCTCTACTAGAATTTCAATTTATTAAGCGCTAAAGTATTTAGCTGTTGGGTGATAGGCAACGATCGCAGTGGTTGATTGTTCTGGATATAGTTGTTCGCTTTCATCCATATGTAGGTTGATGCGATCGCACTTTAATAAATCCAACAACTTGTATTGATCCTGAATATTTGGACAAGCAGGATAACCAAAACTGTAACGAGAACCAGGATAGCGTTGAGCTAAAATATCTCGAATATTATTTGGCTCTTCACCTAAACCCAACTCGCGCCGAATTCGAGCGTGTACCCATTCAGCCAAAGCTTCCGCCACCGATACCGCCAACCCATGAAAGTAGAGATAATCTGTATATTTATGCTCGTCAAATAAGGATTTAGCAAACTCGGTTGCAACTTCTCCTACTGTCACCGCCTGCATTGGAAATACATCGATAATTCCCGATTCTACCGGAGCAAAAAAGTCAGCAATACACAGCCTTCTTAGGGACTTTTGACGCGGAAAGTCAAAGCTTGCAACTTTTTCTTTGCTCTCTGGCTCATAAATATACAAAGAATTTTCTTCCGACTGACAAGGAAAATACCCGTAGACTATTTGAGGTTGCAATAATTTTTCCTCTACTACTCGCTGCTTCCATTGCGCCAAAACTGGGTAAACTTTTTCTGCCAAAAATGTCTCGTATTCTTCCTTAGATTGCTCTCTGGGTTTGCGGAACTGCCATTGTCCGGCAATTAGGGCTTGTAAGTCCAAATACCCAAAAATTTCCTCTAAATCGATATCAGCACCTTGCAACAACTGGGTTCCCCAAAATGGCGGTGTAGGACGTTTTATATCCACCGCTACCGCTTCCGAACGGCGAGTATCTACAGGGAGGTTTTCAATTTCAACAACAGTTTCAGCTACATCTACGACGGGCTTAGAGCCGTTTTCTTCAACTTCTATCGCCGTACCATCTAAAAAACCAGCGCGATCGCTCCATTTATCTTGTAACTTTGCAGGCATTAATTTGTCCATAAAATGCAAGTCAGAAAAAGCATCTTTACCATAAATGACTTGACCCTTGTAGGTGTTTTGACAATCTTCGTAAACAAACTTAGGTGTCAGTGCCGCACCGCCTAGAATCACTGGAGTTGTAATACCGTGATCGTTAAATACTTGCAAGTTTTCTTTCATGAAAGCGGTAGATTTAACCAATAAACCGCTCATAGCAATGCAATCGGCTTCGTGTTGCAAGCAAGCGTCAATAATTGTATCTACAGGTTGTTTGATGCCTAAATTGACTACTTTGTAGCCGTTATTTGACAAAATAATATCTACAAGATTTTTGCCAATATCGTGGACATCGCCTTTAACGGTAGCAATTACAACTGTACCTTTGGTGCTGACTTCGCCTGCTTTTTTCTCCATAAACGGTTCTAAAAATGCTACCGCCGCCTTCATAGTCTCCGCCGACTGCAATACAAAGGGTAATTGCATTTGTCCCGAACCAAAAAGTTCGCCCACAACTTTCATGCCATCGAGCAAGAAAACGTTGATAATCTCTAACGGTGGATGATTTTCTAGAGCTTTTTTTAGTTGTTCTTCTAAACCAATCCTTTCACCGTCGATGATGTGGCGCTTCAAGCGTTCTTCTACAGGTAAATTTTCGTCTTCGGTGCGATCGCGTTTTGTAGTTGCACCTTCAAATAATGTCGTTAATTGGGTCAACGGATCGTAAACGCAGATATCGCCGTCAAATTTGCGCTCGTCAAAAATTAACTGACGACAAACTTCTTGATGCTTATCTTCAATTCGCGCCAAAGGTAAAATTTTACTAGCGCTAACAATGGCTGCATCCATCCCGGCTGCGGTTGCATAATGCAGAAACATCGAATTTAGGACAACTCGCGCGGCGGGGTTCAAACCAAAGGAAACGTTAGAAACACCTAAAATAACGTGACATCCGGGCAATTCTTGGCGAATGCGCTTAATAGATTCAATAGTGGCGCTGCCATTAGCTCTATCTTCCTCAATTCCCGTAGAAATCGGTAAAGCTAGCGTATCAAAAAATATTTCATAAGGTGCAATGCCATATTCTACCGCTTGACGATAAGCCCGCTCGGCGATCGCAAACTTTTTATCGGCTGTCCGCGCCATTCCATCCTCATCAATTGTCCCAATTACTATCCCTGCGCCGTACTTTTTCGCCAACTCCAACACTTTTAAAAACCGGGGTTCGCCGTCTTCGTAGTTAGTAGAATTGAGCAAACACTTACCACCAGATACTTTTAAACCAGCCTCCATTTTTTCCCATTCGGTAGAGTCCAGCATCAAAGGTAAAGTCACGTTGGTTACTAAGCGAGATGCTAGTTCGTGCATATCGCGCACGCCATCGCGTCCCACATAATCGACGTTGACATCTAATATATGCGCCCCCTCTTTAACTTGCGCCTTACCCAAGGCTACAAGTCCGTCCCAATCTTCCGCATTTAATAAATCGCGGCACTTTTTAGAACCACTAGCATTAAGTCTTTCGCCAACAATTAAAAATGAGTTATCTTGCTCGTAAGGCTGGGCGCTGTAAATAGAAGCCGCCGCTGGTTCGTATTGAGATTCTCGCTGTTTAGGTTTTAAAGTTGTACCTATTTCGGCTAATTGTTGAATATGATCGGGTCTAGTTCCGCAACAGCCGCCAATTACCTGCACTCCCAAATCTTCAATAAAGTGCATCAACGCCATTTTTAATTCTATAGGCGTTAATTTATAGTGAGCGTGACCGCCGACATTTTCCGGCAAACCAGCGTTAGGAATACAAGAAACCACAAAAGGCGAATGTTGAGCTAAATACTTGATATGTTCTGCCATGCGATCGGGCCCAGTAGCGCAATTTAGCCCTAATATATCGATGGGGTAAGGCTCCAAAATCGACAATACAGCGCCGATTTCTGTTCCTACAAGCATTGTCCCTTGTACTTCCATTGTTACCGAAACCATTATCGGTCTGCGATTGCCTTTTTGCTGAAAAACCTTTTCAATGCCATTTAGCGCCGCTTTTATTTGCAAAACATCTTGACAAGTCTCGACGATAAACAAATCTACTCCACCGTCATACAACCCTTCTGCTTGCTCGGCAAAGGCAGATTCTAAAGAGTCATAATCAATGTGTCCTAGCGTTGGTAGCTTAGTTCCAGGGCCCATCGAACCCGCTACAAACCTCGGCTTTTCGGAAGTAGAAAATTCGGCAGTAACGCTTTTAGCAAGTTCTGCGGCAGTTTTATTAAGGCTGTACGCTTGGCCCGCTAAATCGAACTCTGCAAGTGTAATAGAAGTACCGCCAAAAGTATCTGTTTCAATTACATCTGCTCCAGCAACCAGAAAGTCGTAATGCACTTTTTTAACAGCTTCAGGCTTAGTATGCACCAAATACTCATTGCATCCTTCGTACTCCGCGCCGCCAAAGTCTTCCGCCGTCAAGTTTTGCGTTTGCAAAGATGTACCCATCGCCCCATCAAATACAATAACTGGGCGACTTTTACTATGGAGTCGAGAAAGGAAGGAGTTATTCATATAATTGGCGACTGTATAAGTATTTGAGCTAGGCTTTGGATAATTAATCTAATTATATTCGGATAATTTTCTAGTTTTTTATTACACCCATAACAATGAATGCAAATATATTAATCGTCCCTACCCCCGAACAGCGGATCGTTGTAGAAAGACTTGTAGTATTAGAAGGTGTTAGCTGGCAGACTTTTAAAGCATTACTTGTAGATATTGGCGACAGTCGCGCCTCTAGAATTGCTTATGACCGAGGGATCTTAGAAATTAGAATGCCACTCCAACAACACGAAGTGCCTAAAAGGCTACTAGAAAGTTTCATAGAAGCAATAGTTGATGAACTAGAAATTGAAGCAATGAAGCTTGGCGCGTTATTGCTAGAAAGAGAAGATTTAAGCCGTGCGGTTGAACCCGATAGTTGCTTTTACATTCAAAATGAATCAATAGTGAGGGGCAAAAGCATTAAGTTACCTGCCGACCCTCCACCAGATTTAGTTATAGAGTCCGACTATACCAATTCTTCTCTAAATAAATTTAATATCTACGCTGCTATTGGCGTTCCCGAACTTTGGCGTTATCAAAACCAAACCTTAGAGGTTTATCATCTTGTCGGCGACAAATACGAATTATCGCCTACAAGTATTGCTTTTCCCTTTTTACCAATTGCTGAAGTTTCTAGTTTTATCGAACAAGCTAAAACTATTGGTCAAAGAACCGCCGTTTGTTTGTTTCGCGATCGCATTCAAAAAGCCCGTCAAAATATAAATTAACTGATAACGATTGATAGTTTTATAGTTTTTAGTGTCATGGACATTTACCCACAACACTAATTTAATTTTTTGGCAATTTATCGATGAGCATGCTGGGCTAAAAGAGCTTGCGCTCTTGGCTTGTAAATTAAATAAAACAACGCCTCAATGTAACGCAATAAGTCTTCGCGATTTTCTTTAGATGTAAAGTTCCAAAAACCATAAATCCGCGCCAAAGTTAGCAATTTTGTAGTATGAATTTTCCAAGTATAAGTACTATAAACTCGGTCAATAGCTCTTGTAGAAATTTCATACCAGTAATTTGGGTTTTGGTTGCATTTGGTTACAAAATCAATAATTCTTTCCGCAGTTTCTTCTAAGTTTGTGGGATTAATGTAAAAACCATTAACTTTATTTTGAATAATCTCTAAAGGCCCGCCAAATTGAGTTGCAAAAGTTGGCAGTCCTGAAATCATTGCTTCCAAAATTGTTAACCCAAAAGCCTCAAATAATGCTGGTTGGACAAATATTCCCTGATGGTCAGCAATGACTCGGTAAATTTCTCCCGATTGAGACTTAGAAAGACGCACCCCTAGCCAGCGAATTTTGCCATACAAATTGTATTGCTCAATAACTCGATAAAGCTTCTCTATTTCCTCTCTTTCTTCATTATCTCCCGATTCTTCTACGCGCAATTTTCCCGCAACTAAAATTAAATTACAATGCTCTTGCAAAGCTGAACTTTTACCAAAACATTCAGCTAACCCAGTCATGTTTTTAATTCTGTCAAGCCGCGCCATAGAAAAGATTGGGCGTTTGTTGAGGTCGTCAAGCTTACCAAATATTTGCGAGGAATCTTCTAACGTAAAAAGTAATTCTTCTAGCTGAGTGCGATCGCTAATTACTCGCTCGTCTGACCTCGAGTATGGAAAATAAGCTTTTTCATTTACTCCTGGCGGTACGACGTTAAACTTAGGACTAAATAATTCAACGCCACTTACTACATGATATAGTTCTGGCATTGTAAACGATTGGTAAGACTCGTATTGTCCGATACTATCAGGCGTACCAACAATTTCTTGGTAGGTGCTGCTAATAATAAAATTAGCTGCATTCATCGCAATTAAATCGGCAGTAAACTGTAAAGAAAAATGATATTTATCATCAAGTTCTTGCCAGTAAAGATTGCTAAACAAATACTTTGATTTTTCCAAAGCATGAGCAATATTGCACTGCGTTACTTTTAAGCGTCGTGCTAAAAGAAATGCTACCAAGTTACCATCAGAATAATTACCAATAATCAAGTCTGGCGCACCTTTAAACTCTGCTAATAGTTCTTTTTCAGCATCGATCGCGTAGGTTTCTAAATAGGGCCAAAACTCAAACCGAGAGATCCAACTTTGTGTCATATTTGGATTAAATTCTCGCAATGGTACGCGCAAAATCCAAGCATTATCAGTATCGTGGACTTTTTCTAAACGTTGGTTGCAAAGCGTACCATCGCTATTAGGAATTAAACGAGTTAAAATAATTACTTTGGGTTTAACTCCAAGTACATCTAGTCCCGCTAAAGTTACATCTTCCTGCAATTGTTTTTCTAAACTTTTTGCTTGGTCGAGAACATAAACTACTTGACCTCCCGTATCTGGTCGCCCCAAAACTCCCTCTTGACCAAACCAGCCATGAGGAGATACTAGGACAATTCTAAAAACCATTGGAATGCGAGAAATAAACGCTTCTAAGGTTTGGTGGTCGGGAGAATCGATCAATTCATCTAAAATTTCTAACGTCTCTCTAACTCGCCCCGCCGTATTACCCCAGCCAGCTTCTAAGCCCATCAATTGCAATACAAAACGGAATTTTTCATAGGGTTCGTCAATATCGAGATCCCCAACAAAGGTTAAAGCTTTTTTAATTTTCTCTGATAATTGTTGTTGAGATTGAATCCTACCGTTAATTAATAATGGAGTATTATCGTATTTGTGTAAGCGCAAGAAGTCAAATAAACTCTCTAGCCATTGTTTTGGATCTTGAAATAGTTTGCTAGATAAATAGCGATTGAGAAATTCTACACCTTTACCAATGTTTTTAGCATCGCGGATTGTGGGAGTATAGTCGTAAAAAGGCTGGAAATCTAGCTCTAAAATATTGCCTTCGTTGGGGTGATAATGGTTGACAAAGCGATCGCGTACATCTAACAATTCTTGTACGCTCAATGTCTCAATATTTAATTCTTCTGTTATTCTAAAGACTTCTTGACTAGCAATTTTTGAGCGTAAAATCAGGCAAACGCTACCATTTTCGCGGATAATTTCTTGAGTATAATAAATTAATTTACCTAAATTGGAAGATCGGTAATATTCTTCGCTCTTTTGGTATTTAGTACAATAATCGCTGTAGGCGTTAAGAATATCATTGCGTAATAAGTATTTTTTTTCCTGATGGCGCATCTCGCTAAGAAAAGAGCGCAAGTCACTTTTTTCTTCAGCGATCGCAGTCTGGATCAATTCTGCTGACATAGTATCTCCTACAATAAATTAATGACTATCAAACCATTAAGTTACAAAATTTTACGAGTTTCTGCTTCTCTCTAAGGAATAAGAAAGGGTTAGACAAATTGTCCTAACCCCAAACTTTTAGAGAGCGTACAGTTGCCCGAATTTCTGCTTGACGTAACTAATAAAAGGGTCAATACTTAATGGTTTACCTGTTGCCCGTTCGATGAGTTCCGCCGCCGTATATTTACGTCCGTGTTGGTAGATATTTTGCTTAAGCCAATCGTGCAGCAAATTAAACTTACCTTGCTCAATTTGGCTAGGAATGTTTTCATTAGCTTCAATCGCCGCCGTAAAAAATTGAGCGCTCATCAAGTTTCCTAGAGTATAACCTTGAAACATTCCGCCTATCATTCCTCCATACCAATGCACATCTTGCAATACACCATTGGTATCGCTAGGAGGTACAATGCCCAAATCCGAACGATAGCGCTCGTTCCAAGCGTCAGGCAGGTCGTGGACGGCTAACTTGTCTTCAAGTAATGCTAATTCTAAGTCAAAGCGAATCATGACGTGCAAGTTGTAAGTAACTTCATCTGCGTCAGTGCGAATCAAACTGCGCTCGACTTTATTAATGGCGCGGTAAAAAGTTTCTAAAGATACTTGCTGAAACTGACTAGGAAAAGCCTCTTGCAACTGAGGATAGAAAAACTGCCAAAAATTACGGCTGCGTCCGACCAAGTTTTCCCATAGGCGAGATTGACTCTCGTGAACTCCTGAAGATGTCCCGCCAGCAAGCGGACTTGCTTCAAATCTCCTAGCTATACCTTGCTCGTAAAGGGCGTGTCCGGTTTCGTGAATAGTGCTAAACAACCCTTCATTTAAGTCATTTTCTCGGACGCGGGTAGTAATTCGCACGTCTCCGGTAGAGAACTTAGTCATAAAAGGATGCAAAGTTTTATCTTGTCTGCCTCTATTAAAGTCGTAACCTAGCTGCTGAATAACTTTGAGGCTAAAGGCTAATTGTTTGCTTTCAGGAAAATGTTGATGCAAACAGGACGCATCAGCTAAGGGTTGGGAAGAAATAGCCGCAACTATGGGGAATAATTGCTGGCGTAATTGTGCAAACAAAACTCTTACCGATTCGGCATTCATTCCATAATCGGACTCATCAATTAAAGGATCGGCGATATGCTGGTAGCCAGGAAAATAGTTTGCCATTTCCCGGCTAAAATCTAAGGTTTTTTGTAAAAAAGGCGCGATCGCCTGAAAATTATTTTCGGGTCGAGCTTTTGCCCAAGCCTCGTAACAGTCAGCGCTGTGTTGAGAAAATCTGGCTGTAAAATCTGGGGGAATTTTGACTGAGCGATCGTAGTCGTGACGGGTAATCCGAATTAAACTAGCTTCATCGGAATCATAACCACAATCGCTTTGGTAATCCCGCAAATCTTCTAAAAGTTGTCCAATTTCAGGATTAGTAAACTTGGTATGGGCAATATGTCTCAAAGTAGCTATTTGTCTACCCCGCGCCGCCGCACCACCAGAAGGCATATAAGTAGCCTGATCCCAGTACAGCAAAGAAGCGGCGGATTCAATATCGTTAACCTCCGCCAAGCGAGTTTTTAATTCTTGCAGTTTGGGGTGAGTTTTTTCGAGAGTTTGCATACCTAAAAATATTGATATTGTTTTATCTAGTTTGACGCGACAATCAAAACTATCGCCACTATTTATGTTGAATTAGCTCTAATTGCTAATCAATTCCACTCCATCTCGGTTATCAAATCCCTGTACGTAAACTTTGACTTTTTCATCTTTAGAAGTAGGTAGCTTTTTTCCCGTAAAATCTGGGTGAATTGGTAATTCCCGATGACCTCTATCTACAAGTACCGCTAACCAAATAGTCGCTGGTCTACCATACTCATTAACGGCATTCAAAGCAGCGCGAATTGTCCGCCCTTTGTAAATTACATCATCTACGAGTAAAACCGTCTTTCCGGTCAAATCAAAAGGAATATCGGTTTTAGCGGGAGTCCTTACGCCAATTTGGTCTAAATCGTCTCGATAAAAGGTAATATCTATCGCCCCCACCGGAATAGTTACACCTTCTAGAATTTCAATTTGTTTAGCTAAATTTGCCGCTAAAACTACACCTCTAGTATAAACACCCAAAATTACTAAGTTAGACAAATCGCGGGATCTTTCAATAACTTGAGAAGCTAGACGCGTCATCGTCCGCCGGATTTCTTCAGAGGATAAAATTTCAACGACTTTAGCCGCCATAGTTATCAATCCCTGCTTACTAGGTAGAGTAATTTAAGTATTTAATAATAACAAGTGCGATCGCAATTATTAGCCAAGTGAAAAAACAATACTGTGTTAGTTGCAACGCTTGGTAAATTCGTTCTGACGTAATCGGATACACCGCATCGCCAATTAAAGGTTTGGGTTTAGCTACTCCACGATACCAATTTGTTCCACCTACTTGTACGCCCAACACCGCCGCGTAAGCGCCCTCGCTCCAGCCAGAATTGGGACTAGCATCTTTTACCCCGTCGCGAAAACAAATTTGCCAAACTTTTCTAGGTTTACTAGACAATAAAGCCAACGTTACAACCGTTAAGCGACAAGGAAGCCAAGTAAGATAATCTTCAATTTTGGCGCTAAACCAGCCTATATAAGTATAAGGTGCTTCAATGTAGCCAATTGTTGAATCTAAGGTACTAGCAGCTTTGTAAGCTAAAGCCAAAGCAGCGCTACCAAGGGGTGTGAATGCCCCAACAATTGCATAAAATAAGGGAGCCATTACCCCATCGGTGGCATTTTCGGTTACAGTTTCCATTACCGCCCGTAAAATTTCTGCCTCTGTGAGGCTTTGAGTATCTCTGCCCACGTATAAACTCAAACTCTGTCGAGCTTGAGCTAAATTACCTGCTGCTAATACTTGCAAAACTGTATCTGCGGCTTTTTGTAAGCTGTTTAGCGCCAAGCAACTAGCTACAATAATACTTTCAGTAACAATGCCGAATAGGGGATGAATTAAGTATGCCCCCGAAGACATTGCCCAACCAAATACACCACTACCAATTATTAAACTTAGCCCTAAGAATGTTCCGCAACAGTGTTGTAGTAAAGGGCGATCGCATTCCTTAAATCCAAGTAGCCCAATAAAGCGATTTATAACCCAACCCATCACCTGTACTGGATGCAGCCAACTCCAAGGATCGCCAATTAAATAATCTAAAACCGCCGCCACAACTAAAGCGAGCGTTGATTGGTTAGCCACCAATTGCCAATCCCCATTACACAACAAAACTCGTAGATTCCCCTTGCGATGCTTGCCAACTTCGAGCATCATAATAAAGGTCGGCAAGAGTTATAGCATACAGTGCTTCTTTTAATTTTTGGTGCAATCTTTGCCATAACGTAAACGTAACCCAATCTTCAGCTTGGGCGGCGGTAGGATTGTGATGAGGTAATGGGTCAATAGTTTCCCCTACCGACGCAAGAATCTGTCCTAAAGATATTTTTTCGGGCGGCTTGGCTAATTTATACCCCCCGGCAGCACCGCGTACTGATTCTACTAACCCCCCCCGACGCATCTCTATTAATAATTTTTCTAAATAAGGTGCGGGAATATTTTGCCGCGAAGCAATGGTTTTTACAGCTACTGGCTCTCCTATTGGTTGCAAGCTCAAATCGAGTAATGCTTTGACGCTGTAGTGTCCGCGAGTAGTTAATTTCATTTAATAGCTAAATATTAGCGCAATGCGATCGCAAGTCAAGCAAATTTGTTTCCAGTTACTTCAATCTCAACCTAATATATTTATCAGCAGATAGACACAACTAAACATATTATGCCAAATTCCTCGCTATTCAATGAATTAAGGTTTTTTTGCCTACGGCTACTAAAAATATTTGCTCACAAGTCAAAATTTTCGGCTAATTTTCTGTTTTCTGGTTTATTTTGCGTTTTTTTCTGTGAAAATCAGAATCTTTAGGTTTTTTTGCCATAGCTCATCATGAATTTTATTTTTTCTCAGTTGATAATTTCAGTCAACTTGCTTCCTTGATGAAATGTATCGAGCCAAGGGGAGCGTTACTTTCTAGAGCAGATACCTAAATATTATTGGATTATTGCTAGTATTTGCCATTACAAGCACTGTTTATATATGATTTTTCTTTAAAAAATATCAGTAATATCTTCATTTTAAAATAGAAATTAGTGTATTATAATTTGTTAAGCTAGCGTACGACTAAGGAATATCAGAACCTTAACAAAAGCCAATTTTGACAGGGTTTAGGCACGAGGGAAGATAGAAAAAAAGCCTAAAATTCGTTCTATTCGAGTGCAGAATTTTAATTGCTTTTACTGACTTAAACTATAAAATCTATTGCTTTGAAGTCCTTATTAGCTAAAATACAAACTAGCCGAAAAATTACACCCATTAGTTTCTTCAGTTAAATCGATGAATAAAAAGAAAAAGATAGAGCCATTAACCGGGCAAGAACTTCTAGACAAAGTTAAAGAGCTAGAGAGCATCAGCAAAGAAGAAAAAGCTAAAGAATGTGGCTACTACACAGTTACTAAAAACGGTGTTGAACGAGTCAATATGATGAAGTTCCTTAATGCTCTAATTGATGCAGAAGGCATTGAATTAGATAGTAACAGCACTTCTGATGGGCGGGGAGGACGTAGTGCCAGCTATAAAATTAGCGTGCAGAGAAATCAAAATTTGCTAATAGGTTCAGCCTACACAAAACAAATGGGCTTAGAGCCAGGAGATGAATTTAAAATAACTTTAGGGCGCAAACATATTAGGTTGCAGCAAGTAGACAGAGAGGACGATGCTGAAGCTACCGCTTAAAAGGCTAAAAAAGAGGAGTATGGTCTTTACCAAACCATAATATTGATTCCTCCTTCTCATCAAAAATCTGCTCGCATCTACCAATTGAAGTAATATTTTCACTAACAAAGTAGGAATCAGCAATAAATAAAAAGATTATTTGTTGCTGCCAAACTACCTAGTAAGCTGAAAAACGTTTGATTAGGCTGAGAAATATCTCTAGGGGTTACAATCTTTACTCTGCCCTCTAAAATAAAGTTTTTTATCAGAAAACTTTATTTTGATACCTTAAACTTGTTTGAAATATCGACAAGACATAATCGCATTAAATCTATGCAACAAACGCATAACTGAGGGCAGAGCTAAAAGTATCCAATATCGAAAGTAGAAGGATATACAAGACAGAGCTTGTGAGTAGATAGTAATTATTCTAATCTTGTAGCAACTGCGCTATGTTGATAAATTTTGCTTTGTAGCTAACATAATCTTAATTTTTGTTGCCAACTGCAAGCAAGACGAGCTTGCCCAGCCGTCCAACAAGTATGCTTGGAAAGTGCTTAAGGCAAGAGGATAAAACTCAAAAATTGCTCAATATTGCTGTAAAGAATGTTTACACTAAGAAAGAGCTTTTACCAGGCATCGCTGTCACCTGTAGATAGCGTTTCATGGGGTGCAGAGAAATAAAAATCTACTACGATAACTTAAGAGACTGCGGCGTTGAATAAAATTCAAACAGCGCAATCTAAACAAAAAAGGGCAATACTTTAGTTAGGACGCTCAATAAATTCTGTTGGAGCAAAGCGACTCACGTAAACTAGGTTGATGTATGAACACTCACACATTTGGTAACAATCATTATACTACTTGCCCAATTTGTCAACAAACCAGTAACCTAAAATTGGTGAAGATGTGCAAGGGATTGTTTACTTGCAATTCATGCCAAGAAAAATTAGTAGTGACTTGGAGCGGTCATTACGTCCGCGACCCTTTTAGTGGTAAACAAGTGTTAGTTGCTCAACTGCTGCGCCGTCAAAGCAATCCTTGGGCTAGAATCATTCGCGACCTAGGTTCAATCAAGCGTCCTTTTATGTGTATTGCCGTAGGCGTATTAGTTCTGGGTGCTAGTATTTTTACCGTAGAAAATGTTAACCACCAGCAGAATCCAATTAATCGAGTTGTAGAAGAAATTAACGAGAATAATCCACCAAACTTGTAATGGGTAATTAAATAGGTTCCCCTTGACCAATTCCTAACGATCGCACAATAACAGCTTTTACCTATTGTCTTTTAGTTTAACCAAGCTCCAACCTTCGGTTTTCCCTAGTTTTTGAACCGATTTTAACTGGAGATTTTTTAATGTAGCATCATCTAGAAGAAAGTAAGCTTTTGTTTGCTGTTGCCAGTATAGTTTTAGTTCGTCATTAGTGGCAGGGTTAATTTGGCGATCGCTATAAAAGTCTAATGATGGTCGATGATAGAGAAAAGAAGTATAAATTTTCTGATTTATAGTTGTATTGCTTTGAATCATTGCAGCTACAGGTTTTACCGAATATGCTTCTGCTAATTCCCATACCCAATGACGAGAAGTGACAAATAAAGCTAGGGAAAGATAGCAACCCCAAAATAAAATTACAATAAATTGGCGATCGCGTTCTTGGGCTAAAACTGCTGCAATGGTCATAGTTAAAGCCACACAAGTAGAAATTATTTGTACTTGCAAGTCTTTGGCAGGACTTAGAGGGCTAAAGTAAAAGCTACCAACCCAGGTAATTATTGCCAATAATGTCAGAACTGCGATCGCGCTTTTAGAATAATATAACCGTGGTTTCTGCCAAATGTGGGTTAGCTGCACTCCCACCGCTAAAGCAAAGGCGGGGTAAATAGGTAAAACGTACCACGGCAACTTAGTTGTCATTACCGAAATTGCCAGCAGGTAAATTCCTAGCCAAACTACAATTAGCCTAGAGTAACTAATATTGCTATTAGTCCAAGCAAAACGAAACCCTTGGGGTAGAAACAGCAGCCAAGGGAAAGAATATTTAACAATTTCTAATAGGTAATACCAGGATGGCTGGGCGTGATTTTCTACCCCTTGCCAAATCCGACTGAGAGATTGATTGACTATAGCAGTTTGAGTAAACAAGTTTCCATAATGCAGCCATTGGGCAGTATACCAACTAAAAACAGGAGCCGTACCAATTGCTAATCCTAGCCACAGATACCAACTTGTGAGTAGGCGCGGTGTATCCCATAACAGAAATAATAAAGCGATCGCACCTAATAATAAGCCCAAAAGCCCCTTAGTAAAGCAGATTAACCCTAAGCCAACGCCTACACCCAAGCAGTAGCTCAGGTTCCGCCGACTTCGCAACACGCACCAAATTGTAAATATAAAAAAACTTACTACCGCACCATCTAACATTGCTAGTCGCCCGTGACGCACCATTGGCAGCATTGTCAAGTAAACTAAACTAGCAAAAATAGCCGTTATTCTTCGCGGGAATATTTCTTGCCCAATGCTGTAAAGTAGCGGTACAGAAAACGCCGTTAAAATTGCTCCCGGTAGGCGCGAGGTCCATTCATTTACGCCAAAAGTGCGGTAAGCCAAAGCAATTAGCCAATGGATAAGCGGCGGTTTATTTAGATAAGGTTCGCCGCCAAGAGTGGGATAAATCCAAGCTTTTGAAGCAATAGGATGGCGAGAAATTTCCCGCGCTACTTGTGCAACTGTACCCTCATCCCAGTCTCGCAATGCTACACCGCCCAAATTGAGCGTAAACAGTAGGAGGGCGGCGATTAATAACCCAAGAAACCATAACCAATCGAACGGGCGGAGTTTTTGAGTAAAATTTTTATAACGCAAACGAGCCATGTAGGTTTGGAAGCGATGTTTAAAATATAAAGATAATTTGTAACTGCCAACTAATATCATGGCGTATTATTTCAACTTGGCGAATAAACTCCCTAAAATAAAATCGCCGTTCCGATTCAGACAAATCGAACCAAAACTGAGGAATAGAAACCAATTGAGCTACAGAGCGCAAATTTACAGGTGGCAAAGTTGCTAATTTTCCCTGTAATTCCGAAATTTCGATACGAAGGTTGTAAGAGCGTAAAGTCGCCGTTTCTACATCTAAAATGCCATTGTCAATTAAATCTGGTAGTTGGGCGAGAATTTCTTGCTTAGTCGCAATTTCTGTTAACCAAAAATTTTTTACCCCATCTAACTGACTGAAATTCATGCCATTTACCGCTAAAGGCAAATCGCGGCAAATTGTTTGAATTGTTTGCTGCAATACTTCCTCGTAAGCTAAAGAGCGACATTTAGGTTTCTTAGGGCAAGAAGTAGGGCGCAAGTAAAGATACTCGTTAGGTTTGCGGGGTTTGGTAACGCTAACAACAGTCATTGGTGACGAGCATGAAGTGCAACTAACTAATCCTGCTAAAGAACGGTTGGCGCTGGCGGTACGCGGGGGTAAGCGACGATTGCGGCGCAATAAGCGATCGATTTGGGCGGCTTCTTCTCTAGAAATAATTGGCGCATGAGTATCCGATAAAGTTTGTTTGTTTTGGTAAGCCGTATCGCCACGATAAACGGGATTAATTAACCAACGTTTTCCAGTAGTTACAGAGATTTTTTTGCCGTATTTTTGGGCTAAATAACGCACCGCACCTCGCAAAGATCCGTAAAGAAGAAAGCGATCGAAAAAGTCTTTAACTACAGGGGATGTAGTACGATCTATAGCATAACGATCTTTGATTCGGCGGTAGCCGTAGGGAACTTTACCGGGTGGGGTGAGGGCGTTTAGGCGGTTGCGGGCGTGTCCTTGGCGGATGCTGCGACTGCGTTGTTCGTATTGAATTTGTTGCAGTTGCACTAAGTCAGCTTGCATATCTGCCGTTTGTTCGGTAGTAATTAGCTTGATATTGAGCGCTACAAGTTCGCTTAATCGGCTGTTAATTTCTGGGATAGAATCGCCAAGTTCCTCAATGCGGCGAATTAAAAGATAGTCTGCTCTTTCGGTTTTTGCGTCACGCAACAGTTGCAGCAATTGCGATCTCTTTCCCATGTCTTGATACAGTTTATCTAGCTCCCATCCCCACAAATTCGGCTCTGGTGCGGGTTCTAAAAGGGGGTTTGTATAGGTGTAGGCGATAATTTTCATCAACAAACCGTACTAGAAATTTAGTTTTGGGTGAGTTCTATAATATTGTTGTCTGGATCTTTGGTAAATAAAGCCGCTCTACCAGAAGCGCTACTTTGAATAAAGCAATTGTGAGCGATTAGTTGACTTTTGGCGGCTTCTAAGTCTGCAACTTTAAATGCTAAGTGGGGGTTGCGTCCCAGTTTTTGGAAGTTGTGGATGTCTGTTGAGATGGATGAGTCAACTATAAGGTGGAGTTGAAAGTTACCGATTTGATACCAAGTACCAGGATAATTAAGACTTCGGTCTATTTTGGTTAATCCCAGGACATTGCTATAAAAATCCTCAGCTTTTTGTAAGTCTGTTATCAGCAAGGCGGTATGGAAACACTCAATAATCTGCATGGTTTATCTAAATACCTAAAAATTATTCAATTAAATGCATACTTTTAGACTAAAACTTCTGACTTTTGACTTGCAACTTGTTTATGCTAGAAAACATTAGGCTATCTTAAAGACGCATCATGGGTAATACTTTTGGGCATTTGTTTCGAGTCACTACTTTTGGTGAGTCTCACGGCGGTGGTGTTGGGGTAACAATAGATGGTTGTCCGCCACGATTGGAAATTACAGCCGAGGAAATACAGAAGGAATTAGACCGTAGACGACCGGGACAAAGCAAAATTACGACACCGCGTAAAGAAGCTGATACTTGTGAGATTCTGTCGGGAATATTTGAAGGCAAAACGTTAGGTACGCCGATTTCTATTCTAGTCCGAAACAAAGATACTCGCCCTCAAGATTATGATGAGATGGCGCAAAGTTATCGACCTTCCCACGCTGATGCTACCTACGATGCTAAGTACGGAATCCGTAATTGGCAAGGTGGCGGACGTTCTTCGGCTAGGGAAACTATCGGACGAGTAGCTGCAGGTGCGATCGCTAAAAAAATTCTGGCTACCTTTGCTAATGTAGAAGTTATTGGCTACGTTAAGCGGATTAAAGATTTAGAAGCGGTAATCGATCCTAATACGGTAACTTTAGAGCAAGTCGAAAGTAACATTGTACGCTGTCCTGATGCGGAATCTGCCGAGCGGATGATTGAACTTATCGAGCTAGTGGGAAGACAAGGCGATTCCGTTGGCGGTGTGGTAGAGTGTGTCGCTCGTCATGTGCCAAAAGGTTTAGGTTCGCCAGTGTTTGATAGAATAGAGGCGGATATTGCCAAAGGTGTAATGTCTCTCCCAGCAACTAAAGGGTTTGAAATTGGTTCGGGTTTTGCAGGAACTCTGCTAAATGGGAGCGAACACAACGACGAATTTTATACTGATGAAAATGGTAAAATTCGCACAGTAACTAATCGTTCTGGTGGCGTTCAAGGTGGCATTTCTAACGGTGAAAATATTATTTTACGGGTAGCTTTTAAGCCAACAGCAACTATCCGCAAAGAGCAGCGCACTGTAAATAAAGAAGGCGAAGAAATGCTGTTAAAAGGCAAAGGTAGACACGATCCTTGCGTACTTCCTAGAGCCGTTCCGATGGTAGAATCGATGGTGGCTTTGGTATTATGCGATCATTTATTACGCCATTATGGACAGTGTAAGGTGTTACCTTAAATTTATACATTAGCTTTAAAACAAGCGAGATTGTTGTTTCAAAGTTTTTTATAGATGGGGAATGCTTACAATTTTTTTAAATGGATTTAATTACAATTTTGGGATTAGTTGCTGGTACGCTAACAACTCTTGCTTTTATACCTCAATTATTTAAAACCTGGCAGACTAAATCGGCTAAAGATATTTCTTTTAATACCTTAATTTTTTTCAATATAGGTATCTTTCTCTGGCTAATTTACGGTATTTACCTTAACGCCTTACCCATTATTTTGGCGAATTTATTTACTTTGATTTTCAACATGATAATTGTATGGCTTAAAATTAAATATAAGTGATATCTAATTTTAAAAAATATTGTGACTGTTTTTGCTGCTGAACGATTGCTATTTACGCCAGCTACTCCCGAAACCGACGCTATACCAACTATTTTTGCCTTCCCAAACGAATACACGGTAGGCATTACTAGCTTAGGTTATCAAGTAGTATGGGCTACTTTGGCTATGCGTTCGGATGTAGCGGTTAGTCGCTTATTTACGGATACTCGCGAACAATTACCTCGTTCGCCGGAATTAGTTGGTTTTTCTTGCTCTTGGGAGTTAGATTACGTTAATATCCTCAATTTGCTTGAATCTCTCCAAATCCCAGTTAGAGCAACTAACAGAAACGAAAATCATCCTTTAGTTTTTGGTGGTGGTACTGTATTTAGTGCTAATCCCGAACCTTTTGCAGATTTTTTTGACATTATCTTATTAGGTGATGGGGAAAATTTGTTAGGTAACTTTTTAGACGCATACAAGCAAGTTAGAAATGCCGATAAAAAAACGCAATTAATTCATCTCGCCCAAATACCAGGGGTGTATATTCCGAGTTTGTATGAGGTAACTTACAACGATCGCACAGGTGATATAAAATCGATTCAACCCGTTACAAATGCCATCCCCAGCTATGTAGATAAACAGACTTATCGAGGGAATGTTTTATCAGCTTCTACAGTAGTTACCGAGAAAGCCGCTTGGGAAAACATTTACATGGTAGAAGTTGTACGTAGTTGTCCAGAAATGTGCCGTTTTTGTCTTGCAAGTTACTTAACTTTACCTTTTCGGACTGCAAGTTTGGAAGCTTCTTTAATTCCCGCCATTGAGCGCGGATTAGCTGTAACAAATAGATTGGGTTTGCTGGGTGCGTCCGTTACTCAACATCCAGAGTTTACAACTTTGCTCGATTATTTAAGTAAACCGCAATACGATAACGTGCGTTTAAGCATTGCTTCGGTGCGTACAAATACTGTTACTCAAAAATTAGCCGAAACTTTAGCAAAACGAGATACGCGATCGCTTACAATTGCCGTAGAAAGCGGATCTCCTCGTATTCGCCAAATTATCAATAAAAAACTAAATAACGATGAAATCATCACCGCCGCCATCAACGCTAAAGCAGGGGGATTAAGCGCTTTAAAGCTTTATGGAATGGTAGGAGTACCTGGGGAAGAACTAGAAGACGTAGAACAAACCGTAGCGATGATGAGGTCAATCAAAAAAGCTGCTCCTGGCTTGCGTTTAACCTTGGGATGCAGCACCTTTGTACCTAAAGCTCATACACCTTTTCAGTGGTTTGGTATCAATCCTCAAGCTGAGAAACGCTTGCAATTACTGCAAAAACAGTTGAAACCCCAAGGGATAGATTTTCGCCCAGAAAGCTATAATTGGTCGGTTATACAAGCATTATTGTCTAGAGGCGATCGCCGATTGTCTTATTTGCTAGAATTGACGCGGCATTATGGAGATTCTTTGGGTAGTTATCGTCGTGCTTTCAAGGAGTTAAAAGGGCAAATTCCTGAGATAGAATTTTATGTTTATAAAACTTGGTCTACTGAGCAGATATTACCTTGGGAACACTTACAAATAGCTTTGCCAAAATCTACACTTATTAAGCATTTAGCAACGGCGGAGTCTGAATTTAGTTTATTAGCAGCAAGTTGAATATCAAATTAATGCTAACTCAAAATCTTTATCAAATAAGTACAGAATTTTTAGAACAACTCCCAGAGAAACGCCTGCTAATTCTTAAAGAAATGGGTTTAGCCCGTTATGCAGATTTTTTAACTATTATGCCCGTTGCCGAAGCTAATATAGCCTGCATAATGCGTTTTTTTAGTAGTCCGAGTAAGGCTAAGTTTCCCAATTTACAAGGCACGGAACTATCTGGTTTAGTTTTAAATAGAGTAAACTTTATTCGTGGCGATTTATCGGGAGCAAATTTAAGTAATAGTAGCTTGGTTGATGCAGATTTGATATTTGCTAATTTTGCTGGGGCAAACTTAAGTAATACTAATTTGCAAGGGGCAACTTTAAACGAAACTGTATGGAATAGTGCCATTTTAGAAAACTGTAACTTTGGTACGGGGATAGGCATTACAAATAAACAGCGTCAAGAATTAGTAAGTTGCGGCGCAATTTTTACTAATTAATTTGTATTTACAACTTATTTATGTGATGTATGCGATCGCCAATAGCTACATATTTTACCAATTCGAGTCAGGCTGGTATTTAGGTAGTAGAATTGTTGCTACAACTTTAGATAACAAAGAAAACTTGAGGCGAAATTGTCGATGCTTAGAAGTGTCATTTTTAATGAAACCCCAAAGCAATTTACCTGCTTTTAAACCTTTTTGGGGTTCGGCAGGTTCTTCAAATACTTTATAAATTAGATATTGGTATAGAGAAGATAAACTTTCTTTTTTCGATGACTGAATGTGTTGTGGAGCCTGGCTGTAATACTGATTAATAATTCGCAAACTCACAGCTTCCATCTTAAAAACATTGCTTGATGCCGAGTTAGGAGTTATTCTATAGAACCCATTTGGGATCTATTTAACCAGTCGCCAATCTTTGAAGCATCAGTCGAACAAAACAAAGATTAACCTTGGTGGTGGCGTGAGCGAGAGTTCTTTCAAAATTCTTGACCAAACTTTT
>JAESGR010000443.1_pt1 | contig 32909 bp, 37 predicted proteins | sample 9269771 | NCBI WGS metagenome assembly JAESGR01 (sample SAMN15739572, study PRJNA653492) | algae metagenome | isolation source: Chroococcus sp. CMT-3BRIN-NPC107 and co-occurring heterotrophs from well... | place: USA: Clark Mountains Wilderness, California | collected 2010-04-18 | reverse complement strand
ATTTGCCCTTCTTGCACTGCTTCTTGCCGCTGTTGGTCTTGTGGCACTTGCCCTTCTTGCACTGCTGACACTCGGGGCACGTGGGCTTGCACTTCCCGTTCGTGTTGGCCATGGCATCACCGGCGATACCCAGCACACCACCCAGCACGCCCCCAAGGGCGAGGAGGCCGCGCACCCCGGTGCGACGATCCACGGCATACGCCACGCTGCGTGTCAGGGAGTCGATCTGCTGCTCGTCCATGGGGGCTCGCTCTCGTTCATCCAGCGCCGGCATGAGCGTCATCCGTACCGGCGGGGATGGGCTCAGGAGACACGCTCCTCCACCGTAGGGTCTGCGCGTAGCAAAGAGACGTCAGACGAGCGGAAGATGTGGCAACACCGTGCCAATCCGCCAGCAGAGGCAGATACGGAGGGGAAGCGTGTCAAGCAGGGTGTCGACAGTCCACTCCTGCCGATGGGGCTCATGTGGAACCCCATGCAAGTGGGACACCCCATGCAAGGCAGCGGCCCCGAGCGAGATGCCCAGGGCCGCTGTTCCACCGGGTGAGGCGAGGAGCTACCGACGTCCCTTGCCGCCCTTCTTACCCTTCTTGTGCTTCTTGTTTTTCTTGCCGTTGTCCTGGTCCTGATCCTGATCGTCGACTGGCTGACTTATCACCGGCTGACTCACCACCGGCTGGGTCACTCCGGATGTCGGGAACCCGGTGACCCCGTCCATCTCCCAGACGCTGCCGTCGAGCGGCCCGACGACGCTCGGCTGGCCTCCGGTCCCGCCCTCATCGAGGACGGCGCTGCTCGAGATGAAGACGCACGTATCGTCGGCAAAGCACTTGACCGTGCCACCCGAGACGTTGCACTGGAAGCTGCCGTCGGGGTTGTCGACGAAACTGCCGCCACCCGCTTGGCACCCTTGCTTGAAGGCGGCCTTGTCCAGTCTCGTCGCGTCCACAGAACCGACCATCCCGATACCGACCAGCAGTGCCAAGCCCATCGTCACCAGAGTTCGTCGACCGAACGTTGTGCCTGTCATGACCGTCCTCCTGCGTGTGTCTCTCGCCGAGGTCGGCCGCCCGATCTCGTACTCCGAGACTACGGCCGCACGCTGGGGACAACGATCACCCGGGGAACAGACCAGGTGTCAATTCGGACACAACAACACCCCCGAGCGTGATGCCCAGGGGTGTTGTGGCTCGCCGCGTTTTGGGGACGGCGGCGAACTATTCCAGCATAGGCCGTAGCGGAAAAGGGATGATCTCGGCTGGCTGGGTGTTGGCCTCCGCTACCAGCGTATCCGGCTTGCCGTTGATGAACGCGTCGTACACGGTCTCGTTTGCGCGCCCGCCGGACATCAGCGAAAACCCGGCATCTTCAAGCACAGTGACTGCCCCATCCCATAGCAAACTCTGCAGGGCGACGCACATCCCCTCGTCGCCCTCGTCGCACAACTCGCGGGCCGTCCTCACCAGGTGGGCGGCCGCCGACTCATAGATTGAGCCCAGTTCCCCATTGGAGAAGTCGGTATCAGGAAAGGCAGCCTCCAGCAGAGCGGTACGCACCTCGGCAAGTGAGTTCCACAGTTTTGGTGGCTCCATTGCATCTTCTCCTGTCCCGCGTGGCTGACTTCTCCAGCATTGTGGTCATACGTACGAAGAATAAACACTAAGTACCATTAGTGATTGCCTCATGCCGCCTACCAGTTGCAGCGACCTGACCGGTTGCGTCGAGTTCCTCCTGGAGTCCGAAACTCGGGAAGTGACGGGCCAGTGAGTTGGTTCCATCGCCTCCACGATCTCCGACATGCCAGGTCGATCTCTCCGCACTGCAGGACGCCGGCATCCCCCACTCCGCGCACGATCCGCCTCGGACGCTCCTGCTGGCCCTGCCGCCGTTGATCATCGCCGCGGCGACTGCTGACCCCTGGGAGTTTGATCGCAAACGTTATGACGAACTGATGGGGATCTGGGAAGCCCTGGATGCGGAGCAGATTTCCCCCCAGCCTCGTTAAGTCCGCGAGGTCACCCAACAACACAAAGGCGGCCGGGGAAGATCCCCGGCCGCCAGAGACTGCTCATCCTGTTCGCGAGGACTTACCCAGCTGGGGTAGCCATTGGCGTCGCCATCCCGTTGTCCACTGCCTGCATCAGCAGCACCTCAACCGTGGTGGTGTCGTCGCCATTGTCGGTCAGGTAGGCCACGCCCTCGACCCCGGAGTCATTGCGCTCCTCAAGATCGATCTCGAGCATGCCATCCGTCGCCTCACCGGTGATATCACCGCAGGCGATGTAGTTCTCGATGCGCTCTGCGCTTTCATGGACGTTGATGGCGTGCTCAGCGCCCAGGATGTCGGAGAGCGGCGCTTCCACGACCGTCATGCTCATGGCCATAACCTGGGACATGTCTCCATTGCCGCCGGCCATCGGTGAGGCCATGGCCTCGCCCGCCATCGGCGTGGCCTCCATCCCGGCCATGGGGGTACCGCCCATGCCTTGCGGAGCAACATCCTGGAGCGGGAACACCACATCACCGACATCTGGGCAGGAGCCAGCGTGAATGTGGGCTGGATGGGCTACTGCCTGCATCATGGACGGGGTCGCGATGGACGGGGTCGCGTCTTGCGCGAAGATCGATGCGGGCGTGAGTGCCCCTCCTATGCTGAGCAGCAATGCGCTGGCCGCGAATGCCCGAAGAAGATCTCGTCTGGCCATGCTCTGCACCTCCCGGTTCCGCGGGGAACCGAACTCGCTGCCGGACAGTCGGGCCGGCACCAGGACTCGTACTGCACAGGCAATGCCATTCGATATGGCGTACCGACCAGGTGGACGCGATAGACCATCTCCACCCCAAGTCGCCGGCCTGTGACTGTCCAGCCGCGGATCTCCCCGCTTGCCCCGGACGGAGCCACCAGCACCTGATCGCCGCCCGTGAACGGCAGGAAGAAGGACACGAGGGCTGACTCACCGAGCCCGACCACCTCGGCCTCCCCCAGCCAGACCTCGTCACCCTGCTCCGTGAGGACCAGGAGCGATAACTGCAGGCCACGGTCGAGCGCTCCACCAAGTAGGAACCGGGGGCGAACTAGGCGCCAGGCAATGACCAGCGCGGGCTATCCCGCGACCATCACGCCCTCCCCGATCCCGGCCGGCAGCCGCACCTCAATGTTTGGCACGCAGCCCCCGGCAGTTGCTCTCAGGTCACCGGCTCGCAGCCAACACCATCCCCATCACGATCTAGCCCCTGCGGATCAGGTGGCAGCACCGTGAAGCGTCGTTCATCCGTGACGGTACACCCCTGCTCAAACGGTGGTCCCGGGGGGATGCAGGTTCGGGCATCGGGATAGGCAGGATCACAGCCCGTCCGTGCCGCGGTTGGCGTTGCCGTTGGAGTTGCCGTTGGCAACGTCGCGGGAGATGGTGTGGCAGGCGGTGGCGTAGGCGTCGATACTACCTCGATCGGGTGCGGGGTCGGAGGCGACGTGCGCACCACGGGTGGCGTCGAGGCGAGAAACACCATCTTCGCCTGTACCGCCCGAGGCGTTGGCGTTGGCAGCGGGAAGGAGCCGTCCGCAGGCGCCGTGGCTTCCAACCACTCCGGTACGTATCTGGCCTGGGATGCCGGCAGCTGGCCCTCGGGGAACAGGTCGAGTGCCGCATCAGCGATGGGCTGCAGGATGGCCCGAGCGGTCCCTATGCCCATGACGAGGACGAGGCACAGACCAGCGATCCCGATCAGCCCCTGCAGATACCTCTTGACCCCGATGATCAGAGCCATCGGCCAGGATTCACCGCGAAGGTGGGAGCGCACGATAAGGGTAAGGAGGGCAAGCAGCGCAATCAGACTCACCAGCGGGGCTCCACGTCAGTGATCGCCAGGCACAAACTGCGGGGCTCGTCGGCGCGTCATCGCACCGGCATGGTCACGGTACCGTACGCATTGTCGCGTTATATTATCTTCATGTTTGACGTCTTATGTCGCACGTTCAGAAGCCTAGACGCACCCGTACGAGGCCGCTCTCGTTGGGCAGGATGATGGGCACACGACGCTTCTGACCAGCCACGACAACTCGCCTCCTCCGCACCCACAGATACGTCCAGGCACCATCTCCGTTTCTTGTCCTTACGTTATGTCGCCTATCCCTCGTAGCCCATGATCCGCCGGAACCAGCGGCGCCAGCCTGTGGCTAACTGCACCTCTGTTGGCACAGGATTGCCTGAGAGATCATGCAAGGTCGAATCACCTTCTGGAGCATCTTCCACGCGCTGTGGGGCCTCTGGCGCGCTCTCAGGGGCATCTACGATGTCATGCTCAGGCGCAGGCGCAGCAATTGGACCGGCCTCAAGCGCGGCGAGCTTCTCCTCAGCCTGGCGCGCACGCATCTGCCAGATGGTGGCGGCCTCGGTGAGTTGCCGATTCTCGGCATGCAGTCGGGACACCATCTCGACCAGTGGTGTCAGGTCAACTGCGGGCGTATCCTCCATGGTCCGGACGTCCGGACCATCGTCGTCCAGATGCCGTCCAGCCGTATGGTTACCGGCATCCGGATGCCTGGAGTGCATGGTAGGACGCACGTCCGGACTGTCCGGAAGCGACGACTGCTCGACAAACCAGGCGCCGTCGATCTTCAGGCCGGCCAAGGTGCCGCGCTGGATGCGCTTCCGCGTGGCCTCGGTGGAGAGACCCAGGAGGGCAGCGGCATCACTCAAGGCGATGTAGTGAGAGGGCTCGTCGCTCATGACCTGCCATTATCGCGATCCTTGACCGGACGTCTAGATGGCATCCGGATGACGGCATCCTGACGTCGTGTCGTCGTGTCAGGACGTCTGGACGAACAGGACAAGCGTCCGGACAGGTGTTGTGTGCGACAACACGGGGCAGAAGTTCACCAGTTATGTTTACATAATATTCAAAGCCTGGCGCCATCAATGTGTGGTCATAACGGTCGAGGGGAGGGGAGAGATGGTTGCTAGCGACCGTGAAGGAAGGCTCTCAAATCGTACCTGGGAGGAGCTGCTTCAGGACGGCGGGGGTACAGACTGCAGAGTATCGCGCACGATATTTTTCAGCGCCTGGAGCGTGAATGGCTTCGAGAGCACGGGGGTATCACGTGGGGAGTAAAAGATATCGGCGGTCATCACCACGATCGGGACGGCGTTCTGCTCACGGATCCACCGAGCAAGGGCTAGCCCATCCATGTCGGGCATGTGCAGATCCGTGAGCACCAGGTCCGGCGAGTGTTGCGCAAAGTGCGCTTGGGCGTCTGCCACATCCAGGGCTTCAGCTACCTGATACCCGACGGATTGCAAGACCCGCTTCACCAACTGGCGTACGTGGGGATCATCCTCAACCACGAGAATCGTGGGCATTACCGACCACTTTCACGTTCACGCGCAGCGTGACGTATCCTCGGTGGCCATCATAGGCTGTCTTTCATATATGACACATACGGTCGCTACGCGGCCGGGTGGTATCCGCCGCCTTGCTGCCGGAGGAGCGTCCATCACTCCCCAACAAGTGTTGACATAAACTTGACATCAGATGACTGCAGCCGACAGGGTCAGGTGGACGGTGTCGACCAACGTCTGCAGGGGGAACGGCTTGTGGATGACGGGGTAGGTGATGTCCGTAGGCACCATTCCCGCGGTCATGATCAGCACGGGAATCGCTTTCCATTCGTGGATCCGACGTGCGAGGGCAGCGCCATTAAGTCCTGGCATGTACAGATCCGTCAGGACGAGATCCGGGTCATGCCGGAGGAACTGCTCTTCGGCCTCCAGCCCGTCCGCGGCTTCACAGACCTGAAACCCAGCTGTTCGCAAGACCTGAGTAACAAGCCGGCATATGAGTGGCTCGTCATCGACAACAAGAACGGTGGGCATCATGGTTCACCTGGTTGCTGCTTGACGCTCATGACACGAGGCTTCATGAGTGCACCATAGTGCAGCATGTATGCCATTGATACGCGCCCAGGGGGAAGCAACTTGGGGAATCAGGTGAATGTTGACAAGAATTTAAAGATCTTCCATCTGGTGGCGTCGACAGTAGAAGCAGTTACTCGTCCGCGGTCCCCGTCGCCAGCAGCCCAGCACCCAACAGGTCCTCGAGCACCGCGAGCATGTACGCCATCTTCGGCTTTGGCCCGAAGCCTTCGCTGCGCGTGCGGATGCTGCCAGTGCGCTCCTGCGTGATCGTGCGCGCGGCCAGCAGGCGGTCGATGAACGTATCGAGGTCCAGGCCGCTGGCGCGGTACAGATTGACCATGCGGGTGGTCGTCGCGGTGAGTGGGGCCTGGTCGCCCATCTCGCGTGCGAGATCCTGCGCGTAGGGGAGGAGTGCCGCCCGGTCCTCGTCATATTGCGCAAGACTGGTTGGACCCTTCGAAGATTCGAAAGATCTCTCTGTTAGTACTCTCTGCGTACTCTCTGTAATAGATTGCAGGTTTCCTGCATCCTTGCCTGCAGGTTCCTCGGAATCTGGATTCTCAGATCCCCGCATCCTTGGTTGCAGGTTTCCTGCATCCTGGGCTGCGTCCAGAAGAGCGAACGTTGCCTCCCAGTTCACCCGGTAATAGAGCTTCGCCGGCACGCCACGCTTCTGTTCCTCGAGCACGCCGAGGGAGCGCAGTTTGCGCCGCGCGTTCTCCTGCTGGGTGCGTGCCATGGTGGTCTCGATCTCGAGGTCAGCCTGGGTCTTGAAGATCCACTCCGGGTCAGCACCCTTGTCCGACCAGTACGCGATCTGCTGGAAGAACAGCGCTTCGTTGATGCCACCGAATGCCCTCGCCAGTGCAGGGTGGAAGGCGATTGGGCGATCCGAGAGGATGCGTTTTAGGACTCGATACGACATCCGTAAGCCCCCTGGGGGATTGACTCAACCGGGAGGCTTCGCTAGGCTGCTCGTGTCTAGGGAGCTGGCGCTGAGCTGATGGCCTTCGGGTCCGGCGAGGCGCCGTTTCTTTGCCCGCGATCATAGTGCCAACGGCAAGCTCGGCATACCCACCCATTGGTCCTGTGCGCGAGCATGTGCCCGAACGTCCCCCAAAAGCCGATGTGCGGCTTTTGTTGTCGGTGGGAAGGGCTTTCTATGGTTTCGGAACGGCACAAGGTGGTGCTCCGTGACCAGGCAGGGTGGGTGAACCCACTGTGGCGACATTCTTCTGACAGAGCACGTGATCCAGGAACGATGTCGGACCGTCTGGAAGCGCTGTCTGCCCTCCATATCAGCAATGAGTAACAGCACGCTGATGCATCACCGCGTGAGGGGTAATTGTATCATAAATCAATAAATAATATTAATTTTTTCTTTATTATTTAGATAAATTCTGGTTTGATACTAATATTGTTTGGCGTTACTCATGCACCGGTGTTCCAATTATCCGAGAAGTGGCGCGTCTCTCGAGTTGTGGACTACGCGTCAGGGCTTAGGGAATTTGAAATGACACGAGGGAGTCACATGAATCGACGTGCGCTCCTGCTCGCGCTTGGCTTCTTCCCCTTCGGGGGAGAGGCCAGGAACAGGAAGCACAAACGCAAGAAACGCAAGCTCAAGAACCCGACTAAGAACCTGACCTTCGCTGACGTGAGGCCAGCGAACCTGATCATCGCTGACCACACCGCGGACTGGGCCGCTGCCATTCAGGAGGCGATTGCCACCATCAATCCTCTGCTCCCCGAATGGCATCCCCAACTTTCGTACGAGCACCGGGACGTCATTCCCTTGCAACCCGACGGCAAGGATGGTGAGGTTGCTATCTACGAAGTGCCAGTGCTGGTCAACGAGCGGGGTGTGGGGGAAGCCTATTACAGCGCATGGCACAAGGTTCCCGGTCACCAGGGACGCATCAGCCTGAAGTCCACCTATCCGGCTCAATCCTGGGTGGTCATTCATGAACTGATGCACGTGCTGGCAGCGGTGTACGAGCACACCGGATGGGACGACTTGAAGCCACCCTTTGACGCCTCACTCATTCGTCGTGAGGATATTCAGGCATGAACACATCGGAAGAAGAACAAGGACAGAGCCGAGCCAGATCAGGTAGATCGCTCCTACCACGGTGAGGCTCGTCAGCGCGACAGGCGTACTCACCACCAGGGCACCAACACCGGCGGTGGAGGTGCTGGTGGGTCCGTCCCGCTCACTGGGGATGGTCGTTGGGTGGGAGATCATCAGTAAGCGTCTGGATACGGAATTAATCTACCGCCGTTGGCAGTGCTCATAGGCCTTGAATGCGACAGCATCGCGCCGACTCGGCGCGATGCTGTCCAATGTCCCTGTCTGCGTAGCCGCTATCAGTCGTCCGACGGGCAGGGCAGGATGCAGGCGGACTGGGTGCCGCCGGGGCAGCAGGAACTGCCGTTCGGGAACGTCGAGGCCGCGATGCATTCCACGCCTGAGTCGGCCCCGAAGACCGCCTCGCAGTCGGCGTCCACCTCACAGTGCGGCACGGTCTTGCCCTGCGCCGTGGTCCCCTCGCAGCCGCCGTACCCGGCGCCGCCGAAGCAGAACGGGCCGTTGTTGGTAGTCATGCAGCGGCAGCCACTCTTGCCGCCACAGCACTGGTTGGCCGGGGGCACGTTGCAGAAGTTGTCTGCTGCCAGGCATGTGTGCGCGCAGATGTTCGGCTGGCAGGTGCCATTCTCGCAGCCGAACCCCTCGCAGCAGTCGGCGTAGACGGTGCAGGTCGCCCCATCCTTGCCACAGCCCGGCGGTGGCGGGGGTGGCGGGGTGGGATCGGTGCTGACGCAGAGGTTGTCCTGGCAGGTCATCGGCTGGCCAGCGGTCGCGCAACAGCTGCGACTCTCCTGGCAGCTCTGGCCCGCCTGCTTGCAGCGGCAGCGGCCGTATGGCTTCTTGCCTTTGGCCTTGTCGCAGACGCCAGTGCAGCACTGGCTGTGATGCTTGCAGCGGTTGTCCTTCACGCTGCCGTTGCCGCATGGTCCTTCCATCGTCACCGGCTTGCCGCGCTTCCTGGCGGTGCCAACCTCCTGGCCGCGCCCACTTAGCAACAACGCGGCGCCGGCGACCATGCCCCCCAGCGTGCGGCGCCGGGTCAGCCCCGTCGCGACGCCCTGGACAAGGCGATCAAACTGCGGTCCATCCATCTCTGCTGGTCCTCTTCACGTCACAAGCATGGCAGCGCCGCGTATGGCCGACGTGCCGCACCCCCGCCTCGGAAATGCTTCCGCCAGCCTATGGGGAGGAGCATCACAACGGTGTGACAAAGCGCGTGTGGATGTGGCGAGATTGCAAGAAGAGTGAGAAGAGGGGACAGAGGCGGCCGGAGACACCGACCTGACGTCACTTGGCGAGGCAAGCAAAGCCGCCTCGCAGAAGATGTACAGATCGGTGTTAAGTTCTACGCTATCTGACACATCGTCTCAAATCCGCATAAGGAAACTTGCCTGCGAAGCGGGGAGAGACTCCCAGGCGACGTAACCCACCCAGGCCGGATTCTGCGATGATGGGGCAGCACAGGCAGCGGTGGCTGTGGCGGGATCAACGGGGAACCGGGGGGCGGCATGGACCCAGACATCTTTGACGGCATGATTCGCAAGCTCTCTGGATCGCGCTCAAGACGCTCCCTGGTCGGCGGCTCCGTCGGGGCGGCAGTGTGGGGGGCCATTGGGCTGGGTGAGGCAGCGCTGGCCAGGAAGCAGGTCATGGCGGAGCGCTGCCTGGCCGTTGGCGAGCGCTGCCCCAAGCGGCTCAAGCACGGCAAGAGGCGGGTCAGGCACACCTGCAACGCCAACTGCTGCACGCGCTTCTCGGCGCTTTCGCCGGACGGGAAGCGCCGCTGCGCCTGTCGGTCGGAGGGTGCACCATGCACGACGAGCACCGCCCGTCAGTGCTGCTCTCAGGTCTGCGCCGGTGGCGTCTGCACGGGCAGCCCTCCGGAGCCTGGGGACTGCACCGCGCAGGGAGAGACCTGCACGGGAGGAGCTGCGGCCTGCTGCACGGGGGTATGTAATGCCGGAGCGTCCACGACAGGACCACTGGCGGGGACGGCCAACGCGTGCGCCACCTGCCTCTCTGGCCGCGCGACGTGCGATCCCAATAACGCGCAGTGCTGTGATGGCCGTGAGTGTGTGGATATTCCCGGAAATCCCCCTGGCCAGGTGTGCGAGTCCGCGACGGGTGAGCAGTGCCGACCTGACCCTGGGGCGACGGCGACGGATCCTGCGGGCGGCACGTGCGCGTTTTCCCTCAACGACATCTGTCCGGTTCCCGGCAATGTTGGTGCGACCGGTATCTGCTGCCGGGCCTCGGGAAGTGGATATACCGGCAGCTGCGACGTGTGTTGCACGGGAGAGTGCACGGCGCAGCCGAACTTCTGCTGCGCGCCGGCCGGCACGGATCCGCGGCTGTCCGGCGGGACGCCGTGCCTCAACAATGAAGCGAACGCGTCGTGCTGCGGCGGAGCATGTGCGGCTCTCAACAGCTGCGCGTAACGTTCGGTGAATGAGGGATCGCCATCCTCCCGAGGATGGCGATCCGCACCGGGCTAGGCGACAGGGGATCGGATGCAAGGTGTGCAAAGGAGCGCGCTGGCGTACCTGTTTCTTCGCCTCGCCTGACTTCTGCTCCTGAGACATCGTCTCAAGATCGCATAATTGAGGTTATCCGCAAAAGGGAGACCGAAGGGGAGAGGACATATCCCGGTTAGTCAACACGATTGGCCGATTGAGAGATGTTTTCCGTTCCTCTTCAGAGTTTTTTGCCTCATTTATGACACCGTAGCAATCGGGGGTTGGGCAGTTACGTTTCTGAGGTTGGTGTTGGTGAGGTCTCTATCGCTGCCTCTGCCGCGATGAGGGTGCGCGTTACCCGTTCGAGATCGCTCAGGTTCTCCAGGATCGTGTCTCGCTCTGTTGCCGAGAGTTGCGTCGTCGGCGTTGCCCATGCTCGCATCTTGAAAATGAATATGAAATGATATCTCTAATAATATTAATTGAATAAGTGGAATTTTTTGTATACACTGTCAGCACTCTTTACAACGCGGATGGCGATGAGGCAGCAACGGACGCGTCCATGCGACCGCGGCTAAGCAGGCATCGTGACAGGAATGGAGTGTCCATCATGGATCCGACCAGGTTCGACGGCATGATCCAGAACCTCTCCCGCTCCCTCTCGCGCCGTTCGCTAGCCGGGGGCTCCCTCGGCGCCTCAGTGCTGGCGGTAATCGGTCTCGGCGAGGAGACCGTCGCCAGGAAAAAAGCCCGCAGCGAGGACAAGCAGACAGAAGTCACGGCTGAGGCCTGCATCGCGACCGGCAAGAAGTGCTCCTCCAAGAAACCCCGCGGCCGGGCGGGACCGAACACAAAGAAGCCGAAGAAGCTCAGTTGCAATCAGTGCTGCCAACGCCGCGTCATAAAGACCGCGAAGGGGCAGAACATCTGCTACTGCGCAGTAACCGGTACGGCGTGCACCGGGACGCGTGAGTGCTGTGACGGCGTCTGTGAGAGCGGTGTTTGTGTTGCCGGCGACCCAACTCCGCCCCCAGTACCTGGTACCTGTGAAGTGGTGACGGGAGTCGCCATGGGCGGCTCGCAGGCCAATGGCAGCGCGTGCACCGCCGGCAGTGCGGAAAACTGTGCGTCCGGATACTGCACCGGCGGAAACAACGCGTGCCAGGCTTGCCCAACTCCGTGCCTGGTCGCTGGAAACGAAGTCTGCTGCGGTCGGGGCGACGTGGCGACGTGCCGCGACGCGAATGGGAATGTGTCGGACGTTGGTGCATGCACCCAGTGTTGCGTGAGCTCGGGCACGGATGCTCCTGATGGCTGCGCAGGACCCAACCCCACAGGGACGAACGCGGCGTGCTGCACGGCAACGTGTAGTAACTCCGCCACCGCTGGAAACCTGGGCACCTGTTGCACCCCTGGAGGCCTGAATCCGACGGAGTTCGGTGGGGCGGCGTGCTCCTCCGTCCTGACCACGCCGAACCCCTCATGCTGCAGCGGCCTGTGTTCCGCGGGTGGCACAGATGCGTCCAGCCGCTGTGCGTAGCCGGTCATGGGTCACCGACTGCGGGCCGTCATCCTTGCGCAGGGTGCGGCCCACGTCGGACCGATGATCGTGCCTCGCTGAACCGTAATCATTGGAATTTGACGCTTGAGGCCCTTCTCCGCACCATGTGGAAAGGGCCTCTTAATCTCATTCCCGACGGAGTCTGCCCTCTCCCGTTCAGTAATTCTTTCCTGGGAGATTTCGCGGTTGGTGGGGTTTGAGCACGGCCCGGAGTGCCTGCTCGAGCGTCGCCAGGGACTGCTCCACCTGCTTCCGCTCCTCCGCGGTGAGGGTCGTGGCGTTCGCGGCCCACTGCAGGAGCCACAGGGACTGGTCCAGCATCGTGATCAGGTGGGTGCGAAGGGTCGGATCGTCCGGCTTGCGAGGGCATCAGGGTCCGTCGTCCGCATTGGTCAGCGCCCCTGGAGTTCACGCAGGAGCCGGCGCATGGCCGTTTTCTCGTATACCGCCGTGATCCAGCGCTCCTGGGTCTCGCTCAGTGCCGCGTCACCGGCATGATCGGGCAACGTGTAGCCACGGCGGAATCCCCACGCGCGCGCAGGTCCTGCTCGCTGCCCCAGGCGATACCACCCCAGGTGCATCAAGTGATCAACCAGCAGCCAGTAGGACCGGTCGCGGCGTCCGCTCAGGAACGTGGCGGACGCTGCCGGGCGCCAGGTGGTGTCCCCTGGCCAGTCGGCATCCTGTGGCAGATCAAGGTGGTGCGTTGCCAGCGGCCCCTGCTGGACAGGGTCAGGAGGACGCATAGGTTGGCCTCACGCGGGATGACCCAGGGGTCAGGTCATCGGTGTCATATATGACACTGTGAGCACCCTACAGCACAACGTGGGCCAGGAACGTGGTTCGGCTGCTGCGGTTGGGGATGGTGGCGATTCCAGGTCACTCCGGAGGGCACACGCGGCCTGTTCGCTGCCTGTTCGATCGCGGTGATCTCCTGCTGGAGGCCCGGATGGGGATGCCCCGCTGAGGCCGGGCATGACAGGATTCCCGAGACCGTGATGGTTTCAGGCGTTCCGTTGCTGAGGTTCGCACGATCGAGCTGTCTCGCCGTGCTGGAGGGTGCGAGCGGCACGTTCGATGGCCAGGAGTTGGCGCAGGACGCGCTCGCGCTCCACGGGTGACAGGTCGTGACCATGCTGCAGCCGTCGCTGCACGAGTTGGGCGTTCCCCATGATCGTGGTCAGGTGGGACAGCCGGTGGTGCTCAGATGATGTAGCAAGATTGGATTCAAGGTCCATACCACACGACGATGCATGATCGGATCCAGTCGCGTACATGACTAAAGGCGATATGTCGCCTGTGCTGCATCGAATGACAATCGTCTTCTATGCTGGGTGTCCGCGTGGTCGTCCGATCCATCAGGTGTTCATGGGAAGGGTTCTCGTCCGTGACTCCGCCCCCCGAGCTCCCCGAGGACCGCACCCAGGAAGGGCGCAAGCACATCTTCGTCATCGACGGAGCGCCCGAGTTTCTCAACCTGATGCGGGATGTCTTCCAGGACGAGCGCTACAACGTCACCACCACCAACTTCGTGCCCAACTCCTTCGACCAGATCGTGGCCCTAGACCCGGACGCCCTGATCATCGATGAGGTTGGCGTAGGACGTGCGGTGCAAGGTCCAGGACGGTCATGTGCGACTGCTCCTTTCCCACATCATCACAAGGATCTCTCATGACCGATGACCGCACCCAACGTCGCGAACTCCCTCATGACCCGGAACAGCACGAAGCTGAGTACGACGCCACCACGCCAGAGGCTGACAACGATCCGCCCGCAGCACCGGCTGAACGCAGCGACAGTGAGCAAGCCCAGGACAACCTGGAACGGATGCTGGAGACCGGCGAAGAGAACCCGACCGGCTGAGTGTTCGACGCCTACAGCGCCCAGCGGGGGCGGGTCATTTGTACGCTCCAGGAGCATACCCATGCCCGAGTCATCCTCGAGTCCCGCCCCGCTGCTGCTGACCCAGGAGTTGCATGGCGCCACGTCCGCAGAGCAGGTCAACGAGATCACCGCGGCGACGCATACCTTTGTGCAGGTCCACCGCTGTCAGCCGCGCTACCTGGTGCTCCATCCAGACGACTTCACGCGACTCGCGCCGGCCCTGGAGCAGCAGCGAGCGCATGATCCCCTGCCTAGACTCCAGCGCGCTCCGCTCGCCGATCGGGTCCTGGCCACGCTCACCCCTGGCGCTTTCCTGCTCTCCGATACGGAGGATGCCTCCTGGGACACTCCTGTGATGGGATCCTGACCCGCGTCTCAGCTGCAGCTTGGCCCAAGCTCATGGACGGAGCAGTCGATAGAGCCCGAGTAATCCCGCCTGCGGCGCCTGGCGGAGTGGACGACTTAGAGCACCCGGCAAAACGCTGTTCCGCGAGCGACGGGTCGTGGACTGGGTGGGTCAGAACTCCTGATCATGTGCCCCATGTCCGCATGTCCGCATGTCCGCGTGCGCGAACCGCCTGACTCGATCCTGCCCGCGCCCTATGGCCGGACGTTCTTAGCTGAACATGAGCACCTTGCGAACGAGATCGAACGTCGCGCTCTGGCTGCGTTTCCAGAGCCCCAGCAACACATCGGCGTCCTCCGCCGTCGGGCGCAGGATGTACTCATCAGCCCCATGATCAAGGATCAGTTGCAGCGTGAAGGCCCCCGGTGCTCCTCGGTCCTGCTCGGTCCACGCCGCGTGGATATCCGTCACCCGTCGCACCTGGATCAGATGCTCCGTGTGTTCCTCCTGCACGTCACGCTCGTCCATCACCGACCCCTCCGAGTTCCTCATTCGCGCGGTACCGCCTCCTGTGGGTGCAGGTTGCGTACCACGAGCCGGCAGGCAGGAGGGATTGCATCACGCACCGAATAATGACAGACGGCCCGGCGGTGACGCGGCCACCACAGCGCCGACGCCAGGAGGACGGGTGGCCCCTGATCCCGCGCGCCGTTCGGTCGATGCAGGGCCGCGGCGCTCGCGTCACCGCCGGGCAGGATCGCTAGAGCCTCCTCCAGCGGCGATTCCACCTGAGCGAACGACGCAGGGCGGTAATGATGCCGCGTCGCTCGCTCCTGGTCTGCTGTAGGCCTGTGTCCTAGAGACGCAGCTTGCCCTGCTGGGCGAACTGATCGAGCTGCTGCAGGAGCGTGCGCACCGCCTGCTCATCCTGCTGCCGCAGCTGCTGCCAGATCTGGTCGTTGGCGCTGCCGTCCTGGGCGTACTTCTGGTAGGCGGCGATCCCCTCCAGTTTCGAGGAGAGTGCGGTGATCAGGTCGTAGACCTCATTGTCGACAAGGGTGGTTTCCTGGCCGGAACTCTGGTTCTGGCTCATGAAGATCCTCCAGGTACGCGCGGGTGGTCACGAGCGACCATATGAGCGTTCTTGCAGTGCGAGTGCCAGTGCGGTGGGGCGATGTTGGCCTGTGCTACAGGGTGAGTTAAAGCGATATGTCGCCCAAGATGCGGGAAGACCCTGGCATACGCCAACGTTGGCCTGGCCACCATCGCTGCATCGCTGCCTGCTCCTTGCTGCCTGGTGGTCCACAGGATGCATGATCACCGCTCACCCGGCGCCATGGTGGTGATTCCCGGGGTGGGAGACGACACCTGTGGGGGAGGAACGATGAGCGGACGGATGTTCCTGCAGACGATGATCACCCTGGCCAGCGCCTCACTGGGGCTGGTGGCGGCCCTGGCCTGGAACGAGGCGATCAAGGCCACCATTACCCGCATCCTGGGCGAAGGTGATGGCCTGGTCGGGCTCTATATCTATGCGGTGCTGGCCACCATCCTGGCGGTGATCGTGCTGCTGTCGCTGGCGCGAGCCGCAGCCCGAATCGGCGGCGAGGCGGTCATTGTGCGGGAAGTCGAGGGCTAGCAGCAGACGATCCCCTGCTGAACGCGGGGGATCATGACAGACCTGATGGGCGTGAGTTGAAGGGATAAGGCGCCTGGATAACGGGTGGATGCTGGCCTGCCACCGCCCCGTACTCTGCTGCTCCTCCTGATCAGGTCTGGTCCCATAGCGCTCGTCCTGCCCTGACCACGGGTACGCGGTAGGGCTCACGACGCTGGCACGATCTGCGCGAAAGCGACGACAGTGCTGGTGATCCGTGATCGTGGCCTGGATCTCACCGAAGGACTTTGGGGGTATGGCAGAGAGCACTGAGAGTGCGCAGGCCGCACGCAAGCACGTCTTCGTCATCAACGGGGCGCCAGAGTTCCTCAACCTCATGCGCAAGCTGTTTCAGGCCCAGCGCTACAACGTCACCACGACCAACTTCGTGCCGAATTCCTTTCACCAGATCGAAGCCCTCCAGCCGGATGTCCTCATCATCGACATCGTCCTGGGACATCAAGCCGGCTGGGCGTTGCTGGAACGGCTGCATGAGGAGGCATCGACCACTGGCATTCCGGTGCTCGTCGTCTCGATCGAAGACGCCCTCCTGGAGCGGGCGCGCCAGCAGGTTGATCGCTATGGGGGCGATGCCTACCTGGCGAAGCCCTTCAACATCCAGCAGGTGCTTGCCGAAATCGACGCCCTCATCGGAGCGGCCTGACCGATCACCTCGCCAGCCGGAGCGCCCATGCTGCCGTCCCTCGCTGCCACCATTGTCGCGGGTTTGCCAGACGCCATCCTCATCGCCACGAGCGACGGGTCCTGGATCGCGGCCAACCCGGCGGCGGTGACCTTGCTCGGGTACGAGGACGGCGCGTTGCTGCACCTGCGGGTCGCGGACATCATCGTGCCGGATCCTGCCTGGGCTGGAGACGAGCAAGCCCACGTCCTCGGGCAGGGACGGTGGCAGGGAGCGGTCACCGTGCGCGCCAGTGATGGCCGGCTCGTCCCCGTCGAGGCGGACGCGATCGTGATCGATGGCCCCGAGGAACCGCTCGTCGCCTGGGTGCTGCGGGAGAGCACCGCGCGCCAGGAGGCAGAGGACCTGCGGGAGGCGTTAGCGGTTGTCGAGCGCCGGCTCCTGGCCAAAGGGGTCTTCCTCGACACGATGGCGCATGAAATGCGCACCCCGCTCCAGGCCGTGCTGGGCTATGCCGAGTTGCTGCTCACCGCGCCGTCTGCATCCCTGACCGATGAGCAACGCGAGGAAATTGGCTACATCCTTCAGGCCAGCAATCGCCTGATCGCCATCGTCAATCAGGCCCTGGAGCTGTCGCGCATGGAGGCGGCCAGGATCACCCTGGCCGCCGAGCCGGTGGACCTGGCCGAGGTCGTCGAAGCGGTGCGCCAGGATATCGCTCCGCAGGCGCTGTCCAAGGCGCTCGCGGTGGAGATCGTGCTGCCGCCGTCCCTCCCGCCCGTGCTCGGCGATGCGGAGCGGGTCCGCCAAATCCTGCTCAACCTGGCCGGCAACGCCGTGAAGTTCACTGACCGGGGCCGGGTCCGCATCTCGGCCACCACCGTGGCAACCCCCGGGGTCGAGATCGTGGTGAGTGATACGGGCAGAGGGATCGCGGCGGAGGAACTGCCACACATCTTCGAGGCGTTTCACCAGGTGCCGGATGGCGCGACACGGCAGCACGGGGGATCAGGGCTGGGGTTAGCCATCGCCGCACGCCTGGCTGACCAGATGGGCGGGAGTATCGACGTGAGCAGCGTGCCGGACGTGGGCACCACCTTCCGGCTGCATCTCCCGGGCGTGCCGGCGGCAACAGACCGGTAAGCCTGCACCATGCGGGAAACTCGTGCCCCCACGGATAGGGAGGGGTGTTATTCCCTCAGATCGTCTCCGTGGAGGCTGAGGGCCGGGACAGGACCGAGTCGACCAGGCGCACCAGGTCGGGAATGGCGAAGGGCTTGGCGAGCAAGGGGACATCGTCCGGCGGGGAGTCCCGGTGAAACGCGGTCATGAGGATGCAGGGGATGGGGTCGGGGGGCTGCCTCACCTGCACGATCAGTGCGTCACCATTCATGCGCGGCATCATCAGATCGGTCAGGACGAGGGCCGGACGAGTAAGCGCGATCTGCGCCAACGCCGATAGCCCGTCTTCGGCCTCCTGCACCTGGTAGCCCACACGGGTCAGCACCCGGGTGATGAGGGTGCGAATGGTTGGATCGTCATCGACGACGAGGATGGTCGCGTCCATGCGGACCTCGCACGACCCGAGATACGCCGATGTATCCCGGAAGAATCGCGGACGATAGCCAGATGACGGCGTTTTGGCAAGACCGTCCACCGGACCGGTGAGGCTGGTGGCCGTGCAGCGCCGTCCGAGCACTCTGTCGCCTAGGCGCAACAGCATCCCGGCACTCTCTCCTTCTACTTTGTTCGACATACTTTGGTTGACAAATCTTTACTGGCCACATTACGCTCTGTGCTGAGAGTCGCACGAGCCCCCTCCAAAATCTGGGGCCGACGGGAGCACGCTATGCCCTTGACCATTGATCTGAGCCCACATCTCGCACACCTCACGGCCGCCCTGGGCATCTCGTATGACGAGCTGGCGCACGTCGTGGGCACTGACCGCAAGACGGTCTCCCGGTGGCTGGCGGGGGAGTCCTTTCCGCAGACCGCCAATCGTGCCGCCCTGGACGCGCTAGAGGCTCTGGCGCTCCGGCTTGACGAGACCTTTGATAGCCCAGAGGGAGCCCACCTCTGGCTGCGCTCCCGGAGCGGCTACTTCGGCGGCCTGTGCCCGCTTGACGCCCTCCTGCGCGGCCGCATTGATGCCGTGAGTGCGGCACTCGACGCCCTGGATGCCGGGGTGTTTGTCTAGAGAGGCGTGTCCATGGCGGCGGGCTCATGACCGAATGGAGCGCCGAAGCCGCCATTGCTGGATGTCCCGTGCTCCCATGGTCAGGGTCGGCCTGGCGTTGCCATGGCCGCAAATACGCCGGGGATGATGCCGCCGGCTCGCTCCTGGTCACCGGTCGCTACCATCGGGGCAAAGACACGTTCAACGAAGCTGAAACCTGGCCGGCGCTCTACACCGCCCTGGCCATCCATGTCGCCCTGGGTGAGCGCCTTCGCCACACCACGCCCGAGTCGCTCCAGCGTATAAAGACGCAGCGATTCAGCGAGCTGGAGATCTCCCTGCAGCGCGTGCTGAACTTGTGTGCGGCCGATGGCTGCGCCACGCACGGGCTACGCAACACGGGTGACGCGGACCTGTGCCACCCGATCGACTACACGAAAGGCCACCAGATCGCAGCGTTGGCGCGTGACCTGGTGGAGGCCATCATCGTGCCGTCGTGCACGGGATTCCCGGAAGGCAATCTCATCATCTTCCCGGATCGGCTCGACCCGGCATCGACCATCCGCGTAGTGCAGACGATCGATCCGAACCTCTCCATTGACTGGCGCGAGTACGAATCGGCCGAGAAGTCCACCCCGACCCCGTCACCCTCGTGATCACCGCCGGGATCGTGGCACTCATCCGCCTTACGCACTCGAGAAATTTCTGTCCGAGGGGTGGCCCCAGGACGTCATTCGCCCTGAGAACGAATCACCTGAATACCACATCCCGTCATGTTTTCGTGGGGCGTTTAGCACCCTCCTACATAGCCAACTTCCGCATGAATACAGGCATTCTCCGCCAAACGACTGCATCACGGGTGCGCAGATGATGCAGTCATGTGGCATTTCCGGTGGTATTCCTGGGCGGGGGTCACAGGGCTTACGGCCTTACACGTGAGGCCAGATTTTCGGAGGGGTTTACACCTGGAGCCATGCATCCCCGACCAAGGGGTGGGGTCGTCGTTTTCAAGATCGTCTCACGTGCGCAGGCACGCAGACCATCAACTCCAGCCCATTGATTGCTTCCGACCGGCAGTCTCAGGGCTGGTGGTCAGGAGGAACCATTGTCAGGCCATGAGGCGAGTGCCGATTCCTGTCCAGGGTGCTTGCGGTCGTCAGGTGCGTCCCACCACGCCACGCATTCCAGGATGGAATGCGTGATGCATTGGGCCGTGCCCGTCGCCTTTCGGGGCGACCGCGCGACGTACCGGCGTTTTAGCGGACGACAAAGACATGCCATTTCCCAAGCAACCCATGGAGCCGGGCCCGCTCCAAGCTGGGGTGGCGGTCCCACGCGGGAAGGGCCAGAGAGAGCCCCTCGTCTTTCGCCCAGCGATCTGCGTCCCACAGCCTTGGGAGCATGAGCTCTGACTCGCACGGAGCCAGAGCGACGGGCTCCCAACGCTGGTGGCGCCACCGCACGCCGACTGCCCGTGTGGCGTGCGATGCCTCCATGACATCGTTGGCGATCACTTCCGGGCTCGCCCCAGCCGTAATCGGCACAAGAAGCTGAATTGTCCGATGCTGCAGCGTCCAATGCGGATGGATGGGCTGCGTCCCGTAGCAGGTGTAGAGCGTCATCTCGACGTGCGCAGCATCCTGATTGGTGATGGTCATTCGCATCTCCGGCAGGCCTTGATGCAGCGACCCAAAGTCCTTCGTAAACACCATGCTCCCGGTCTCGTTCATCAGTTTATGATCCGTTCTCTGGCCGCTCGTCCACCCGGACGAGCGCCGTGCTCTTGAGCACCCAAACGCGCTCTACGCCTAATTTATGTCCACTCCAGCGCTGGCACAATTTAGCGCGGGGTGATGCGATCCAGACGCACAACCTGGCGCGATTCGCCGCGCTCTCATGCACAACACCGTGGGGCTGCGTCGTCACCATCCGGGCCTCCACGCTCAGAGATAGGCCCGGAACGGGCGATAGCACGCGTCATCAGCACAGAGCCGTGGAGCGCCTGATCACATGGGTGCGGCGACCGCCAGCACCGTGGTGTTCACGGGATACTCGCCATGGCTTCAGCGCTGACGAGATTTCAGCAAGAGGCTGGCATGGCCAGGAGCACGACCTGCTGGATGTCCGTCCTGGAGATCGTCTTCATGCTGCTCGCAGGGCACCGGTGGCACGATCGCTGGGAGCACGCGCACCAGAACGTCCGCCGCCCTCACCCGGCTTGCCCTGGAGGATCTGACAGGCTCGTCTCCCTCCCAGCCGTGGCGCATCCGGCGTTCTTCACCAGATAGGGCCAGAAGGCATCCTCACGCCCCCAACAGCATCGCGGAGCAGACCTGCGCTTACGGGTGAGCACGCGGTGCGTCGCTCATGCGTCATGTCCCAGGCAGGCCCAGACCAGGGATGCCCACACCTCCCGTCAGGACCACGTCTCAGGACTACGTCTCAGGACTACGTCATGGCGCTGAACGCCGCCGTCGTTCCATTATGGAAGCGATGGGCCATTCGCCTGAACCTCTCCGCTGGCCAGGGCTTTGCAGCCCCCCCGATTCCAGCCCCCTCCCTGTGCGTCGCGATCAACGACAACACCAGGTGCGGTCACCTGGCGTATGACCCGACGAGCCGACCGCCATCTGTCTCCAGGACCGTGTAGCAGGAAGCGGGTCCGCCACGTGGGAACCCCGCGCTGAGAGCGACCGGCACTAGGCTCACTGGAAGCGGCGGATGGTGGAGCGGGTCGGCCAGCGGAAGGGGTGGAAGGCCGCACGCAGGAGCTGCCGGATCACGATGATAGTGGCCGCCAGAAACAGGGAGACGTCCACCACCTCCCCCCGCCGCTCCGTGCACCGCCGCCGCCGCCCGACGTCGTTGAGCCAGCTGTGCGTCCGCTCCCCCACCCAGCGCGGGTTCGGCTCCCCCACCTCCGGCAGCCCCTTCGTGGCAATACCCCCGACACACCCATGGTCAGCCAGCACCGCCTGCACTGGCGCCCCCAGCTACCCCTGATCCCGATGCACCGGTAACCCCTCCGGCGCCAGACCCACCTTCTCCAGTCCGGCCAGGGTCTGCGGGGGTAGCGTGCGGTCGGGCCGGTTCGCCCCCGCCGCGACCAGATGGAGCGGAATCCCCGCGGCATCCGTCAGCAGCGAGCGTTTGCGGCCCTGTTTGCCCCGATCCACGGGAGATTCCCCCGCTCAACCGTCCCGTCGCCATGCTCATGGCAAGGCAGACCCACGCCTCTTCGTGTCGGTGCCTGCGGTGGCCGTCCAAGCGGCGGCTTCCTCTGCCGTCCTTGCGCCACCCCTGCCCATCAGCACGGCGACGGCACCGGGGATGGCGGTGGCCGTGGCTGGTTCTGGATCTCCTCGTGGGACGTGGTGCGCGGTGCACGCGCCTGACGGAGACCGCCGCCCTTTCTTCGCTTCGCGTTTTGGGTTGGTGGGGTTGAGGGGGAGGCGTGTGGGCTTCCCCCGTGCGGATGGGCGGGCGGTGCGCGGAATGCATCCGGGAAGCGCTTGGGTTCTCCCATCCCCAGATCGACGCGTGGCCGAGCACGGCCCGGGGTGGCGGGTCGAGCGCCCTGGGTGCGTCCGCGCCGCGCCCGCCGCACGACCGCGCGCGTTGGTCCTGGGGCCGGGGTGCTCCTCGTCGACCAGATGCCGGCGCGACATGCCCCGGCGCCGACCTTCACCTCGCGCGCCGAACGACCACACGCCAGTGGCCCCCAACCAACGCCGGCTGAGATCTCAAACAAAGAAGGGAGCAATGACCATGCCGAGAGGACCCTGAGACGCTGCACACACGAACGGCCGACCTGTTGCAGAGGTCGACCGTCCTGAACACGCACGCAACTGCGAAGCTCCGCCGTGTCTACGGAGATCGTATCACGGCACGGCGGAGCCTCCTCGACATAGGAGGACATCACCATGGCTGAGACCCCGACCCGCTCACGCGCTGGCTCCCCGCGCCGCCTGTACCCCTCGCACCTCGAACTCTTCCAGCAGTGTCGCCACCGCTTCTACCTGAAGGTCGTCGAGCGGCGTCCCGTGGCGGACCAGCCGGGCCCCGCGCTCGCCAAGGGCAATGCCGCGCACGCCGTCCTCAAGATCTGCGGCCGGGAGTGGATGGAGACCGCCAGCATGCCGGCTGATCTCCGCGCCCTGGTGGCTCCACGTCTGCTTCGCTCCGACTATGCCTCAGATGCAGACTGGGAACGCGACGTGGCTGACGTCGTGGAGTGGATCACGTACGGGCTGACCTCCCTCGATCCCTACGACCAGATCCTGGGGGTGGAGCAGTTCCTGGAGCGGACCTACCTCCCGGAAGACGGCTCAACCCCCATCCCACTGGGCGCGGTCGTTGACCTGATCCTGCTGCGCACGGATTCAAATGGCGCCCCATTCATCGAGGTCGTCGACTACAAGACCGGCAAGAACCTCGACACCTCAATGTTCGCCCCGGTCCTGACACGATTCGTCCTGCGGCCGCTCATCAAGCGGCTCTTTCCGGGGGATGAGTTCTTCCCGGTGCGCTTCACCGAGCTGTACCTGGCCAGGCAGCACGTCCGCACCAGTGAACTGACGCAGGCGCGCTGCGAGGATGACTGGGAGGAAGTCAAGCGCACGCTCGCCGCCATCACGGCAGAGTCTGTGTGGCCAGCAACGCCCTCACCACTATGCCAGTGGTGTCCCTTCAACCTAAACGGCTGCACGCCCATGATCGACGAGGAAATGGACACCCTCTGGTAGTTGTTGCGAAGGACCCGCAGATCTGCGGGTCCTTCACCCAGTGATCTCCATGGAGAAAAGGCCATAACCAAGAGCAACACGGATCGTTCCCTGCCTGCACCAGTGAGGCAGCAGACCACACCGGGGAGTTCACCATCCGGCATGCTGTTTTTGGAGAATCCAAGCAGGGGTGATATACTATGTCTAGTGGTTATGAATACTTGGCTTCCGGTTGAAATCGGCCTGCAGGCCCTTCATCACAACGAAGAATACGCACTTCGCGACTGGCTCCTGCTCCGCATTGCGAGCAATGGCAAGGGTCACTGTCGTGAGGATGCATTTCGTGCGTTCTTGAGAGCACAGCGCTGTCGGCGTACCAATATCCAGACCATCATTGATCGAGTGGTAGGTTCCGGGATGGCCCGGCGTTCGCTTGCGAACGGCCTCCACCAGGTCCTTGTTCCCCTGTCGGCCGCCGACATGCTGGCGCGCTATGGCGTATCCAGGTCAAAAAACAGCGTGGAGATTCCGCTCGCCGCCCTCCTGGGAAGTGGCTGGAGAAGCACGCTGTACACGTACGTCCGGGCTGGCCTGGGTGACTCTCCCATCGCCCGGCAGACCCTCGAATCACGGACCGGAGTCACCAAGCCCACGCAGCGGAGAGGCGAGCGGAAGGCGGCTGCGCACGTCCAGCCGAACTTCGCGCGTATCGACCTCCAGGATGAAGGCGCTGCGCTCGCCGTCTCGTGCAGTTCCGAGAACGGGCGGCGACGTTCGTTTCAGCGCAACCAGAGCCTGTATCTCCAGATCGCTAACACCGTGACCTTTCCGTCAATCCGATGCAAGAAGCACGTCGTGCGTGCCACCCATGGCAACTGTCGTTACCACGCAGAACGGCAGCCAACTGATGGGCGGCGGTACTTCACCTCACCACGACGCACTCAGAATGATCGCCTGTGCTCCCTGAAGCTCCCGGAGGGCAAGGCAATCCTGCCAACCTTCCTGGACGAAGGCACGGACCGGCTTGGATCGACAGTGATCGGCGTGTGGGGGTTGCTGAAGTGACCTACCGCTCGTTGTTCCCCTATATACGCAGGAGTCATCTCTGCTCGTGGGACGAGTGCCTGGTGCAGCATGTGTTGGTGGTGTGCCCGGTATGAGGGACCAGTGTCGCAAGGCTATGCACCAGAGGTTGGGACCACACTAGCCTTGGGGCTTCGGATGACATCTCGCAAGTCAGGTTGCTCCAGCACCACTTCGCCACCCTCCGGGCCACTCCTTCCCCGAAACATGGAGCAGCGGAACTCAGACGTGATGGAGTTGCTAAGGATTCCGCGGGTCCAGGCGTGACGTCCTGTGGGGGCGATACGAGATCAACGTCCCCTGGCTCACGCAGGGCCGTGTGCATCCTTCGTTCCTGCCTGGAAGCAATGAGGCATTCGCGTCCAGTCCGGTCATCTGACGCGCCACACGCACCTGGAACAGCATGCCCCTACCGGATCGCGGATGCCCTCGACGTGACCCGTGATGACGCTGTCCTGCATCTTGCGTTACGCACCAACGGGGAATTGCCGCTCGGTGTGGGCGGTGCGCGGCCACGGCCAGCATCGCCTCTCCGTCTCGTGCGCGTGGGAGCGAGACGCCGCACGGTCGCTCCACTTTCCCGTGCTTCCTGACGCACGCGCCCACGCACCACCCGATCCCCGCGCACACGCGGATCTTGAGCAACCTCACCCGGCGCTGGCGTGGTCAATCCGCTTCAGGGGTGGATGCCGCAGGTGCACCAGCGGACGGGCTCGCAGCGACACGCGACATGAAGTCCTGCCACGACTGGTTGGCCACGACCTCCAATCCGGGCAGGTCCCGCACGGGCAACTCCTGGTAGGCCTGATGGGCTTTCTGCAGCATCTCCCAGCTCGCCGATACCGCGTTGTCGAGGATCTCTACCTCCTGCCGTAGGTCCTCAGAGAATGCCGCCCCGCGCAACACTCGCGCCCGGATCGTCTCGATCTTCTCGTCATCGGCGAACGGGAGCCACGTCGGACCGCGCTGCTTCCTGCGTTTCTGTGCGACTTTGCGGGGGTGCGCAGCGACTTTGCGGGGATGCGCAAACGGCTCGGGCTTGTCCCAGGCCAACCTCACGCCGAGGTGCCCATCCTCCGTGGCACTCTGACCGGGGATCAGGTGGGCACCCAAGATCTCGGTGGCCACTACCACGACCTGTTGCTCCAGTGATTGCGACTGATGGAAGAGGGCATCACACACTCGCGCAAACACCTCGAACTCCGGTAGCATGGCCAGGCTGCCCCTGTGCCGTTCCGCCTCGAGCCCCAAGACGAGTCTGGCGTCCTGATCCGGGATCCAGATTTGCCAGTCATCCTGGGCAAACAGGTCCAAGAGTTGGGATGTGACAAGCCCAAAGCCCCAAGGTGGTGGCCGATGGGGCTCAGGGAAAAAGTGCTTGGTGGGCTCATCGTCCAGCCGACCAAATGCGAGCGCCCGGATAAAGAAGTCTCCCGCCGTCCGGATAGGGACAATCCCCAGCCCCGGCCGTTGACGTGTGACGGCGGCCGTGTCCCGCGCGAGGACCGACTTCCCCTTGCGATAGGCGTCCTCACGCTGACGTGCCTCGTCCAGATCCATGGTTATGCTCCACCAATCCACGAAAGACTCGCCACGACGGGCAGAGTCCCGGACCAACCTGCGTCGGGTGCGCTACTGGCATCCTGGCAGGTGACGAGCGGCACCCCGTCCTGCAGCCGCCTGGCACGTCGCTCGGGCCTCCAAATGCGAGCTCAACGCGGGAAAGGCTTGCAGCTTTCGGATAACGCCGCTTTCGCACCTCAGCGTACCTTCAGCAGCGCCAATGTGTCCAATTTATTTATAAGGTATAAGGTATAAGGTATAAGGTATAAGAAGTCCCCGTAGCTAGTAAGTGAAACTATTTGAGGACACTAGATCTTATGGCCTCACAACATAGGATGAGTATGAGGTTCGATGCAACATCACAAAACAAGTATTTTATGAAGCTTATGGGCAGATGGAGGTCACTTAGTAAAGAGATAGGCCGAGTGATCACGAGCGAAGGGGCCGGTCTCCGTGAGGAGTCTTCCATACCCCTGCCGGTAAGGCTCCGGACGACATGGCGCAGGAGCTGGACGGCTGGCAGGATTCGCAGCAGCGCCAGGTCGGGCACTACGCCAGCATCAACGCCTGAAGCGAGCCGGGGATGATCACCGAATATCAGAAGCCTCGCCGGCGTGTGCCAGGGGTGTCTGACCTGGTAAGGGAGGATCCGTCTCCGCTCCAGCTCTCCCGAGGTTCGACCTCACCTGGGAGGAATCGTTGATGACCTATCGCCAATAACTTGACGGGTTATCAGGTGCCTGGTATCGTACTTCTTGAGTTTGACATGGTTACGCCACAATTGGGTGGGTAACCATCTTGTCCCTTCTCCCTGTGAAACATGCTGGGAGGGGAGACGCTCCCGCTCCAGGAGGGAGGCGGAGCCGTCTCCCCCGATGAACATCCGGAAGCAGAAGGACACCGCGGGGAACAGCGGAAGACATGATGCATTCACGCCTGGTCTGTCACGCTGTCTACGGAAGTCAACGGCGAGGCTGACCGTGTGGGTTGACCGTTGACCTGGGCCGGTCGAACCACACCACGTGAACCCTGCAGCATGACCCCAGCGGGGCACGTAGGCTCGTGCCCGACAGACATCAATGGCGAGGCGTACCAGGTGGGTCTGCCGCTGGTCTGGGTCCATCAGGGCACACCAGGGGAATCTCCCAGCATGACATCGGCAGGGCACGAGAGAGACCCCGGTCTTTGGCTCCAGTGTGGTGACCAGTGGGGCACGGCACGGTGCCCACCTGCAGTCAATCTTGCAGAGCACCAAATGGGTCGCTCACTGGGTCAGCCGCTCCCGCTGACCACCATCAGACTACCCGTCTGGCGGTTTGGGAGTGATCTGCACGCTGACACCGCCTGGCAGCGGCGAGTTCAGCGGATCCACCCTGGCAATGCCACGGGATGATCCAACGAGCAGGTTATGCCAGCGGATCGTATTTTCGGAGCCGTCCTCACAGCCCCAATCACCTCCCCGACCAAGGGGTGGGGTTGGCAAAGAGCTTGAACTTCACATTACGTGCGCGGGCAAAGGGTGCGCGCAGCTGGCGTGCTGCCTTGCCCCTGTGCACGCAGACGGATGAGCTATCGCAGCTCGTGTGAATCCCGGCACCTGCACACGCAGCCCCTCCCCGCTAGCGGTAACGTTTGCGCGAGGAACCCTTGATGGTCGTGGGTGGCAAGTCTGGCCGTGTTCGCTGCGGTAGAGGCGTCCCCAGGCTGTCGAGCTCAATGCCACAGCGCTGGCAGACCAGGCGCGTCGTGGAGAGGGCCAACCGGATCGGCCGATGGCCGCCCCGCATCAGACAGAACACCCAGTGCATCGTTACCCGCTCCCGGTGCTCAGCTCGGACGTGGTGGGATCCTGAGGGGATTGTACGGCTCGGTAGAGGGTAGCGCGGGAGATGCCCAGCGTCCGGCAGATGGTGGCCACATCTGTCTGCCCACTGGCATACAGCGACCGGGCGAGCGCGAGTTGCTTGGGATCGGTCAGCTTCTTCGGTCGACCTCCCGTTCTTCCCCGGGCCCGGGCAGCAGCCAACCCCGCCTGCGTGCGTTCCCGGATGAGGTCCCGCTCGAACTCGGCGAGCGCGCCGAACACGTGGAAGATGAGCTTGCCGCCGGAGGTGGTCGTGTCGATCTGCTCGGTGAGACTGCGGAACCCAACGCCACGCGCCTCCAGCCCCGCTACGACGTCGATGAGGTGCTCTAGGGAACGGCCCAACCGATCAAGCCGCCAGACGACGAGGGTATCGCCTGCCCGGAGATAGGAGAGAACCTCGTCCAGCACAGGACGGTTGGCCTTTGCTCCACTGGCCGTCTCCTGGTAGATCGTGCCGCAGCCGGCAGCGTTCAGGGCATCGAGTTGCAGGTTGAGGGTTTGTTCCCCGGTCGAGACCCGAGCGTAGCCAATGTCCATGACTGCATCGTCTCAAAACTTAATCATGTATGCAAGTATCTGAACGTTGATTGTGGAACGGGTTTTGGAACACCAATTTCTGGGCAAAGCTGGGTAGAAAAGCGCGTACTCGCAAGTGTCTCAAAAACGGTCGTTTGTGAGACGAAGGCGTTGGCTTGCGGCCCAGGCGACCTTCCGTGAGAATTGTCCGCCCATAGCAAAACGTGACACCCTATGCCCACCATAGTGCACTGATTCACCAGGGGGAGAGCAGATGGCTATCACGGCCTCATCGCATGCAATCTATGCGCCCCCTGTCCCGCGCACCCGGCTCATTGGCCGGGAGACCGAGCGTGCGATGGCGCGCACCTTCCTCCTGGATGACGCCGTCCCGCTGTTGACCCTGTCCGGGCCGGGCGGCGTGGGCAAGACGCGATTGGCGCTCGCCATTGCCCAGGACCTGGTGGACCACTTTCGTGACGGGGTCGTGTGGGTCGATCTCGCGCCCCTGACCGATCCGGCGCTGGTGCCCTACACCGTCGCTGCCGCCCTGGCCCTTCCCCTCGCCGCCGACCAGCCGGTCGCGCAGGAGTTGCGGCGACTGCTCCGTCCCCGCCAAACCTTGCTCTTGCTCGATAACTGCGAGCACGTCGTCCCCGAGACCGCCGACCTGGTCAGCGACCTGCTGGTCAGCTGCCCCGCCCTGCAGGTCCTGGCAACCAGCCGGGCGCCCTTGCAGGTTCGCGCCGAGCAACTCCTCCCGGTCGATCCGCTCGCGCTCCCAGGCATCGACGCGCCGCTGGAGACTATTGTGGCGGCGGAGGCGGTGCGTCTGTTCGCTGCCCGAGCGCGCGCCGTCCGCCCCGCCTTTCAAATCGATCCGGCCAATGCCGCCACCGTCGCCCGCCTTTGTCGCCACCTGGATGGGTTGCCGCTCGCCATCGAGCTGGCTGCCGCCCGGAGCGCCCTCCTCTCCCCGGCGGAGTTGCTGGAACAGATGGCAGATCGACTCCGCCTCCTTACCGGCAGCGCCCGCGACCTACCGGCGCGTCAGCAGACGATGCGCGAGGCCATCGCCTGGAGCTACGATCGGCTCGATCCCGAGGCCCAAGCGCTGTTTCGCACCCTGGCCGTCTTCCCAGACCGCTTTTCCCACGAGGCCGCGGCCGCCGTCTCGGCGGATGACGACGCGGTCGTGGACATCCTGCCCCAACTCGCCACCTTGGTAGAGCAGAGTCTGCTGCACGTAAGGGACGATGCCGGCGCCTCGCGGTTTGCCATGCTGGAGACGATTCGCACGTTCGCGCTGGAGCGCCTCGCCGCGCAGAGTCAGGTGTCGCTCGTTCGCGACCGACATGCGGCCTACGTGCTGGCACATGTCGCGCACCTCGACGCGCTCGTGGTCCCCTACCTTCCGGATGGCGAGGCAGTCCTCGCCCAGCTCACCTCGGAGGAGGCTCAGCTACGGGCAGCCCTCGCCTGGCTGGAGCAGCGGGGTGACGCGGCGGGGATGCAGCAGCTCGCGGGATCGCTCACCTACCTCTGGTTGCTGCGCGGACACCTGCAGGAGGGGCGAGGTTGGACCGAGCGGGCGCTCGCACTTCCCGGGTCTGTCCCCATGAGGGTGCAGGCACTGGCGCGCTTTGGTCTGGCTGGGTTGCTGTATGCCCAGGGCGAAAGCGTCGACGCGCTCTCGCACTGCACGGAGAGCCTGGCGCTGTCGCGAGACGGCGGAGATGGACGTCTCGTGGCCCTCGCCGCCCAACGTTGCGGGCTGATCGCGCTCCGCCTGGGGCACATTGCGCGGGCCTCGGCCTTCGAAGACGAGGCCCTCCATGCCCTCGCGGCGCTCGCCGATCAACCCTGGGCCGCCCGTGCCGCCAGCACGGTCATGGGCCACCTCGGGCACATCGCGCTAACGCATGGTGATCTGGATGAGGCGGAGCGACGCTTCACAGACGCCCTGGCGCGGCAGACACAGTTCGGGGGTTCTCCAGAGACGAGCCACATCTTTGCCGCCCCGTTTGACCGGCTCGGCGATATTGCGCGTGGCCGCGGTGATCACGTCGCCGCCCTGGTGCAGTATCAGGAGGCTATTCGCCACGGTGAGCGCGTAGGCGACCGGCGGATCGTTGTCCGAGGGTTGGGGGGCGTTGCTGGGGTCCTTGCCGCGTTAGGCCAGTGGCGTCGCGCGGCCCAGGTGTTCGGCGCCACCGAAACCGCCTGCGAAGCGATGGGCCTACCCTTCGCGGCGGAGGTCTTCGATCGGCAGCGGGCCCTGGGCCTGCCCGAGCCGTGGCTTCAGGCAGGTGCGCCCTTTGGCGAGGATGCGCCGCTGCGAGAGGCCCTCAGCCAGCACGCCTCTGGACTGCCATCAATCCCCGACCCGGCGCGGGCGGCAGCGGACTGGGCAGCCGGGAAGGCGATTGCCCGTGACGAGGCCATCCATCTGGCTCTGAGGCTCGACCCCCATCGACCGGCGAGCAGTGATGTCATGGCCGATGCCGCGAGCCCGCCCGGTGTCTCATATAAGCCGGACTTTGCTCTGACGCGCCGCGAGCGGGAGATCCTGGCCCTCCTGTGTCAGCGTCTCACCAATCCCGAGATTGCCGACCAACTCTTCCTCAGCCGGCGCACGGTCGGCACTCACGTTGGCAATCTGCTCGGGAAGCTGGGCGTCTCTAACCGCCGTGAAGCCGCCGCCTTCGCCGTCAAGCACGGCCTGGTATGAGGCGAGACCAGCCGGTAAGACGGCCGGATGGCGATCGAGCCCGACGACCCCATTACACCTCACCAGACGTACTGAGCCCCTGACACCCTCTCAAGGCCGAAAGCTGCGAGCCCGCGAAAACTCGGTCACTTTCTCGGTCACGCTGACGGATGGCCAAAGGCCCCTACGAGGGCATCCTAGGAGCGTGCTCGCGAGATCAGGACTGAACTCCGACAGGCAGAGTTTCAATGATGAAGCAGGGAGACGGGAGATCATGGCAGCAGATACCGTTTCCACAGCATTGGCGCGGCGGCTTCTCGACACGCGGAGTACCCACCTCTCTCTCAGACGGGAGGGTTCAGCCGAGAGCCGACGCTGGTTCTTGCGCGGATTGGTTGGGGCCAGTGGTCTAGCACTGGCAGCATCCCGGCCCACGCTCGGCCAGGCCGCCCAGTTTGGCGTGACCTCCCCCACAACCGATGATGTCTTGAGCCTGCGTCTGCTCCTCGATTTGGAGCACCTTGCCTATGCCTTCTATCGGGAGGCAGCGCATCGCCTTGACGAGGATGCCGGTAACGACGTGGCCACGTCGTTGGACCGTCTCGTCCTGCACCGATTGCGTGAGCACGAGGGCAATCACGTCGGGCTCCTGACGGCATTGATCGTGGAACGCGATGGACCGGTGGCAAGTGTCCCGGCCTACGATTTTGCCTACGCCGACGAACGCGAATTCGTGCAAGTGGCCGCCCAGATCGAGAACGCCCTCGTCGGCACCTATGTCACGATCCTGCCGACTTTCAATGAACCGTTTTTGTGCCGCGCCCTGGCGAGTCTTCTCGCGGTCGAAGCGCGACACGCGGCGTACGTGAGCGGGCTGAGTGGAGATCTCAGCTTCCCTCAGGCGCGGGAAGGCGCAGCAAGCAGGACCGCCTCGCTCCTCGTCGTCGATCGCTACCGCGTGAACTAGATGCGTTGCCATGACGTTTGGAGGCAATCCACCGTGTTTCCATCAACACATCCTGAAACGGGTGTAGATCCGCACGCAGAACATCACCCCGGACGCCGTCATCGCCGCGGTCATCCGCATCGAATGACCCTATCCAGCAGGACGGGATGCTCATCCGATCCTGACGAATCGGCCATTCACGGCCCAGGGACTTGCCATGCCCCGGTCTCTGCTCCTCCCACTGACCCTGATGCTGCTGATCGCGACCGCGATGGCGATGCTGGCGAGCGCAATGCTCTTGCCCAGCTCTGATGTTGGCGAGGCCTCGGTGCTGGGTGACACGGATGTGGTGGAGCGCTTCTACGCCGCGGTCAACGAGACGATTGCGACGGGGAACCTCGCAACGCTGCGGCGAGTGGTCAATTCCTCATTTGCCGACGAGGACCCCCTCCCGGGAGTGCACCCGGGACGAGCCGGGCTTGAGGAGTATCTCGTCACCCTGCATCACACCCTCCCGGGTCTGCGACTGGAGGCGGACGTGATCACCGCCGGCGCATATCAGGTGGTGGCCCGGGTGCAGGTGCGGGATGAACCCGAAGTGCCCACGGTGCCGGCAGCCTTTGGCGAACGACGAGCGGTGTGGAGTCCGATCGAGGTCTTTCGCATCGCCGATGGCATGGTCGTCGGACGTTGGGGTCATACGGACGGGCTGACCTTGGTCCGACCCCTCGCGGAACAGACCCTTGTGCTGCCGATCCCCACACCACGGGTGG
>JAESGR010000442.1_pt1 | contig 33021 bp, 29 predicted proteins | sample 9269771 | NCBI WGS metagenome assembly JAESGR01 (sample SAMN15739572, study PRJNA653492) | algae metagenome | isolation source: Chroococcus sp. CMT-3BRIN-NPC107 and co-occurring heterotrophs from well... | place: USA: Clark Mountains Wilderness, California | collected 2010-04-18 | reverse complement strand
GATCGGCCAGCGTAGCGGGCGCGCTCCACCGGACCCACGTCCGCCCCAACGTCCTCGTCCATCCTCCACCTCCTTGCAGTCCTCTACCTGCAATGCGGTGTCTCAAAGAACTGTAGGCCGGGAGAGAGCCAGTCACGCCAACGTTACTTGGCTGCACCGAGCGGTTGAGACGGCCAAGCCTTGTCTGCCGCCTGGGCCAGGCGCACACTGGCCGTGTCACCGGACGCAGAGGGCAACGACGAGGGGAGGCGGCACCATGGCGGTCATCATCGGCGGCACCGAGGAGTTTCCCGGCAAGAACAACCGCCTGGTCGGCACCGAGGACGAGGATTTTATCTTCGGCGACCCCTACACCACAGGTGCCGGATTTTTCGATGAGGAGAGCAACCCAATCGACATCCCGCAGATCGGTGGGGCTTTGTCCTCAGGCCGGGGCGGCAACGACTGGATCGAGGGCCGCGGTGGTTTCGATGAGATCTATGGCGATGCCTGGGAGATCAGGGGGACCGCTGAAGGGGGGAATGATTATCTCAAAGGTGGCGGCCTCGTCGGTGATGCCGATGTGATGTCTGGCCACGCCCGTGGCGGCAGCGACTACCTTGTCGGCACGGGAAGTCATACTCGTCTTGTGGGCGATGCCTTCAGCATGAGCGACCATGCCCGTGGCGGCAACGACCTCCTCGACAATAGCTCGGGAGGGGTGGCCTCCATCGTCGGCGACAGCGGCGATACCATGTCCGGCAGCGCGCGGGGCGGCGATGATTGGCTTATTGGGGGGAAGATGGATGATATCCTCCTAGGCGATGGCTTAAATATCGTAGGCATAAATATCGTAGATAGCGCCAGGGGCGGTAGCGACGTCCTCTTTGGCGGGGCGGGAAACGACGAGCTCATCGGCGATGCCTTCAGCATAGGAGGCCACACCCGTGGCGGCGACGACTTGCTCATCGGTGGCGCTGGGAATGACGTCCTCGAAGGCGATGCCACGTACCTGATCTCCAATGCCCAGGGGAATGCCAGGGGTGGCAGTGACGCCCTCATTGGTGGGGCGGGAGAGGACCGCCTTGTCGGTGATGCCGACATCGTGGGCGACCATACCCAAGGCGGCAATGACTACCTGGTTGGTGGCGAAGGCGACGACATCCTCTTTGGCGACTTCGATCTCCAAGCAAGCATCGACGAAGGTATCACAGACTTCAGCAACATCGTCCGTGGTGCCGATACCTTCATCTTCACTCCTAGCAGTGGTCTGGACAACATCGGCGACTTCCAGTCCGGCAAGGACACGATCGACCTCAGTGCCTACGGCATCACCAAGTTCGCCGACCTGACCATCGAGACGAGGGCGGGCGCGACCATCATCGACCTCGACAAGAGGGCCGCCAACATCAACGAGATCACGCTGGATGACATCGTCAGCCTGCGAGCGGGCGATTTCGTCTTCGCCTGAACCTCATCCAGCAGTTTAGCATCGCCTTGCAGTTCAGCATCCTTCCGCCTTCCACCTGGGCTGGCGCGACCTGAACGTCGGCACTTGGCTGGTCTCACCTGCAGACCCGCGAATACGTTCTGCAAGCGACCGGTAAGCTCCAGAACGCCAGATGACGAGGCAACGAGTATAGATGAGATGACAGGAACCATGTGATTCCCGGCACCTTCCCGAACCGCCGGAGCCGAGGTTCTTCCTCCTCCGCTCATGCTGCACGGCAACCCCTGCCGGATTGGCTGCTGGTACGGAAACATCCTCTTGAGGATTTCCCGTCTACTGGTCGGCTATATGTACAAGCGGGCGCTAACTTATGAGCGGCTGATGGTAGGGCTGCCGGGCCGGCCGTCGGGGCAGGCCACCAGCCTTGAGCCCGGAGCAGGTTGAGCAGAGCACGGCGGCGCTGACCAACGGTGCCTCCAAGACCTCGGTCTGCCGAAACTTCAGGGTGCCACGGTCGACGCTACTGGCTACGTTGAAGAGAGTCGGATGGAAACTGCCCGCCAGAAAGATGACCTCGCACGTTCGATCGAGTTCTGGAGTAAGCTATCGATCAAGGAGAGAGGCAAGGCATGTGTCGGAGGAGCAGGACTTAGACCTCGCGGTTTGGCTGCGGGACCTGGGACTCGGACGTTACAGGCAGGCGTTCTGCGATGCCGAGGTGACGCTTGAGATCCTGCCAGAGCTGACTGACGCGGACCTGCGGGAGCTCGGGCTCCCACTGGGGCCGCGAAAGATCGTGCTCAAGGCGATCCGCGATCTAGCCCATCCGCCGGTGACGACGCTAGCGGCGGAGGCAGCCCAGGCAGAAGCAAAGCAGGGCGCGCCTCTAGTCACGTCTCAGGCTGAGCGACGGCAGCTGACGTTGATGTTCGTCGACTTGATTGGCTCGACAGCGCTCACCGCCCGCCTTGACCCGGAGGACATGTGTGATGTTCTGCGCGCTTACCAGAACAAAGTCGCAAGCGAAGTCGCGCGGTTCGAGGGGCACGTCGCCAAGTATATGGGCGACGGCGTGCTGGCCTACTTCGGCTGGCCCAGGGCGCACGAGGACGAGGCGGAGCGTGCCACTCGGGCCGGTCTGGCGATCACCGCGGCCGTCGGCCGCCTCTCCACCCCGCTGGGAGAGCCGCTTGCGGCTCGGATTGGGATAGCGACTGGCCTCGTGGTCGTCGGAGATCTTGTGGGCGAAGGCAGTGCACAGGAGGAGGCGGTGGTTGGAGAGACCCCGAACCTTGCCGCGCGTCTGCAGGAAGTGGCAGGACCGGGGATGGTGGCGGTCGCAGCGGACACTCGGCGGCTCCTGGGCGACGTGTTCGAACTGCGCGAGCTCGGTCCGCTCCGACTTAAGGGTTTCGCGCACCTAGTGACTGGCTTTCAGGTCCTCGGCGAGCACCCCGCCGGTAGCCGTTTCGAGGCCCAGCGGCCAGGCAGAGCGTCGCCCATGGTCGGACGCGATCAGGAGCTGGCGCTCGTGCGCGAGCGTTGGCGGCAGGCCGCCGCCAGCGAGGGGCAGGCGCTGCTTGTGGTCGGCGATGCCGGCATCGGCAAGTCCCGCCTGATCTATGCTGCACTGAACGCGGTCGCTGAAGATGAGCATGTCGCGCTCCGCTACCAGTGCTCGCCCCACCATACCGGAACAGCGCTCTGGCCGGTCGTCCAGCAGCTCAAGTTCGCCGCCGGCCTCTTGCCCACTGACACGGAAGCGGCGAAAGTCGACAAGCTTGCGGGGCTGCTGCGCAGCGGTGCGGAGGAAATCGACGAGGCAGTACAGCTGATCGCACCACTGCTCGGTATCGACGTCAGCGCGCGCTACCCGGCGCTCGAGCTGACACCGCAGCAGCAACGTGCCCGCACGCTGGCGGCGCTGGTGGGGCAGCTCCTGGGACTGGCTCGGTGCCGGCCAGTGCTGCTGGTGCTTGAGGACGCACACTGGGCCGATCCCACTACTCTCGAGCTGATCGGCCAAACCCTCGACCGGATCAAAAATACACAGGTGCTCGTGCTGCTGACGAGCCGGCCAGACGGCGAGCCACGCTTGAGTGGACACCCGCACGTGACCCGGCTCACGCTCAAGCGCCTTGGTCGCGGCCCGACCGCGGCAATCATCACGTTCCTTGTGGGCCAACATGGCCTAGCGCCAGGGGTCCTGCATGAAATCGCAGCGCGGACCGACGGAGTACCGTTGTTCGTCGAGGAGCTGACCAAGGCGGTGCTGGAGGCGGGAGCAGCGGGGAAGGCGGCGGTGCCGACGTCGCTGAATGCCTCGTTGATGGCGCGTTTGGATCGGGTCCCTGGAGCCAAGGAGGTAGCGCAGGTGGCGGCCTGCCTCGGTCGAGAGTTCGGCTACCCGCTGCTCGCCACGGTCTCCCGCGTGCCCGAGCCTGAGCTCCGGGCTGCGCTGGATCAGCTCAGGGCGGCCGAGCTGGTCTTTGTGCGGGGTGAGCCGCCTGATGTGATCTACACCTTCAAGCACGCGCTGGTGCGGGACGCAGCCTACGAGAGTTTACTCAGGAGCCGACGCAGCCAACTGCACGCCCGGATAGCCCAGGTCCTTGAGGAGCATTTTCCAGAGGTGGCGCAATCGGAGCCAGAGCTTGTGGCCCGTCACTTCACCTGGGCAGGGTCTTGCGAGAAGGCAACCGCTTATTGGCACAAGGCCGGACGGCGCGCGATGGCCGGTGCGGCCACCGCCGAGGCGATCGCCCATCTCACCGCAGGGCTCCAGGGCCTGGCCACCCTCCCCGAAAGTTCTGCCAAAGGCTTGCTTGAGCTCGACCTCCAACTTGCTCTCGGCGGTGCCCTCGCAGCGGGCAGGGGCACCGGGATGCCCGAGACGGGCCGTGCCTACATGCGCGCGGCTGCCCTCTGTCGCGAGCTCTCCCTTGCACAGCCGCTCTACGCGGCGCTCGACGGCTTGGTGACCTACCACCGTAGCCGGGACGAACTTCCAGCCGCCACGGTGGTCGGTGCGGAGCTGCTGGACTCGGCATGCCGAGAAGGGGATGCCGCGGCCCAGATCATCGCTCACATGAACAATGGCATCGTCTGCCTCGCGCGTGGCGAGCTAGGTGCGGCAGCTGCCCACTTCCGGATGGCCCTCGGCCTGTACGACCCGGCGCGGCATGGCGATCTGAGGTTGACCTATGGCTATGCGCCTGACGTCGTCTGCTCGGGCTACCTGGCATGGGTTCTGCTCTCCTCTGGATTCATGGAGCAAGCGGTGCAGAAGAGCGAGGAGTCGCTCCTGCAGGCTCGGAAGATCTCGGACCCGCTCTCGCTCTGCTTCGCCCTGCACCGAGCCATGGGTTTCCATCAACTACGGGCGGACGGGGATGCCGTCGAGCGAGCCGCGGAGGAGCTGAGCGCGCTCGCGGCCAAGCATGGCTTTGTCTCATACGCCTCGTACGTCGAACTTTACCGCAGCTGGGCACTTGCGCGTCAGGGGCAGACCGGGGCCAGCGTGGAATCAGTGTGGCGGGCACTCAGAGCCCTGCGGGATAACAAGGACGTGGACTTCTTCCCGCGTACGCTGGCAATGGCAGCCGAGGTGCTCGCAGGCGGTGGGGAGACAGCCCATGCACTCGAGCTGGTAACTGAGGGCCTCGGGAGGGTGATCGCAAACGAGGAGCGATGGTTCGAGGCCGAGCTGCAACGCCTATGGGGGCAGTTGCTTCTGGCCTCCGATCCCTGCCAAGCAGAACGCTGCTACATTCGGGCCATAGAGGTCGCCCGCGAGCAGGGCGCAAGGTTGTGGGAGCTGCGCGCGGTGACCAGTCTCGCTCGCCTGTGGCGGGACCAGGAAAGACAGATCGAGGCGCGCGACCTGCTCGTGCCAGTCCATGGCTGGTTCACTGAGGGCGCCGAGACAGCAGACCTGCGGGCGGCCAAGGCGCTCCTTGCTGAGCTGGCCTGATCGCTGCCCAGGTCATACGGTTCAAAGCACAAGAGCATTTTGCTCTGCCGAGAGCCTCACGACGAACCCAGGATGACGGGGCGTTGGATGCATCGCCATAGATAGTATGCGGGGGAGGGGCCTTGTCTTGTTAGGATCTCGACCTGCTCAGGCTGCTGTCTTGGATGATCGGGAACGACGCATCTGAGACGGGCTGTGGTGTCTCGCGCTTCTGCCTTGCTGGGGTAGACCCATGAGAGACAAAGGCGTGTGGTAGCTAAGTTTTAGGCCACTGGCCTTCTACGGTAGAGTTATGAGGATTGTGCCAGGAGGAAACGCTTCATCGGCGGGATGACGCGTTCGGAGGCCTCGATCAGGATCGCGTGCTTCAGCCCTTCCAGGATCACCAGCTCGGATTGCGCCATGGCGGCGGCGATCTGCTGGTTCAGGCGAGGGTTACAGCCACCGTCAAGTTCACCTGTGAGGACGAGTGCCGGCACGTCGATCTCGTGCAGCCATGGGGCCATCTCTGTCTCGGCATAGATGTCGAAGACGTTGAGGAACACGTTCGAGGCGGTGTCGACCACCTGACGCTTGCGCCACTCGATGACGTCGGGACGGGCCGCAGCGAATTCATCGGTGAACCAGCGCGCGGTCAGCGTATCCAGCACCTGCCCAATGCCGCGCTCGCGCATCGCGGCAACCACCGCCTTCACCTTTGCGCTGTCGTCTTCCGTGCGGAACGCCGCGGTAGACAGAAGGCCGAGCGAGATCACCCTGGCCGGATGGCGGCGGGCATAGGCCGGACCAATCATGCCGCCCAGCGAGTGGCCGGCGACGTGGATCTTCTCGAAGCCCAGCTTTGCGCGCAGCTGCTCAAGGTCGTCTACCAGATCGTTCAGGCCGAAGCGGCCTTCGGGCAACGGCGAGTCGCCATGCCCGCGCAGGTCATAGGACACGCAGGTGAAGTCGTCCTTCAGCGCTTCCACAAGCTTTGTCCAGGCAGTGCGCCGGGCACCGATGCCGTGGACGAGGAACAGGGCAGGGCCCCGACCCTCCACCGAGTATGCACACTCGATCGCCATATCTGGCTGCCTCACTCAGTCTTCGCTGGCGCGGCAGCGGGCGCGGTGTCCGGATAAAGATCGGAGCAGAGTTCGCCACCGATGGCCCAATCGCCGCGATCGATGTCGGCGAGGATGATGTGCACCGATTGCGGCTTGCCGCCACAGACCTCAACGTAAGCATCCGTCAGCGCCTTCACGAGGCGACGCTTTTGTTCGGCGCCGCGGCCACTGAACATCTCGACCTTGATCATCGGCATGTCGTTCTCCTGGATCCAATAGGTCAGGCGACGGACTTCGTCCGAACGCTGGAGAGGTGGGGCATCACATCCTGCGAGAAGCGCTCCATCATCTCCAGCGTCTCGCCTTGGGTCTGGCCAAAATTCGAGGAAAGGATGACCTCATCGATGCCGGCTTCAGCATAGGCAGCCAGCCGGTCGATCATCTCGGCGGCCTCGCAGATGATCAGGCTGCGGCTGAGATCCTCGATCGACTGGTTTCGCGGCAACGGCCGGATGGCACCGGAATCGACGATTCCGGGCCCGGTGAAGACGTTGTCGAAGCGTTCGTAGTAGGTGTAGGCGAGCGCCAGCTTGCGACGGGCGTCCGCTGCATCGCGTGCGAGATAGACACCCCGCTGAAGCGACAGCCGGCTCCTACGTCCCGCCGCCTCAGCATCAGCCCTGCCGCGCTTGAAGGCGTTGACCTGATCCAGGAGCACGGCATGGGAAGCCTGGAGGGGCGTGGTCTGCACCATGTAGCCGCGCCGCGCGCATTCCTCGATGCCCGGGATCGTCATCACCGCCAACATCAGCGGGATCGGCTCTTCCGGACGCGGCATCACCGTGATCGGGTCGAAGCGGTAATACTCCCCGTCCCATGACACTTCTTCGCGCGTCAGCAGCGCTTCGAGAACGGCGAGCGACTCCTCGAACTTGCGCTTGCTGGTCTCGATCGGCGTGCCAAGGCGGGCAAGCTCGTAGGCGAACGCGCCGCGACCGACGCCCAGGATCAGTCGCCCGTCGCACAGGGCACTCGCCTGCACGACCTCCCCGGCAAAGACGCGCATGTCACGGATCGGCAGGACGGCGATGGCCGTCATGATCTCGACATAACGCGTGGCGGCCGCAACCTTCACCGCCAACTGCAGCGGTGAGGGCACCAGGAGGATGTTGATCAGGTGGTGCTCGGGGATCGACACGCCCCGATAGCCGAGCCGATCAGCCCAGACGGCCTGCTCCACCATGTCGTGATAAAGTCGCCTTCCACCATAGGAAGGGTCAGGCAGGTAGCTCGACAGGAAGTGGTTGAAGTCCATGGTACCGCTCATCGAGAGAGGTTCAGGGGCAGGGCCGGAGCGGCCGATCGTCGTCTCGTCAGCTCAAGTGACCGGGCAGCGCTTTGATGTTCACGCCGCGGACCTCGCTCTATCGTCCAGCAGCAGCTCCCTGCGTTCGTTTCGAGCGTGGAACCTGACATAGCTGCCGCGATGGTATCCGAGCGGCAGGCCGCTGCCTGATACAAATCGCTCCACCTCGCCAACCAGAATGACATGGTCGCCGGCATCCACGACCTGCCGGCTGAGGCACGCCATCATGGCCAGGCTGTCCGGGAGGACGGGCGGCTCATCCGCTGTCAGGTGAGCAAGCGCTTCCTGCTTCGCAGCTCCGCGGGAAGCAAACGCCCTGGACAGCTCACACTGCCAGTCGCCCAGCACATTGACGCTGAACCGTTCGGCACGCGTGAAGGCGGCACAGCAGGTGGCTGCCTTTGCCAGGCAGACCAGGATCAGCGGTGGGTCCAGCGATACCGACGTGAAGGAGTTGGCGGTGAACGCGCGCGCAGCGCCTTCCTCGTCGCGTGTCGCCACCACCGTGACGCCCGTCAGGAAGTGGCCGAGCATGTCCCGGAACGTCCTGGCCTCGCAGCTGTCGGCATCCATCCAGGTGGCCTTGGACATCGCTCCCTCCGGGCCAAACGGTTCCGGCGCAGTCTGCCGGCTCAGGCGACCCACCAGCGTTCGATGGCCTTCATGCCGTCCAGCGGCAGATCAGCGGCGATCTGTTCGGGAGTGCCCACGCCTTCGCCTAGGCCATGCACATAGTTCATGAACATCGGCACGATCGTGCCGCCATCGTCCCTGACGAGTGCTTGCATCTCGCCATACATCGCGGCGCGCCTGGCTTCATCGAACTCCGTCCGTGCCTGGATCAGAAGGGCATTGAAGCGCTCATTGTCCCAGTGCGTGTCGCCGAACGAAGCGCCCCTGGCATAGATCAGGGAGAACACAGCGTCCGGCGTGGGGCGGCCGGTCCAGTAGCAGGTGCAAAATGGCTTCTTTGCCCAGACATTGCTCCAGTAGCCGTCGCTGGGCTCGCGCACGACGTTGATGTCGATACCAGCCTTGGCAGCGGATTCCTTGAAGAGCAAAGCTGCATCGACCGCACCGGCAAAGGCGGCATCGGATGTGCTGAGATCGACGGCGAGGCGGTCGATTCCGGCCTGCTTCAGGTGATGCTTTGCCTTGTCCGGGTCGTAGGTCCGCTGCTCCAGCTCGTGGTTGAAATAGCGCTGGCTCGCCGGGATCGGATGGTCGTTACCGACGGTGCCATGACCGCGCAGAAGCGTCTGGACCCACTGCGCACGATCGATGCCCGATTTGAGGGCCAGCCGGACATTCAGGTCATCAAACGGCTTCACGTCGACCAGCATCGGCATGGTCGCATGCTGGTAGCCCTGGACCTCCAGGATGCGGATCCGGTCGCTGCGCTCAAGGAGCGACAGCGTCTTGGGATCGACGCGGTTCATCACGTTGATCTCGCCCGTCATCAGCGCGTTCTGCCGGGCGGTGGCGTCGTTGATGGCGACCAGCCTCACGCTGTCGGCGTGTGCGCGGCCTTGCTTCCAGTAGTTGGGAAAGCGTGATGCCTCGGCGGTGACGCCGGCCTCGAACAGGTCGAGCTTGTAGCCGCCGGTGCCGATGCCGGACTGCCAGTCGACGCTGCCGTCGGGATTGGCGGGCATGACCCCCAGGTGATAGTCGCTGAGCAGGATGGCGAGATCGGCGTTGCCCTCAGCCAGCGTGATCCGGACCGCCTGCGGACCATCCGCCTTCACCTCGGCGATCTGCTCGAAGATGCTCTTGGCCAGGGAGGTCGACGCCTCGCCACGGTGGTGGTTGATCGAGGCAACGACATCCTCGACGCTCAGCGGCTTGCCGTTATGGAACTCGACCCCCTGGCGCAGGCGGAACAGCCAGGTCTTGGCGTCGGGAGACGACTCCCAGGACTCGGCGAGTTCACCTACCGGCTTCCCCGCGGCATCCAGCTCCACGAGATTGTTGCGCAGGCCGCCATAGCTCAGGGCCATCATGAAGTCGTCCCAGGCAAGGCCGGGATCGAGGGTGTCCGTGGTGTTGGCACCGGCAAGGCCCAAGATGAGCGTGCCGCCCTTGACCGGATTGGCCCGTGCTGAACGGGGAAGGATGAGCCCGCTGCTGCCAGCGGCCAGCCCTGCCATGGCAAAGCCCTTCAGGACGCCCCGCCGCGATGGATGAGCCGCAAACCTGTGGTCGAACCAAGCCTCAGACATAGCGGATCCGCCTCCTCGACTAGCCTCACGCCGGCTTTGCGCAGCGCCACCATATTTGTACGAACGTACAATAGCGAGATTTGTACGTTCGTACTAAAAGGCCTGTCAAGAAGCTCGGTCATCACGGCAGGGCAAGCGAAGGTGAGATCCGTCGAGCTTGATTTATCTTACAGTCACCCTTTGGCATCGCGGCCACCCTCCCTGCTCTGCGACGTTGCATGCCTGACAAGAAGCGAAAGCCGCGCGTGTTCCGGTCAGGCGACGAGCGGCGGGGTGAGGTCATCGAGGCTGCGTTCCATTGCCTTCAGGAATCCGGCTACGCCAAGCTGTCGGCGCGCAGGATCGCCGACCGGGCTGGGATCTCGCTCGGGCAGCTGACCTACTACTTCAAGGACATGCGCGAGGTGCTGGTGGAGACCTACCGGCACGCTTCGCTGCAGCTCTTCGAGGCAACGCAGCAGGGCTTGAGCGACGCGCCAAAAAGCCCGACGGAGCAGTTGCACGTCTTTCTGGAGACGGGTTTCACCCGCGACTTCCTGCGACGTGATTACCTGCGCGTGCGGATCGACCTCTGGTCGGCGGCGCTGACACACGAGGAGATCGCGGCTGTGGAGCGTGAGCTTTACGAACGCTACCGGCTGCACCTCAAGACGATGATCGAAGCGGTCGCTGGAGACAGAGAGGTGCCGGCCGCGAGCATCGCAATGTTGGTCGATACGATCATGGCAACGCTCGACGGTTTATGGCTCGACTGGGAACGCCGGGGAAGCGAGGCAGCGGTCCGCAACGGGTTGGACGCCAGCATGCTTCTGGTCGAGTATGTCATGTCGAGGACCAGCCCGCCCCAGCAGTACAAGCCCTGAGGCTGACCAAGCGGGGTTGGATATCGAGAACACGGGTCCGCAGCCGAGATGGTCAGACGGTGCCCTTGCGCCGCCCGCCGACCTTGATGCTTGGCGTCGTCAGATCCGGTACCAGCGCCTTGCGCGGCCGGCCTCGCTTGGCGACCGCTGTCACTGCTTCCACTGTCTCTGGCGGCTCAGCTGGCGCTGCTGCCGGCGGTGCCACAGCCGCCTCCGGTTCAAGAGCAGCGGTCTGCTTGGCCTGTTTGGCTGAACGCAAGAGCAGGCCAGCTTCGGTAAGTTCGATCTCAAGGCGATCGCCAGTGGTGACGTCAAGGTGCTGGCGTGCCTCGGCTGGCAGGGTGAGCCAGCCGTCATAGTGCAATTGGATGGTGGGCAAAGGAAGCTCTGTTTCTAAAAGAGAGAACACTGCCATCCATTACACCATTATCCGCTCCACTTCGTCCAGGGCACCTTGCCCAAATCCGATCACATAACTGGGAGTGCGCAGCCATGCATGATTGGCTATGGCCACGGCCTTCCAACGTGCCACTGTTCTTCACGTAGGCGGTGATCCCGCTCGTCTGGGGCAAGATCCTCTATGGCCTGGTCCGGCTGGCTGACAAAGGCGGGGGATTGGTGATCTGCAACGACAACGACTTCGGGGCTGCGATGTAGCCGTGCTGGATCCAGCGGCAGGCGTCACAGGGCATGCCGGCTGCCCATGCCGAAGTGGTTGATGTACCGTCCGCTTCGCCAGCAGCTCGCAGCGTAGCTGCGTGCGTTCCTGGCATGGCCTTTGCCTCATGGCAGAACCGGCTCAACCGCCCGATCGTGCCGACCAGGCAGCACGTCCCCGGCATCTGCACCAGGAACCAGACAACGTGATCAAGCCAACGGAAGAGGCCCCGCTTCCGCGTTCCCGGATGCCGTCACCAGGTGCCCTGTTGTTGCTGATGGCTCTGACCGCCCTTGGGCAAATGGCCACCAACCTGGTCGTGCCCTCCCTTGGGGCGATAGCAGCGGATCTATCATTGCCGGCAGGCTCGGCAGGGCTGATCCTCTCCGCGGTGCTGATCGGGATCGGGCTTGGCCAGCTGGTGGTGGGTCCGCTGTCGGAGCGGGAAGGGCGACGGCCCGTGCTGCTGGCAGGGCTGGCGATCTATGTGGCAGCCAGCATTGCTGCGACGGTGGCGCCTAATGGCACGATGCTGCTGTTGGCCCGACTGATGCAGGGCCTGGGTGCCAGTGCCGGCCTGGCCCTGCCGCGTGCCATCGCTCGCGACCGCTACGCCGGCGACACGTTCTTGCGGGTCATGTCGCTGCTGACCTTGGCAATGGCGGTCATACCGGCGCTGGCACCGGTGCTGGGCGGTGTCATCTCCGGCCTGCACGGCTGGCGAGCATCATTGGCGCTGAGTGCCCTGTGTGGGCTCCTGGTCACCATCGTCGTGGTGCTGGTACTGCCGGAAAGTCACCATGGCCGCAGCCGAGAGGGCGGCATCGGGGCAGTCTTAACCAACTATCGCCATGTGCTGCGTGTACGTGCCTTCCTCGGCTACTCCTTGACGTCGGGCGCAGCGATTGCCGGTGGCTATGCTGCGTTTGCTGCAGCAGAACGCCTGTATGGCGGCACGTTCGGGTGGACACCGACCGAGGTCGGGCTGGCCACGGCCAGCTATGCCATGGCCTTCCTGATGGGCGGCCTGTTGGCGCCACGCCTGCGTGTTGGCCCACAAGCACGCATCCGCACCGGCATTTGCCTGCTGGTACTGAGCGCGCTTTTGTTCCTGGGCCTGCAGGCTACCGGCCTCGTCTCTGCCTGGCTGGCAATGGCCATGATCATCCTCTCGCAGATCGGTGTCGGGTTCATGCTGCCGCCGGCAATCGCACTGGGCCTGATGGCGGTGGAGGGTGCTGCCGGCACCTCCAGTGCGGTCATGGGGGCGTTGCACATGCTGGCGGGGGCGGCTGGAGCAGCGATGGTCGGAGCGATCGAGGCACCTGCCATCTGGGCTGTGCCGACGGTCCTGCTTGCCTGTGCAGGCCTCGCAGCTGGTTGCGTCTTGCTGACGCGACCGAACAGCTCGCTGCGCTGACGTGAAGTCGAAGACCTGCGAGAGACAGTACGAGTGATCTACCAAACTCCTGATCCGGCCAAACCGGCACCAAAACAGAGCCAAAAACGCCTGAAAATCGCCTCAAAATGCCCTTATTTTGGCTAAGAATCGGCTGTTTTTGCAGCCATGTTGGAGCTCAACCACCTGTCCATCATGCCCTTCCACTTGGTGGATCGAAGAAGCGGTCTGCAGGATCGGGTGGCATTGGCGGTCCAGGCAGCGCCAGTCGAGCCCGTTCGGTGGGTGTAAGACCAAGGACACTGCCAAGCTTAGTCAGCGCACTCAGATGATAACCGGCCATACTTGCAAAGTCGTTGCGCTCCATGGTCTTCAGGCGACAAAAAGTCTCCAAAGTAGATCTGTCAGCCGGTGTCAGCCAATACGCAACCTCTGCCACTTCCCGCCACACAGCACGCTCGACAGCATTCTTGAGGGTCTTAGGCGGTGTACCCACCACACCTTCAACCAACGGCTCGTCTGCACGCTTGCCATGTCGATCCGCGCGAAAGCCCCCGTTCAACCTGAGGCGCTCAGTAGGGACGGGTAGTCGTCCGCGCATATTGGGTTCTCCAAAAACTTCAATTTTGCCAATGAGTACGCGAGCCAGCCAATACGGTACTGCAGCCTTTCGACTGCAGAGAATCGGGTGGCCCCGGGGGTACCTGGAGTGGCCAGACTTTCTCGGATTCACATAGTTAGCATCACGGGTGGATGAACCCGGTCCCGGTCCCGAAGGGCGCCAGAGATTGCAACCGCCCGGGATAGCTCGCGCATGAGCCCCACCGATTGCACATGCTTTCGACGTCATCGCCGGCGCTCTCGACGCGGCCTCGCCGTGTGCAGGGCAGAGCATGCTCCTGCTCACCGCCCGTGCTCCAGGCGCAGGATCATCAGGCCAGCGGGGAACTTCAGCAGCCGGCAGGCCAGGCTTGGCAACAGGCTCTTGATCGGCGCATTGAGCATGACCCGGCCGTGGTCAAGGTAGATGCGCCAGCCGTGTAGCCGGCCTTGTCCAGGGCTCGTCGGGCTGCCTCGGCCTCCAGGGACATAGGCGAGATCTAGTTCAACATTGAGCTTCCGATGGATCAACCACACTGGTTCATGTTGCGCGTACCCACCCACCCCACAGTGGTCAGGGCTAAAGCCCCTGACACACGTGTGTGGGTGGTGGGTTTGGTGTCCACACCGGTACTCCTGTGCAGTTTCCACACCGGTGTGGGTGACCAGTGTGGGTGGTTGCCGGCTTGTCGAGCCGATCATTCTGCAGCCTCCACGAGGGTGTTCAGGTCGATGGTGGAGGCCATGTGCATGGCTGCCTCACTGGCTGGTTCTGCATCTTCCGCAGTCTTCCTAGTGGTCCGGGCGATGCCGGTGATCACCGAGTAGTTGGCGCGCTTGCCAACCTGGGCGTTGGCCTGGATCACCCCATCTGCGAACAGTGCTTCCATCGCTGCGTGCAGGTTCTTGGCGGTGCATCCCTCGTGCAGGGCGGCCTTGATGATGACCTTGGGCGCATAGTTCCCAGCACGCTCGGAATGCGAGACCGAGCGGTTCTGCGCCGTGAGCTTGTCCAGCGCTCGAAGGAACACTGCCTTGTGGTTGGCGAGTTCCTGATAGGCGCCAATCTTGTCCGCCATCGTCTCGGGCGGGGCATCGGCCAGATGCGAGACCCCATAGTCGTCGACGACGATCTCGTACTCGAACATCGGCGCATAGTTGGCCTTGGCAAGCTTCAGGTAGCGGCGGGTCAGCCCATCATCGTCCTTCTCGTGCAGAAGGATGCGGGCGCGCACCGTGCCGTCCCAGCCTGTCGATCCTGAATATTCAGCTTCGTTTTTCGGTGGGTGGGCCAGCAGCAGCACGCAGCCCTTCAGCTCAAGTGCCAGGCCAGCCAGCAGGTTCACATAGGCAGTGACCTGGGCCCGATCATTCTCCGAGCCGGGGAAGGTCTGCGCCACCGTGTCGACGATCACGAGCTTTGCCTTGGCCGAAATCGCGGCCGCTCTTAAGGCATTATAGGCCGGCGTCGGCGACGTGATGCCAGTTCGGGCATCGAACGCTACCAGCGCATTGCCGGCCCCGACCCTTGGCGCGAACAGGAGCTGACCCGGAGGCCTGATGTGTGTGCCTAGGCTTTTTACCATGCGGTGATACCTGCGGTGCAGCTCATCCGCATCGTCTTCACAGGAGTAGACGAGTACCGTGCAGCCGTGCGTCTTCATCCCGAGGAAGGCATGGCCACGCTGCACCATCACCCCGAGTTGCAGCGCGAGCTGAGACTTGCCGACGCCACCCTTGCCAGTGAGCAGCGCAACGGTCCCAGCCGGCAGCAAGCGCTCCACGATCCATACCCGAGGCGGCGGATCAATCCCCTCTAAGGAAGCCGAATTGATCATGGCCAAGGATTCAGGCTTGGCCTGCTCCCGCTTGGGCGGTGGTTCACCGCGCAGGTAGGCGGCTTCCGCGTCATCGATATCTGCATAGAAGCCGGCCCGATCGGTCATGCCGCACCGCCCACGGCCCGCTCCAGGCCGCAGCGAATAATCCTAGCAATTTCCTCAGGTGGATCCTTGAGGCCGGCTTCGCGGGCGGCCTTTCCAAGAGCGTCGAAGATCTCATGGGCGCTAGCTTGGTGGGTGTGGATCAGGTCGCCCGCCCGCCAAGCACAGCCGTGCAGCTTCTTGTGCCGTTCACCTTCCGGTGCGCGGGCGACCGCACGAGCCAGAACGTCCAGCGGCACTAGCTCGTCGTGGTAATGTGAAAAGCGCTCACTCGCAGACGCGAGCTCGATCCGCCTGAGTGCCTTGACTGGTTCCGGGACCTCCAGCGCGACCAGATCCCGATCCAGCGAAGTGGACGCGCTTAGCCACCGGGTCAGACATCCCGACGAAGCCGGGTGCAGCCGTGTAGATGATCTGGACGGGCCGCAGGGTGCACTCGTCGATCGGTGCGCCAAGCATGGCCCGCTTGATCTCGTGCCCGTAGAGCGGCCGGTCCAGCAGGAACCACAGCCGCATCTTCGCACCGGGCTTGATGCCGGCGGATGCGCTCGCGACCACGATAAAGCCGGCGCCGTGGAAGGCAGTCGGGAAGGTCCGTTCAATCAGGCTACGGGCGAAGTCGACGATACGGTGCGGCAGATACCAGCCGTCAGGCGCCAGCACATTATCAATGTCAAACGCGACCCATTCCCGAGGAACGTCAGCCAGGGTTGCTTTGAGGATCGAGCCATTCCGTGTTGGCTTGTCGATCAAACGGCGCTTCAAGTTAGCTAGATCGAGCCCAGGCTTCACGGCTGCTCGAACAACACAGCACCAGGGCTGGGCCTGAAGGTAGCACTGCACCTGGAAGAGGTGGTGCAGGTCGGTGATGCGCACCGACCTCGCACTGAAGGTGGCAGCGTAGTCGTAGTTCTTTGGAGCTTCCTGGCCGATCGTCCAGATCTTCCGCAGCTCGCGGCGGCGGCTGGTCAGGATCGTCAGATCACGCGGATGGGCACCGGCCAGCGAGGAAATGGACGCCTCGAACTTGGCTTTGGCCGGTTCAGCCATAGCGCCATGATCATCTTCTGCGCCTGTTAGTGGGGGCGGACGCCACTTACGAGGTGGCGGAAGCGAGCGAAGGAGCGGGGGCAAGGTGACAGGCATCATCTGCCCTCCGGAACCCGAAGGTTCTGTTCAGCAGTGCTGCTGCTTTCGTCTTTTAGAAGATTCGCGACCGCAAGAAGTGTATCATTTGTAAACTGGCGAATGATCGTCAAGTCGCCGGCCCCATACTTGCGGCGGACGCTTCGTTTGGATTGATCAAAATCTCTAGGTTTACTGTCTATCAGATCAACAAGTTGATAGCCGACTTCTTCATGAAAGAACGACATATCTGAGCCATAAATGTCGAGTTCGATACTGGCTCCAGGAACGGGGCCAAAGAAGGAAACGCCAATTCGATGAAAAAAGTATTCAGGGCCAAGTTTGCCGGCAGCCTCCAAGACTGCATTAGGTGCCATGGCCTCAATGAGTGCCGTCAGAGCATCGGCAACGCGATGGCGAGTGGGAAGTGTCTGCAGTTGCGGTACTTCGAAGCCGCCCATGTTCCAGGCACCGTCACCTTCGATCCAATCCCCCTGGAACTGACTGCTGTCTGTGGACGGCCCTTGGGTGCGGCATGCATTGCTAAAGGAGCGGACGCGATCGAAGTCGCGCACGATCTTCTCGGCAGGTTCCTTCTCGAACCGGCTCCCGCCGGCAGCGACCAGCAAGAGGGCAGCATCTCGAGCCGCCATTCGCGCGGCACTAGGGCCCCGCCCGCTCTTTGTCACAAGCCCAGCTTCGCGGAGGCTCCGGTAATAGGTAGTCACCGTCGCCTTGGAGATGCCGAGTATGTCGGCGACCGTCTCGATCAGCTCACCCGAAGTGGCCATGCAAGCACCCCATGAATGTACCATCGGTTATGACAGCCAATGGCGCTACAGTCAACACCATTGGTTCTCATAGCCAATGGGCATTCGGGGATGCAGAACGAATGACTGTCGCGGCGCGCTGCGACGTGCTTCTCTCCAATGATCATCGCCTCAAGGTGCCGGCAGGACTGCTACGTGTTGGCCTTGGCTGATGAAGCAGCGCCCATGATGCTGCGATGGGCCGAACCGGTATCAAGATCAAGAGGACGGCATGACCGGCGAGACTGATCTCCCAACCCTCATCCGCTCCATGCAGCCGGTGCTGCGGCCTGGTGTCTTCGTCTTTGCCACCTTGCCGCTTGGCAAGCTGCCGGACGACATCCTCTCGCCGGTGATGGTCTTTCAGGAGGAAGAAGGAACCACGCTCGTGGTCGATCAGGCCTCAGCGCAAGCTGCAGGCTTGAGCGGCATCTTCCCCTGCCGCATGATCACCTTGAACATCCATTCCTCGCTGGAGGCGGTAGGCTTCCTCGCGGCGGTCACGGCCCGATTGGCGTGAGCGAACATCGGCGTCAATCCCGTCTCCGCCTTTCATCACGATCATCTGTTCGTGCCGGTGGCGCGGGCCGACGATGCGATGAGACTGCTGCATGAGCTGGCGCACCGGGCATGATGCTCATGATGGCGTCTGCCTCGTTCTCTCAACGAGCCGTTTTGGGAGCGGTGCGTGCGCAGCAACGGCAGGCAGCGGCTGTTGACGAAGCATCGTTCCGGGATTTGGTTCTTTCTGTCTACGTTTCCTGATGCTTGCTTCTGAGAGTAATAGGAGCGCAACCGCAGCTCATCGGCTACGTCAGGGCCTCACCCTCGACCAGACGCGCAGCTTCGGATGGATGCGCCGAGGCTACCAAATGCCGATCCTTATCGACGAGTTGCCGAACGATGAAGCGCCACCCTATCCTGTGGCGGCCGCCTCAAAGCATGTCGAGCAACGCTTTCGCCTCCTGCAGGTCCGGCAGGTCGAACCCTTCCGTGAACCAGCCATGGATCGAGAGGAGCAGGTCGCGCGCTTGTTGCCGCTTGCCCTGCTGCACCCAGAGCCCGGCCAGGCTTGTTCCTGCACGGAGCTCCAGCAGCTTGCCATTCCTCGCACGGGCGCAGTCCAGCGCCAGACTGAATGCTCTGACGGCATCGTCCGGGCGCTCTTGTGCAAGGGCCAGGCGACCACGCAGGCGGTGCAGCTCGGCTACCGTGTAGAGATCGTGATGTGACAGGGCGAGCCCGAGCGCGTCCTCAAGCACTGCTGCCGCCTCAGCGGTCCGGGCAGCGTCGAGCAGGGCCTCGACAAGAAGGGCCGACAGGGTGGGAATGTGCAGCACGGTGCCGCTGGCCCGCCAGCCCGACAGGCCCCGGCTCATCAGCTCGATGCCACCCTCGAGATCGCCCGCCCGCGCCCGTGCCCAGCCCAGGAAGATCTCGCCGCCAGTCGCATAGAAGGTAAAGCCGTACTCGCGCGAGAGCGCCAAGAGCTCCTTGGCTGCCGTCTCGCAGGCCCGTGGCTCCCGGCGCAGGACGAGGGCGATGCTCCCTAGGGCCAGCGCGAAGGCGAGGCTGACCGGGTGGCGGAGGCGCCGCGCCTCCGCCAGGCCTTGGCGAACCAGTGCAAGGCCTGTGTCCGGCCGACCAGCCAGCGTATGCGCCCAGCCGGCATACTGCGCGCAGATGACCGCCGGAGCTTCACCATGCGAATGCAGGCAGGCACCCGCTGGCAGCATGGAGCAGGCCTCAAGTCCACGGTCCAGCGCCTCGATGGCATGCGTCAGCTCACCGCGGATCAGGCGGCTCGTGCCAAGTGCCCGCCAGGCCAGCGCCTGCTCTGCCAGGTCATCTCGTCGTCCGGCCACAGCGACAAGACGTTCAGCGAGGGTCAGGCTCTGCTCGAGTTCACCTCGGTCGTGGACGCAGTTCCAAAGCCCGCGCAGCGCCGCGAACAGCGCATCCCCATCCGCCAGACGCTCGGCCAGTTCCCGCGCACGATCATAGGTTGCTCCCACCTCTCGTGCCGCGTGGCCCTTGACCGCAATCAGCGATGGGCCGGCCGCCAGCCGCAAGCCCAGCTCCCGCCGATCACGCTCCTCCGTCTCAGGCAGGAATGGCAGCAGTCGCAAGCCCGCCTCGAGATGCCGAATGGCTTCGGCGTTCGCATAGCGGCGCGTCGCTGCCCGGCCGGCCTCAGCCCAAAGGTCGACGGCCCGCGCGATCTCGCCAGCGGCCTCGGCATGACGGGCCAGCAGTTCCGGCTCGGCTATCACCGTCTCCGGGAAACGCTCCGCCAGCACTTGGACGATCCTGCTGTGCAGGCGCTGCCGCTCCGCCTTCAGCAGGCTCTCATAGGCGGCATCACGCACCAGGGCGTGCTTGAAGGTGTAGCTGGCCTCGGGTGGCTCACCACGGGCGAACACCAGCTCCGCGGCAGCGAGCCGGTCGAGGGCCGCCTGCAGCCCGGCTTCGGGCATGGGCGAGACGGCCGCAAGGAGCGGGTAGGTGAACTCCCGCCCGATGCAGGCGGCGACCTGCGCCACCTCCTTGACCCCAGGCACCCGGTCCAGCCGGGCCATCAACGAGGCATGCAGCGAGACCGGCACCGCCACGCCCGCAGCCCCAGCCTCGAGTACCGCTTTGGTCAGCTCCTCGACGAACAGCGGCACCCCATCGGTCCGCGCAGCGATCTCACCCGGCAGCCCAGGCGGCAGGATCCGGTCGTTAGCAAGCCGCCGCACGATCGTCTCGGTGGCCTCACGGCCAAGGCGGTTCAGCGTGAGCCGTGTCACGTGCGGGTGCCCGCCCAGGGCCGGCTGGTTGTCAGGGCGGGTGGTCAGCAGCAGGAGCACCCGCGCGCTCGCGATCCGGTCGAGGGCCAGCCCCACGAGCTCGAGGGTGGTGGGGTCGATCCAGTGGGCGTCTTCGAGCACCATCAGCACTGGATGCCGCCGTGCCAGGCCTAGCAGCTGCTCGATCAAGACGGCTAGCGTGCGCGCCCGCCGTTGTTGTGGCGTCAGCTCCAGCGGTGCATAGCGGCTGCCGGTATCAAGACCGAGCAGCCCCGCAACCAAGGGCGCCACCTCAAGGCTATCCTCAGCACCCTGCTGCAGCAGCGCCTCGAGCTTGTCCAGCCGCGCCGCTTCGTCCTCATCCGCGGCAAAGCCGGCAGCAACGCGGATCTGCTGCGCCACCGGCCAAAGGGCTGTTCCGGTATGGTGGGGTGAGCACTGGTAGCGGAGCGCGATGTGCTCATCGTCGGCCACCGCATCCAGGGCACCCCGGACCAGGCGGGACTTGCCGATGCCGGCCTCGCCGACTAGCAGCACCGCCTGACCCTCGCCAGCTGTTGCCTGCCGCCATCGCTCGAGCACCAGCGCCAGCTCCTGCTCGCGTCCGACCATCGGCAGCAGCTGGCCCGGCCGCTTGGCCTCAAAGCGGCTGTTGGCGGAGCGCTCGCTGATGACCTGATAGCCTGCCACGGGCTGAGCAAAGCCCTTGAGATGGACCTGGTCGAGCGGGTGCATGTCGAAGGCCTCGCCCAGGAGCTGGCGCGTCTCTTCTGCGACGATGACGGTGCCCGGTGGAGCGATCGCCTGCAGCCGCGCGGCCAGGTTCGGTGTCTCGCCGACCACGGCCTCCTCCTGGGCGGCCGCCTCGCCGATGATGTCACCGACCACCACAAGGCCCGTGGCAATCCCGACCCGGGCCGCAAGCTGCTCCTCGGCCGGCGTGGCAAGGCATCCGACCGCTTCGATGATGGCGAGGCCGGCCCGCACCGCCCGCTCGGCCTCGTCCTCGTCCGCCCTGGGCCAGCCGAAATAAGCCAGCAGCCCATCACCCATCAGCTTGGCGACGTGGCCACCGCAGCGGGTGACCTCGACCGCAGCAGCGTTCTGGTAGGCCAGCAGAACGGTCCGCATCTCCTCCGGGTCGAGGCGCGCCGAGAGCGCGGTCGATCCGACCAGATCGATGAACATCACCGTGAGCTGCCGGCGCTCGGCATGGGGTGATGCGGGTGCCGCCGGTGGGATGCTTGCCTCGGTGGTGACGGTCGCCGAGCTGGAAGGAGCCACAGGTAGCGCCGCGATGGCCTGCAGCATCAGCCGCCGGTGGCCGACCGACGTGACCCCAATCTCCTTGAGGTCGTCCGCAGTCAGGCCTGGCAGGACCCGGTCGTCGACGTCGTTGTCACGGAACGCCTGCGCGTACCGGCTCAGGCCCAGCCCGTGCAACCACGCATCGACGTCCATGCCTTGCCCTCCGCCGAGGATCCTGGCCTTGCCCATTCACTGCACTCTAGACGAGAACAGCAAGAAGCGCTGCGCTGACGGCTCCTACCTCCGTATCGTCATCAAGGATGGCAGAACACACCTCGAGTGGTGCTCCAGGTCATACCGAGAGGGATGCCCTGGTCAAACGAGTGCGTAGAAATGATCTGTCCGAACCTTCGATTGCTGCTCAGGGCCTGCTGGACATCCACCCTCGCTCTTGTCGAAGGCCTCCTGCTGCCACGATCATGCCGGCCGATAATGTCGTTCCCGATCATGCTCCTGCTTGATATGCTGAGCCTTCCTCGACAGCAGGTTGATGCGGCAGATGTTCTTGGGACGCAGCATTGCGGCACTGCTTCTGCTCGGGTCGGCCCACGTCGTTGCCGCCGACGCACCTGTCATCCATCCGGCACCCATCGCTTATGCAGCGATCGACTGGGCGGCACCCCCGCTGCGTACCCGCTATGCCAGTCCTGACGGCAGAGGAACCGGTGCATCGCACATCAGCCCGCTTGCTCTTGTGGAGCTGCTTCCAACGCTACAGGCAGGCGATCGCCTGATCCTCGTTGCAGGCCGCTATCCGAGTGCCACTGTTACGGCCAAGGGTACGGCTGCCCATCCGATCAGCATCGAAGCACAACATCCCGCCTGCACATCCGGCTTCAGGCTGAACCCCTGTAGCGGTACCAGATTCAACAACACGAGCCTTACGATCAAAGACAGTTCCTACCTCCGGGTCCACGGCATGTCCTTCGATGTGGACTTGGACAAGAAGGCCAATGGCATCACCATCCTTGCAAGCCACCATCTGGCGATCACCCGCAACTACTTCTTCCAGCAGACCAGCACCGGTCTGTTGATTGGCGGGAAGGCTAGCGCTCCAGTGAGTCAGGTCCTGGTCGAGGGGAACGTGTTCCGCAACTGGATCACGAATGGCGAGGCTGGTGGTATCGGCGTCCGGACGGATTATGGGCTACGGGTCCATGGTACCGACACGATGGTCGCTCGACACAACCTGTTCGATGGCCATTTCAACCATTCCCTTTCTCTCAAGGAGAAGGTCCGCAACGTCCTGATCGAAGGCAACAGCTTCAGGACCTGCGGCCTGGTCTGCATCGAGGGTGGTCAGGAGCCTGACACTGTTTCTGACCTAGGCGCCATTGATCGAACAGTCGAAAACGTGCTGGTGCGCGGCAATCGTTTCATTGGCAGCAATGACGGCACCGTTGGCGTGTTTGCTCGCAACATCGAGCGAATCTTCGTCCAAGACAACCGCTTTGACGGCATCAGCGAGCCTTTGCGCATCGCCAACAATGACCGGAACTCCAGGAACTGCGAGCGGCAACTCTATCTGATCGGAAGGAGTTTTGCCGCGTGCGAACGTCATTCGCAGCTGGCACTGATCGGCAAGCCCACTGCCGGCGTCTTGTTTGACGGCAACCAGATTAGCGGCCATGCCAAGTTCAACTTGGTTGGCCGGGGCTATCAAGATGATTTTCTGGTGATCAGGAACTCCAGCCATACAGAGCCGGTGGAAGTGTGCCTGCGTCCGTTCATCTTGAATGGCGCCGACTTCAACAGCTGGGCTGGCGGTGCCCCGGCCACCCTTGCACCTCCCAAACTCTACTATGATGATCTTGGAGACTTCACCGTCACGAACAACGGCTGCACTGGCAAGGACCTGACGCATGCCTGTGAGGCAGATCGAACCTGCAAGGGGCTCAACGACTGAGTGAATTCCACCTGAAGTGCGACAAGGTTGGCTCCAGCCTAGGCTGAGGGGGCAAGGCAGGCCAGCTGTGTTTCGAAGATCTCCTTTGGTGTGCGGTAGCCGAGGCAGCGTCTTGGTGTGCCATTGATGATCGCTGCGACGTCCTCGAGTTCGTTCTCGCCTAGTTCGGCCAGGTTGCGCCCGCTTGGCAGGAAGCGGCGGATGCGACCGTTGACGTTCTCGACGCTGCCCTTCTGCCAGGGCGCGTGCGGGTCGCAGAAGTAGGCCTCAGCTCCGATCCGGCTCGTGAGCAGCGGGTAGGCAGCGAGCCACGATCGAAGGTGATCGTCTTGCAGCTTCCTGCTGGCAAAACCGCCAAAGCTTGGCCGATGCGGCTGACCAGCGGCTTGGACTGGCGGTCAGGGTTCGGCAACAGGACGGCAAAGCGGCTCTGCCGCTCGACCATCGAGGTCAGGTTGGCCCTACCGTGCTCATGACGGAAGATCATCAGATCCGCTTCCCAGTGGCCGAAGCTCTGCCGGCTGGCCACTTCGGTCGGGCGGTGTATGATTGACCGTGTGGCTGGAACGAACGAGGTACGCGGCTTGCGAGCGTAGCGTGAACGGCGCAACCGTCGTGAAATTGGCAGGAGGCGGTAAAGGCAGGCGGCGCGACCCTCAGGGCTGTAGATGTAGCGATAGATCGTTTCGTGGCAGAGCTTTTCTTCTTCGAGTCTCAGCCGTCCCGCGATCTGCTGTGGTGACCAGCAAGCCTTGAGCTTGCTGACGACGTAGTCACGCAAGTCCATGTTGCAGCACAATCTGGCCAGCCGCTGGCGGCGCTCGTAGGCGAGGTCCTGTGCTGTGACTGGAAAGTAGCCCTCAACGTAGCCGTGCTCATGGAAGCGGTAGCGGCGCAGCCATGGCTCGAGCTGGATACGGTTGCGGCGGATCTCGCGATAGATGGTTGAGCGATGCCGACCAAGACTGGTGGCGATCTTGGCTATCGGCACGCGCGCATCGACCAGACGGAAGAGGCGGCGGTGCTCATCCAGGCTGAGCTGGCGATAAGGCTGGGGCACAGGCAGTCTCCAAAGGGCAAACCTCTGAAAGGCTACAGAGTCGCACTTCAGAATGGAAACCACCTGTGAACAGCACCGCGCTTCCAAGCGGCAGCCATCGTGCCGCATGAGCAGCTGGTCCGCCTTGATCTTGTCCCCCGCGTGCTTTGGCGCAATTGGCTTGGAAGCCGGCTTGCCAGAGGAGGCCTCTAGACGCATGAGGATCGCGCATGGACTTCCACGAAAAGCTCGGGTTCGCCTTGTGGCGGGTGGGCAATCACATGGTTGATGAGACCGTCGAGGCAGCCGATGAGGACGAGGCCGATGAACAGCGCGAGCTGTTGGATCTGCAGGAGTGGAACCACCTGGACGACCAGGTCAAGGCTGCCTGGCAGTATGACGCCATGACGGTCCTGATCGACTTCGTCGCGGCGGCCAATGACGAGGTCGGCGGTCGTGGCGGCGGTGCCTTTCTGGAAGGTGTCGTTGCCGGCAGCACGACAGGTGATGCGCAGCCAGCCAAGGTGCAGCCACTCACGGAGCAAGAACGGCTCCACCTGGGTGAACGCAAGGCAGAGGTCTGAGCAGCAGGCCTCGTCGGCCACGCCGGCTCACTCGCGCCGGCTGCTCAGTGGGCACATCATCGGCCCTGATGTTGTCCGTCCGCCTGTGCCAGCTGCCGACGCAGCTAGAGATGCGCCCAGGCAAGGGAACGGCGGGCCAGTTGCCGCATCGCTCAGCTCTGGCACTAACCAGTGGTTGATGTGAGCAGTGCGCCCATGGTGCGGCTCTATCGGCTTGCCGATGTGAAGGTCGGTTCAGCTAGCTGAATCGAGCTGCTCCGGTGCCGAATTGGCAACACCATACGTGCAACGTAAGAAACTCAAAGCCCTGCGCTGGCTAGCCAGCCACACCTGAAGTGGTCGACTTCCGGAGCTTGCGAACTAATGTCCGCTCTGCCGCTTGTTGTTGTTGGCTGAGGATCTGAACGAGTAGCTAGCCGCAGCCGAACGGCTGGGTGGCCCGGGCGGCATTGACCGTCATGGTTCTCGCGCTGCCAGGAGAGCTTGCATGACCACCATCACCGGCACCTTTCAGCCCGAGACGCTCAAGGGCGGCGATGATCAGGACACCATCCGCGGCTATGCCGGCGACGACATCTTGCTCGCGGGCGCGGGCAACGATGCCGTCTACGGTGGCGCCGGTGCCGACCGCATCCACGGCCATGAAGGGGACGATCGGCTGAACGGGCAGAATGGCAATGACCGGGTGATGGGGGACAGCGGCGACGATGTCATTGATGGCGGAGCTGATGACGATGTTCTGTTTGCCGGGCTGGGCAATGACATCGTCCGCGATGTCGACGGACGCAACAGCGTCTTCCTCGGCACGGGCGACGACCGGTTCGACGGTGGCTACCGGAGCGGCAGTCCAGCCGACGGCCAAGGCAATCTCGTCTATGGTGCCTTGGGCTCGGATATCGTGACCGGCGGCCAGGCAGATGATGAGATCTATGGAGGCGATGGCGACGATCGCCTGCTGGGTGGATTTGGCGACGATCAGGTGCAGGGCGGGAGCGGCAACGATGTCCTTGCCGGTGACGCGGGCAACGACATCATGGTCGGTGGCGTGGGCGACGACATCCTGGCCGCCCACCAAGGCATGGACACGCTGACCGGCAACCACGGTGCGGACGCCTTTTTGTTCCGGTTCACCGGCCAGGGCTCAGCGGATGATCCGAGCACCCAGTTCACGACGGTCGACAGCCTGATCACCGACTTCCAGCCGGGCGTAGATCAGTTGCGCCTCTCCTTTCAGGACGCAGGCGAGCAGGCGCAGCCGGTAACGCTGGAAGAGGTCTTATCTCACAGTGAGGTTGCCGAGCTGACTCATCTGGGTGTGACCAAGCTGTCCATGATCATCCACACCGACAACCTGGACAGCAACCCAAGCTTTCAGGTGCCCGGGACGATCCGGCTGTTCGGGGTCACCAGTTTGCAAGATGCCGACATAGCTTGACGAGGCAGGCGCTGCTCGGTGGAGGAGAAGGGGCTGCGCTCCGCCTCGATCGGCTCGAAGAAGTAGCTCATCTCCACACCCAGCACCTGGGCGATCTGGTGGAGCTTGCCCACGCTGATGCGGTTCTCGCCGGTCTCGTACTTATTGAGCTGCTGGTAGGAGACGCCGACCGCCCGGGCCAGGTTCAGCTGGGTCATGCCCAGCATGAGGCGGCGGCCGCGCATCCGCTCGGCGACCAGCCTGTCGATGGCTGCGATGGACCGGCGGACCGCGGCAGGGGCTGGTTTGGTCCGGGCAGCTGCCATGATGCCTCCAGGGCCAAGTCTGCTGGCGGGCCTGTCCTATGGCTGGCGAAAGCCACCGCGGCACCACCGCAGGGCAGCCTCGTAGACCGGCGATCTGCCAAGAGGGGTCTGGCCAGGCGCAAGCCAGTCCCGGCCAGGCGGGACCTGATCGGCTTCCGCGGCATCGGTCTGCAGGATTGCCATCACGTAGTCGGCATCCCGGTGCTGCTCGTGGGCGATCAGCTGCAGCAGCAGGTGGGTGAGGTACCTGCGCTCCTCGGTGCCGCCGGCGGGAAACCCGCTCGTCATCTGGCTACCGCCTCCCCTGGCGTACCACCTCATGACTGACAGGCAGAAGCTGGCCTGAGGGCGAGGGTTCCCGATCGGCGGCCAAGCACGCTTCAGTACCCTGCCCTGAGCAGGCTGCTCATGAATGGCGGCAACGTAGGACAAGTATCAGTCCTATTGTTGGCCGTGGTCTGGCAGGGCAGCAAGGATAGCTGGTCTCCTGGCTGCACCGCAGATCTTGCCGATCTCCTGATGGCTTCTAGTGGCCGCACCTACTTGATAGTGCACGTCTCTGGTTTTCCTCAACCAGGCTACTATGTGCTAGTTGAGGCTAGAAGAGTTGGGCGTGGCAGCAGACCGGTTGCAGAAGAGGATTCTCACGCTCTGCTACGAGCACCCGCCCCTGGGCGGCGGCGGTGGCAAGGTCGCACGCGGGCTCAGCGACCGGCTGGCCCGTCTGGGCTACGAGATCGACCTGGTGACGATGCGACTTCCGCCGTCGGTCCAGATCGACGATACGCCCCATGTCACGCTCCACCAGATCGATGCCGAGCGTAAGGACCGGATCGTCTGCGGGGCTGCGGAGATGATGCCCTACATCGTCCGCTGCCTGTTCACGTCGCTGCGGCTCATCCGGGCCAAGCGCCCCGACTTCAATCTCTCTCACTTCCTCCTTCCCGACGGCATCGTATGCCTTCTGCTCAAGAAGTTCACCGGACTGCCCTACGCGATCACGGCGCACGGCTCGGACGTGCCGGGCTACAACCCGCACCGGTTCAGGTTGCTGCACGTGCTTCTCAGGCCGGCCTGGCGAGTCGTGGCCCGGAACGCCAAGGTGATCGTTTGCCCAAGTGTGGTCATCCAGGACCTGGTGCGGACCGAATGTCCGAATGCTCGGACCATCGTCATTCCCAACGGGATCGATCCCGGCCGCTTCACCCCGGACCGTCCCAAGAAGCCGCGTATCCTGGCTGTGTCCCGGATCGTCGAGCGCAAGGGAGTGCAGTACCTGATCGAGGCACTGGCGGGTCTGGACAAGCCGTTCGAGTTGCATGTCGTCGGTGACGGTCCCTACCTGCCAACTTTGCGCGAACTGGCAGCACAGCGACAAGTCGACGTGGTGTTTCACGGCGCACTTTCGAACACGAGCGAGGAGCTCAAGGAGCTCTATGAGACTTCACGGATCTTCGGCTTCGTCTCGACGATGGAGAATTTCCCGCTGGTCCTGCTCGAGGCGATGACGGCAGGCTGCGCCATCGTGACAACGTCGGGCACGGGCTGCGCCGAGGCGGTAGGCAACGACGCCGTACTGGTCCCGCCAGCCGACGTGGAAGCCACTCGCCAGGCGCTCGTCCAGCTGATGGAGGACCCGGACCTGTGCGCTGCGCTCGGCCGGAACGCGCGGGCCCGGGTGGAGGAGCGCTACGCCTGGGACATCGTGGTCCGCCAGTATGTCGATGTGCTGGAGCCCGTGATCAGGACCGCGCTGACCTACCCGGTCAGACACAAGAAGAAGAAGCCGGTCGTCCGCGCGCAGAGCTAGCTCCCGATGAGGAGAATGGACAGGGCATGCTGCGTCTAGGCCAGCCTGTCATCAGTGGGTATGTCCTTGCTCGTCTTCGCTGATGCTGCCGGCCCATGACTCCACGTTGGTCGTGGTCCGCACACAAGAAGAGCGCCCATGAACCAGACTTTACGGACATACCGCCACCGGCTGGCCGAGCGCGGCCTCAGACTGGTTAAAGTGTTCCTCCCCGCCGCCGATGCTGCCCTGATCCGGCGGGTGGCGCGCGCCTTGAGGAGCGGTGACGATCAGGCCGAGCGGCTGCGCCTGGCCATCGAGCGTGCCGTGCCGGCAAGGAGCAAATTCACCTACAAGGAATGGCTGGCCGCCTTGCCGGACGATGAGGAGCAGTGAGCCGCCGAAGGGAACACGCTGCCCGGTCCGTTCTTGCTTACTGAGGGAGCAGTACCGGCCAGGAAATGCCCATGCTCATCCTGGTGGTCGAGGACGAGCTGCTGGTCGCCTACACGCTGGAGTGGGCGCTGAAAGACACTAGTCACCAGATCCTTGGCCCAGCCGACAGCTTCGAGGCAGCTATCTGTCGCCTCCAGGACTTCCGCCGCGTGGCGCCCCCCGCTATGTTTGAGCCGCGCAGCGGATCAAAGCTCGCCGCCAACTTTGCCTGTGTCGTCGCTCGCGCCGCTGTCATCGCATTCTGGTGCTGATCGGGTTTAGACTTTAGACCTAGTGAAAATGATCGCCGTAGAAGGAACAGATCCGTCTCAAAAACATTTCTGCTCATAATCGAGAAGACTGGTTTAGCTCTTACCCGAAGCCGTGCAGGCAACCCTAGAGATACAAATCACATAGGGCATAAAACTTGATGAATGCAACTGGTCAGACAATACACAACCAGCTTCGCTCCCATGTTCCTACAGTGCTTGTTTTTATAGCACTAACTATAGAACTGATGCTTATATATTTGCTAGTCATATTCGAGAACGACGGTAAATTATTTTATACCTTGGATGATCCATATATCCATCTTGCCGTAGCCGAGAACCTCCCTCACGGCCACTACGGCATCAATATGGTGGAGCCTTCCTCTCCATCTTCTTCAATAATCTACCCCTTTGTGCTGGTGCTTGGGCTAGCGACCGGATTTGCGGATCTTTTCCCTCTATTGTTCAGCATTATTTGCCTGATCGCTACGTCAGCCGTTCTGATAGCAGTATTGGGACGCTGTGAACTGAAGTCGGTCCCGAATGGTGGCTGGATCATTGCAGGACTGACTTTCGCCATCCTGAACTGCCTGAACATCGTTGGCTTGCCTTTCAGCGGAATGGAACATTCCGCGCATGTCCTGATGACAGTGCTGGTCATTCTTGGACTTATGCAGGCGATCGAAGACGGATTAACCACCTGGTGGTTTGCTGCGGCTCTGATTGCCGGTCCCCTGCTTCGCTTCGAAGCATTCGCGGTCACTGGTCCTGCTCTGTTGATCCTCCTTTGGCATGGCCGCTGGAAGTTCTCGCTGACCGTATGTGCAATACTCCTGATGTTGCTCTCTAGCTATTTCTTGTTCATGATAAGCATGGGGCTTCCCATCCTTCCTAGCTCTGTCATGGTGAAGTCGTCTGTTGCCGCAAATGCCGTAGAAGGCGGGTCCGTATCGTCGATGATCCGACGCATCATTTCTAATGTGAGACGTGCCCTCGAAACTCGTCAAGCAACCATTCTTTCTGTGTTGGCATATCTAATTCTGGTGCGGCTGGTTTTTCGGAAGAGCGGAGGCAACGATGTTGCTACTAAAGCTATAGTAATGTTCTGCTTGTTGTCAGTTGCACTGCATTTTCTGGCCGGAAGATTTGGCTGGTTCTCCCGATACGAGATATACATCATGGCTACCGCAACACTAGGTGCCTTTTATGTCTGGCGTCTTGAAGTGAGCAGACTGCTCCGAGAGTACAGAGCTACCTTTGCCGCCATGGTACTGGCACTTGTGATCATCGGGTTGCCGTATTTGAAGAACATTACGCAGATACCGTCAGCCTCACGCAACGTCTATGAGCAGCAGTATCAGATGCATCGGTTCGTTACGGAGTTCTATCGAGCCCCTGTCGCCGTGAACGATCTTGGCTGGGTAAGCTATCGGAACAGCGAATATGTTCTAGATCTTTGGGGACTTGGGTCAGAGACTGCAAGACAAGCACGGGCAAGCAAGACCGAATGGGTGGGGGCGCTCGCCGATCGACACGATGTCGATCTGGCGATGGTCTATGAGGCATGGATTGGCAGGAGAATGCCTCCTTCGTGGAACATCACAGCTCGCCTTGAACTCGGTTCGGATGCCATCACAGCAGCGTGTAACGTCGTGACATTCTATGCGGGTCCGGACGTTGACCGTGAGGACCTCGCAATGAAGTTGCGGCGGTTCGAGGAGAGCTTGCCCGACCGCGTGAGCCTGGAGGTGTACGAACCAGGACAGGCCGTTCCTCCGCTGGTGATCGATCCAGCACAATGTGAAGTGTCTGCCTCCAGCTGAGTGATACGAACCAGATGTCCGCACCACTGCATCCGCCTGCACGTGAGTTTACCGTCGTCCACTTGTAATGGGCCTTCAGATTGTGGCAGTCGAGCCAGTTGATGCCAGCAACAGACTCGACAACCGCAGAAGATTTCGGCATGCCTTAAGTGGCTGCTTCTGCCTCTAAGCTACGCGGACTAATGCTAGCAATCTATGTGATAGTGGTGTCGAAAATATAAGGATACCGCCACGATGTTAGGCAAGACCCGCACGTCATACTTGGTCGTCCTGCTCTCTGGCATACTGACGCTATTCAGTCTGAAGTTCTATGACTGGCCCGTAAACCGGGACATTACCACCTACGCGGTGATGGCGCGGGAGCTGGTCGAGGGCCAGCTGCTCTACGTGGATGTATGGGACATCAAGCCGCCAGCCATCTTCGTAGCCTATATGATCGCGCAGTGGCTGGTGAGCTCCAAGCCGCTCCAGATCCTTTTGCTGGATCTGCTGCCATCCATCATCGTGCTCGTGTCCCTGATCAAAGCAAGTGAGGAGGCTGGGTTTGGCAGAGCTGCCGGGGCTTGGGCTGGCTTGTTCTGGATTGCGCTGTCCGGTCATCTCTGGCTTCAGATGCACGAACCCAACACCGAGATCTTCATCAATGCCTGCTTGATGCTGGCGTTCTGGCAGCTTCTGGCACTTCGCCGGCGGCCATCGGCTTGGACTGCACTATCGATCGGCGTGCTGTTCGGGATCGCCACCCTGTTCAAGACAGTGGCGATCGTCATCGCGATCATGATCGGGCTGGCCTATCTGGCGCTTTCGCCCAAGCAGCACAAGTTGGCCTCAACCAGTCAGTTGGCCATCATGGCTTTGGGTGGCGGCGGCATCCTTGCTGCAACCTTCGGCTACTTTGCGGTGACCGGTCGGCTCTGGATCTTCTGGGAAGTGCTGGTCGATGCTGGCGCGACCTATGCGGGCGACATCTGGAGAAACATTCTTGAGGGTTTTACGCTCTCGCCATTTGTTGGCTCCCTCGGCTCCTTCGGCTTGATAATAGGCCTCGTCCCCTGGCTCGGGCTGGCGCTTGTTGCATGGCTTGACCGCGAGCACCGGGCGGCTTGGCTCCTCCTTGGCGCCTACTCGCTCGCGGCCTTTGTGGCAGTGAGTTTGCCTGGGAACTTCTATGCTCACTATTTTCAGCTACTGGTACCTCCGTTCTGCCTGGGAATGGGCTGGCTCGCTGTGTTCTTTGGCAAGCAATCCTATGCAAACGCGTCCGTAGCGACGACGATCATCTTTGGGATTTGCCTTCTGGGCATCATCGCCCGCCAGCTGCCAGTCTACCTTATGTCCGCAGAAGCCGTTCTTCGCGGAACCTACCAGGAAGTTTATTTGGAGACCCAGAGACTCGGGCAGCGCCTGGCTCATGCCCTGAGAAGCGAAGAGCAGCTTTATCAGTGGGGCGAAGAGTCCGGCCTTTACTGGTACAGTGGCAAGAGGCCGCCACCCTCCGCCTCCGTCTTAAGGTGGCCACTTTTCCGTGGTCCACAGGCACGCCGCCTCGAAGATCAGACGCTGGAGGCTCTCCTTCGAGAGCCGCCAGATCTTATCGTGGCCGCCAACCGGATCCTTGATCGGAGCAAAGGTCAGAAGGTCTTCGAATGGATCCAGTCCCGGTATAAGCCAAGGCAGCCGGATGATGCGCGGGAGCAGGCGTTCTTCACGTTCTTCGTACCGGCGACGGCCAGCCCTGAACAGATGCAGCGCATGCTAAAACGAGCGCAGCATCCTTCGTTGGCAACGGAGTAGGTATCATGCCGCCAAGCCTGCAGCGGATTAAAGCTATGGGCCAGAGGGATGTCAGGAAAGTGCCAAATGGACACCTATGACACGGTCATTGTCGGCAGCGGCTTTGCTT
>JAESGR010000441.1_pt1 | contig 33273 bp, 35 predicted proteins | sample 9269771 | NCBI WGS metagenome assembly JAESGR01 (sample SAMN15739572, study PRJNA653492) | algae metagenome | isolation source: Chroococcus sp. CMT-3BRIN-NPC107 and co-occurring heterotrophs from well... | place: USA: Clark Mountains Wilderness, California | collected 2010-04-18 | reverse complement strand
CGGGTCGAAGTTCAGGTGGTTCCAGAGCGTGTAGGCGACCGGGGCCAGCGCCATCGGCGTGCCGGGATGGCCCGAGTTCGCCTTCTGCACCGCGTCCATCGAGAGGGTGCGGATGGTGTTGACGCACAATTGGTCCAGGTCGCTCGTGTCCACGCTCATCTCCACCCCCGTCATTGCTCAAAATGCTGGCGCGCGCAGGTGTTCAGCCGAACCGACCTCACCTGCAAGCTTTTCCGTACACGCCCGACTGCCCTACCATCAACAGAAGGCCACCATGCCGGTTGCCTCTTGAACCGATCGCGGCTGGGATGATGGGCACAGACACTTCGCGGGACGGGCTGAAGCGGGCGGCGGCGGAAGCGGCCGTGGCCCTGGTCGAGGACGGCATGGCAGTGGGCCTGGGCACCGGTTCGACCGCAACCTTCGCCATCGAGGCCCTGATCCGGCGGGTGAAGGAGGGGCTCAGCATCACGGCGATCCCGACCTCCGAGCGCAGTGCCAGGCAGGCCCGCGATGGCGGGATCGAGCTGGTCGACTTCGCCAGCCAGGCGCGGCTGGACCTGACGATCGACGGCGCCGACCAAGTGGCACTCGGCACGCTGGACCTCATCAAGGGCATGGGCGGCGCTCTCCTGCGCGAGAAGATCGTGGCCGCTGCCAGTGACAGGCTCGTGATCGTGGTCGACGAGACCAAGGTGGCCCATCGGCTTTCCCTGCCGATCCCGGTGGAGATCGTCGAGTTCGGGTGGCACGCGACCGCCCGGGCGATCGCGGCCCTCGGCGGCAAGCCGGCGCTCAGGCAGGCAAAGGACGCGCCCTACCGCACCGATGGCGGCAACCTGATCGTCGACTGCGCCTTCGGGACTATCGAGGAGCCGGGCGAGCTGGACCGGCAGTTGCGCGACATCGTCGGCGTGGTCGAGACCGGGCTGTTCGTCGGTCGGGCCGAGCGGGTGCTGGTCGCGGATGCCGCTGGTGTCCGGGAGCTTTGCGTTGAGCGGGGACGGCCATGAAGAATCTGGTGCTGGTGGTGATGGGCGTATCCGGCTCCGGCAAGACGACGGTGGCCAAAGGGCTGGCCGAGCGGCTCCATTGGCCCTTCCAGGAGGGAGACTCGCTGCATCCGCCGGCGAACGTCGAGAAGATGGCTGCCGGCATCCCCCTGACTGACGAGGACCGCTGGCCGTGGCTGGCGCTGGTGGCGCAGTGGATCGACGACCGGCTGGTGAAGGGCGAGCCCGGCATCATCACCTGCTCGATGCTCAAGCGCGCCTATCGCGACAAGGTGATCCGCGGCAAGCCGGGCGTCCGGCTGCTGTTCCTCCAGGGCGACCGGTCGGTGATCGCGGGGCGCATGGCCAAGCGCAAGGGGCATTACATGCCGACCACGCTCCTGGACAGCCAGCTGGCGACGCTGGAGGTGCCGGGGCCGGACGAGGATCCGCTGCTGGTGCCGATCGACGGCACGATCGAGCAGATGGTCGATGCGGCGGAGCGGGTGGTCCGTCAGGCCTGAGGCGGTGCCGCCTGCAGCTTCCGGGCGCGGTGGCGCAGCCACTCGGTCGTGAGCAGCAGGAGGACGGCCAGCAGCACCAGCAGCGTGGCGACGGCGGCGATGGCGGGGCTCACATATTCGCGCACGCCGCTGAAGATCTGGCGGGGCAGGGTGCGCTGGTCGGGAGCGCCCAGGAACAGGGCCACCACGATCTCGTCGAACGAGGTCGCGAACGCGAACAGGGCACCCGAGGCCACGCCCGGCGCGATGATCGGCAGCATGACCCGGCGGAACGCCATCAGCGGGAGAGCGCCCAGGCTGGCCGCCGCGCGCATCAGGTTCCAGTCGAAGGTGGAGAGTGTCGCCGTCACCGTGATGACGACGAAAGGCATGCCCAGCACCGCATGGGCCAGGATGATGCCCGGGTAGGTGCCGACCAGGCCCACCTCGACGAAGAAGAAGAACATCGCCACGGCGGTGATCACGATCGGCACGATCATCGGCGACAGGACGAGCGCCACGACGAGGCGCTTGCCGGCAAAGGCCGGACCGGCCAGGGCGATCGCGGCCGGGACGCCCACCAGCAGGGCCAGGATGGTCGCGAACACGCCGATGAACAGGCTGTTCCAGGCGGCATCCCGCCAGGCGGGGCTGGCCAGGACCTCCTCGTACCAGCGCAGCGACAGGCCCGGCAGCGGGAAGACCAGCAGGTTGCCGCTCGTGAACGACATCGGCACGATCACCAGGAGCGGCAGCAACAGGAACGCCAGGACGAGGCCGCAGACGATCCAGCCGAGGATCCGCCAGAGCCGCTCCTCCATGCCACCCGCCATCGCTCAGACCCCGAACAGGTTGCGGGTGCGCATCACCCGGCCCAGCAGCGCGCATAAGGCCAGGGTCGCCAGCAGCAGGATCAGGCTCAAGGCTGACGCCATGCCCCAATTGCCGACCTCGTTCAGTTGCCAGGCGATCAGGGAACTTAGCATCTGGTCGCCCGGCCCACCGATCAGGGTAGGGGTGATGTAGTAGCCGGTGCTCATGATGAAGCAGATCAGCGATCCTGCCGCTACGCCCGGCAGGGTCTGCGGCAGCCAGACCTTCCAGAAGGCGTACCAGGGGCGGGCACCCAGCGACAGCGCAGCACGATAATGCTCGCGGGGAATGGAGCGCATCACCGCGAACAGCGGCAGGATCATGAACGGCAACTGGACATGCACCATCGTCGTCAGGAGGCCGAAGCGGTTGAAGACCATTTCCAGCGGCGCCTGGATGAACTGGAGCCATTGCAGCAGCCCATTCACCGGGCCGTTGCCCTGCAGGATCATCAGCCATGCGGTAGTGCGGACCAGCAGCGAGGCCCAAAACGGCAGCAGCACCGCCAGCATCAGCATTCCCGACAGCCGGGGCGAGGCATGGGCCAGCACCATGGCGGTGGGATAGCCCAGAAGGATGCAGAGCAGCGTCACCTGCAGGCTGATCACGACGGTGCGCCACAGGGTCGACCGGTAGATCGCCTGCTCGGGCGCCACCGGCTCGATCGAGCCGTCGACCTTGCGCACCAGGTCGACCGAGGCCAGCAGGTAGAAGGGGGTCAGCCGCCCGCTTTCCAGCTTCAGCACCTCCCACCAGGCCGGCTCCGACCATTTGCGGTCGATGCCGACCAGCAGGTCGCGCGCCGGTGCCGGGTCGGACGAGGTCAGCTTGTTGGCGGTCTTCACGACCAGGCTGCGAAAGCCGGGCAGGGCGGCGTTCAGCCTGCGACCGAGGAAGGCGGCCCGTGTGGGCTCGATCTCCTGCAGGTCGGCCGCGAGCGCCGCAAAGGCCGCATCGGGCGGAAGGCCCATGCCGTCCCATGGCTGCAGCGCCGCGACCGTTCGTTGCAGCGATCGCGGGATGATGGCGTTGTCGACGGCACGATAGATGAACAGGCCGATCGGACCCACGAACAGGACCAGGACCGAGGCCAGCAGGGGTCCTAGCAGGAGCAGACGGTAGGCCATGCGTCGCCGGTCGGGCCTGGCGGCTGGCGGCGCCTTGTCATCACGACACTTGTGATCACGCACTTCTGTCACTTACAAGGTCCCTGATACGCGAAGCGAGAGACCTGTTGCCCGTCCGATCTTCTCCGCCCATTCCGCGCCTCGCCGACGTGGAGCCGCTGGACCTTCCCAAGCTGCAGCGCGCCACCCTTAACGACGAAGTCTATGCGGAACTCAAACGTGCGATCATGGCCGGTGCCATCGAGCCCGGGCGGTCGATGACGATCCGGAGCCTCGCCGCGAGCTTCGGGGTCAGCCTGATGCCGGTGCGGGAAGCGCTGGGCCGGCTGGTCGCCGAGCGGGTCCTGGAACTCCTGCCCAACCGCTCGGTGGCCGTGCCCGTGCTGGACCGGGTGCGCTTCCACGAGGTCACGCGGATCCGCCTGGCGCTGGAGGGACTGGCGGTCCGTGAAGGCGCGCGCAACATCGGCGAGCACGAGCTGGCGCAGATGATCGCGTGGAACGAGGAGATGGAAGCCCCGGAGACCGCGAGGTCGGCGAAGGCCCTGGACCTGAACCGGGAGATTCACTACATGCTCTACCGGGCGGCGGGCATGCCGACGCTCTACGGGATGATCGAGACGCTGTGGCTGCAGATCGGACCGCTCCTGACGATCCACATGCGAAGCATCCTCGACCATCAGCCCAGCACCTTGCAGCAGCACCATCGCGACGCGTTTGCCGCCATCTCGGCCGGCGATGCGGAGGCGGCGGCCGCGGCGATCGTGGCGGACATCGAGGCGGCCGCGGTCACGATCGACTGGACCCTCTCCTGACGCTCAGTGCAGGGCCGTGCGGATCAGCTCGCCGCGGACCTCCAGGAACTCCTCGAACGCAGCCATGAGGCCATCGATGTCGGCCTCGGTGGTCTCCAGAGAGGTGTTGCCGAGAATGCGCCGGGTCACATACTGGCCGCGTGCGAGCAGGTCGAGCTGGAACAGCTTCTTCAGGCCCATGATCGCGACTGCCCTGGGCTTCTCGTAGGCGTCCGCATCGGCCTCGTTCCGCAGCGGGCCTTGGTGGAAGTGCAGGCCGAAGATCGAGCCGACCCCGGTCGCGATCATCGGCACGTCGTGCCGGGCGACCGCGTCGGCCAGGCCCTGGCGCAACCGGTCGCCCAGCTCGTTCATCCGGGCGCTGGCACGTTCGTCGAGGACGCGGGTGAGGGCGGCCAGGCCCGCGGCCATGGCCAGCACGTTGTTGTTGAAGGTCCCGCCATGGGGGATGGCGCCGGGGCGGCTGGGGTCGAGGCGCTCCATCAGGTCGGCCCGGCCGCCGAACGCGCCGATCGTCATCCCGCCCCCGACATACTTGCCGAGCGTGGTCATGTCCGGGCGGATGCCGAGACGGCCCTGCATGCCGGAAAAGCCCAGGCGCGAGGTCATGACCTCGTCGAAGATCAGGACGATGCCATGGCGGGTGCAGGCGTCGCGCAGCGCTTCCAGGAAGCCCGGGAGCGGTTGCAGCCCGCCGGCGGCGCCCTGCATCGGCTCGACGATCAGGCAGGCGATCTCGCCAGCCTCTGCCGTAAGATCGGCAACCGCCCGATCAGCATCGTTGAACACCGACATCACCATCGGGAACGGCATGTTCAGCCGGGAAGCGCCGTGGCCGAAATAGAGCAGGCTGCCGTGATAGGCGCCCTCGAACGCCATCACCTTGGGCCGGCCGGTGGCGGCCCTGGCGGTGCTGATCGCCAGGAGATTGGCTTCCGTGCCGGAATTGCAGAAGCGCAGCCGTTCCATCGAATCGAAGCGCCGCTGGATCTCGGCCGCCAGCGCGTGTTCGTAGATGTTGGGCGCACCCAGCACGATGCCGTCGGCCACCGCCGTGCGCAGGGCCTCCTGGATGATCGGGTTGCTGTGGCCGAACACGCCCGCCGTGTGCTCGTTCACGAAGTCCACGTAGCTGTGGCCGTCCACGTCCGTGAGCGTCCCGCCCCGTCCGGACCGCATCGCCAGCGGAAAGGGCGAGTAGTGGAGCGTCGTGCGGGTATTGCCGCCGGGCATGGTCGAGCGCGCGACCTCGGCCAAGCGAAGGCTTTCCGGGTTGGCCCGGACATAGGCTTCCTCGGCATCCTGTAGGGCCGAGGGGAGATCCTGATTGCGACGCAGCACCGGGCGGTTCCTCGTTGCTCGGGTGGACGGTCGGCCGGCGCCAGCATGGACCGGCGCTGGCCGACCGTCATCCGGGTCCGCGCAAAGCCCCCCAGGCGGACCCTCGTTGCCTGCGGCAGCCGTCGGCGCGATCGCGTCCGGCTGCCCGCAGGCGACCTCAGCTGGCAGCCCAGGCGTTGAAGCGCTCGCTCAGCGCCGCCTGCCGATCCGCCCAGAACTCGTCGCTGTACGAGGTCACCCACTGCGCGCGGTCCGGCGAGGTCGGCAGCTCCGCCTTCACCTCAGGCGACATCAGCTCGTAGGCGGCCTTGGACGGCACCCCGTAGGTCAGATACTTCACGAGCTCGGCCTGGGTCGCGGGCCTGGCGTAGAACTCCAGGAACTTCTGGGCGGCCGCCGGATTGGGCCCTTCCGCGATGTGCACCCAGTAGTCGGTGCCGACCCAGAAGCCGGCCGGCCAGACGATCTCCAGGTCGCGCTTGTTCTCGCGGGCAGCGCCGGTGACGCGCGCGTTGAAGTTGACGTTCATGACGACGTCGCCGGCGAGCAGCCGCTGCATGCCGTCGGCCGGGCTTTCCGACCACAGGATGTGCGGCTTCAGCTCGTCCAGCTTCCCGAAGGCGCGATCCACGCCTTCGGGAGTCGCCAGCACCTCGTAGATGTCCTTTTGCGGGACGCCGTCCGCGACCAGCGCGATCTCGAGCATGATGCGGGCGTCCTTGTAGAGCCCGCGCTTGCCCGGCCATTTCTCGACGTCCCAGAACTCCGCCCAGGTCTTGGGCCCCTCCGCCAGCTTGCCGGCATCATAGGCCATGACCGTGGCCCAGACGTCCGAGCCGATCCCGCAGTCATGGGCCGCGTAGTCCAGCTGGTTGGCGCGCCCGCCGAGCTTGTCCCAGTCGAGCTTGCTGAAGGTGCCCTCGTCGCAACCCTGGATGACCTGCGGGCTCTCGAAGGCGGCCAAGTCCCAGGTGACCTTGCCGGCATCGATCTGGGCGGTCAGCTTGGCGTACTCGCCGCCGAACTCGTCCTCGACGATCTTGATGCCGGTTTCCTTCATGAACGGCTCGAACACCGCCTTGCGGTACGCCTCCTGCCAGACGCCGCCCCAGCCGACCACGACCAGCTGTTCCTGGGCCCGGGCGGCACCTGCGAAGGAGCCTGCGGCCAGCGCGGCGACGGCCGCCAGCAGACCGATCCGGAGATTTTTCGCCTTCATCTCGTTCCCTCCCGCGCCGGTGGCACTGACGGCGATGCCTTGTGATCACATGCTATGTCATGCTAACGACCTACACAAGCGGTTGTGGAGAGGGAGGTGCTGGTGGCGAGCGAGCGCAAGGCCGGCAAGGTCATCATTACCTGCGCTGTCACCGGCTCGGTCCATACGCCGACGATGACGCCTCATCTGCCGATCACCGCGGATGAAATCGCGCAGGCGTCGATCGGGGCGGCGGAAGCGGGGGCCGCGGTCATCCATCTCCACGCCAGGAACACCGAAGACGGGCGGCCGACGCCGGATCCGGACGCCTTCATGGCCTTCCTGCCGCGGATCAAGCAGTCGACCGACGCGGTGGTGAACATCACCACCGGCGGCTCGCTCGGCATGTCGATCGAGGACCGGCTGGCGGCACCGCTGCGGGCCAGGCCGGAGCTCTGCTCGCTGAACATGGGCTCGATGAATTTCGGGATCTTCCAGGTAGCGAAGAAGATCAGGGACTGGAAGCATGGCTGGGAACAGCCCTACGTGGAGAAGACGCGGGACAACATCGTCTCCAACACCTTTGCCCAGATCGAGCGCTTCATCCGCGAACTCGGCCACGGCCATGGCACCCGCTTCGAGTGCGAGTGCTACGATATCGGCCATCTCTACACGCTGGCCCATTTCCTGGACGAGGGCCTGCTGACCCCGCCTCTGTTCGTCCAGACCATCTTCGGCATCCTGGGCGGGATCGGTCCCGATCCGGAGGACCTCATGCACATGCGGCGCACCTGCGACCGCCTGTTCGGGCGCGAGCACTACCAGTGGTCGATCCTGGCGGCCGGGCGCCACCAGATGCGCCTCGGCACGATCGGCGTCGCCATGGGCTCCAACGTGCGGGTGGGCCTGGAGGACAGCATCTACCTTGGGCCGGGCCGGCTGGCCGAGAGCAATGCCCAGCAGGTGCACAAGATCCGCACGATCATCGAGGCGCTCGACCTGGAGGTCGCCACCCCGGAGGATGCCCGCCGGATCCTGGCGCTCAAGGGCGGCGATCAGGTCGGGTTCTGAGGCCATGGCGGACTGGGTGGAGACGGGGCGGCCGGTGGCGCATCCCTGGTTCTGCGACACGATGGGCCACCTGAACGTCCGCCACTACAGCGCGATGTTCGACGATGCCGCGTTCCAGTTCCTGGGCATGCTGGCGCCGCCTGGCTGGCTCGCCGCTTCGGGCCTGGGCTGGGCCGACGTCAAGCTGACGATCGAGTTCGTGCAGGAGGTGCAGGCCGGCACCTGCCTGGTCGTCCGCTCGCGCCTCGTCCGGATCGGCGGCAAGTCGTTCACCTATCGCCACGAGATGCGCGACGCCGAGACCGGCGCCATCCATGCGACCTGCGGGACGGTCACGGTCCTGTTCGACCTGAAGCAGCGCAAGGCCGTGCCGATCGAGGGCGACCTGCGCGAGCGCGCGGCGCTGATGATCGAGGTGCCGCTGTGAGTGGCCTGCCGGCGCACGCCTCGGTGGTGGTGATCGGCGGGGGCGTCGTGGGGGCGGCGACCGCGCGGCATCTGGGGACGCTTGGCTGCCGCGACGCGATCCTCCTGGAACGCGCCACCATCGGCTCCGGGACGACCTGGCATGCGGCCGGCAACATGGAGACCTGGCGGGCCGATCCGCTGATCGGCGAGATGGTGGCCTATGCGGTCCGGCTCTTTCCTGAGCTGGAGCGGGAGACCGGGGTATCATTCGGCTGGCGGCAGACCGGCCGGATCCACTTCACCGCCGACGAGCACCTGATGGGCGCCTACCGGGCCGGGCCGGCGCGCGCGCGGGCACGAGGCGTGGAGGTGCAATGCCTCTCGGCTGGAGAGATCGCGGACAGGCTGCCGATCATCTCGACCGACGGGCTGCTGGGCGGCCTGTGGACCCCCAATGACGGCCGCGTCGATCCCACCAACCTCGCGATGGCCCATGCGCGCGGTGCGGCCCAGCACGGGGTGAAGCTGTTCGAGGACGTGGCCGTCCGCGCCATCTGTTCGAGCGGCGGCAAGGTCGTGGCCGTCGCGACCGACCAGGGGGAGGTCCGCTGCGATGCCGTGGTGCTGGCGGCAGGCCTCTGGTCGACGACGCTGGCACGGACCTGCGGCATCCGGCTGCCGCTCATGGCGCTGCACCACTTCTATCTGCTGACCAAGCCGATCGACGGCCTGTCCCGCGACCTGCCGCTGTTCCTCTCCTATGACGAGCGGATCTACGGGCGGGAGGACGTGGGCGGGCTGCTCATGGGCGTGTTCGACGAGGATGCGATCCCGCTGGAGCCGGACGAGCTGCCCGAGCGGTTCTCCTTCTCGCTCCTGCCCGAGAACTGGGACCAGATCCAGCCGAACATGCCGGTCGTGCTGAACCGGTTCCCGGTCCTGGAGCGGGCAGAGATCCGCATGCTGGTGAACGGGCCCGAGAGCTTCACGCCAGACGGCGAGATGCTCCTGGGCGAGCACCCTGAGCTGCAGGGGCTGCATCTTGCGACCGGCATGAACTCCAACGGCATCGCGCTGGCGTCGGGGGTGGGGCTGCTCACGGCCGAGCGGCTGGTGCATGGCCGCTCGTCCCTCGACACGACCCGGCTGCGCGTCGACCGCTTCGCCCCGTTCCAGTCGGGCGACCGCTACCGGCGCGTGCGGATGAGCGAGATCCCGACCTGGTTCTGCAAGGCGCACGGGCCAGGCGGCGACTTCGTGGCGAGCCGCGACATCCGGCGCTCACCGTTCCACCATCGCCACCTGGCGCAGGGAGCCGTCTTGCGGACGGTGGTCGGGCTGGAACGGCCGGCCTTCTTCGAAGCCAGCGCACCGGGCGGAACGGCGGGCGAGCAGGTGGCGGCCGAACTGGCGATGGCGGACAGCGCGGCCTGGAGCGACCGGAGCGGGGACACGATCCTCTGGCTGGAAGGCGTGGATGCCGCGGAGCTGCTTCGACAGCTGACGGCGGCCAATGGCGTCACCGAGCCCGGCCGGGCGACGGTAGCCCCGTTCCTGAACGAGGAGGGCGGGATCGAGGCGCTGCCGATCGTCCTGGCGCTGGGGCCGGACCGGTTCGCGCTACTGGCCGGCCCCGAGGAGGGCGTGGGGCTGGAACGCTGGATCCGCCGGCATCTGAACGGGGCCAGAGTGGCGCTGGTCGATGTCGGCGCGGCCTATGCGATGCTCGACCTGTTCGGGGTGCGGGTGCCCGAGCTGCTGGCGGCATGGGCGGACCGGCCGGTCGAGGTGGTGCCGGCATGGTAGCCGATGCGGTCCTGGCTTTTGCGCCGGTGCAGGTGGCACGCCTGTCCGAGCAGGGACCCTGGCGCCTGCTGGTCCGCAGCGACTTTGCCAACGGCCTCGTCGAGGCGATGGAGGGGCTGGCGGTCATCGGCTCGCTCGCCGCCGATACGCTCCGGGTCGAGCGTGGTGAGCCGGCCTGGGGCTTCGAGGCGAGCGGCTGGCTGGGCCCGGTGGCGACGGGCCTGGCCCTGCAGCTGGACCCAGCCCGAACAGGCTTTATCGGCGAAGCGGCGCTACGTGCAGGAAGGTCGCCGCTGGCGGACCGAACCTGCCGGCTGTTCTCGCTTGCCACCACCCACACGGGCCCGCTCGCCCTGGAGCCGATCCTGGGAGCGAACGGGACGGTCGGCCATGTCAGCTCGAGCATGCACGTCCCGCGGGGCGGCCATCTAAAGCTGTTCGGCTTGGTGCAGCCGGAGGCGGGAGACGATCTCCACGTCCTTGTCGACGGGCATCGGGCACCGCTCGTGTCGAGCCTGTCCGGCGGGCATGCTCACGGCTGACATCGAACTGTCACAATTCTTTGTGCAAAAGATCACAACTGCACGCGCGTCGGACGAGTACATCGTCTGTCTGTCGTTGACCTCGTGTTGCCGGCGCAACTAGCTGCCGACGGCTCAAGCTTTATCGAAGCCAACAGTGGCCAACTTCGGAACGATCCGCTATCGTAGCGGTTTATCAGCCATAGACTTGTTCGGGCACCGCTTGGCGCGCGGGCGGAAGATGTGAGGTTCTCGACGTGCGCATCCAATACGGAGCGCTACCGGTTGCGCGGTTGGGCGGCCAGCCCATGGTCATGTTGGTGACGTCGCGCGGCACGCGGCGCTGGATCATCCCCAAGGGCCGTCCGGAGAAGGGCGTGAAGCCCTACCGGCTGGCCGAACAGGAGGCGCTGGAAGAAGCGGGGATCGTCGGTCGGATCGGCCGCAAGCCGATCGGCCGCTTCCTGCATCCCAAGTTCAGGCCCGACGGCAGCACCGTCACCTGCCAGATCGAGGTGTTCCGGCTCGATGTCGACCGGCAGCTGAACGACTGGCCGGAGAAGGGGCAGCGCGAGCGTCGCTGGTGCACCCTGGCCGAAGCGGCCCGCCTGGTCGACACGGACGGGTTGGCCCAGCTGCTGCGGGGACTGGACGAGCAGTCGGTGGAGCCCGCGCTCGCGCTGGACGTCGCCCTCCCATAGGCACGGCGCCTGCGCGATCCATATTGACGGCCGGTTGCAGTTGCCGGCCAGGAGTTCGCGGGGTTGTCCAATCAGACGCGGCAGCACGTCATCCTCGTCGTGGTGGCCGCTGCACTGTTCATGGAAAACCTGGACAGCACCGTCCTGGTGACGGCCCTGCCGACGATCGCGGCGGACCTCGGCACCGATCCCATCCGGCTGAAGCTGGCGCTCACGACCTACCTCGTCAGCCTGGCCGTGTTCGCGCCGGCCAGCGGCTGGGTAGCCGACCGGTTCGGTGCCAGGCGCGTCTTCACCCTCGCCATCTGCCTGTTCTGTTTCGCGTCCGCCCTGTGCAGCCTCGCCAACTCGCTGCCGGCCCTGGTGGCGGCGCGGGCATTGCAGGGCGTGGGCGGGGCCCTGATGCTGCCGGTCGGGCGCCTGGTCGTCCTCAGGCTGGTGCCCAAGCATGAGCTGGTGGGGGCGATGGCATGGTTCACCATGCCGGCCCTGCTGGGCCCACTCCTGGGTCCACCGGTGGGCGGCTTCATCGTCACGGTGGCCGACTGGCGGTGGATCTTCTGGATCAATCTGCCGGTCGGCGCGCTCGCCCTGATCGCCGCGCATTTCTTCCTGCCAAGGATCGCCGAACGGGACGTGCCGCCGTTCGACAGGCTGGGCTTCGTGCTGCTGGCCTGCTGCCTGGCAGCGGTGGTGGCCGCCGAAGCGGCGCTTGGCGGGGGTGTCCATTCGGTCGTGCTGACGGCGATCCTGGTGGCGATCGCCCTGGTGACGGGCTGGAGCTATGTCCATCACGCGCTGACAACGCCAAACCCGCTGCTCGACCTGAAGCTGCTGGGCATCACGACGTTTCGGGTCGCCATGCTGGGGGGGCTGCTGTTCCGGGCCGGTTCGGGTGCCACGCCGTTCCTCCTGCCGCTCCTGCTCCAGATCGGACTGGGCATGAGCCCGCTGGCCAGCGGCTTCACCACGTTCGCCAGCGCGCTCGGCGCGATCATGATGAAGCCGCTCGCCCGGCCGGTCCTCGACCGTTTCGGGTTTCGGCGCGTGCTGGTCGTCAATGTCGTGATCAGCTGCATGTTCATGATCGTTCCGGTCCTGTTCGGCCCGGCAACGCATTGGGCCGTGATGTTCGTCGTGCTCACCCTGGCCGGCCTCACGCGCTCGCTGCAGTTCACCGCGATCAACACGCTGGCGGTGGCGGACCTCACCGACGAGCGCCAGAGCCAGGGCACGAGCTTCACGAGCGTCGTGCAGCAGGTGTCGGCGTCCCTGGGGGTGACGATCGCGGCTTTGTCGATCGAGGGGGCGAGAACCTTTTCAGGCGCCGGCCCTCTTTCTACCGGCGACTTCTCCTTTGCCTTTCTGGTCGCGGGCGCCGCTGCCCTCCTGGCCGCACCGGTGTTCATGAGCCTGCCCAAGGACGCCGGCGCGGCGCTGATCCGGCATCGGCCGTCGCGCGCCCAGGCGGCTACCGGGGCGGAAGGCATCGTCACACCGGGCTCACAGCCGAAGTAACTTCGCCTCGCGCTCGGGCAGGGTGACCGCGAAGCCACGCGGACCCACCTCCGCGAAGAAGCGCCGGATCAGGTCGATCAGCCGCCGGACGAAGAGGGGTTTGTGCTCGCCGTAGATGTCGGCGACCATGAGGGTAGGGGTCGGCAGCTCGTCCAGGATCGGGCGCCGCACCAGGCCGCGCCCGTCCGGCGAGGCGCTGGACAGGGGACGCATGTTGAGCACGGAGCAGCCAAGGCCGGTGGCCACGGCGCTGCGCACGGTCTCGTAGGTCCGGGTGCGCATCTGGACCCTGGGCCGGCGACCGTAGAGGTCGAAGACCGCCAGCAGGAAATGCGAGGTGTGCGGGAGGTCGAGCAGGACCAGCGGGCGCTCGGCCAGCTCAGCGATCGTCACGGCGATCCGCTCGGACAGCGGGTCCTCCGCCGGGAGGATCGCATGGGTGGGAACACCGCAGACGGGCGTGCAGCTGGCGGCGAAGGCCGGCCCGATGTCGTAGGCCACCACCACGTCGACCGCACCGCTGGCAAGCCAGGCATGCATCTCGCTCTGGTCGCCGCCCATGAGCGAGACTTCCACCTGGCCGACTTCGTCCAGGTAGCGGCGGATGATGCTGGTCATGAACAGGGGACCGAACGGCTCGAAGCAACCGATCCGGACGGTGGGCGGCGTGGTCTCGGCCAGCGTGTCGATGGCACGCTCGAACTCGCCTTCCGCCGCCAGCAGGGCTCGCGCCGCCAAGAGGAACCGCTCGCCCACGGGCGTGACGGTGACGCCGCGCGCGGGCCTGCGGTCGAACAGGGCGCCGCCGGCTTCGTCCTCGGCCCGCTCGATGGCGGCAAGGATGGACGACTGCGAAATGGCCAGCGAGCGCGAGGCACCCTGGATGCTGCCGGCTCGCGCCACTTCGGCGACATAGCGGATCTGTCGGAGGCTGAGCTGCATGCTCGTTCCTTGAGCAGCGATGCCCGTCTGATCGCGGCAGCGGCAGATTCAGCCATTCGATGTACGAGAACAATATCAATTATACATTTTGTGGTCGGAGGCGGCGCCGCTACCGTCGGGACGTCGAGGGGGAACAGCGGGACAAGAACATGAGCATGCCGCGCGATCCGCTGGAGGATGCCGGATCCATCTGCCGGATGTCGGCCGCCGAGCTTGCCGCCGGATATGAGGCCGGGCAGCTGTCGCCGGTCGAGGTCGCCCGGGCGGTGCTGGCCCGTGCGGAGGAGATCCAGCCATCGCTCAACGCGTTCACCCGGATCGACCATGATGGTGCGCTGAAGGCAGCCGAGGCGTCGCAGGCGCGCTGGCGCGCGAAAAAGCCCCTTTCGCCCGTGGACGGTGTGCCGACCACGATCAAGGACATCGTCTGGATGAAGGACCAGGCGATGCGCTACGGGACGGTCGCCGTGCCCCCGGTCGAGGCGGGCGAGGATGCGCCGGCGGTCAAGCGGCTGCGCGAGGCCGGGTGCGTGTTCATCGGCATCACGACAACACCGGAATTCGGCTGGAAGGCGCTCACGGACAGCCCGGGCTTCGGGATCACCCGCAACCCGCACCGCCCGGACGTGACGCCCGGCGGCAGCAGCGGCGGTGCCGCGGTGGCCGCCGCCGTCGGCGCGGGCGTATTTCATCTTGGGACGGACGGCGGCGGCTCGATCCGCATCCCGTCCTCGTTCACGGGCATCGTCGGGTTGAAGCCGAGCTTCGGGCGGGTCGCCGCCTATCCGGCCAGCCCGTTCGGCACGGTCGCCCATATCGGCCCGATGACCCGCTCCGTCGCCGACACGAAGGCGATGCTCGCGGTCATGGCCGGGCGGGACGAGCGGGACTGGTACCAGCAGCCGGGCGTGTTCCCGAGCCTGAACGCGGCGCCCGAGAAGGTGGCGGGGCTGAGGATCGGCTACTGGAGCAAGCCGGCCTTCGGCGCCGTCGATCCGGAGATCGAGGCGCGGATCGGGCGGGTGGTCCAGGCGCTCGAAGCGGCCGGTGCCGAGGTCGAGCCGTTCGACCTGCCGGCACAGGATCTCCACGCCGTCTTCCAGATCCTGTGGTTCGCCGGTGCGGCGGCCCGGCGGGAGATGGTGCCGGAGGAGGGGCGCGGCGCGCTGGACCCGGGCTTCCGGGACATCGCGGAAGCGGGCTCGCGCCTCACGGCCGCGGACTTCATCAAGGCCAGCGGTACACGGGCGGCCTTCGGCACAGCGATGGACGCGGCCCTGGAGCGCTACGACGTGCTGATCTCGCCAGGCGTGGCCATTGCGCCGTTCACCGCTGGCCAGGAAGTCCCGGAAGGCTCGGGCATGCGCCGTTGGACGGAATGGGCCGGGTTCAGCTACCCGATCAATCTCAGCCAGCAGCCCGGTGCTGCCATCCCGTGCGGCAAGACGGCGGATGGAAGGCCGATCGGGCTGCAGATCGTGGGTGCCCGCGGTGCCGACGGCCGTGTCTTGGAGATCGCGCAGGCGATCGAGGATCTGGGGATCACGCGGAACTGATTCGACAGGGGGAAAGCAGATGACCAACCGGCGTGGGTTGCTGATGGGTTCGGCGGCACTTGGCAGTGCCGCCATGATGCTGGCATCGATGAACCGCGAGGCCCGCGCCGAGGGAGAGCCCATCCCGATCGGATCGGCGCTGCCCATGTCGGGCTTTGCCGCGGCCGACGGCATCGAGTTCAAGAACGGGCTGGAACTCGCCGCCGAGGAGATCAATGCAGCGGGCGGCATCCTGGGCCGGCCGATCGAACTCCATGTCGAGGACACCAAGGACATGGGGGCGGACGTCGTCACCCAGGCCATGCAGCGCCTGGTCGACCGCTTCTCGGTGCCAGCGATCATCAACGGCTACAATGTCGGCACCAACATGGTGGAGATGGACGTCGCCGCCGACAACGACATCATCTTCCAGCACTACAACACGTTGATCTCGCACAACGAGAAGTTCAAGAGCGACCCGGAACGCTACTATAGCTGCTTCCAGGGCGACCCGCCGGAATTCTACTACGGCCCCGGCTGCCTGCTGTTCCTGAAGAACCTGATGGAGACGGGGCAGTGGAACGCCCCGAACAACAAGATCGCGATCGTGCCCTCGGCCAACGAGTACTCGATCGTGATTGCCAACGCGGTGAAGGCACAGGCCGAGCAGTACGGCTTCACCGTCAGCCTGTTCGAGACGGTGCCGTTCCCGACCAACCAGTGGGGCCCCACGCTGGCCAAGCTGCGCCAGGACCCGCCGGCTGCCATTATCGTGACACATTTCCTGCCGCAGGACCTGGCCCAGTTCATGGTCCAGTTCCTCACCCAGCCGATCAACTCTCTGGTCTACATGCAGTATGGCCCGTCGTTGCCGGCCTTCCGCGAGATCGGCAAGGAGGCGGTGAACGGCGTCATCTATTCTACGGTGATCGGCTGCCTGCCCGACGACTTTTCGGCCGAGTACCGCAAGAAGTACCGGGAGAAGTTCGGGCCGAACGCGGCCTTCATCACGGGGTCGCAGACCTATGACGGCCTTTGGCACTATGCCCTGTCGGCTGCGATCGCGGGTGGACCGGGTGCGCCGTTCGAGAAGGAGCAGATCAGCAAGGTGGCAGCCGCCATGCGCCGCCTCATCTACCGTGGCGTGAACGGCATCTACCGCGTCGATCCGGAGGGGCAGTCGGGCTACTGCTACCCGACCCAGCTTTCCGACCCGTCGCTCGGCATGCCGCACCAATTCCTGCAGCACCAGGACTTCACGACCGACCCCAAGCTGATCTCGCCGGCGCTCTACGCCACGGACCAGTTCGTGCTGCCGCCATGGTTCAAGGCGTGAGCCGACGCAGCCGATGACGAACGGCGGCCCGCTCCTGGTGTGCGACGGCGTGAGCAAGCATTACGGCTCGCTCAAGGCCGTCGACCAGCTCTCTCTCGTGCTGGAGCCGGGCGAGGTGCTGGGCATCGGCGGACCGAACGGGGCCGGCAAGACGACGCTGTTCGACGTCATCACCGGCATCGCCCCGGCGACGGAGGGGCGGGTGGTCGTCCAGGGCGTGGATGTCACCCGATCCACGCCCGACCGGATCTGCCAGCTGGGCCTGGTGCGGACCTTCCAGCTGAACGCGGCGTTCGACAGCCTGAGCGTGCGCGACAACATCCAGCTGGCTGCCTATTTCGGCAAGGCGCGCAAGGGGCTGCCGACGTTCCGGTTCGGGCCGGGCGCGCTGCGCCGGACCGAGATGGCGCTGGACCTGCTGGGGCTGGGCGCCAGTGCCGGGCGGATGGCAGGCGAACTGCCCGTGCTGGAGCGCAAGCTCCTGATGATCGCCAGCGCGGTCGCGACCGACCCGAAGATCGTCCTGCTCGACGAGCCGGTCGGTGGGCTGAACCCGCACGAGATCGACCGGATCGTCGAGGTCGTCCAGAAGCTCAGGGCGTCGGGCATCACCGTCGTGCTGATCGAGCACGTGATGCGCTTTCTCCTGCAGCTCTCGACCCGGGTGGTGATCATGCACCAGGGACGCTCGATCTATGAGGGCCCGCCGCGCGGCGTGCCGGAGGATCCGAAGGTGGTCGAGACCTATCTTGGCGCGGCCACGACCCGACGGCTTCAGCGATTCTTCGAGGACGCCCCGGCGCATGGCTGAGGCTGCTCTTGCCATCGAAGGGCTGGTGACCGGCTATGATCGTCGGGACGTGCTGGCCGGGATCTCGCTGAGCGTGCCGGAAGGCAGCCTGGTGACCGTGGTCGGACCGAATGGCCATGGCAAGTCCACCCTCTTGCGCGCCATCTCGGGGCTGTTGCCAACGCGGCGCGGCTCGATCCGGCTGTTCGGCAAGCCGCTGGGCGGGCTGGCACCGCATGCCGTGGCCGCCGCGGGCGTCGTCCATGTCCCGCAAGGCGACATGCTGTTCCCGGAGATGACCGTCCACGAGAACCTGATGATGGGCGCCTACCTGGAGCAGGACCATGCGATGATCGAGCGCCGCCTCGCGGACGTGGAAGCGCTGCTGCCCAGGCTCGCCGAGCGGCGCGGCCAGCTGGCCTCCTCCCTGTCCGGTGGCGAGCGGCGGATGGTCGGGATCGGGCGCGGGTTGATGATGGGGGGAAGGGTCATGCTGATCGACGAGCCTTCCCTCGGTCTGGCGCCGATCATCATCGAGCAGGTCTACCAGGTGATCGCACGCCTCAAGGAGTCGGGCCGCACCATCCTGCTGGTCGAGGAGAACCCGGCACGCGTCGCGGATCTCGCCGACGAGATCCACCTGCTGGACAATGGCAAGGTGGTCTGGTCCGGCCTGCCCAGCGTCCTGCTCGAGCGCGACGAGCTCCTCGAAACCTATCTGGGGGGCTGAGCCAGGCGATGGAAATCCTTGGTCCCGTGTTCGTGGCCGGCATCACCACCGGCGCCCTCTACGCCCTTGCCACGATCGGCCTCTCGCTGGTCTGGGGCGCGCTGGGCATGCTGAACATGGCCCATGGCGCGATGCTGACGATCGGCGGCTATGCGGCCTTCACGCTGGCGACCTGGATGGGCGCGCCCTGGCCGCTCGCGGTGCTGGCGCCGATCGTGGTCGGCGCGCTGGTGGGTGCCGCCATCTACGCGCTGGTGGCGCACCCCCTCCTGGCGCGGGCGCCCAGGAGCTTCGAGACCAACGTGATCATCGCGACGTTCGGCGTGGCGATCGCGCTGGAGAATGCCGTGCTGCTGATCTTCGGCGGCCAGCCGTTCGGCCAGTCCATCGCGCTGTCGGGCAATCTGCAGGTCGCTGGTGTATTCATACCGTGGCAGAATCTCCTCATCGTGCTGGTCGCGTTCGCCTTGATGGGGGCTACGGCGCTCTTTCTTGCACGAACACGGACAGGACGTGCTATCCGCGCAACCGCTCAGAACCGCGAGGCGGCCCAGTTGATGGGCGTACCGGTGGGTCGAGTATACCTGCAGGTGCTGGCGTTGTCGGGGGGCATCGCCGGCACCTGTGGACTCCTTGTCAGCTCCATCACGCAGCTTTCGCCCTCGCTCGGCGCCGATCCGATGCTGAAGGCGTTCATCATGTGCGTGGTGGCGGGGCTCGGGAACCTGCCGGGCGCCATCGCCGCGGCGTTCGTCCTGGCGCTGACCGAAGCTTTCGCGAGCTACGCGCTGGGTGCCCGCTGGGGCTTCCCGCTGCTCCTGGCGATCGTGATCCTGGTGCTGATCTGGCGACCGGACGGCCTGTTCGGCCGCGCCGCCATCCGCCGGCTGTGAGGGCGCACCCATGAGCCGAGCCGACCGTGGCCACCTGATCACCGCCGTGATCGTCCTCGTCCTCCTGGTGTCGCTGCCCTTCGTGGTCGACAGCCGCTACATCCTGGGCCAGGTCATCCTGGCCCTGTTCTACGCCATCGTCGCATCGCAGTGGAACCTGCTGTTCGGCTTCGCCGGCGTGTTCTCGCTGGGGCAGATGGCGCTGTTCGCGTTCGGCGGCTACGTCACGGCCATGCTGGGCTTCTATGGCGGCTGGTCGATGTGGCTGGCTATGCCGGTGGGCGCCATCGGCACCGTCATCTTCAGCCTGATCATCGGCCTCGCCTGCCTGCGCCTGGCCGGCGCCTACGTGGCGCTGCTGACACTGGCCGTGGCGCAGGTCATGTACCTGCTGATCGTCACCGATACCGACTGCTTCGTCATGCAGGGAGCCACCTGCCGGCAGTTCACGGGCGGCGCGGTGGGCTTCGCCCGATTCGGCGACCTCGGCACCCGGGCCCTGTTCAAGGCCAACTATCTCACGGCCAACTACGCCATCGTGGTGGCGCTGTTCGCGGTCACCATGCTGTTCACCTGGGCGGTGATCCGCTCGCCTTTGGGCCTGGCGTTCCAGGCCCTGCGCGACAATCCCGGTTGTGCGGTGGCGCGCGGCATCAACCGCTTCTCGACCCAGCTCGTCGTGTTCGGCGCGTCGGCCTTCTTCACGGGCCTGGCCGGCGGTCTCTATGCCGCGCATTTCCAGGCGATCGGCCCGGGCGTGCTCTCGCTCTCCACCCTCATGTTCATCATCGCGATCGCGGTGGTCGGCGGGATCGGCAAGCTGTGGGGCCCGCTCGTGGGGGCGGTGATCCTGGTGCTGGCCGACGAGGGCATGCGGGAGATGGGCGAGTTTCGCACGCTGGGCCTGGGGCTCATCATCGCGGCCGCCATGGTGCTGATGCCGCGCGGCGTGATCGGCCTGGTCGAGGGACTGGTCGCCCGCTTCCGTCCTCAACCGAGCCAGCCGGACGCGGCGGCTCCTCATGCTGGAACGTCCCATGTTTGACACGATCGTGGTCGGTGCGGGCAGCGGCGGCTGCGTGGTGGCCGGCCGCCTGTCGGAGGATCCGGGCCGCAAGGTCCTGGTGCTGGAAGCGGGCCGTGCGGCGCCGCTGGCCTCCAAGATGCCGGCCATGTGGATCAGCATGGTGAACACGGAGGTGGACTGGGGCTACCACACCGTGCCGCAGCCGGGCTGCCGGATGCGCCGGATCTTCTGGCCGCGCGGCAAGATGGTCGGCGGGTCGGGTGCGCTCAACGCGATGATCTATATCCGCGGGCTGCCGTCCGACTATGACGGCTGGGCCGCGCTGGGCGCCACCGGCTGGGCGTGGAAGGACGTGCTGCCGGTCTTCAAGAAGTCCGAGCACAACGAGCGGTTCGGCAACGACGAGCTGCATGGCTCGGGCGGTCCGCTCAACATCGCCGATGTGCCCTATATCGATGCCACCGAGAAGCTGTGGATGGAGGCCTGCCAGAACGCCGGCATCCCGCGCTGCGAGGACTTCAATGGCGTCAGCCAGGAAGGCGTCGGCTTCTTCCAGCTGTTCTGCAAGAACGGCGAGCGGTTCGGCACGGCCAAGGCCTATCTGGAGCCGGCGCTGGAGCGGCCGAACCTGACGGTCGAGACGGGCGTTCTCACCACGCGGCTGATCATCGAGAACGGCCGGGCGATCGGCGTCGAGTACCTGAAGAACGGCCGGCCGCACACGGCCCACGCCTCCTCGGAGGTCGTGCTGGCGTCCGGCTCGATCGGCTCGGCCCAGCTCCTGCTCCTGTCCGGCGTGGGCCCTGCGGACGAGCTGAAGGCGGTGGGCGTCCGCGTGGCTCACGACCTGCCGGGCGTCGGCAAGGACATGCAGGACCACATCAACATCCCGACGACCTTCCACACCAAGGATGCCGTCGGCATCGGCGGCATGACCGGCGAGGAGATCCGGGCGGCCATCGACGAGTGGACGCAGAAGCGGACGGGCGCCATCACCAGCAACTGGGCGGCGGCCGGTGGCCATGTCCGCTCCCGGCCGGAAGTACTGGAGCCGGACCTGCAGTTCTATGGCGTGATCGCGGCCAACCGCGACCATGCCCGCTATCTGTCATCGCGCCCGGGCATCACGCTGCATGCGACGCTGCAGCGGCCAAACAGCCGGGGCGAGCTGACCCTGCGCTCGGCCGATCCCTTGGAGCATCCGAACCTCGATCCTCGCTACTTCGTCTCCGACCCCACGGGCACGGACGTGACGACATTGGCCGAGGGCGTGAAGCTAAGCCGGCGGATCGCGGCAGCCTCACCGCTGGCTGACATCATCGACTGCGAGATCACGCCGTCTGCCGAGGCGCGGACCGATGCGGAACTGGCCGACTATGTGCGTGGACACTGCACCACGCTCTACCATCCCGCCTGCACCTGCCGGATGGGCACCGACGAGATGGCGGTGACCACGCCGGAGCTGAAGGTGCGGGGGATCGAGGGGCTGCGGGTGGCTGATGCCTCGGTGTTCCCGAAGATGGTGTCGGGCAACACCAATGCGCCGACCATCATGGTCGCGGAGCGCTGCGCGGAGTTCATCCGGCAGGGCTGAAGCGCGTAGAAAATTTGCTAACCCGTTGATCTTCCTGAGCTGCTCGGGTTCGTTCATGCGATAGCAAGCTTTGCATGCGCAAACCCCGCAGCGCGTGCAGCGGGACCGCGCACTATCGCATGAACGGCGTGGTACGCGCCTGCGGCGCCTAGACGCTGCGCCGTTCGAAATCCCGCTGCATGTTGGACATGAGCACGAGGTTGCGCAGGCGGAACAGGTCGATCAGCTGGCCGATGCCGAGCAGGCCGAAGGTGAACAGCCAGAGCAGGCCGGTCCAGATGAAGCCCAGGTAGAAGCGGTGGATGCCGCAAAAGCCGAAGATGCAGAGCAGCCAGAGCCAGAACGAGGTTCCCACGGACTTCACACTCATCAAGCAGGCTCCAGCAGACAGTTCGTCACGACAAGGCGGCCGAAGGAAAACACGTCCGGCCACCTTCTCTCCTGCATGTAGGAAGCCTACCGCATTTCCCAACGGGCTCAGGACATAGGCCGGCCGATCTGGCGGAAGGCGGCGCGCAGGGTGTCACGCATCGGTGCTGGCAGGCGGGTATGCATCACGACGCGGCTGGCCGGCATGACGGGCAGGTCGTCCAGCACCGCGCAGCGGGAAGGGACGTGGGTGCGGCCGACGGCGGTCACACCCAGGCCTGCCTCCACCGCTGCCTGAAGGGCAGTGACCGAGCCGCCCTGGAACACGATGCGCCAGGGCAGACCCCGCTCGTCGAGCGCACGGGTCATGGCGGCCTTCACGTCGCACTGGCCACGCAGGGCCACGAGGTCGACCGGGCGGTTCACGCGTTCCGCAAGGCGATCCGCGGCGATCCACACCAGCGGCTCCTCATAGAGATGAATGCCGTCGCGCCGGTCGGCGTCCTGGCGGACGATGGCGGCATCGGCTGCGCCCACATCATAGGCGGCCATCATGTCGGCGGACGTGCCGACCACCACGTCGGGGACAAGGCGGGGCTGGGCGTTGCGCAGGCTCTGCAGGGCGGAGGGCAGCCGGCCCGCCGTGGCATGGTCGCTGACCGCGAGGCGCAGGGTCGGCTCGTCCGCGGCAAGATCGTCCATCGCCGCCAGCGCCTCGTCATGCGTGCCGACGATCCGCCTGGCCCAGGGGAGGAAGAGCCTGCCGTCCTCGGTGAGCGCCACCGCGCGCGGCGTGCGCGCGAGAAGGCGCTTGCCCAACTGATGCTCCAGCTTGGCCACGCGGACGCTGATGGCGGACTGGGTGGCGGCCAGGCACTCGCCGGCTGCCGTGAAGCTCCGCAGGTCGGCCGCAGCGATGAAGGAGCGGATCTGGTCGAGGTCGAGGTTGCGCATGAGCATGATGATGAACAAGCATCACAGAGAGCTCAAGCATTCGCTTCTGATATGATAGCTGCCCGAGCATGCTTCTCCCGGGAACCAGCCGAGGAGGCCATCATGCCCATCATCACGATCAAGCTCGCTGCGCTTCGTCCGGTCGAGAACGTGGAACGCCAGGTGGCGGCCGACATCGTGCGGCTGTCGACCGACATCCTGCGCAAGAAGCCGGAGCTCACGGCGGTGGTCGTCGAGCGCGTCGATCCCGGCACATGGTTTGCCGGCGGTGCGTCCCTTGCCGAGCAGAAGGCATCCAGCTTCTGGCTGGAGATCAAGGTCGTGGATGGGACGAACACGAAGGACGAAAAGGAAGCCTTCGTGGCTGCCGTCTTCAGCCGGATGAGGGACCTGCTCGGTGATCTCCACCATGAAAGCTATGTGCACGTGCACGAGGTATCCGCCGATGCCTATGGCTTTGGAGGCCTCACCCAGGAACGGCGCTACATCGAGGGGAAGCTCGGACTGCCGGCGCGTGCTGCCGCCTGAACGGCCGGGACCCGTTGACCCCCTGGCGCCCAGCCGCCAACAAGGCTGAAACAGGGGGTACGTCGATGCGTGATGGCAGGTTCGGCTTCGGTCTGATCGGGGCGAGCACGATCTCGCGGGAGCGCATGATCGGCGCCATGAACGAGAGCGGCGTGGCCCTGCCGGTGGCGGTCTACAGCCGGGACATGGCGAGAGGACGCGCGTTCGCCGACGAGATGGGCATTCCCAAGGCCTATGACCGGCTGGACGCAATGCTGGCCGACCCGGCCATCGACGGGGTCTATGTCGCCAGCACCAACGAGCGGCACCATCGCGAGGTGCTGGCCTGTGCTGCCGCCGGCAAGCACGTGCTCTGCGACAAGCCGCTCGCGATGAGCGTGGAGGAAGCGCAGGACATGGTGCGGGCCTGTCGCGAGGCTGGCGTCGTGTTCGGCACCAACCACCACATGCGCTGCGGCGCGCACCACATCGCGATGCGCGACATCGTGCGGGAGGGAAAGCTCGGCGAGCTCGTGGCCATCCGGGTCGTGCACGGGGCGCTGCTGCCGGCCCACCTGCAGACCTGGCGGATCAACGATCCCTCGGCCGGGGCAGGTGCCATCATGGATCTGGCGGTCCATGACGCCGACATCGTGCGCTTCCTGACCGGCGACGAGATCGTCGAGGTCGGTGCCATGAGCGCCAACAGCGGCATGGGCACGGATAAGGTCGAGGATACCGCGCTCGGGATCTTCCGCACCGAGCGGGGCACGCTTGGGCATATCCACAACGTGTTCAACACCCCCTTCAACCGCGGCTCGATCGAGATCCACGGGACCAGGGGCTCGCTCTATGCCCAGGACAATATGGGCCAGTCGCCCGCGGGCACGCTCAGGCTGCGCGATGCGGACGGCGAGCGGGAGGTGCCGCTCGTGCACGAGGAACTCTATGGGCGGATGATCAAGAGCTTCGTGGCGGCAGCGCGCGGCGAGGGCGAGGTCGCCTGCAGCGGCGAGGACGGCGCGCGTTCGCTTGCCGTGGCGCTCGCCATGCTGGAAAGTGCCGGATCGAAGAAGATGGTTGCCGTGCCGAAGGTCGGCTAGCGAAGGGGTGGGGCATGTTCCTGGACTGGCGTGGGCAGGAGGTCACCGCCTCCAGCGCAGCGACGGTAGAGGGGATCGACGCCTTCGCCGTGAACTTCCTGGCCTACGAGAACGGGGCCGGGAAGGTGCTCAAAGCGGCGGACGAGGATCCGGACAGCACGCTCGCCAATGCCTATGCGGCGATGCTCTGGATGTTCATGGAGCGGGCCGATGCGCCGACCAAGGCCCGGCCCTATCTCGCCCGGGCGCAAAAGGCGGCCAGGCTCGCCAACGAGCGCGAGCGGATGGTGCTGGGGGCGGTCGAGGCTTGGGTGGATGGCGACGTCCCGCGCGCGATCCGGGTGGGCGAGGAGCTGCTGGACCGCTACCCGCGCGAGATGGCGATCGCGAAGGCCTGCCAGTACCATCATTTCAACCTGGGCGACCCGCCCGGCATGCTGCGGGTGGCGCACAAGGTCATGGGCGAGAATGCGGACCTCCCCTGGACCCATGGTCTGGCCGCGTTTGCCTACGAGCAGAGCCACATGCTGGCGGACGCGGAGCGTTGCGCGCGCCAGGCGATCGCGATCAGGCGCAAGGAGCCATGGGCGCATCATGCGCTGGCGCACGTATTCCTGACCCAGGGGCGGACAGGCGAGGCGCGGGCCTTCCTGGAGGACGTGAAGGAAAGCTGGACGAACCTGAACTCGTTCATGTTCACCCATGCCTGGTGGCATTTCTCGCTGGTGCTGATCGACCAGGGCGAGACCGACCGGATCCTGTCCTTCTACGACCAGAACATCTGGGGGGTGTGGAAGGAATACTCGCAGGATCAGATCGGCGCGGTATCGCTCCTGTCGCGGCTGGAGATGGTCGGGGTGGATGTTGGCGACCGCTGGCAGGACCTCGGCAACTACCTGGCCACGCGCGTCCACGACCATGTGCAGCCCTTCCTGAGCATGCAGTATCTCTATGGCCTGGCGCGGGCAGGGCGGCCGGAGGCGGATGCGATGATGGCGAGCATCCGCGAGCATGCGCGGACCTGCCCCGTGTTCGCGCGGCCGGCCTGGAGCGAGGTGGCGGTGCCGGCCTGCGAGGGGCTGCTTGCTCATGCGCGCGGGGACGGCGAGACGACGGTGCGCAAGATGGGCATCGCCCTGCCGCGCCTGACCGAGATCGGCGGCAGTCATGCCCAGCGCGGTTTGTTCGAGCAGGTGATGCTGGACGCGTTGATCCGCACGGGGCGCTACGTGGCGGCCCAGCAGATCCTGGAGCAGATGCGCGGAGCCTACCCGGACAGCAGGCCGCTCTATCCGAAGCTGGAGGACATCTATGTGCGACTGGGCCTGCCGGAAGAGGCGGCCCGCATCGCGGCTGCGGCGAAGGCCCGCGGGATCAGGGGCTACGCCTGATCGAACGGAACCACGAATCCAGCCCCCATACGAACCGGTGTCCGCTTGCCTCGTAAGGCCGTGATCGGCCCGGTCCCGACGACCGGCGACACCAGGACACCGTCCCAACCGTTGTCAGAGCCTGCACCACGGGAGAAGCGGGTGTCGGCTGTTCCATCCTTGGCGCGTGACGGCCAGGCCAAGCCGGTCAAGAAGCCGGCGGCCAAGAAGTCGGCCATGGCGCAGCACCGGCCGAAGAAGGTCCGCCAGGTTCAAGCGCGCCGCCAGTTCGGCGTGCTGGCGCTGCGGCAGCGCGGCAATGCGGTGTCGGTGATGCTGGTGACCTCGCGAGGGACAAGGCGCTGGATCATTCCCAAGGGCAATCCGGAGAAGGGCAAGACCGGCGCCGAGGTCGCGGCGATCGAGGCCTTCGAGGAGGCGGGCCTGCTGGGCGAGGTCTGGAACAAGCCGATCGGCCATTACCTGGCACCCAAGCACCTGACGTCCGGCAAGATCGTGCAGTGCGCGATCGAGGTCTATCGGATGGATGTCGAGGAGGTGCTGGACGACTGGCCGGAAAAGGGCCAGCGCGCGCGGGGATGGTATGCGCTCGACGAGGCCGCGATGCTGGTCGGCGAAGGGGGCCTCGTTGCCCTCATCCTGGAACTGAACGCCCAGCTCATCCGGGGCTGACGTCACCGCTCTGTCACACGAGACGCCTAGGAGCCGCACCTACCGGAGCGGCGTTATGCCGGTCGAGTGTCCACGGAAGAGCGAGATGATCCGTCCTATCATGGCAGCGGCGCTGGCAGGCGCCTTGCTGACGAGCCAGGCTTTCGCCGCGGAAGGCAGCCTGGTCCTCTACACCAGCCAGCCGCAGACCGACGCGCAGCAGACGATCGACGCGTTCAAGGCGGAGCATCCCGACGTCGAGATCAGTTTCGTGCGCGACGGCACGCCGAAGATCATGGCGAAGCTGCGGGCCGAGCTGGAAGCGGGAGCGCCGCAGGCCGACCTGCTCCTGATCGCCGATGCGGTCACCATGGAGGGGCTGAAGCGGGACGGGGTGCTGATGGCCCATGAGGGTGCAGACGTCTCGGCCTACCCGGCCGGCATCCACGACCCGGCCAAGTTCTGGTTCGCGACCAAGCTCATCACGACCGGCATCGTCTACAACACGGGCGCCCCTTTCGTGCCGGCCTCCTGGCAGGACCTCCTCAAGCCGGAGGCCAAGGGGCTGATCGCGATGCCGAGCCCGCTCTCGTCGGGTGCCGCACTGATCCACACCGTGACGCTCACCTCCAACCTGCCAGACGGCTGGGGCTATTACGAGGGGCTGGCTGAGAACGATGCGCTAGCCGAGGGTGCCAATGGCGGGGTGCTCAAGGCCGTGGCGGGCGGCGAGAAGCTGTTCGGCATGATCGTCGACTTCATGCCGATCCGCGAGCAGGCCAAGGGCGCGCCCGTCGCCTTCGTGTTCCCGCAGGAAGGCGTGTCGGCCGTGACCGAGCCGGTGGCGATCCTGAAGACCACGCAGAACCCCGAGGCCGCCAAGGCCTTCGTGGACTTCCTCCTGTCGACGAAGGGCCAGGAGCTGGCGTCGGCCCAGGGCTACATGCCGGCCGATCCGACGGTGGCGCTGCCGGCCGGCTATCCTGCCCGCGAGACGATCAAGGTGCTGCCGTTCGATCCTGCCGCTGCCCTTGCGGCCGAGAACGAGAACCGCGCCCGGTTCGAGAAGATCTTCCAGCAGTGATCGCAGCCCTGCCGGCACGGCACCAGGACGGCCTGCGGGAAGGCAGGCTCTGGCAGGGCCTGCTGCTCCTGGTCGTGCTGGTGCTGGCGGGCCTGCCGACGGCAAGGCTGCTGGCGCAGGCGCTGGGCGGCAGCGCCCTGGCCCTGCTCCTGGCCCCGGCCAGCCTGGAGGCCACCTGGCACAGCATCGAGAGCGGGGTGCTGTCGACGGTGCTGGCCCTGCTGCTGGGCGCCGGGATGGCGCTGCTCCTAGGCTTGTCGGACCTGCCCCGGCGGCGGGCGATCGGCATCCTGTTCGTGCTGTCGATGCTGGTGGCCCCGCAGGTCACCGCCCTGGCCTTCACCGTCATGGCGGGGCCGGCCTCGCCCTTGCTGAACGCCGTGGGCCTGGCGCCGGCTCCCGGCACGGCGAACCCCTTGATCGGCCGTGGCGGGGTGATCCTGGTGCTGGGGCTGCACCATGCGCCGCTGGTCACGATCCTGGTCCTGGCCGGGCTGAAGACCATCCCGCACGAGCTGATCGAGGCGGCGAGCCTGGGCGGTGCCGGCAGCAGGGCGATCATGCGCTGGATCGTGCTGCCGCTGCTGACGCCGCACCTGGCAGCGGCCGCCCTGCTGGCCTTCGTCGCCGCGTTCGGGAATTTCGGCATTCCAGTCCTGCTCGGCATGCCCGCAGGCTACCTCACCCTGCCGACCCTGATCTATCGCCAGCTGGTCGGCAGCGGCACCGGCGTCATCGACCAGGCGGCGACCCTCTCGATGGTGGTGGCGGTCCTGGCGCTGGTGCCGACGGCGCTGGCGGCCCTGGTGCTGGCGAAGAACGCCACGCGGCGCAGCATGGAGCGGCCGCTGCAGCCCTTCTGGCGTCTGGGCGGCTGGCGCTGGCCTGGCAGCTTGGCCGCATGGATGCTGGTCGGGATCGTGCTGGTCCTGCCGCTGGCCTCGCTGCTCGCCTCGGCCCTGGCACCCACCTACGGCGCGCGCCTCACGCCGGCTTCCGCGACCCTGTCCCATTTCGTCGAGGTGCTCTGGCGGCAGGACGTGACGGTGCGGGCCTTCCGCAATTCCTTCCTGTTCGCGGGCGGGGCGGCCTTGCTGCTGGCCCTGTTCGCCGTCCCGCTCGCCCATGGCCTGGACCGCGCCCCCAAGCGCGCCCGCACGCTGCTGCTGCCCCTGATCGAACTGCCCTACGCCTTGCCGGGCATCGTCCTGGCGATCGCGTGCATCCTCCTGTTCGTCCAGCCGCTGCCGATCCTCGGGATCTCGATCTATGCGACGCCCTGGATCATCCTGTTCGCCTATGCCGGCCGCTTTCTGCCGATCGTGCTGAAGGCGCCGCTGGCGGCGATGGCGCAGATGGAGCGGGCGCAGGAGGAGGCAGCGGCGGTCGATGGGGCCGGACTGGTGGCGAGGCTCTGGCATGTCGTCCTGCCGTCACTCTGGCCGGCGGTGGCGGCGGGCGGGCTGCTGGCCTTCCTCCTGGCGTTCAACGAGCTCACCGTGTCGGCACTGCTCTGGACGGCGGGGACGGAGACGCTTGGTGTCGTCCTCTTCTCGCTCGAGGAGGCGGGGCTGGTCAGCGAGGCGAGCGCGGTGGCGCTGTCGGCAACAGCGGTGGTGGCGCTGCTCGTGGTCGTGATCGACCGGCTGGGGGACCGGCTGCCGGCGGGCACGCTGCCCTGGCGGTTCTAGCTCAGCCGGCCCGGCGGTGCCGGCGGACCTTCGTCCGGTTGCCGCAGGTGCTCATGTCGCACCAGCGTCGCGAACCGTTCCTGCTGGTGTCGATGAACAGCCAGCCGCAATCCTCGGCCGGGCACTGCTTGAGGCGGGTGAGGTCACCTCTCTGGAAGAGGTCCATGGCCGACCAGGCGACGGGCCCCAGCAGCGATGACTGAGGCGGCCCGGCCGCGAAGCAAAGAGCACAGTGTCCGTCATCGCTCGGCGCAAGCTCGGCCTGGGCCAGCGAAGCGCAGGCGGACTGCCTGAGCGTGTCGAGGTCGGCCGGGGGCAGGGTGCGTCCGTGGGCGATCGCCGCCCCGATCCGATGGACGGCCTCGCGCAGCCGAAGGGCGGATTCCAGCAAGTGATCCGCCAGGGCCCGATCCGCCTGCAGCGCGGCACGAACGGGTGCAGCCGCCTCGTCCGGCAGCACCGAGGCATGCATGGCCCAGTCCAGCAGATCGCCGGCCTGCCGCAGATGCTCGATCGGCTTCGGCAGGTTCCGGCCGCCTGCGGTGTTGGCGAAGTCGAGGGCCAGGACGCCACCTACCAGCGACAGACTGCCTGCAAACGATCCGGTCAAGCCATTCTCCAGCGTGCCCGCTCAGTCGGGAACGTAACCGTTGAAAGCACGTTTATTGGTTACGAATACGCGGACGATGGTGTCCAACCTGCCTGCCAGCAGGTACCGCCAAGACCGGAGACGTGCCCAAGCTTTGGGGCAGTCCTTTGAGGAGACGGATCATGGAGTCTGGCCTGAACCGAGGCAACGAGGCACGTGTGCCCGAACGGAGCGTCCGGCACCATTTCATCGATATCGACGGCAACAGGACCTTCTACCGCGAGGCCGGTCCGCTGGATGGCCCGGTGGTCCTGCTTCCGCATGGCTATCCGTGCTCCTCCTTCGAGTTCCGCAACCTCATGCCCAAGCTGGCGGACCACTGGCGCCTGCTGGCTCCGGACTTCCCGGAGTTCGGCTACAGCGACACGCCCGGCCGTGCCAGCTTCGCCTATACGTTCGACGGCTATGCCGCCTTCCTGGACCGCTTCGTCGAGAAGATGGGGGCCAGCCGTTTCGTGCTCTACCTCCACGACTACGGCTCCTGGATCGGGCTCAGGCTGGCGATGCGGCGCCCGGAGCGGGTGGCGGCCCTCGTCATCCAGAACGGCGACATCTACGAGGACCAGTTCGGGCCCAGATACGAGGCGCTCAAGGCCTTCGCGGCCGATCCGACACCGGAGCGGCGGCAGCAACTGGCGCAGACCGTGAGCGAGGAAGGGTTTCGCGACGAGTTCCTGAACGATGTCCGGCCCGAGCTTGCGATGCGGATCAGCCCGGATCTGTGGCAGCTGGCCTGGTCCCAGCTCAACCAGCCCGCCCGGCGCGAGATCATGGTCGGCCTGATGGACGAGTGGCGAGAGAACCTGTGCTGGTTTCCTCGCTACCAGACTTATCTGCGCGAGCACCGGCCGCCGACCCTGATCGCCTGGGGCCCCCAGGACGGCTACATGCCGGAAGGTGCGGCACGCGCCTATCTGCGGGACCTGCCGGACGCGGAACTGCACCTGCTCGATGGCGGGCACTGGCTGCTGGAGACCAACCTGGACGAGGTCGCGGCAATCGCGCGCGACTTCCTCGAGCGCAACTATGACGGAGAGCGGATATGACTGGAGCGAACGGTCCTGCCATCGCGCGAATCTGGCGGGGTCGCGTGCCTGCGGCCCGTGCCGACGAGTACGAGGCCTATCTCCACGAGCACGGCATCAAGCCGCTGATCGAGAAGGCGATGGGCGTGCAGTCGCTCCGCGAGGATCGGGAAGGGGAGACGGAGTTCGTGACCATCTCCTACTGGGAGAGCGTGGAAGCCATGTCGCGCTTCGCGGGCAACGAGCCTGCGCGCATCCACCACCTGGAGCGGGATCCTGAGTTCCTGATCGAGCTGCCGACGAGCGTGCAGATCCTGCAGATCCGGACCGCCCACGGACGGACCGGCGACGGCCGCGGCTGAGGCGGCAACGGGAACGCCGGATGCCTGGGCTGGTTCACCCCCTTGTCCGGCGGATGGTCCGCGGATGAAGTTCCAGCGAGAGGAAAACCAGCCATGCAGCACGTTTCACCAGAGATGAAGTCGTGCATCGAGGCCTGCCTTTCCTGCTACCAGACCTGCCTTTCGACCGCGATGGGGCACTGCTTGGAGATGGGCGGCAAGCATACCGAGCCCAGGCACTTCAAGCTGATGATGGCCTGCGCGGAGATCTGCCGGACATCGGCGCATTTCATGCTGATCGGCACCGAGCACCACAAGCACACCTGCCGCGAGTGCGCCGAGATCTGCACGGAATGCGCGGAGGATTGTGCAAGGATCGGCGAGATGGACGAGTGCGTGCAGGCCTGCCGGCGCTGTGCCGAGAGCTGCCGGACGATGGCGGCCTGACCTACTCGACCTCGAGGATCACCGGGGCGTGGTCCGAGGCGATTTTCGCGGCACGCGGCGTCGGATCGATCCGGCAGGCGGTGGCCTTGTCGATGGCATGCGGCGACAGGAGGAAGTGGTCGATCCTGAGGCCATGGCCGGCCTCGAAGGCGCGGCCCTGGTAGTGCCACCAGGAATAGTCCTCGCCGGCCGGGTTGAGCCAGCGATAGGCGTCGTAGAAGCCGCGGTTGACGACCCGCCGCCAGGCCGCCCGCTCGTCGGGATGGTAGCAGATGCCGCCGTCCCAGCCGGCCGGGTCGTAGATGTCGATCGGCTCCGGTGCGACGTTCCAGTCGCCGCCGACGATCACGGGCGTGCCGTCGGCGGCGAGAGCCGTCATGCGGGCGCCGATGCGGTCGAAGTAGCGCAGCTTGTAGGTGAAGGAATCGGAGCCGACCGACGTGCCGTTAGGCAAATAGAGCGAGGCGACCCGGTAGGGGCCGACCGTGGCCTCGATCCAGCGGGCCTGGCTGTCCTCGTCGGCCCCGGGCAGGCCGCGCACGACGTCCTTGGGCTCCTGCCTGGAAAGGATCGCGACGCCGTTGAGCGGTGCCGAGCCCCATAGTGCCATCTGGTAGCCGCGGCTCGTGAACGGCTCGGCCGGGAACTTGTCGTCGGTGACCTTCGTCTCCTGCAGGAGAAGGACGTCCGGCTGTTCCGTGTCGATCCAGCCGAGCAGCGCGTCCAGGCGCGCGCGGACGCCGTTCACGTTCCAGGCGACAAGCTTCATGAAGATCTCACCGACGGGGAAGGGCGAGCCCGCCGGCTCACATGGCGAAGCTGGTACCGCAGCCGCAGGACGAGGTCGCGTTCGGATTCCTCACCTGGAAGTACGAGCCGTTGAGGTCCTCGACGAAGTCCAGCTCCGAGCCGATCAGATACAGGAGCGACATGCCGTCGATGACAACCTTGGCGTCCTGCTTCTGGATCACGATGTCGTCCGGCTCGCCGTTAGTGCCCAGCGCGAACTCGTACTTGAATCCGGAACAGCCGCCGCCGGACACGCCGACGCGCAGATGACCCTCGCCCAGGCCCTCACGTTCGAGGATCGTGCGGATCCGGCGAGCCGCACGTTCGGAGACCTGGAATGGCTCGGGCCGCGGGTTCGGTTGCGACATGGGACGCCCCTGACGTTGGGATACGCGCCGGCCGGACAAAGGAGCCGGCAGATGACGCGTGCTCATCCCAAAGTAGGCAGTGCCGTAGTATTGTCAAACCACGCCCACGCGTCGGAGGCTTCCATTTCCGCATCGTCCCCCCCGAACCACAGCGCGCGTGCCCCTTATGCGGCCGATCCTTCG
>JAESGR010000440.1_pt1 | contig 33310 bp, 34 predicted proteins | sample 9269771 | NCBI WGS metagenome assembly JAESGR01 (sample SAMN15739572, study PRJNA653492) | algae metagenome | isolation source: Chroococcus sp. CMT-3BRIN-NPC107 and co-occurring heterotrophs from well... | place: USA: Clark Mountains Wilderness, California | collected 2010-04-18 | reverse complement strand
TTGCCGTTGCCGTGCTGGTAGTGCCCACGGCCATTCGACGGGCCTTCTTCCTCGACAAAGCTGGTGATCGCCACGTTCGCTCCTTGTTGTTTGTCCGCCCGACCCCGTTGGCGGGCGGTTGATTTGAATGCCGTGGACGCTGCAGCAGCGCGGTCGCCCTGTCACCCCCGTATCGCGACTATCCACAAGCCCTAGTCGCCAAGCGGACCGGGGTCGGCTAAACCCCCGCGATCCATTCATCCGAGGACGGCATGGCTCTGAAAGTCGCCATCGTCGGCCTGCCGAACGTCGGCAAGTCGACCCTTTTCAATGCGCTCACCCAGACCGCCGCGGCGCAGGCGGCCAACTATCCCTTCTGCACCATCGAGCCGAACGTCGGCGACGTGGCGGTGCCCGAGCCGCGCCTGGACGCGCTGGCCAAGGTCGCCGGCTCGAAGGAGATCATCCCCGCCCGGATCAACTTCGTGGACGTGGCCGGCCTGGTCCGCGGCGCCTCCAAGGGCGAGGGCCTGGGCAACCAGTTCCTGGCGAACATCCGCGACTGCGACGCGGTGGCCTTCGTCGCCCGGTGCTTCGAGGACGACGATGTCACCCACGTGGAGGGCCGGGTCGATCCGATCTCCGACCTGGAGATCATCGAGACCGAGCTGATGCTGGCCGACCTCGAGAGCCTGGAGAAGCGGGTGGTCAACCTGGAGAAGCGCGCCAAGGCCGGCGACAAGGAGAGCGCTACGACCCTGCGCCTCGTGAACCTCGCCCTGGCCGAGCTCAACCAGGGCCGCCCGGCCCGGATGGCCAAGGTGTCCTCGGAGGACGAAAAGGCTTGGCGCATGCTCCAGCTGCTGACCTCCAAGCCCGCCCTCTACGTCTGCAACGTCGACGAGGGCTCGGCCGCCACCGGCAACCCGCTCTCCGAGAAGGTCGCCGAGCGGGCCGCCCGAGACCACGCCAACTCGGTGGTCATCTCCGCGAAGATCGAGAGCGAGATCGCCCAGCTGGACCCGGCCGAGCGCGGTGAGTTCCTGGAGACCCTGGGCCTGGAGGAGCCGGGCCTGAACCGGATGATCCGCGAGGCCTACAAGCTGCTCGGCCTGCAGACCTACTTCACCGCCGGCCCGAAGGAGGCGCGCGCCTGGACCATCCCCGTGGGCGCCACCGCCCCGCAGGCGGCCGGCGTGATCCACACCGACTTCGAGAAGGGCTTCATCCGGGCCGAGACCATCGCCTACGATGACTACGTCCGGCTGAACGGCGAGGCCGGCGCACGCGACGCCGGCAAGATGCGTTCGGAAGGCAAGGAGTATGTCGTCCGCGACGGCGACGTGATGAACTTCCGGTTCAACGTGTAGGGAGAGCCTGGAATGGGCGAGACGATCAAGCTGACGAGCCCGGCGGACGGGTTCGAGTTCTCCGCCTATCACGAGCCGTCCTTCACGCCGCGCCGAGGCGGGGTGATCGTCATCCAGGAGATCTTCGGGATCGACCAGTACGTCCGCGCCGACGTCGCCCGCTGGGCCAAGGCCGGCTACGAGGCGATCGCGCCGGCCCTGTTCGACCGCCGTCAGCACGACTTCGTCGCCCCGCACGATGCGGACGGGATCGCCGCCGGCATCGCCCACGCGCGTTCGACGCCCATGGAGCAGGCGCTGGCCGACGTCGAGGCCTGCCGGGACTTCCTGGCGCCCCGCGGCAAAGTCTGCGTCGTGGGCTATTGCTACGGCGGCTCGCTGGCCTGGATCGCCGCGGCCCGGGTCGACGGGTTGGCGGCAGCGGCGAGCTACTACGGCAGCATGGTCAAGGCGAACGCCCACCTGAAGCCCAAGTGCCCGACCATCGTCCACCTGGGCCGCACCGATCCCGGCATCCCCGCCGACGAGGTGGAGGCGGCCGTCAAGGAGAGCAATCCAGACGTGCCGGTCTACATCTACGATGGCGCCGGTCACGGCTTCAACAACGAGAGCCCCGAGCGCTATTCCGCCGAAGCGGCCGACCAGGCCCGTCAGCGGACCCGCCACCTGTTCGACGCCGCCTGACCATGGGCGAGATGATCCGGCTGACCAGCGGCTTCGACGGCTTCGAGTTCGACGCCTACCGCGCCCCGGTCTCCGACGCCCGGCGCGGCGGGCTGGTGCTGATCCAGGAGATCTTCGGCGTCACCGATCACATCAAGGAGCTGGCCGACGGCTTCGCCGAGGACGGCTACGAGGTGATCGCACCGGCCTTCTACGACCGGCTAGAGCGCGGCTTTCAAGCCGGCTATGACCAGGACGGCATCCAGAAGGGCGTCCGCTACTCGCAGGATACGCGCTGGGATCAGGTGGCCGGCGACCTCCAGGCCGCGATCGATGCGCTGAAGCCGCCGGTGTTCGTCACCGGCTTCTGCTGGGGCGGGGCGGCGACCTGGCTGGCCGCCTGCCGCTGCGAGGGGATCTCGGCGGCGTCCGCCTTCTACGGCCGGCGGATCTCCGAGCTGGTCGACGAGACGCCCCGCTGCCCGACCATCCTGCACTTCGGCAAGACCGACGCCTCCATCCCGATGGAGAAGGTGGAGGAGATCCGCCAGAAGCACCCGGACCTGCCGGTATTCCTCTACGACGCCGGCCACGGCTTCGTGTCCGACCGACGCAGCGACTACCACGCCGACTCCGCAAGGCTCGGCCGTCTGCGCACGTTGCAGCTCTTTGCGATGAACGGCGGCGGGCGGGGCGAAGGGGCCTGAGCGGCTACCGCTCCTCGATGACTTCGCGCACGTCGGGCCGCCGCTCCAGCGTGCGGACGAGCATCGCCTGGGCCGCCAGGATGCCGATGCCCGCCGCATAGGCCGCGAACACGCCGGCGAACCGCAGTTCCGCGTCGTTGGCGGCCAGCTGCGAGTAGACGAAGCCCGCCGCCAGTACGAGCAGGCCGATGCCCATCAGCACCGACGAGGCCGTTTGACCGAAGCCGGCCTTGAAGCTCATCCAGACGTATTTGGTCAGGCCGCTGCGCAGCGCCGGGATCGCGAGGGGCACCAGCAGCGACAGGATCAGGAACGGCGCCGGCCAGACCAGTGTGCCCTTGGCCACCAGCGCATTGGGACTCTGCAGCGTCTGGAACGCGTGCAGCACCGCGCCCGAGTAGATCAGGCAGGCGGCCAGCACCGTCAGGTCCTGCATCCGCTTGAAGTTGCGCCATGCCCGCGTGAACACCATGGGCCCAAGTTAGGGGCTAAGGGCGCCGGCCGTAAGGCATGCCGGCGCCCCAAAGCCTTCACATGGCCGTTGGTCAGCCGCCCCGCTCGGCCAGGAAGCGCGCGTAGGGCCCCTCGTGCTCGCGCCGGAGCAGGGTGAAGCCGGCGTCGGTCAGCATCCGCTCGAGGATCCAGCCGAAGGTGGAGTGCTCTTCCCGGATGTGGCAGGCGCCCTCCTCGCGGGAATAGAGGGTTTCGCGGCCCAGCCAGTCGATCCAGGCCTCGGCCGCGGCGATCAGCTCGCCGGGCGGGCAGTTGAACGCCACGTCCTGAATGTAGAGCCGCCCGCCCGGCTTCAGGGCCTCGCGCATGCGCACGATGGCGATCGCCTTCCAGAAGTCCGGCAGGTGGTGCAGGGCCGACTTGGTGGTGATCAGGTCGAAGGAGGCCGGGGCCAGGGCGAACGACAGGAAGCCTGCCCGCTGAAAGGTCAGGTTCTCGCAGCCCAGCCGCGTCGCCCGTGCCTGAGCGCTGCGCAGCATCGCGGCGGAAACGTCGACGCCGACGGCGCTCCGGCACATCCGCGCCGCCTCGCAGACCATCACGCCGGTGCCGCAGCCGATGTCGGCCATGGCCATGCCGGCGGTCAGGCCGAGCTCCTTCAGGAGCGCGGCGTCGCGGTCTGCCGAGCTGTTCTGTCGCGCATCGTAGGTCGCGACCTGGGCCTCGTCCTCGAAGTCGAGGCCGACCTGCTTGAGGTCGTCGTACCACCAGTCGAATGTCTTCATGAGGGTCTCTCCATCGGCAGGGCGGATGGAGAGAGCACGTCGCCGATCCATCCGCAGGGTTTGCGGGGATCGGTCTGCGGGCCGCTAGATGCGCGCGCGCGAGTCCTTGCCCCCGAGGTGGAGGGCTACGGCTACGCAGGGGCGCAGGGCGGCGGACACGGGCGCGAGGCTACAGGCGACGCTTCGCCGGTTCAATGCCCGCCGAACGCGATCAGGCTGGTGACCGGCAGGCCCTCGAGGCGCAGACGGTCGGCGCCGCCCAGGTCCGGCAGGTCGATGACGAAGGCCGCGGCGACCACCTCGGCGCCCGCCCCGCGCAGCAGGGAGAGCCCCGCCATGGCCGTGCCGCCGGTGGCGATGAGGTCGTCCACCAACAGGACCCGCTCCCCGGCCTGGCAGGCGTCCAGGTGCATCTCGATGGCGTCCGTTCCGTATTCCAGGGCGTAGTCGGCGCTGACCGTCTTGTGGGGCAGCTTGCCCTTCTTGCGCAGGGGCACGAAGCCGGCGCCGAGCCGATGGGCCACCGCCCCGCCCAGGATGAAGCCGCGGGCCTCGATCGCGGCCACCTTGTGGATCCCCGCCGCCTGGAACGGCGCCGAAAGCGCATCGACCGTGCGCGAAAATCCCTCCGGATCGGCGAGCAATGTCGTGATGTCCCGGAACATGATGCCCGGCTTGGGGTAGTCGGGAATGATGCGGATGAGCGAGGCCAGGTCCAAGATGCGCGTCCCTCGAGGCGAGCGGCCCTGCTTATCGCCGAGCCCCGGCGGCTTGGCTATGCTGCAGCGTCTCCGGCATGGGAATCACGTGAGAGCCTGGGTCTTCGCCACGGCCGCCGCCGTCCTCGCCTCCAGCCCCGCCCAGGCCGGCGAGAGCGCCTGCTGGTTCGAGGAAGGGACCCTCGTCGTGCCCGCCGTCGTGGCCGGCGCGGCCGGCGACTACATCCTCGACACCGGAACCGCCCGCACCATCCTGCATGACACCCGCGCCCAGGCGGAAGGGTTCGAGCAGACCCAGCTGACCGGCGAGGTGCGAGTCGCCGGCGTCGTGCTGCGGGAGCGGCCCGTGGTCGTCGAGGGCCTGGACGCGCGGACCTACGCTCATCCGACGCCGATCGCCGGAGTGATCGGGGCGGACGTGCTTTCAGGGTTCGTGCTGGACGTGAGCTACAGCCCCTGCCGGATCGCCCTGCATCGCCCGGCAAGCGCCCCGCCGACGCGCGGGGCGGTCCTGCCGATGGGCCGGTTCGGCCACCTGCCCCTCGCACCGGCGGGGGTCACCGACGGCGTCCGCGGCGCGCGCGGCCCCTGGATCCTGGCCGTGAGCCAGCCGCTGCCGGCGCGGCTCAACGAGGCGGTCGCCACCGTCCCCGGCGCGGCCAAGCCGGAGGAGCTTTATCCCGGCGGGGTGTGGACCGCGCAACTCGCCGGCCTCTCGTTCGCGGGGCAGGTCGCGCCGGACGTGCAGGCCGGCCTGCTGCGGCAGGCGGAGGCGGACGGCGCCTTGGGCGCCATCGGCTCGCCCGTGCTGTCCCGGTGGACCCTGAGGTTCGACTTCCCGCGCGGGCGGCTGACCCTCAAAGAACAAGGCCCGCCGCTTGGGAGCGACGGGCCTCGGTAGCTCTCGTGGCGCTGCGCCCTAGTGGGCGACGTTGCGCCAGATCCGGCGGTAGCTGGCGTAGACCAGGCCCGCCAGGATGAGCAGGTAGATCATCGCCGCCATGCCGAACTGCTTGCGCTCGATCATCTTGGGCTCGGCGGCCCAGGTCAGGAAGGCGACCACGTCCTTGGCCTGCTGCTCGACCGTGGCGCGGGTGCCGTCGTCGAAGGTCACCCCATCCGGCCGCAGCGGCGGCGGCATGGCGATGAAGCCGCCGGGCGGCACGTGGTGCGAATCGCCCGTCCAGAAGGCCGCCAGATCGCCCGGGACGTACGGGTTGTAGTACTGGCCGGGGCTGACTTTCAGCCCGGCGGGCGGGTTCGCGTAACCCGTCAGGATCGAATAGACGTACTGCGGCCCGTGGTGGCGCGCCTTGATCAGCACCGACAGGTCGGGCGGCAGGGCGCCGCCGTTGCCGGCTCGGGCCGCCGCCTCGTTGGGGTACGGATTCGGGAACCGGTCGGCGGAGGAGCCGGGGCGCTGGATCACGTCGCCGGTTTCCGAGTCGACGTCGTTGATCTGGTACTCGGCCGCGATCGCCCGGACGTAGGGGTTGTCGTTCGGGTTCGGCCGGTCGGCGTCGTAGAACGGCCCATGCTTCTGCCCAAGGTTGCGGAAGCTCATCAGCGTCATGCCGTGGCACGACGAGCAGACCTCCCGGTAGACCTTGTAGCCGCGTTGCAGCTGGGCCTGGTCGAAGGTGCCGAACGGGCCCTCGAAGCCGAACTCCACGTGCTTGGGCGCGCGGTTCGTGGTTCCCGAGGCGAGCGCCTGGCCTGCCGAGAGGGCGAGCCCAAGCGCCGCGAGTGCGATGACTTTGCGCAGCATCTTTGGGCTCAACCTCTCGATTCGGGGGCCGCGGCCGCGCCCGCTGGCGCGGCGGCCGGATGCGACAATACAGGGGCCGAGATCGACTCCGGCACGGGCAGCGGGGTCTCGGTTAGCCCCAGCACCGGCAGGATGATCACGAAGTAGGCGAAGTAGTAGGCGGTGGCGATGCGTGACAGCCACACGTAGCTGTTCAGGTCCGAGTCCCCGAGGATGAAGGTGCTGAGGTTCGGGATCACGGGATCGTCGGGCAGCTTGGCCCCGCACCAGCCCAGCACCAGGCAGGTGATGAAGAAGATCAGGAAGTACCACCGCGCGGTCGGCCGGTAGCGCATGGAGCGCACCTTGGAGGTATCCAGCCAGGGCAGCACGAACAGCACGCCGATAGCGCCGAACATCAGCAGCACGCCGCCGAGCTTGTCCGGCACCGCCCGCAGGATCGCGTAGAACGGCAGGAAGTACCATTCGGGCACGATGTGCGCGGGCGTCACCAGCGGGTTGGCCGGGATGTAGTTGTCCGGGTGGCCCAGCAGGTTCGGACCGTAGAAGACGAAGCCCGCGAACATGATGAAGAAGATCACGATCGCGAAGCCATCCTTCACCGTATAGTACGGGTGGAAGGGGACAGTGTCCTCGACGCTCTTCACATTGACGCCGGTCGGGTTGTTGTTGCCCGGCACGTGCAGCGCCCAGATGTGCAGCGCCACCAGGCCGGCGATTACGAACGGCAGCAGGTAGTGCAGCGAGAAGAAGCGGTTTAGCGTCGGGTTGTCGACCGCGAAGCCGCCCCACAGCCAGGTGGTGATGGCCTCGCCGACCACCGGCAGGGCGCCCAGCAGGTTGGTGATCACCACTGCGCCGTGGAAGCTCATCTGACCCCAGGGCAGGACGTAACCCATGAAGGCCGTCGCCATCATCGCCAGGTAGATCAGGCAGCCGATGATCCAGAGGATCTCCCGGGGCGCCTTGTAGGAGCCGTAGTAGAGGTTCCGGAAGATGTGGATGTAGACGGCGATGAAGAACATCGAGGCGCCGTTGGCGTGCATGTAGCGCACCAGCCAGCCGTAGTTCACGTCGCGCATGATCCGCTCGACGGAATTGAAGGCGTGGTCGACGTGCGGGACGTAGTGCATGGCCAGCACGATGCCGGTCGCCAGCTGCACCACCAGCATGGTCGCCAGGATGCCGCCAAAGGTCCACCAGTAGTTCAGGTTCTTCGGGGTCGGGAAGGCGACTGCGGTCTCGTACGCCATGCGCACGATGGGAAGCCTAAGGTCGAGCCAGCGCTCGAAGCCGGTCTTCGGCTCGTAAGTGGGATGATGTCCAGCCATCGTTAGCCCACCCTGACCGCGGTGTCCGAGAGGAAGGTGTATTCCGGAACGTCGAGGTTCCGCGGGGCCGGTCCCTTACGGATCCGGCCGGAGGTGTCGTAGTGCGAGCCGTGGCAGGGGCAGAACCAGCCGCCGTAATCACCGCCGCCGAAGGTGGGCACGCAGCCCAGGTGGGTGCAGGTGCCGATCAGCACCAGCCACTGTTCCTTGCCTTCCTTGACCCGCTCGGCGTCGGCCTGAGGATCGGGCAGGTTGGCCTTATCGTCGGCGCGGGCCTTCTCGATCTCGGCTGGGGTGCGGTTGCGCACGAACAGCGGCTTGCCGCGCCACTTCAGGACCACCTGCTGGCCGGGCGGCACCTTGGTGAGGTCGAACTCGATCGAAGCCAGCGCGAGCACGTCGCCCGACGGGTTCATCTGGTCGATGAACGGCCAGCCGATGCCGACCACGGCTCCGACCGTGGCGGCGGCGGCCGCGATGTGAATGAAGTCGCGGCGGTTCGGATCGTCCGCCGCGTGTGGGTGGGATGTCGAGCCCACGTCGGTGTCAGCCACCTTCAAGCTACCCTTCATTTAAGGGCCGCGGATGCGGCCCCTCTCTCCCGCCCCTGAGGCTCAGGGGCGCTCGCTGCTCGACCGCGCCAGAGCCTCTGGTACGGTGTCGCCGAAACCGCCGGTCCGAAGGATTTATCGCAGGCCAAGAGCCCCGCGATGCCTCGCGGGGCGGCGCCCTTGATTCGTCCCTCAAAGCCCCGGTCTATTCCGTGGCGGACCGCTTAGAATGCGTTTGGCCCTTTTTCAACCGGACATTCCGCAAAACCTGGGCGCCGCCATGCGCTTGGGCGCCTGCCTGGGGGTCCCGCTGGAGGTGGTCGAGCCCTGCGGCTTCCCCCTTTCCGACCCGGCGCTGCGGCGTGCGGCCATGGACTATGGCGGGATCGGCGAGGTGGTCCGGCGCCGAAGTTGGACGGATTTTCTGGCGGCGCCGGAGCGCGAAGCGGGCAAGCTGGTGCTTTTCACGACCCGTGGCGCCCTGCCCCTCCACGAATACGACTTCTCCGCCGGCGACACCCTGCTGTTCGGCCGCGAGAGCGCCGGCGCGCCCGACGAGGTGCACGAGGCGGCCCAGGCGCGGCTCTTCATCCCACTGGTCCCCGCCGCCCGTTCGCTGAACGTCGTCACCGCCGCGGCGATCGCGGTCTCGGAAGCGTTGCGCCAGACCGGTGGATTTCCTAAGCCCACCGCATCATGACCGACGCCGCCACCCTCGAAGACTGGAACACCCGCGCCAGAGCTTGGTTCGACGCCTTGCGGGACCGCATCTGCGCCGAGTTCGAGCGGCTCGAGGAGGAGGCCCCCGCCGACCTCTACCCCGGCGAGCCTGGCCGGTTCGAGCTGAAGCCGTGGGTGCGCCCCGCGGGCGGCGGCGGGGTGATGGGCTTCATGCGCGGCGGCCGCTTCTTCGAGAAGGCCGGCGTGCACATCTCCCTGGTGCACGGGACCTTCACGCCGGAGATGGCCGCGACGATGCCCGGGGCCGACAAGGACCCGCGCTTCACCGCCACCGGCATCAGCCTGATCGCCCACATGCGCAGCCCGCGGGTGCCGGCGGTGCACATGAACACCCGGTTCCTGGCGACCACGCAGAGCTGGTTCGGCGGCGGGGCGGACCTGACGCCGACCATCGACGTTCAGCGCGATCCCAAGGCTGAGGACGCCCAGGCCTTCCACGCGGCGATGAAGGCCGCCTGCGACCGCTTCGATCCGGAGTGGTACCCGAAGTACAAGGCCCGCTGCGACGAGTACTTCTTCCTGCCCCACCGCAACGAGCCGCGAGGGATCGGCGGGATCTTCTACGACCACCACAACTCCGGCGACTGGGAGCGGGACTTCGCCTTCACCCAGTCGGTCGGCGAGGCCTTCCTGAACGTCTATCCGCGGATCGCCCGTCACCGGATGCACGAGCCCTGGACCGAGGCCGATCGCCAGGAACAGCTGGTGCGCCGCGGCCGGTACGTGGAGTTCAACCTGCTCTATGACCGCGGCACCATGTTCGGCCTGAAAACCGGCGGAAACATCGAGTCGATCCTCTCGTCCATGCCACCCCTGGTGGCCTGGCCCTAACCCCGCAGGGGCTGTTCCGAGCTTCGAGAATCAGGCTGGTGGGCCCCTCGCCTCTGGAGGGCCCGTGAGCGCGCTCGTCGATCTTTTGGAAGACTGCCGGCCCGCCGATCTGGACCGGGTGATCCCCATCGTGCAGCGGCTGCACGCCTGGCTGGGCGATGCGGCCTACGCCGGCTGCGACAAGGAAGCCTTCGTAGGCCGCACCCTGGCGCTGGCGCAGGGCGGCCGGTTCGACGCCGACCGGCGGCTCACCCTGGCCGGCGACGCCCTCGACCTCAGCGCCGCCTGCGCCCTGCCCTTCGCTGACGCCGACTACGGCCGCATCGGCGTGCTGGTCCGCGCCGCCCTGGGCGAGGCCGCAGCCCACATCCGCCACCGCGGCGAGACCGCCGACAAGAGGGTCATGCGCCGACACACCGTGCTGCCGGGCGCTCTGGTGGACGAAAGCCATGCGCAGACCCGCAGCCTGGTCGAATATGTCGCAGCCCTGGCGCGCGACCCGGGGTGCGAGCTGGTCGATGTCTGGGTTCACGGCGAAGTGTCGCCGGAGCTCGGCCGCTACATCGCCGAACGTCTGGGGCCGGCGCTGGAGCGGGTGCGGCTGTTCGCCATCGACCGCCAGCCGGACTACCTGGCCCTGCTGATGCAGCAGGGGCCCAGGACCACCCACGTCTGGTTCGAGAACCCGCTGTCGGCCGACATCAGCCTGCTGGCGCTGATCGGCCCGACGCTGATGGTCACGGGCGAGGACGTCCCGCCTCTGCAGCACGCCGACGTCTACTGGTCCTGCCGCGAGCCGGCCTACCTCGAGGCCCTGTGGCGCCGCCGCGGCGCGCCCGAGGCCTTCGTCGCCAACTACGTCCAGACCCAGGCGGTCCCGCACCACGTCGCCCCAGCCGTGCGGACCCGGAGCCGGGAGGAGCTGGGCTTGGCGTCCGACGACCTCGTCATCGCCACCGCCGGGGACCGCCTCGGCGCGGAGTTCGACCAGGCCTTCGTCGACGGCATGGGCGGCTTCCTGCTCGCCGACCCTCGCCGGCGTTGGCTTGTGGCGGGCGACTTGCCCGACTTCTGGATGTCCGCCTTCCAGCAGGTGCTGGGCCGCCAGTTCGTGCCTGCGCCCCTGGACGACCTGGCCGGTCTGCTCACGACCGCCGACCTGTTCGCCAATCCGTTCCGGCCTGGCGGGGGCGACATCGCACTCGCCGCCATCGAGGCCGGCGCCGTCGTGCTGACCCGCGATCTGGGCGATACGGCCGGCTTCGTGCCCGAGGCCCACCGAGCCGGCGACGCCGACGCCTACTTCGACCGGCTCGAGGAGCTCGCCGAGGACGCCTCGCTTCGCCAGGCCTGCGCGGCCGAGCAGCGCGCGCTGGCGGGCCGGCGCCTCGACCAGGCGAAGTTCGCCGCCGAGCTCAAGGACCTCGTCGCCCTCGCCTACAAGCGCTACCGCGCCCGACTTCCTGCCACGCTCGAAGAGATCCTTGCCCTGCGCCCGCCGGGCGTGGGCTCGCTTCGCGGGCGGGCCTAGGTACTGGGTCGAATATCCGCCATGTCGATCGCCCGCTCCTCGGCGGGCCCGGCGTCCCTCGCCGGCGCCGTTCCGATCAGCAGCGCGGCCGCCGCGCTGAAGGCGACGATCAGGGCGCTCCACTTACGCATACGTTTGGACTTTCAGAGAGTTGGCGGACGAGCCGTTAACGGTGGCCCGCCTTCGACGTTGCAGCCGCTCTAGGAATTCTTTGGATCGGCGATAAACCGCCGGATCCACTCCGCCAGCCGGGCGCGGTCGTCCGGCCCCTCCAGGGTCGCGATGGCCTGGGCCGCCTCTTCCTCGCCGATCCGCCGGCTGCGGCGGCTCTCGATCAGCGCCTTGGCGTAGGCGGGCTCGAACTCAGGGTGGAGCTGGATGGAGATGGCCGGCTGGTCGGTCCAGGCGAGCATCCCGAAGGGGCAGAAGTCGCTGCCGGCGACGGCCACCGCGCCCTCCGGCGCCTCGACCACCTGGTCCTGGTGGGAGGCCGGCGCGCGGATCTCGGCCACCGGGTCCATCCACCGCTGCGCCTCCCGGACACGGTAGCTGTGCATGCCGATGCCCCAGCCGTTCGGCGACTTGATCACCTTGCCGCCGAACGCCTCAGCCATGATCTGGTGGCCGAAGCAGACGCCCACCAGCGCCGCGTGCCCCTTGGCGGCGCGCAGGAAGTCCTTGAGGCGGGCGATCCACTCGGCGTCCTCGTAGGCGCTGGCGGGGGAGCCGGTGATCACATAGGCGGCGCAGGCCTGCGGATGGTCCGGCAGCCGACCGGCCACGACGTCGAAGGTTTCGTAGTGGTAGCCGGGCCCCAGCAGCCGGCGGAACATGGCCGGATAGTCGCCGAAGGCAGCATTCAGCTCCGAGGGCGGCGCGCCGGTCTCGAGGACGCCCAGCCTCAATAGACCATCCCCTGGGCGACCGCCTTCAGCTTCTCAATGGCCGCCAGCTTGTCGTCGATGAAGTCGTGGTCGATCCACCAGGCCTCCACCTCCTTCAGCACCTGGCCCACCAGCGGCCCGCGCGGCACGCCGGCCCGGACGACCTCGTCGCCGTTCAGTGGGAAGGACGGCGCCGACCAGCCTTCGCCCAGCGCGATCAGCCCCCGCCACTGCGGGGCGGTCGCGGTGCTCGAAGCCGTCGCCCAGGCGAGCTTGACCCGGTCGCGGAACGTCTGGTGGCCCAGGGCATAGACGGTGCGCCGGGTCTCCCGCGCGCTCATCCAGCTCTTGATCGGCGGCTGCTCGCCCAACGCGGCGGCGATCCGGTCGCGATGCTCGTTGGACAGCCGCAGGCGCTCGGCCAGCGCCGGCGCGATGGCCCGATCGTTCGGCATCATGGCCGCGAGCCGCAAAACCGCGTCGGTCTCGAACAGCTGCTCGCTCTCGATCTCCACCAGTCCCTCGAAGCGGCCGATGGCCGCCGCCTCGGGCAGGGCGACGCCCAGCACGCCGGTCTGGGCCATCAGCCGAACGGCCAGACGCGGATCGTCCGCCGCCAGCAGCTTCAACAGCTCGGCGGAGATGCGCTCGGCGGCCAGGTTGGAGATGGCGCCCTTGTGCTCGGCGCAGGCCGCAAGGGCGGCGGCGCCCGGCTCGCCGCGGCCGAACCAGGCGAAGAAGCGGAAGAACCGCAGGATGCGCAGGTGGTCCTCGAGGATCCGCTGGACCGGCTCGCCCATGAAGACGATGCGTCCGGCCCGCGCGTCCTCGACGCCCCGGCCGGAGGAGTCGAACACCTCCCCGTCGCGCTTGGCGTACAGGGCGTTGAGGGTGAAGTCGCGACGCTGGGCGTCCTCCATCCAGTCCTTCGTGAAGGCCACCACCGCGCGGCGGCCGTCGGTGGAGACGTCCCGGCGAAGGGTCGTGATCTCGAACGGCTTGCCGCCGCAGACAGCGGTGACCGTGCCGTGCTCGATCCCCGTGGGGACGGCCCGGATCCCGGCGGCCTTCAGGGCCTGGGTGACCTCGTCAGGCGTCAGCGGCGTGGCGATGTCGATGTCGCTCACCGGCCGGCCCAGAACCGCGTCCCGCACGCAGCCCCCGACGAAACGGGCGCAGTCGGGGCCGCCCTTGTCCTCCAGGGCGTCCAGCACCGCCACGGTCTCCTTAGCGGTCATCCAGGGGGCGGGGCCGATGCCTGCGCTCATGGGGTCTTCTGCTCGTAATGGCCCGGGACCACGCGCCCGTCGTCCAGCGCCTCGGCGGGTACATAGCGGCCGCCGTCCCCGTCGTCATGGAACAAGGGCAGGATCAGCATCGAAAGCGCGAACATCACCGCCGCGGCGGCCACCAGCCACGCCCACGGCGTCTCGCCCATGTCGCGGCCGTTGCGCCTGGCCCACTCGCGCCAGACGAACCAGACGACGAACGGGGTGGCGACCAGCACCGCCCGAATGAGGAAGATCCTAAGCAAGCGCGGCCCCGTAGAGCCGGTCGTAGAGGGCCCGCAGCATCCCGGCCGTCGCCCCCCAGATGTACTGGTCCTCGTGGGTCATGGCGTAGAACCGCCGCTTGTCGCCGGTCGGCAGCTCGCGTTCGTGCTCCTCGTAGTTGGACGGATCCATCAGGAAGCCGAAGGGCGTCTCGAAGACGTGCGCCACCTCGTCGGGGTTGGGCTCGAGGCTGAAGCCGTCGTTGATGAAGCCCACGACCGGTGTGACGAGATAGCCGGTGCCGGTGCGGTAGGGCGTCGAGAGGCCCGCCAGTTCGACAAAGTCGGGGTCGAGGCCCACCTCCTCCTGAGCCTCCCGAAGGGCCGCCTGCCAGACGGTCTCGCCTGGGTCGAGCCGGCCGCCGGGGAAGGCGACCTGGCCGGTGTGGCGGCGCAGGGTGTCGCTGCGGCGGGTGAGCAGCACCGAGAACCCGGTCTCGCGCTCGATCAGGCCGACCAGCACCGCGGCCGGCGTCAACTCCACGGTCGGGTCGGACGGCAGGTGCTCCAGGCCGTGGTCGCCCATCACCACGCCGCTCGCCGGCAGCCGGTCCTCCAGCGGGTCGAGGCGGCGCGCGATCCAGGCCCGCAGTTCGGCGGGCGACGCGCCAGGACTCACGGCTGAGCCGCTCCGATGTCGAACCGCACACCGTTGGAGGTCACGGCGTAGCGTTCGCCCTCCGGCTCGGCCATCTCCACCAGCTCGTAGAACACCGGCCGGTTGATCAGCGCCTCCAGGCCGCGGCGGACGTGGACGTAGGGGCGCGGCTCGCCCGTCCGCGGGTCGACCTCGACGCGGATCGGGTTCTCCGGGCCGGCCTCGACCTCGTCGCCGACGTTGGTGGTGAACCGCAGCGCCTCGCCCGCCCGCTCCACGGCGACCGCGATGAAGGGCGCGTCCTCCACCGTGATCTTCATCTTCTCGACCGGCGTCACCAGCCAGTAGCCGTCCGGGTCCTTGCGGATAACCGTCGAAAACAGGCGCACCAGCGCCTCGCGGCTGATGATCGCGCCCTCGTGCACCCATGCGCCGTCGCGGCGGATCACGATGTCGATCTCACCCGAGTGGGGCGGGTTCCACAAGTGGACGGGCGGCAGGCCGCGCTTCTTCGGCGCGGCGTCTTGCGCCGCCTGCGCGGCCGCAATCACGCCTTCCAGGCCGGGACGAGCTTCAGCTTCCGCCATGGCTCCATAGGTAGGCCGCCGGGGCGCTGGCCTCAAGCGGGCTGAACAGAGCCCTCGAGAGGCGGCGCATCGAGATCGAGCATCTTGGCCAGCACCCGGCGCCGGTCCACCGGCCCGGGCAGCTCGATCCGCGCCCCCGCGGCGGCCGAGAACTCGACCCGGGCGTAGTAGGGCTCGTCGCCGACCAGCACCACCGCCGCATAGCCCGCCCGCCGCGCCGCCTCGCAGGCGTGCTCCAGCAGCGTGATGCCGTAGCCGGAGCCCCTAAGCTCAGTCTCCACTGCAAGCGGGCCCAGGAACGCCACGGGCGTGTCGCCCACCCGCACGCGCCACTGGCGCACGACCCCGACCAGACGCTGGTCGATGAAGGCGCAGAAGGAGAGCTCCGGCAGGTAGGTCGCGAACTCGCGCACCCGCTCGGAGACCTTGACGTGGCGGCCCGGCCCGAAAGCCCGGTCGATCAGGGCGTCGGCGGCGGGGTGGTCCTGCGGGCGTTCCGGCAGGATGGCGAGCTTGGTTTTCGGCTGGGCGGTCATCGGCGAAGGGCGGGGAACAGGAATGCGAGCGGGCCCGCCGCCCTGCTCAATGCGCGCGGCGACGGACGGTTCTTTGCGGCGCCGGCATGCGCCGGGCGGTGCGGCCTCGTCGCAGCATCTGCGGCCCCTTCCCCGTCGAGGCTGAGCGCAATAGGGGCGGGGCGGCCCCCCGTCAACGCCGCCGTTGCGGGCCGGCCCGGCGCAGGCCAAGTTGCCCGCCCTCATGTCCGACGCCGCCCCCGATGTCGTCCCCTCCGCCCGCGCCCTGCTGCGGGAACGCGACTACCTGTTGTTCTGGGGCTCGCGGTGGACCGGCGGCCTGGCCGCGCAGATCCAAAGCGTGGCCATCGGCTGGCAAATTTACGAGCTCGCCCGCCGCACCATGAGCGTAGCGGAGGCGGCCTTCGTGGTCGGCATGGTGGGCCTCGTCTCGTTCATCCCGGTGTTCCTGTTGACCCTGCCGGCCGGGGAGACGGTCGACCGCTACGATCGCCGCCGGATCCTGCTGCTCTGCTACGCCTGGGAGCTGGTGACCGTCGGCATCCTCGTGTGGGCGACGGCGACCGGGACGGCGTCAGTCACAATGCTGCTCTGCGTCGCGGCGGCCTTCGGCGCGGCCCGCGCCTTCATGGGGCCGACCGGCACCGCGCTGGGGCCCATGCTGGTGCCGCGCGAGCTGCTGCCGCGGGCCATCGCCTGGAACTCGCTCGCCTGGCAGACCGCCTCGATCCTGGGGCCGGCGCTCGGCGGCCTGCTGCTCGCCAGGTCCACCACGCTGGCCTATTCCACCGCGCTCTGCCTCTACGCCACGGCGGCGGTATTCATCTTCCTGCTGCGCAAGAACACCCAGCCGGTGGTGAACCCGGGCTCGCGCCTGGCTTTGGTGAAGGAGGGGCTGGTCTACGTCTGGAAGCAGAAGATCGTGCTGGGCGCGATCTCCCTGGACCTGTTCGCCGTGCTGCTCGGCGGCGCGACCGCCCTCTTGCCGGTATTCGCCCGCGACGTGCTGCACGTTGGCGAGGAGGGCTTCGGCCTCCTGCGCTCCGGCCCCGCCATCGGTGCGACCCTGGTGGCCCTCGCGCTTGCGGCCAATCCGATCCGCTCGAAGGCTGGCCTGTTCATGTTCTTCGGCGTGGCGGTGTTCGGGGCCGCCACCATCGTGTTCGGCCTGTCGAAGTCGCTGTGGCTGTCGGTGACGGCGCTGGCGGTGCTCGGCGGGGCCGACATGCTCAGCGTCTATGTGCGCCAGACGCTGGTCCAGCTGGTCACCCCCGACAACATGCGCGGCCGGGTGGCGGCGGTCTCCAGCGTGTTCATCGGCGCCTCCAACGAACTCGGCGAGTTCGAGAGCGGCGTGGTGGCGAGGTTCCTGGGACCCGTAGGCGCGGCGGTGTTCGGGGGCGTGGGCGCGCTGTTCGTCACCGCCCTCTGGGCCAAACTGTTTCCCGCCTTGCGCAAGGCGGACCGCCTCGAATAACTGTCAGCCCATTCATTAGGGAGCTCTCGGACGAGAGATTTGCGATTATGGGCGCATTGGAAGGCAAGGTTGTCCTGGTTACAGGCGGCGGCAACGGCATCGGGCGCGATTGCGCGCTGATCGCTGCGCAAGAGGGCGCGAAGGTCGTGGTCAACGACCTCGGCGGCAGCCTCAAGGGTGACGACGAGGGCTCGGCGAGCGCGGCCGAGAAGGTCGCCCAGGAAATCCGCGCGGCCGGCGGCGAGGCGGTCTCCAACTCCGACAGCGTGACCAGCCTGCGGGCGGTCGAGGGGATGGTCGAGCAGGCGCGCGACACCTTCGGCGGGCTGCATGCGGTGATCAATCCGGCCGGCATCCTGCGTGACGTGATGTTCCACAAGATGAGCGAGGACGACTGGGACCGCGTCATCGACGTGCACATGCGCGGCAGCTTCAACGTCGCCCGGGCCACCATCGAGCTGTTCCGCGAGCAGAACGACGGCGCCTACATGTTCTTCACCTCGACCTCGGGCCTGTTCGGCAACATCGGCCAAGCCAACTACGGCGCGGCCAAGATGGGCATCGCCGGCCTGTCGCGGATCATCGCCATGGAAGGCGCCCGCAACAACGTGCGCTCCAACTGCCTGGCGCCGGTCGCCTGGACCCGTATGACCCAGTCGGTGCCGGTGAAGGACGAAGCCGCCGCCGCCCGCCGTCAGGTGATGGCCGAGAAGATCCGCGCCGACCAGCCGGCCCGCTTCTCGGTGGCGATGATCGCCCCGGCCGCGGCCCACGTCTCCGGCCAGATCTTCGGCGCCTCGGGTGAGACCATCACCCTCTACTCGCAGCCCCGGCCGATCGAGACGGTCACCAAGGAAGAAGGCTGGACGGTCGACACCATCCTGTCGGAAGCCGTGCCGAAGATGCAGCCGAAGTTCTTCGACCTGAACCGCGCGCCGCAGGCGGCCCCGCCGCAGAAGCAGCCGGCGTAACGGAAGACTCCCCCTCTTAGGGATCAGGAGGCGGCGGCCGACGAGGTCGCCGCCTTCTTCATTTCAGCGCTCGCCGCTTCGCAGGATGAAGGCCAGGATCTCGGCGATAGCGACGTAGAGCTCCTCGGGGATCTCGGTGTCGAGCTCGATGTGCGAGAGCGCCTCGGCGAGGGCCGGGTTCGCCTCCAGCGGCACGCCGTGCTCCTGGGCGGCGGCGATGATCTTCTCGCCCAGCCAGCCGCGGCCGACCGCCACCACCTTGGGCGCGTCCGGCTCGGTGTAGCGCAAGGCGACCGCGAGGCGGCGGGAGACGGGGCCAGTCATGTGGCCTGGTCCAAGAAACGGCCCGGCATGACCGGCGCGCGCGGCGCCGGGCCCAGCCGCACCGCCAGCTCGGTCTCGAAGCTCGCCCGCGCCAGGGCCGTAGTCAGCCGCTCGCCGTCGCGGGCCAGCCGGCGGGCGGTCTCCGGGCGCTCCGCCCAGAGCGTCACGCCGGCCTTTGCCCCGCGCAGCACCACCTGGGCCTCCACCGGGCCCATCGGCTCGATGTCGATGGCGAACCGCACCCGCCAGGCCGGCGCGGCGGCGGCGCCGGCGGCGCTTCCCTCACCTTCGGCGTCGGGCGCATCGCGGCGGATTTCGAAGCCGGCCACCGCCGGCCCCTGCGCCGTGGTCAGCGGAACCTCGAAGCTCCATCGGGCCGCGGCCGGCGCCTCGTCCGGCAGCCGCGCAGTCGGCAGCGAGGCGATCTGGTGCAGCTCCTGGCGGGCGATGGCCGCCTCGACCTGGGGCGCCAGAGCCAGGGCGATCGCCGCCGGGCTGGCGTCGGCCCGCACGCTGGGCGCGGAGGCCGGCTGAGGCGCAGGCGCGGCCCCGGCCATCGGCGGCTGGGGCCGCGGCGCGGGCAGTGCCGGAGCCTCTCGGCGGACTTGAACGGGCTCGATCTCCGGCGCCTCGGCCGTGGGCGGAAGTGGAAGCGCGGCAACGGTTCGCGGGGGACTGGCGGCGGGACCTGCTTGCGCCATTGCGAGTGGCGGCGACGCGCCCGGGGCGGGCAGTGGTCGGGACGTCTCTGCGGCCGCGGGCGTGTCGCCCGCAGCTGGCGGGGGCCGCAGCGTGGGCGGGACCGGCGCGTCGGCCCCCGGCTCAGCGGTGGGCACCGCCCCTGCTGTCATGGGCGTGGCCGTCACAGCCGCGGGCGGCGATGCGGCCGGCGCGCTAGGCGGTGCGGTCGGCGTCGCTGCTGGATTCGGCTGCGGCGTCTTTGCAGCGACAGGGGCCGGTGGCGTCGCCGGTGGCCCAGCTCCCAAAGCCGCCGGCGTAGGCGCCGTCGGCACGGGCTGCGAAACGGCTGGAGGTGTCGGCGCCGTCAGCGACGTGGCCGCCGGAGCCGTGGTCTGCACGCCCGCCGCCGGCGGCGGCGCAGGCGCCTGGCCGCTGATGGGCGCGGGAGCCGCGGGCGCAGGCGCAGGCGCCGTCGGATTTGGCGACGGGGCGGGAGCGGCCGCCGCGGGCGCAACGGGTGAGGGTTGCGGGCCGGCTGCCGGCGCGGACGCACTTTGAGGCGGTGGAGTCGGCGTGACGCCGCGAGCGGGCGGCGCCGCAGGCGGGGCGGCGGCGATGTTCGCCACCGCCGCTTGCAGGTTCACCAGGGCCGCCTTGAGGTCATTTCCGGGACGGAGCGGCGCGTCGGCGGCGTGCGGACGCGCGAGGCGGGCCTCCAGGAACAGGCCGGAGACGGCGAGAGCCTGCTTCAGGCCTCGCGGGGTCGCCAGCGCCTCCGGGCGGGCCTGCAGGCCCATCACGGCGCGGACGGCGGCACGCAGCGGCGGCGGCAGGTCGGGCTGTTCGGCCAGTTGCGCCAGGTTGGCCATCAGCGGGGCCACGCTGTCCTGGGCGAGGGCCGCGCCCTGGGCCGCCACCCCCGCCGCCTGGGCGAGCTGGGGCGGCAGCAGGATCTGCGGCATGGCGGGCGGGGTGCGGGCCGCCGCCGCCGACGCCGCTGCGAGCGGCGCAGCATCGGGGCGGGCGGGCGTCGGCGGGCGCAAGGCCGGGTCCGGCCGCTCGGCGCTGGGCCGGGTCAGGGCTTGTTCCTGTGACTTGCCGTCGGTGCTCGGCGAGGCGCCGCCCGCCGGCGCGACGGGCGCGACTTCCGCCAGCATGGGCGTCAGGCCGGCGGCGGCCAGCACCCGCTGGGCCTCTGGCGACAGCTGCGGGACGGGGAAGACGGTCACGACGGCGCGTCCCTCGGATCGATGTCGGCCCCGAGCCTACGCCCGCACGGTGAAGCCGCCCTTAAGCCTGGGCCAGCCGCGCCAGCGCCTCCCCCGTGAGCCGGCGGGTGATCCAGTCGTCCAGCGCCGTCGCCCCCAGCGCGTCGTAGAAGGCGATGGACGGGGCGTTCCAGTCGAGCACCGCCCACTCCAGCCTGGCCAGCCCCTCGGACACGCAGCGGCGGGCGAGGTTCGCGAGCAACGCCTTGCCGGCCCCGAGCCCCCGCGTCTGCGGCCGCACGAACAGGTCCTCCAGGTAAATCCCGTGCCGGCCGGCGAAGGTGGAGTAGTTGTAGAACCACAGGGCGAACCCCACCGGCGCCCCGTCCGCCTCGGCGATGTCGCAGAAGGCTCGCGGGGCGGGCCCGAACAGGTCGCGCCGGATGTCGGCCTCGGTGGCCTTCACCTGAGCCAGCAGCTTCTCGTACTCGGCCAGATCGCGGATGAAGCCGTATATTGCGCCGCAGTCGGCAGGCGTCGCGGGTCGGACGGCGATCTTCGCGGCCTGGAGGGGAGCGTCGGTCATGGCGGTGTCTTCGGAGTTCCTGGACTATGTGCTCGAGCAGCTCGAGCCCTTGGGCGAGGTGAGCAGCCGGCGGATGTTCGGCGGCGCCGGCCTCTACCGCGACGGCTTGATCTTCGGATTGGTCTCGGGCGACGCGCTCTACTTCAAGACCGACGAGGCGAACCTGCCCGACTACGAGGCGGCGGCCTCGGAGCGGTTCGACCCCATGCCCGAGCGGCCGGCGAAGTTCAGCTACTTCTCCGTGCCGCCCGACGTGCTGGAGCAGCCGGACGAGCTGACGGTCTGGGCGCGCAAGGCCCTGGCCGCCTCCGCGCGCCGCCCGGTCAAGCGCGCGCGCCGGCCCCGATCGTGACGCCAGGCGGCGGGACCGACTCCTCGGGCACGAAGAAGTCGGGCATCAGCGGCCGGGATGGGTCCACCCGATAGGGCTCGAAGTCGCGCACGCCCTCGCCGTAGAGGAAGGTGTCGTCGATCAGGAAGTTGCCGCTGAACTCACGGGCCGGCTTGTTGAAGACGGCGTAGGCGGCGTCGGACATGATCTCCGGCTTGCGGCAGCCCTTCATCCCCTCTTCGCCGGAGAGGGCGAACTGAATCGCCGCCGTCGCTATGCCGGTGCGCGGCCACAGGGCGTTGAAGGCGATCCCGTCCTCGCGGAACTCCTCGGCCATCCCCAGCACGCACATGCTCATGCCGAACTTAGCCATGGAGTAGGCCACGTGCCCCCTAAACCAGCGCGGGCTCATGTCGAGCGGCGGGCTGATCATCAGCACGTGCGGATTAGCGGCCCGCTTGAGGTGCGGGATGCAGGCCTTGGAGGTCAGGTACGTCCCCCGCGCATTGACCCCGTTCATCAGGTCGTAGCGCTTCATCTCGGTCTGCAGGGTGCCGGTGAGCTGGATGGCCGAGGCGTTGTTCACGCAGATGTCGATGCCGCCGAACCGCTCGACGGCCTTGTCCACCGCCGACATCACGCTGGCCTCGTCGCGCACGTCGACGACCAGCGGCAGGGCCTGGCCGCCGGCCTTCTCGATCTCCTCGGCCGCCGTGTAGATGGTGCCGGGCAGGTGCTTGTGCGGCTCGGCGGTCTTGGCGGCGATCACGACGTTGGCGCCATCGCGGGCGGCGCGAAGACCGATGGCCAGGCCGATCCCGCGGCTCGCGCCGGTGATGAACAGGGTCTTGCCGGAAAGCGACATGGGGAGCTGCTCCTCTAGCCGAGCTTACTGAAGTCGGGCGCGCGCTTCTCGCGGAAGGCGGCGAAGGCTTCCTTGGCCTCGGCGGTCTTCAGCTGAGACGAGAAGTGCCGCCCCTCCTCGTCGATGCGGGCGGCGAGCCGGGCCGGATCGCGCATCAGCGCCTTGGTGATAGCCACCGCGCTTGGCGGGCGAGCGGCGACGGCCTCGGCGGCGGCCCTCGCCTTGGCGCGCAGCTGCGCCGTCGGGACCGCCTCGTTGGCGATGCCCCAGGCCACGGCTTTGGCCGCATCCACCGGCTCGCCGAGTACGAACATGGCGAAGGCGCGGGCGTGCCCGATCCGCTCCGGCAGCTGCAGGCTGGAGGCCGCCTCCGGCACCAGCGCCAGGTTCACGAACGGCGTGGTCAGCAGTGCGTCCTCGGAGACATAGACCAGGTCGCAGTGCAGCAGCATGGTGACGCCCACGCCCACGGCGCGGCCGTTCACGGCCGCCACGATCGGCGTCTTGGCCCTCGCCAGCGCGCTCAGCAGCGGGTTGCCGCCGCGCCGGGCGTCCTGCGCCGAGGCCTCACCGGCGTTCACCGCGGCGAAGTCGCCAAGATCGTTTCCGGCGGTGAACATGTCGCCGTTCGCCTGGATCAGGACGCAGCGGACGTCCTTGTCGAACTCCGCCCCGTCGATGCCGTCGGCCAGCGCCTGGTACATCTCACGGGTCAGGGCGTTCTTCTTCTCCGGCCGGTTCATCGTCAGCGTCAGCACCCCGGCGGATTTCTCGGCCAGGACGTGTTGCGCGGTCTGGACCAGGGTCTCGCTCATCGGCGCCTCCTCACATCTTACGACGTAAAGGCTAGGCTCCCGACGCCGCCGCGTCGATCCGATTTCCTCTAACAGCGGGATGCGAAAACAGGGGCTTGGCCGCTCTTGCGGTCAAGCCGCGCCACAGTTCGGCCTCTGTGACTTGTTCATCCTTGATTAACACGCTGTGGCGGCGTTTTAGTCGCCCGCAATGGAAACACCCCCCAGGAGAGTAATAAGCATCATGAAGCCCTTAAGGCTCGGGCTCATCGCCGCTGTCGCGATCGGCATGCTGGCGCCGGTCGCCGTCTATTCCCAGGCCAAGACCGCCGGCGTCGATGAGAAGGCCCGCACCCGCGGCATGGCCGAGGCTCCGGCCGTCGCCCAGGCCGCCGGCGTCACCTGTCAGGTCGCCGACGCCCGGTTCATCGGCGAAGTCGCCGACAAGAAGGCCAAGACCAAGAGCACCTACTACGAAGTGGACTGCTCCGAAGGCCTCGGCTTCGTGCTCCAGAGCACCGCCGGAGTGGCCAAGCCCTCGGCGTTCACCTGCATCGAGGCCAGCGCCCCGGCCGCGGACGGCAAGCCGAGCGCGCTCGCCTGCGCCCTTCCCGGCAACCAGAACAGCACCGCCGACGTCGCCGCCCTCGCCAAGAAGGCGGGCGTCGGCTGCGCTGTCGAGAAGGTCCGCGCGGTCGGCCAGACCACCGACAAGAGCCTCTTCGAAGTGCTCTGCCAGGGCGGCTCGGGCTACATCGTGACCGCCGCCAACCCGCCCATCGCAAGCGCCACGGCCGAGGCCGCGAGCTGCCTCCTCTACGATGAAGCCAACACCAACATCTCCTGCACCCTGGCCGACAAGGCCACCCGCCTGGCCATGGTCGACACCCTGGCCAAGCAGGCGGCGGCGAGCTGCGTCGTGAAGGATCGTCGCTTCGTGCTGATGACGAAGCAGAACGACGCCTACTTCGAAGTCTCCTGCCAGGACGGCAAGGGCTACATGATCAAGGCCGACGCGGCCGGCCGGGGCACGGGCATCGAGTGCGCCAAGGCCCAGCACGTCGGCGGCGGCTGCACCCTGACCGACGCCCGCGCGGCGGCCACCGAACAGGCCGGGCTCTACACCCGCCTGGCCAAGTCGGCCGGTCACAACTGTGAAGTGACCCAGTACGGCGCTCTGCCGTCGGGCGCCGGCAAGGACGTGGTCGAGCTGGTCTGCGCCAATGGTCCGGGCGGCATCGGCGTCTTCGAAGCCGGCGGCAAGGGCACCGTCTACAACTGCGCCCACGCCCTGGTGGCCGGCTACCGCTGCTCGCTCAACAAGGGCGACACCGGCGCCTCGGCGCTCACGGCGGACCTGAAGAAGCTCGGCAAGGGCTCCTGCGCGGTGAAGGACTCGCGCCTGGTGGGCAAGACCGCCAACGGCAGCGCCTACATCGAGGTGAACTGCTCGGACGGCCTGGCCGGCTACATGATCGAGTACGTCGCGGCCACCGTGACCCCGAAGGAAGCCATCGGCTGCGCCTTCGCGAAGGGCGTCGGCGGCGGCTGCAAGCTGCCGGGCAACACCTAGGACCTAGGCGCCCGACGAGACGTCAGAGGCCCGCGGGGACGTCCCCCGCGGGCCTTTTTCTTTGTCAGCCGATCGCCGCCTCGATGAACATCGGACCGCGCTGGGCCATGGCCCCGGCGAACACCTTCTCGAAGTCCTCGGCGGTCTCGCAGCGGACGGCGGGCAGGCCCATGCCCTTGGCCATCGACACCCAGTCGATCTTGGGGTCCCCCAGGTCCAGCAGCTTGGAAGCGGCCGGCCCGGCCTGGGTCCCGGCGCCGGTGCGCAGCAGCTCGATGTTGAGGATCCGGTAGACGTGGTTGGCGAAGACCACGACGGTCACGTCCAGGTTCTCGCGGGCGATCGTCCACAGGCCCTGGACCGTGTACATCGCCGCCCCGTCGCCGTTCAGCGACAACACCTTCCGGTCGGGCGCAGCCACCGCAGCGCCGATCGACAGCGGGATCGCCTGGCCGATGGCTCCGCCGGTCAGCGCCAGCACCTCGTGCGGCGCGGCCTTGGCGCAGGGCACGGCCACCCCGCCGCCGGAGGTCACCGAGTCGTCGCAGATGATCGCGCCTTCCGGCAGGTGGCGGGCGATGGCGATCCCCGCCGACTGCGGGGTCAGCGCGCCGGCCGGCGCGGCGTCCGGCTTCACCAGCGGCTGCACCGGACCTTGCTTGGGCGCGCCGAGCGCATCGGCGAGGGCGTTCATGGCCGCGACCGCATCCTCGGACCGGGCGGCGAGTTCCGTAGTCTGGCAGCCTTCGGGCACCAGGACGCTCGGCCGGCCCGGATAGGCGAAGAAGGCGACCGGCGTGACGGTGCCGACAAAGACCATCAGGTCCACGCCCTCGAGGTCCGCCAGGGCCGCTTCGCCGAAGTATTGCATCCGGCCGGGCTGGAAGTGGCCGGCGCCGCGCGGCTGGCGGGCGACGAAGGTGTCGGCCAGCACCCGGTAGCCGGCCGCCGCCAGCCGGCCCGCCGCGGCCATGCCCCCCGCCAGGCAGGCCTGGCCGCCGATCAGCAGCACCGGCTTCTTGGCCTCGCGCAGGGCGCGGGCGACCGCGTCGACCTTGTCTCCGGCCGGCTCGGCCCGGGTCGGCTTCTGGGCCCGCACGGGCTCGCTCTTGGTCTCCAGCCAGGCGCTGTCGGCCGGCAGGATCAGGCTGACCGGGCCGCCGGGCGGACCGTAGCTGGCCGCCACCGCCTCGGCCGCGACGCCGGCCACCGCATCCGGACTGTCGGCGCTCTTCAGCCAGATGGAGTTGGGGCTGGCCAGCGTCGGGATGTCGGAGTTCAGCGGCGCGTCGTACTGGCGGTGATAGGTGGCGTGGTCGCCGATGACGTTGACGATCGGGGTGAAAGCACGCCTCGCATTGTGCAGGTTGGCCACGCCGTTGCCGTAGCCGGGGCCCAGGTGCAGCAGGGTGCAGGCCGGCCGCTCGGCGATGCGGCCGAAGCCGTCGGCGGCGCCGGTCGCCACCCCCTCAAATAGGCAGAGCACCGGCCGCATGGCTGGCTGGCGGTCCAGGGCGCTGACGAACTGCATCTCGCTCGTGCCCGGGTTCGCGAAGCAGGCGGTGACCTCGTTGGCCAGGAGCGTCTCGATCAGGGCGTCGGCGCCGTTCATGTCAGAACACCATCACGTCTGGAGGGGCGGGGGCGGAATAGAGGCGCTCGACGTCCGCGGCCCTCAGCCGGCGGGCGAGGGCCTGGGCGATGTAGCCTTTGTCGGTGATCTCGCCGGCGCCGGCGTTGGGCGGGCTCGCCAGCACCAGGGCGCGCGCCACCTTGCCGCCGCCCTTGGCGGAGGCGTTGTAGCGGGCCAAGCCCTCCCGGGCCGCCGCCTCCACCTCGGCGCGGTCCAGCGTCGGGTTCGGGTAGAGCAGCAGGCCGACGGCGGCCTCGCCTTCGCCGCACACCACAGCGTCGGTCACCGCCCCGCCGATCGCGCCGACCGCAGCGATGCGAAGGTCGCCGACGGCGACGAAGGTGCCGCTGGCCAGCTTGAAGTTCTCGGAGATGCGGCCGTCGAAGACGAGGCCCTGCATCGGATCATCGGCGTCGACGAAGCGGGCGGCGTCGCCGAGGCGGTAGAAGCCCTCCTCGTCGAAGATCTCGCCGGCCAGATCCGCTCGACCGAGGTAGCCCGGGGCGACCTGCGGGCCCTTGACCCGGAACTCCATCTTGCCGGCGACCGGCGAGAGCTTCACCGCCGTGCCCGGCACCGGCAGGCCGATGAGGCCCATGCGGTCATTGGGCCAGTGGACATTGCAGGCGGTCGGCCCGGTTTCGGTCGCGCCGTAGCCGCTGGCGAAGCTGATCTTCTCGCCCACCGTGCGCACCGCCACCGCCTGGATGCGATCCGCCACCTCTTGGCCCAGGGCGGCGCCCCCATACTGCAGCACCCGCACGCGGGAGAAGAAGGTTCGGGCCAGCGCCTCGTCCTTCTCCAACTCGTCCACCAGCAGCATCCAGCCGGCGGGGACCATGTTGCAGTAGGTGGTGGCGACCTCCTTGAGGTTCCGCACCGTCTCGGCGAACCGGCCGGCGACCGGCTGGCCGGCGTCGATGTAGAGCGTCCCGCCCCGGTGCAGACCCATCTGCAGGATGGCGTTGGCGCCCAGGCTGTGGCTCCAGGGCGCGGAGTTGACCATCACCGGCGGTTCCGGGTCGTCGTAGCAGGCGGCGACCTGGGCCGCGGTCACGGCCAGCCGCCGCTGGGCGATGATGACCGCCTTGGGCAGGCCCGTGGAGCCGGAAGTCAGCAGGTATTTGGCGTGGTCGTCCGGGCGGGCGGTCGGCGCGGCGCGCGGCGCGTTCCACAGGCGCTCCAAGGGCGTGTCCCCTGCCCGCGCGTTCTTGCCCGCGATCACCGGCAGGCCCTGCAGGAAGTCCGCCTGCAGCGCGTCGCGGAACAGGGCCGCGTCTTCGGTGTAGACCGCCGCCGGCTTCAGCACCTGCGCCGCATGGGCCAGCCGCGACAGGTCCGCGCCCGGCAGCCCGTACTGCGGCGAGACCGGCGCGGCCGGCAGGCCCTGGCTCATGGCGGCGTACTTGATGAGCGCGTGATCGATCCCGTTGCGGGCGAGGATCAGCAGCGGGCCCTTGCCGACCACGTCGAGTTCGCGCACGCCGCCGGCCAGCGCCGCCACCCGCTCATTGGCTTCGCGGTACGAAACCTCGCGCCAGCCCTCGCCGGAGCGTTCGGCCAGCCAGGTGCGGTCGGGCGCCTCTCGGGCCCAGTGGGCCAGCGGCTCGACCGGCGTCTGGAACGTGTCGTCGAACGGGGTCGGATTGGTGAGGACGATCTCGCCGCCCGCGCGGCGGTCCACCTCCACCCTTCGGGGCGCGTAGCGGGGGTCGCGGAAAGGCGCGGTGGCGATGCGGAGCTCGGCGTCCATCGCCTCTGGGTTAGCCGCTGGCGGAGCCTTCGTCGAGATTCCTCAGCTGCCGCTGCAGCCACAGCCGCTCGGCCGGCGCGGGCGAAAGGGCCAGCGCCGCGCGCAGCGCGTGCGCCGCCTCGGACCTGCGCCCGGCCTTGGCGCAGAGGCCCGCGCGGGCCGCCTGGTACGGCAGCCAGCCTTCGACGCCGTCGATACCCTCCAAGGCCGCAAGCCCCTGTTCGGCGCCCCTCGCCTCGCCGATCGCCACCGCCCGGTTCACGGCCGTGACGGCGTGCGGCCGGACCAGCATCAGAACGTCGTAGAGCGCGGCGATGTCGGCCCAGGGCGTCGGCCGCCCCTCCAAGCGGGCGCAGTGGGAGGCGTGGATGGCGGCCAGCAGCTGACGGGGCCCGCTGCGGCGGAACTCCGCCGCCCGGTCCAGCAGGCGTACGCCCTCGCCGATCAGCTCGGCGCGCCAGAGCCCGACCTCCTGCCGGTCTGGCGGGACCATGGCGCCGGCGTCGTCCAGCCTCGCCGGCCGCCGCGCTTCGGCGAACCGCACCAGGGCGGCCAGACCCAGCGCCTCGGGCTCGTCGGCGACCAGCTCGGCCAGCAGGCCGGAGAGGCGCAGCACCTCCTCTGCGAAGCCGGAGGCCTCGCCGGCCAGCGCCGCGTCCTCGTAGGCCTGGGCGTAGGCGATCTCCAGCGTCGCCAGCACCGCCTCCAGCCGCTCGGGCCAGGCCTCTCGCCCGGGGACCTCGAACGGCACGCCGGCGGCGGCGATCTTCTTCTTGGCCCGGGTGATCCGCTGCAGCATGGCCGGCTCGGCGACGAAGAAGGCCCGGGCCAGTCGCTCGGTGGAGAGGCCGCAGACCACCTTCAGGGTCAGGGCGGCGCGGGCGTCCGGCGAAATCGCCGGGTGGCAGCAGACGAAGATCAGCCGCAGCCGCTCGTCGGGGATCGGCGTATCGGCGGCGATCAGCGCGTCCTCGGGCGTCGGCTCCGGCTCGGGCGTGTCGAGCACGGCCCGTTCGCGCACGGCCGCGCGGCGCTTCGCATCGATCGCCCGCCGCAGGGCCGCCCGCCAGAGCCAGGCGGCCGCGTCACGCGGCGGCTGGTTCGGCCAGGCGACCAGCGCCGCCGCGCAGGCCTCGGCGAAGGCGTCCTCAGCCGCGTCCAGGTCCCGCAGCCGCGCGGCCAGGGCGGCGACGACCCGCGGCCGGGCGGCCCAGATCTGCTGGCCGATCCGCTTCATCAGCCGTAGTTTGCGTGCGGCCTGACCTCGACCATGCCGCCTGGCGCCACCGGGATCTTCCGGGCCCAGTAGAGCGCCTCGTCGAGGTCCTTCACGTCCAGTTCGTAGTAGCCGCCCAGATGCTCGCGGGTCTCCGCGAACGGGCCGTCGTGCAGGCTCTGGGCGCCGTCCTTGCCAGTGCGGACGGTGGTGGCGGTGGACGAGGGCTCCAGCGGCGCGCCGCCCCAGGCGACGTTCTTGGCCCGCAGCTCCTCGCCGAGCTTCCGGTGCTTGGCGACCACCTCCATCAGCGCCTTCTGGCCCGCCTCGCCCTCGTAGGCGCCCTCCGGCTCATAGATCAGCAGCATATACTTCATCGTCTCTCCCCCTTCGGGCCCAAATGTTGCGCGACGCCGATGCGTGCGTCACCGGGGAGACGCGGGAGGGGCCGCAGATTCGACGGCTGACGCGATTTTCTTCGCGCAGGACACAACGCCGCCCCCCTTGAGAGGGCGGCGTCCTGTACGGGATGGCCGATGACGGGGCGCGACGAATCCAGATCCGAGGGCGAGGCCGGGAAGGGCCTGGCCGCGCGCCTGGCCGACCTGGCGCTCGACTTCACGCCCGGCGTGTTCGCCGTGCTGGCCTTCGCGGCAGGGGCGGTGATGCTGGCGGCCAGCGCGACCCCCGAGATCGGCGCGCGGCTGGAGCCGGCGGCCCGCTATGCGCCGGTGCTGGTCATCGAGCTCTCCCACTTCCTGGCCAGCGTCGTCGGCTTCCTGCTGATGGTGATCGCCAGCGGGCTGTGGCGCCGGCAGCGGGGCGCCTTCTGGATCGCCCTGACGCTGCTGGCCGGCGGGGCGGTGTTCTCGCTGCTGCGGCGGGCGCCGATCATCGAGCCGGCGCTGCTGATCGCGGTGGCGGCCATGCTGCTCCCCTGCCGCCGCGCCTTCCGCCGCCGCTCGCGCCTGACGGCAGGCGCCATCAGCCCGGTATGGCTGGCGGCCATCGTGGTCACAGTGGGCGCGGCGGCCTGGCTCGGCTTCTTCGCCTACCGGGACATTCCGTATACGGACGAGCTCTGGTGGACCTTCCTGCGGGACGCCGACGTGGCGCGCTTCCTGCGGGCCGAGGCCGCCCTGGCGCTGCTGACGCTGCTGCTGGGACTGAGCGTGTTGTTCAGCCGCCCCTCGGCCCGGGGGCGCGGCCGCGCCAGCCCGGAGGACATCGCGCGCGCCGCCACCATCCTGGAGACCGCGCAGGACGCCCCGACCAACGCCGCGCTCGCCCTGGTGGGCGACAAGGACCTGCTGTTCTCGCCCTCGGGCCGCAGCTTCCTGATGTTCCGCGTGCGCGGCGCCCACTTCGTCGCCCTGGAGTCGCCGGCAGGCGATCCGGCCGAGCGGCGCGACCTGCTGTGGGCCTTCCTTGAGCTCGCCGATCGCGAGGCCCGCGGGGCGGTGGTCTATGGGGCGGGCGACGACCTGCTGCCGGACCTGGCCGTCCTCGGAATGGCCGTCCGGAAGGTCGGCGAAGCCGCGACTGTCGACCTCTCCACCTTCAGCTTGACCGGCCGCGCCCGCCAGGACCTGCGCACCGCCCGCAACCGCGCCGAACGGGAGGGTCTCCGCTTCGAACTGCTGGCGCCCGGCTCAGCCGCCGCCCACGAGGCGGACCTGCGGCGCGTCTCCGACGCCTGGCTGGCGGGCCAGAAGGGCGGCGAGAAGGGCTTCAGCATGGGCCGGTTCGACCTCGCCTACCTGAACCGCACGCCGCTGGCTGTGGTGCGCGGGCCGGACGGGGCGGTCGCCTTCGCCAACCTGCTGGTGAACCGCGCCCGCAGCGAGGTGGGTGTCGACCTGATGCGCCACGTGGAGGTCGGCGGCTTCGTCATGGACTTCCTCTTCGCCGAGGCGATCCTCTGGGCCCAGCGGGAAGGCTATAGGACCTTCGACCTCGGCAAGACCCCGCTCGCCGGGCTCGACGACCACGACCTCGCCCCGCTGTTCATCCGCCTCGGCGACCTGGTCTTCGACGAGGGCGGCGCGCTCTACAGCTTCCAAGGCCTGCGCGCCTACAAGACCAAGTTCTCGCCCAGCTGGCGGCCCGTCTACATCGCCGCCACCCCCGGCGTCCCGATGGTCAGCGCCCTCCTCGACGTCGCCCTGCTGACCAGCGGCGGCTGGCGCGGGGTGCTGGGGCTGCGGGGACGGCCGAAGGGGTAAGCCGAGTTCCGATCAAGCGAACAGCGATGTCGCCTACATCGAGACGCAAACAAGCGGAGTTTGCGGGCATCTCAGAGGAATGAACACGGACGTTCAGCCTTAAGCCGTGGGCGGAGACGCGCCCGCGAAGGATATTCACGCTGCTTCGGCTCGCAACATCGCCTCATTCGCGATGTCGCAGGGCGTCGATGACGATCTGGAACGCCAGCAGGTTCTGTCGGCGGCTGGGGTAGTAGAGGAAGTACCCCTCGAACGCCGGCGACCAGTCGTCCAATGCTTGCTGGAGCGCGCCTGAGGCGATCTGCGTCTGCACGATGCTCTCGGGCACGTAGGCGATGCCGAAGCCGCTCACTGCTGCGTCGACCATGGCATAGGAGTTGTTGAACGTCAGCTGCCCGTCGACCCGCACGCGCAGCGCCTCGCCCTCTTTCTCGAACTCCCACGCGTACAGGCTGCCGGAAGTCTCATGCCGCATGTTGATGCAGCGGTGACGGACCAGGTCCCGCGGGTGCTCCGGCCGCCCGCGCTCGGCGAAGTAGTCCGGCGAGGCCACCGCCACGAGCCGCCAGTCCGGACCGATGCGGATGGCGATCATGTCCTTCTCGACGCTTTCGCCTAGCCGCACGCCTGCGTCGTAGCCCTCCTCGACGATGTTGCGGAAGGTGCTGTCCAGCGCCACCTCGACGTTGATATCCGGATACTCGCGGAGCACCGGCTTCAGCTTGGGCCACACCACCGTCTCAAGCGCGTGGTCGGACAGGGTCAGCCGGATTGAGCCTGACGGCTTGTCGCGCAGCGCCATCAACCCCGCGATCTCCGCCTCAATCTCGGCCATGCGCGGCGCGATTGTCTGCAACAGCCGCTCGCCGGCCGGTGTCGTGGCGACGTTGCGCGTGGTCCGCGTCAGAAGGCGGATGCCCATGCGCCCCTCCAGCTGCTTGATCGCATAGCTGAGGGTGGACTGAGCCACGCCGAGCCGCGCCGCCGCCTTGGTAAAGCTTCGCTCCTCGGCCACGGCCTGGAACCACGTGAGTTGGTTGAAGTCCGTCCGCTCCACGATGCCCTCCCGGCGGGAGATTGATAGCCTCAGTCGATTAGTTCATCCCGATTGGGACGGCTAATCGTTTCGGCCGCAGGCGCTACCTATTCGGCATGACACTCGCCGCAACAACGGCAGACAGCCCGGCGCAAGCCTCCGCCTCCTGGGGCGGCGTGCTCTCGATGGCGCTCTGCGTGGCCATGCTGATCGCCTCCGAATTCATGCCGGTGAGCCTGCTCACGCCGATGGCCGAAGGCCTGCGCGCCACGGAAGGCCAGACTGGCCAGGCGATCTCGATCAGCGGCCTCTTCGCGGTCGCCGCCAGCATGCTGGTCACCACACTCGCGGGCCGGCTGAACCGCAAATGGGTGCTGGTCGCACTGACCGCCCTGATGCTGCTGTCCCTGGTGCTGGTGGCCGCCGCCCCCAGCTTCGCAGTGCTCATGACGGGCCGCGCTGTGCTCGGCATCTGCATCGGCGGCTTCTGGGCGCTGGCCACCGCCGTCATCATGCGCCTGGTTCCGGCCGCCGATGTGCCGCGCGCTCTAGCGCTAATGTACGGCGGACAAGCCATCGCCGCAGCCTTCGCAGCGCCAATCGGCAGCTATCTCGCCGGCCTTTTCGGCTGGCGCGAGGTGTTCTGGGCGCTCACCCCGATCGTCGCCGCCAACCTCGTCTGGCATGTCGCGGCCTTACCCTCTCTGCCCGCCGCCAAGCGGCAGGACTTCGGGGTCATGCTCCGCCTGCTCAAGCGCCGGTCGTTCCTCCTGGGCCTTATCGCCTCGATGCTGTCGTGGGGCTCGGCCTTCACGATGTTCACCTACCTGCGCCCCTTCCTGGAGCGCGTGACCGGCGCCGATGTGACCACGCTCTCGGGGCTGCTGCTGGTGCTGGGTTGCGCAGGCTTCGTCGGCACCTGGGCGTCTGGCCGCTTCGTCAAGGGCAATGCGGCCCCGATCCTGAAGCTGCCGGCCCTCCTGATGGGCGGCTGCACCGTGGGCCTCCTGCTGCTGGGCGGCTCGCCTCTCGCGGCTGGCCTGCTCCTGAC
>JAESGR010000439.1_pt1 | contig 33318 bp, 25 predicted proteins | sample 9269771 | NCBI WGS metagenome assembly JAESGR01 (sample SAMN15739572, study PRJNA653492) | algae metagenome | isolation source: Chroococcus sp. CMT-3BRIN-NPC107 and co-occurring heterotrophs from well... | place: USA: Clark Mountains Wilderness, California | collected 2010-04-18 | reverse complement strand
GTTTGAGGTCTTTCTCTAACTTTTCTTGGCTTTCAACTATCTCTACTTGGAACGGACGACCCATCACTCTTACCTTCCGCACACGTTTACCTACTTTAGCGCAGCTTTATAAAGAATTGGTATTAGTTTATCAATTTCATTATTTAACTTGGCGATCTTTTGTTCCCGCGCTTTTTTAGCTGCTTTTGTTTCCTCAACTAACAATGGCTGTTCCAAACCGTTAATTTCACCTTCTAAATTTCTTAATTTGGTTTTATTTGGATCGATTCCTTGCAGCGTTGTCTTAAAACTACCTTTGATATCTTTAATTAATCTTTCCATTTTCCGCTTCTGCTCTTTACTTTCAGCATTGCGGTAAGTTTGCACAGCATTTCTATAACTATCTATACTGTGTTTGCTTTTATTTAAAGCTAGTCGCAAATCAGTATCCAACGCAAACCGACTAATCAAAGAATTACCGCACTTTATATTAATATCAATATTTGGCAGAGTCTCCAACTCCGTGCAATTACTTTCTACCCGATAATAAGCATTTTTTAAAAGCTCAATCCATAGCCGCAAACGACAAATCTTTACTGAATTTGGGTTAATATCTACACCAAATAGACAGTTTTCAATAATTGTTTGTTTCTCGTGAAAAGCGTCTCTTGTATACGCTGGCTTTCCTTAATTTTTGGATTGTATTCAAATAATTTTCCATCATCATCAATGACAATCAACTCATCATTAGCAACTTCAACTTGATAATCTCTTAGCGTTTTTCCATTTCTATCAAGCAGAATTTTTAGTTCACTTTTGATTGTAATTATTTCATTTAGAGCCGAAACTAAAAAGTGACCTGAACCCACCGCCGGATCGCAAATTTTTAAACTATTAATAATTTTGTTAGCTGCTTTTTTGTCTGTAATTTTTTCATCCAGTTGATCGATATTTTGACAATCCCAGCCGTTAAATTCATTAAATTTCTGCACTATTGCCTTACGAATTGTCTCGCGGCACATATACATTGTAATAAAGCCCGGTGTAAAGAAAGAACCATCTTTATAACCGTTAATTTTCTCAAAAATTAACCTAAGCACCGAAGCATTAATTAGTGTTTTATTTTCTTCTTGAATTTCCTCCGAACCTTCACTACTAAAGTCATAAGCATTGAGAAATTCAAAGAGATATTCTAAAGTATTAAGATTACCAATTCTCCTTTTGCCATTGCTATCTTTCAAAACACTAGATGCAAAAATAGAAAGATTCTCATCTCTAAGATTGCTAATAACAATGGCTTTCTGTTCTATATCGGTTATCTCAAACAGCGAACTATTTAAATAAGGAACATTAGCAAAAATATCTTTTATACTTGCATTGCGATCGCTTAGTTTACGAGCTAATACATCAAAGAAAAGCCTATCTAGATCAGCATAGTCCTTAATCTTTGTCAAGCTTAAAAATGTAAAAAAATTATCGCCTTTATGATATTTGATTAATTGCGCTTCTAATAATTTCAGGAAAAGAACTCGATTTATCCAAGTAATTACCAATTCTAAGCCAACATTGAAAAGTTTGTCTTGGTAAGTATCGCCCTGTGCAAGATTATCTAGTTGGGAAATTTTGTCTAAACTATCAAGCTGATTAATGGCATTTTCAATCAAAGAACCTGCAAAGCGATCGCTTTCTTTTCTTCGTCCGATCAGCTTTTTGCTACCTTCCTTTGTTTCCGTCAAACCGATGATATACAATAACTCGTTATAAAAAGCCTTGTCCAGTCTGTTGCTATCGTTAGCAAAAGGCAATTTTAATAAATGTTCTGGCGAAAGTAGCTTAAATAACGCAATCAGTTGACGATCGCTTTCCTCGTCACTATTCCTCAAAAACCCGTCGTAGTCGCGGATATCAAAATGCGTAAACACGATCTCCTTTTCGATGAGTGCGATCGCATTTTCTGCAACTTCTTTATAGAAAAAATCTGTTTTTTTACCACTCAGTCTCCCGGCTTCAAAATCAATAAATTGCTTTACCAGTGCTTTGTCTTGGACAAATAGCTGTTCAAAAACCGTTGCATCAAAAATAAACCACCTGTAAATATTATTTGCAATTAAATATCTAATTTCAAGATTATTGCCTGTAATTCTTTCTCGCAAAAAGTACAAAACCAATTCCTGAAAAGCCTTAGTATTGAGATTGTCAACCGCCAGCATCTCGCCTTTATTTGTTGGCTTCTTGGCTTCCACAATTACACCAATACTGCTTTTAGCATCTTTGCCATTATGAATAACTAGGTCATTACGCCCTTGAGTATTGATAAAATGACTTGGACTATAATAGGTATTCTTTAAAAAATCAGCAACAAGATTTTTATGAAATTCCTCTGATTCAGCCTCATTAATTTGGTTAAGTAGTTTAATTAAGTTAGTCTTGAAAGTTTCAATATTTTCTCTAATTGGCTTAACCTTGAGGAACGCTTTATTTAATGCTTGTCGTGGTGATAATTTTTTATCTGTCATGAAAAAGCTACGAGTAATCAATGGATTTACTCCAGTATGCCCAACTGCTACTAAATTGGTTGTACTTTCTGCGGCGTTGTCTAAATTATTTACAACCTACCGACTTAAGAAAACTTAATGCCAATTACTAGCTCTAATGCGTACAAATCGGCGGTTAGTTAGAAGCAACAATTTATACAAAAGAATGAAACAAGAGAATTCGCGCGATTCTTTAGCTAATATTCTGCTACCAATATCATTGATTTTTGGTTTGGTACTGCTTTTAAGTTTAAATATAGAATCGTCTAACGTTTCAGAAGAAACTATAAACCCTTTAGAATCAGGGCTTAAGGTATTAGTTAGCTACTTCGCCGTAGGAGCAGAAATTGCCGCCGCTTTAGTAATTGGGGGTGCAATCATCCGCGCAATTAGTACCTATTTGCGCCAGTTGTTTTCCCGTTCTAAGCAGCATTACGATTCTACTGAATCTATCCGCCTAAAATTAGGACGAGTGCTGACTTTGGGGCTAGAATTTACCGTTGCTAGTGATATTCTCCGCACCGCCGTAGCACCCACGCGCCAGGATATTTTAAACTTAGGAGCGATCGTGCTTCTAAGAACTTTACTTAATTATTTTTTAGAGCAAGAAATTAGTCAGGTAGAAAAGAGTAGTTTTAAAGACCAAGAACGTAGTTAGTTGAATCTTTGGATCGAAGGTCTAATGCAAAAAGTGTCGAATCCCAGTTAATACCATAATTAACCCTAGTTCGTTAGCGGCTTTGATAGAATCTACGTCGCGCATACTTCCCCCTGGTTGAACGATCGCATTTATCCCGGCGGCGGCGGCGGCTCTTACGGAGTCGTCAAAGGGAAAAAAACCATCGCTGGCAAGAAAACCCCCCTTGGCGCTCTTTCCTGCCTGCTCTAAAGCAATTTTTACAGAGCCTACGCGGTTCATTTGTCCCGCCCCGATTCCTGTAGTGGTACGATTTTTTGTAACAACGATCGCATTTGATTTGACGTGCTTGCAAACATTCCAAGCAAAAAGTAATTCGGCTAATTCGTCAGGACTAGGAGTGAAGTCGCTCACTACTTGCCAAGTGCTAGAATCGGCAATGTCATTATCCGCGTCTTGAACTAAAAAACCACCAGCGATTACTTTTACTGTCTGCTTAATAGTGGTGTTATCAGGTAAAAGTAAAACTCTAAGTTTAGACTTTGCTGCAATAATTTCTTTTGCTTGGGCTTCAATATCGGGCGCAACTACGCATTCTAGAAAAGTTTGAGTTAGGGCGGTAGCTGTAGCCGCATCTATAGGACGATTTAACGCTACAATTCCCCCAAAAGCTGACACAGAATCGGCGTTGAAAGCTTTGTTATAAGCTTCTACTAAACTATCTGCCAAAGCCACCCCGCAAGGATTTGTATGCTTGATAATTACGGCGGCGGGGGTATCTGTAAACTCGCTAACTATGCGCTGTGCGGCTTCTAAATCGACTAAGTTGTTATAGCTAAGTTCTTTGCCTTGTAATATACTTGCTGTTGCCCAACCTGTAGGCGTATCGCCTGTTTGATACCAAGCGGCAGATTGGTGGGGGTTTTCACCGTAACGCAAGGGTTGTAATGTTTGTCCTGTCAGGGTAAAACTTTCTTTACCTAGATAAGATGCGAACTGACCAGTCAGCGCTTGCGCGATCGCGCGATCGTAAGCAGCTGTATGTAAAAATGCTTGTTGAGCGCACTGTTGCCGAAATTCTAGCGATACTTCCCCCTGATTTTGGCGCAACTGCTCCAAATAAGAATCGTAGTTTGTAGGACTGCTGAGAATGGTAACATGAGCGTAGTTTTTGGCAGAGGCGCGAATTAAAGTTGGGCCGCCAATATCTATTTGTTCGATGGCTTCAGCTAAAGTTACCTCTGGTTTGGCGATCGTTTCCTCGAAAGGATATAAATTGACTACAACTAAATCGATGGGACGAATTTGATTATTTTCTAGTTCTGCTAAGTCTTGAGGTACATCGCGCCGCGCCAAAATACCGCCGTGAATCCGAGGATGTAAAGTTTTTACTCTCCCGCCTAGAATTTCTGGAGAACCCGTATAATCAGCAACTTTGGTGACAGAAATTCCTGCCGCTAGTAGGGCTTTAGCGGTTCCACCACTGCTAATAATATCAAAACTAAATTCTTCAACCAATGTCCGAGCAAAGTCAATAAGTCCGGTTTTGTCAGATACGCTGAGAAGTGCTAAACGTGCCATATATTAGAGTTTTGTTTTAAAAATACTAAGTGCGAGGAATTAGTTATTATTACAATAGATTAAGAGAATTTTTATAATAGGAGAAAGTCTCTGCCTTTACAAGTTATTAATGTTCCGCCCACTACAAGCCAAGAACCTGCGGGACTAATTGTGGTTTTACACGGCTGGGGTGCAAATGCTCAAGATTTGGCAACCGTTGTACCTTTTTTAAATTTGCCCGATTATCAGTTTGTTTTGCCAGATGCGCCTTTTAATCATCCTCAAGTGGCTGGTGGTAAAGCCTGGTACGATTTTCAAAAAAATAATCAAGGCTATTATCAAAGCAAGCAACTACTCAACGATTGGCTGCTTTCTTTAGCAAAAGATACGGGAGTTCCCCTAAATCGAACAATTTTAAGCGGTTTTTCCCAAGGTGCGGCGATGACGTTAGATGTCGGCTTGCATTTACCATTGGCGGGTTTGGTGGCATTAAGCGGTTATTTGCATCCGATTACAGAATCACCAAATAGTGCAATTGCACCGATTTTGCTCGTACATGGTAGACAAGACTCTGTAGTTCCCCTAAGTGCAGCCCAAAAAGCGCGAGATAATTTACAAGCTATGGGCGCGAAAGTGCAATATCAAGAATTTGATATGGGCCATGAAATTCGCCCTGAAGTTATAGCTTTAATTCGCAACTTTATCGTGACCCAAAACTCGGCTTAACTATTGTCAGATAAGCGGTCTAGTCCTTGATCTTGCCACGATATAGGATCTTCTAATGGTTCTAAATGGGTAATGATGTGAGTGCTGGGTAAAGCCCTACTAATTGCGACTTCAATTTCGTCACACAAATCGTGTCCGCGCTGCACCGTCCATTCTCCAGGGACAAGGATGTGAAAAGAAACGAAGCGGCGCGAACCTGCCACGCGCGATCGCATAGCGTGAAATAATATCCCTTGGCGATCGTAATAAGGTGCTAGTAAGTCGGTAATAATTTTTTGCTCGGATAGGGGTAAAGCGGTATCCATGATGCCATACCCGGTTTCTTTTAAAAGTCTAAAACCTGCCCAAACTATATTGGCGGCGACAACTATAGCAATAATTGGATCTAAAATTAGCCAGCCTGTTAGTTGTACTAGCAATAAACCTACAACAACCCCCACCGAAGTCCAAACATCTGTAAGCAAATGATGCGCGTCTGCTCTTAAAGTAATCGATCTTAATCGTTTTCCCGCCCGTAACAAAATTACTGCTACTCCGCCATTAATAACCGTAGCAACTAAAGAAAGAATTAAGCCAATGTCTACTTTTTCTACAGGTTGAGGATGGATTAACCTATCTATAGCTGCTATCCCAATGCTCAACGCAGCGATTAAGATTAATGCCCCTTCTAAGCCGCTAGAAAAATATTCAGCTTTAGAATGACCAAAAGTGTGTTCTTCGTCTGGGGGCTGGGCGGCTAGAGACAGCGCCCACACTGCAAAAACGGCGGCGACTAAGTTTACAACCGATTCGGCTGCGTCGGAAAATAAACTTACAGAATTGGTGAGCAAGTAAGCGCCAAACTTTAGAGCTATAGTTGCGATCGCGGCGGCAATGGATAAAATAGCGTAAGAACGGGCAGATTTATGACTCATGGCGATCGTCTACAACTTACGCGCAATAATCGTTCTATGGCGGGGCGTATTGCTAACAATTGTTGGACTTGTAAATTCGGCGGCAATTAAAGCGCTTTCAATATCTAAACTAAAATAATCGTCTAAGTATGGCTCGGTACTTTTGAGTAAACTCAAAATATAAGGCGGCATTTTTGCATAGATTTCCGATTTAGGATTCATATCCATAATTGTCAAGTATCCACCAGGCTTTAGTAAGCGTCGCGCCTCCTGAAATATTTGCCCTGTCGCCAATTGGGGCAATTCGTGAAACATCAGGAAGCTAGAAACTAAGTCAAAAGAATTAGTCGCTAAAGTTGTGTTTTCGGCAGTGGCGTGAATCCAATTGATGTTAGTGTTGCGCTCCAGAGAGGAATATTTGGCAACGGCAAGAAAGTAAGGAGATAAATCTAATCCGGTAATTGTGGCATTGGGATAAACATCTTGCAAAGCAAAGGTACTCATCCCCACACTACAGCCCAAATCTAGAATAGTTTGGGGAGGATTAGGAATTTGGCTAGTAATGATTTGATGATAGCTAGAACGTAAAAGGCGATCGCCTTTTGCTCCAGATTCAGACCAAATCCCTGCATGAACCGCTTGAGCCGCAACTTCTACCTCCATTGCGGCTTCCCAACTAAGATTTCCCTCCTCGTAAGCATGAAAAGATTTTAAGTAATAATCGGGATAGGCAACTTGCGGATTTTGAACTTGGGCTAAATCAGTTTCCCAATCGCGGGTTTTTAGTTCAAGTACCCTTTTTGTCCAAGGTACGCCAATTTTTTCTGCCCGTTTAATCATCATTTGCCTTGCTTGATGTTTCGCTAAACTGGCAATTGGTTTAATCGCCAATACCCCATTGACCAAACGAGAAGCTAAACCAGGTTTATTATTTACACTAATCGTCATAATAAAAATTGCTAAATTATCTGTTCTTATTCTGCAAGCATTAGAGCCTGTTTGCAAAAAGAAAAATCCCTGATGTTTTATCAAGCATCAGGGAGAGATACAAAAATCAAGCAACTAATCTAAGGATTGCTTGCCAAAAAGTTAGTTAGCGGTGTCCCACCATTGCGCCCAACGGCGGGAATTTCTTTCATTTGGACTATTGCTTTACCATTGCTATCTTTAGTGATAGCTGTTCCAGTACCTAGATGACCATTAGTGATAAACAATTGGGGATGGTCAAAGGGTGCTTTTTGGTAACGAACGCGATCGTCGGTAAGTCCTTTCATAAACGCAACTAGCGCCTCTTTTTCCTCATTACTCAGTCCTAAGTTCTCAATATCTGGATCGAGATCGTTAATATTTTGCTCGTGAAAGTCGCCACCACGATTATAAAAATCAACTACTTGACGCAGGGTTAATTGTCCGCCGTTGTGGAAGTAAGGGGCTGTAAGTTCTACGTTTCTTAGTCCTGGAGTTTTAAAAGCTCCATCGGCGGCGATGCGATCGCTAGGACTTACAGGCGGTTCGAGGTGAGGATCGTTAAACTTGCCTTGTTGGGCTAAACGCGATTCAGATAAAGGATTACCAAAAGGATCTTTATCACCCACACCTAAGTTTTCTCTAGTTGGTCTTACGCCAATGTTATAAAAACCGTTGTCGTAAACAGCAACTTCATTGTTGCCCATGACCATGCGCTCAAGTCTTTCTTTTTTGACGTTTTTGACGGAAGCGTTAGTAAATTCTGCGCCGCCATGACAGTTGATACACTTAGCTTTGCCTTCAAATAACTCTTTACCACGCTTCTGTTGGGTAGTTAAAGCATTAGAATTACCTTCCAAGTAGCGGTCAATGGGTGCATCGTTAGAAACTAAGGTTGATTCATACATCTGTACCGCTAGTCCGAAAAACAAGGGAAAATTATATTCCATTAACGAAAACTGAGTAGCCGAATTAGGATCGGAGGCTCCTACTAGCCCAGTAAAGGTTGGTTTGCCATTGGGATCGAGAGAGATTATTTGGTCAGAATTCCACCACTGGGGTTGAAAAGCAGCTTGTACTAAGGTTTTGTATTTCGATCTAATCCCCGGCATGGGCGACTTACTATAACTACCTAGTACGCTGTCATCAGGATGTACTTTCTGCTTATTCAAAGGAATTAAAGGCAGCATTTTCTTCCCAAGTAAACTAAATGGTTTGCCTTTATAAGACATTTCAACTTCGCTTACAGGTGGCCCTACTGCTTGAGACGCAAGACTAGCATTATCTAAACTAATCTTCACTTCTTTCAAGTCTCCAAAGGCTTCAGCTTTAATCACTTTGGCATTGATATCTCTTGAGCCAAAGGGGTTAACGCCATTGAAGTCATTTTGCGCTCTACCATCCCAGAAGTTGCGGAAGTTGAAGACTGCATTAATTGCACTGGGTGAATTGCGGGCAGTGACTTGGAGTAAATTAGTGTTGTTAACACTGAATACTGGATCTAGCTCTGGTACGCCTGCTTCTTGGGCTTTACGGAGAAAAATATTGGAAAACAAAAAGCCAAATAGTCCTTGAGAACCCGTCACATCATTGCTATCAGATATTACTTCTGACTTGCGATTATTGATGTCTGCAAGTTTATGAAATGGGTAATCGTCAGCTTTAAGTTGGTAGTTTAGCCCGCCAATCTCAAAATTTGTGTCTGGATTGGGACTACCGTCAGCATTGACTCGCAATAGTCCAGGACTCAATTGGTGCTTAGATCGATTGTCTGCGCCTGCGTGAAAATGACAACTGGCGCACGATTGAGTATTATCGCTCCCAGTTTGCATATCCCAAAATAGTGATTTTCCTAACACCAAAGCGGCGGTTTTATTGCTGACAAATTCCGCCAAGTTTGAGGGTTCGGGGATCGATACGGTTTTTAGAGAAGCTAATGGTTGTGATGGTGTCACAGAAGGGACTTCTTGCGCTTGTAGTGTTAATGACATACTTTGCCCAACGATCGCCGCGATCGCAAACAACACGACAATTTTTAGTCTCTTTCTAAGTAAATTTGCTACCGTTATTTTCATCCAACCGAAAATTGAGGTTCTGCCAAGAAACCTTGTTTTTGCGTATTTATTCATGGATTATTTCTACTTTTAGCTGATTGGTAGTTTCTGTTGTTTTTTACTCACAACAGTTGCAATTGTTTTTGAGTACCAGGCTGTAAAATCGCTTCAGGCTACATAAATTACTATTTATAGTACGTACGTAGTAATACCGAGAAAAATGTATATCTTCCCTGCTCCTAAGTAGTCGCGGTTTAAACAAGCCTAAAACTGCGGTTAACCATAGTCTTAGTATAGTAAAGTACATTTTTTATTAGTTTTAGCTCAGTATTAATACTAAGTGTACGGGTTGAATATATAACCAGAACCTAAAGATGGGAATAGCCTTTATAAAAACTATGTTATAAAAACTACTTTATGTTGATTTGATAAATTATTCTTTATTAAAAGATGCTGCTAAGTGTTGGTGTCAAGTCCTTTTAGATAAGTTGCTAGGGTGTACTTATCTAATTAAAGATTGAAGTACATAAGTGATTGGCGCTTCTAGCTTTCTCAGTACGTCTTAGTTAGTGTAACAATGTATACTCAACTTTAAGTTAGCTTCATAAATTTCGCTTAACTAACTAAGGACAATTTTTAGCTAAGACTTAAAAGCAGCAACTAAAACTACCAGGAACTAAGGTATTTTTTGATAATAAATTTATATTATTTTAGTAAATTTACTTAGAAGTACTAGCGGGTAAACTCAAGTCTATGCCAAGCTTCTAAACAGATGATCCTTGAAGCCGTAACTTCAGCAATATCCGCAAAAGTTAAGTATTTATTAATACTTTTACCTTTCTGCACTACTAGCTATTTCGCGATCGCCGTACACCTAAATTTTAGGAAAATTTTTGTATGCTTACTTTTAAGTCTGTCCAGCATTCAGCAGTAATAAGCGTTATGGGCTTGTTAGGTTTATTTAATGCCCATAGCTCTCAAGCGGTAGTTATCAATGGTGATTTTGAAAATGGATTTACTGGGTATAACACCATAGGCGACACCATCGTTCATACAGGCGCTTATGAAAGTAGTTATGGTGATGGTAACTCTATAGCGCTAATATCAAACACCCCAGGAGCGGAAGTAGATTTTACTTTTTCCGGTAATCCTACGGTATCTACTGCCAACCTAGAAACATTTTTAGGGTCAAGTTCAGGTAGTTTTGATGCGATCGCTACTAATACCGTAATTGAGGGTTCAGCAATCTCACAAACCTTCTACGGCAATGCTAACGACATTTTGGCTTTCGATTTTAAGTTTCTCACAGATGAAGACGTATTTGCCGATTATAATAATCGTCCCAACGGTAACTTTAACGATCTTGCCTTCTTTACATTGCAACTTGACGATGCTTCAGCTTATGTATTTCAATTAGCCGACACATTTTCTAGTTTCAGTAATTCTTTTACACCTTTTATTTATGAAACAGACGAGCTAAATATTTCCTTGTCTTTGTCGGCAACTGGTTATTATACAATCGGGTTTGGCGTTTTAGATGTTGGTGACGAAAGTTTTGCTTCTAGCTTATTAATAGACAATGTATCGCTTACTTCTGGCGAACCTGTCCCAGAACCAGCTACTTTGCTACTTTGCTAGGTTTAACAGCCTTCAGCTTCGGGGCATTTATGAAACGTCGCCAACTAAAAAAGATTAAGGCGTAGCAAAATCTAGCAAATGCGATCGCATTTGCTAAAAAATTATTAAACTTGCCGCGATTCAATAGTAGTTGTCAGGCGATTTAGAGCGCTTATCAATTTTTCTTGAGCAATAGCAGCAGTATCGGAAGGAGCCGCTTCTGCTTCAGCCGCCGCTTCTCCACTACGGACAAACCTTCTTTGCGCTTTTTCAAAGGCGCGAATAATTAGGAAAATACAAAAAGCAATTACCAAAAAGTTGATAATTGCCGCTAAAAATACACCGTATTTGATGCCATTAATAGACAAATTCTGCAAATCATTAACCTTCGCAGCTTGCAATGCAGGAGTTAAAATTAGCGGGGTAATGATATCTTCTACCAAAGACGTAATAATTTTACCGAAGGCTGCACCGATAATTACTGCAACAGCTAAATCGATGACATTACCACGCATCAAAAATTTGCGAAAATCCGCTATAAATCCACTGTTAGCACGGGTCATAAGTTTTTAGTCCTTGTCTGTGTTTAGTCAGGTGGATTATACAAGTTTTTTTTGTTTAAGTTCTAACGCGATCGCAATAACTTAATACTTAAATAACTTTAGTATTGATAGCTACTCCTAAACGTCAGTAACTTGTCCGCTAAAAACCTTACTTGCTGCTGGGTTTTAAAGCTAACAACATTTCAAATTGGCTAGTAGAATCATTAGGACTGCTAGCGCTCATACCAATACCGCGAATAGAAGCTAGAATAGCTTTTGTTTCTGGGTCGATAGCAACTACTTGGGCATTAGCATTAATCAAGGCTACAGTTTTATCCATATCTAGATAAAAGTATCCAGCATTGGATCTAGGTAAAGGACTTATCGCTGCCTTAAAATTATCACTGTCAGTTAGTAGTTGACTAGGTTTAGTTGCGATCGCATCGGCAATAGGCCCGCCAAAAGCGATAAATACCGTATCTTTATCTAACCATCCATGCCCTAGTAGCGCGCCTTGACCTGGTATTTGCCATTCAGTTACTTGGGTGCTAGCAATATTTCTAGGTGCAACGCTGACGAGAGAAGTTTTAGCAATGCCATCGAATTTACTTAAAGTCGATTCTGCGGCAGGGCGGTTTGTCGTATCAATTACTAATACACCACCAAATCCAATTGGTGCGAGTAAGCCTTGCTGAGACGAAATAGCAGCAAAAGCAAATTCACCATCCATCCAACCAAAAATATCTTTATCTAAGTCTAAATTATAGTTTTGCAGTTGGACTCTAGCTAAATCTAAGCCCAAACTTACTTGAGGCAGATTTTTTGCTTGCTGGCTAAAAGCCGCCCAACTTTTACTAATTCCCGCACCAGTAATTAAAGCAATAGTTTCGGCGGGTAGAATGTCTACTAATTTTCCTGAAGAAGCTTGATACTGATTTTTCAGCAATTGGGGAGCGACATCAGCGAGAACTTTTAGCCGCATCCCATCGTTATCTACGCCTACACCCGCAATTACCGATTTGATTTGTTTTAATTGCGCCAAAGTTTCGGGGGGAATTTGCGAGGCATTGGGACTATTAGCAATTAGTTGTTCGACTGCTACGCCATAATCTGGGAGATAAATTTGAGCGATTGGATTAGTTAAATCTATCCCTTTAGCTAACAGGCTATTTGCACCTTTTTTAGTTGCAAAAGATGGTTCGCCTTTAAAAGTATCAATGGCTTTTTCTACACCAATTTTCTCTGGAGCAACTACTACATATTCGTTATTTAAAATACTGCTGTAGACTGGAGCGCTCGCTCCTTCAATACTTTCAGTGATTTTTTGTCCTTTGTAGTCTGTTTCAATATTTTTAACGTTTTTACGCTCTTTGAGCTTATTGGCAAAATTTAAAGCACTGACTTTATCCTTGATTTTTACGACCATCAGCACGTTAAAAGATTCCGGCTTTGTTGGGGTTGGTTTTGTTGAGTTTGGGGGCAAAACAGCAACCATTACGCCCCCAACCCAAGGTTTTAAGTCTTTTTCAAAATCGATATTAGATTCCGCCAAAGCTTGTTTGTTGAAATCTTGCAAACCTTTGTTTACTAAGTTTTGGGCTTCAGGAGTGCCAAATTTTTGTAATTGCGTCCAAGCTTGAGAATCGGGGGAGATAAAACTTGCAATTATTGCTTCGTCGGGGACAATTTTGGCACTAGCTAGAGGGCTTGCACTATTGCCACCACCGCGAAAATACACGTAAGCAGCGACTCCACTGGCTACAACTACCGCCGTAGCTAAGAGTGGAAATAAAAGATTAGATTTTTTTGCTGACATTTTATCAACCGATTACATTTACTAAATTGTGGAATTAATCGCTGTAACTACGTGACTATAGCTTTACTTCACAAGTAAGAGTCAAAAATCCGCAAACATGAGCGATCGCAGTTTTTTAACTAATTTTATGAGGTTGCCTCAAGTTATAGTGTTCCCGAATAATTTATGAATCTACCCAAGACGCGCCAGCAAATTTCTCGCCTAGGAGTGGTAAAATGTCAAGGCTTTTGGGTACGAAAAATTGATAATGGCTCTATCACTAGCGCAAAAGTCAAAATATTTCAATTCTTGTCCGCTATATCTAAATGGCGTATAGTCTTAAGTCTGTCCTTCAAAATATCAGACTTTTCCTATGGTGAGAGATTTAGAGCGGGTACAAAAAAGTAATAAGTTTCCTGAATCTGCCCCGGCTGGCGAAGCGGTATTTTATCGGACTTACAGTCGGCGGACGAGGGTCGGAAGGGAATCTTGGTCGCAAGTAGGCGATCGCATTCTCGAAGGATTAGTCACTTTGGGCAAGCTTACCCCCTCCCAAGCGGCTTTAACTGCCAAAATGCAGCAGCAACTAAAATCCCTTTCTAGCGGACGATGGTTGTGGGTAGGGGGGACGCAATGGCTAGAAAAGCCAGAGAATTTTTCTGGAGCATACAATTGTACCAGCACAAATGTGGTAGATTGGCGAGCTTTTGGGTTAATGATGGATTTGGCAATGATGGGTTGCGGCACGGGCGCAGTTCTCGAACCCAAGTATATTAACCAATTGCCAGCAATTCGCAACCGTTTAATCGTTCAGCTACAGGGCAAAATTGGCACAACTCCCGCCGCCATGAGACGGGAAAAAACAGAAGTTAAGATTAATGGCAATATCGTTACAATTTATATTGGCGATAGTCGCGCTGGGTGGGTTAAGTCTTATCAAACTTTATTAGAACTTTCCAGCGACGAAAGATTTACAGGTGACATAATAGTTCAAGTAGTTATTGATGATATTCGGGGCGAAGGAGAGCGCTTACAAGGCTTTGGCGGCGTTGCTAACCCGGTTAAACTGCCTGAATTGTACGATCGCTGTGCCAGTATTCTCAATAAGGCTGTAGGGCGACAATTAAATTCTGTGGAGTGCTGCTTATTAATTGATGAAGCGGCAGTAGTAGTGGTAGCGGGTAACGTGCGTCGTAGCGCCGGGATGAGGCAGGGGGTTAGCGAAGATGAATTATTTGCTAATGCTAAGGGTAACTTATGGCATCAAGATGAAAACGGCAACTGGCGCATCGATCCCGAACGAGATGCGCTAAGGATGGCAAACCATACGCGAGTATTTCACCGCAAACCAAGCCTAGAAGACTGTATTAACGCTGTAAGACAGCAGTATTATTCTGGAGAAGGTGCGATTCAATGGGCGGGAGAAGCGATCGCACGAGCAAACGCAGACATAGTAAATACTCCCGAACTAAAAAAAGACTTTCTCAAAACCTACGCAAATTCTGAAGCATCGGCGGCGGATTGGTTGCTTAATCGCGCTCCCGAAATGCCCGCAACAGAAGTCGATCATCGGCTTTCTAGATATGCTTTGAATCCTTGCGTTACAGCAGATACCTGGATTCATACCGAAAAAGGTGCTTGGCAAGTTAAGAATTTAATCGGCGTACAACACGGTACTTATGTTAACGGCGAATTATTTAGTACCACGCCTCAAGGCTTCTTTTTTACAGGAGTTAAGCCTGTGGTTAAGTTGCGGACAAAAGAAGGTTATAGCCTGCGATTAACAGAAAATCATCAACTGTTAAAAATCACCGCTCAAACTCAAAATAGTCAGTATACAGAATGGGTTGAAGCGGGTAAATTGCAAATAGGCGATCGCATCTCAATCCACAATCACCGAGAATTGCCACCTTGGGATGGCAAAGGGACAAAAGATGAAGGCTGGCTATTAGGTAACTTGGTAGGCGATGGTTGTTTTAGTCACAATCTGGCTAACTACAGCTATCAAGCACATTTGAGGTATTGGGGCGATAACCAAGTAGAAATGGCGGAAAGTCTGTGGGGAGGGTTTCCCTCCACAGAGCTTTCCAAGAGAAAAGAGTATGCTCTTGGTTTGGTTAAAAGCTCAGTTCAAAATAGTGACAAACTAGCAGGAATTTACCATAAACAACATAAGTATTATCAAGTAAGCTCTACGGATTTGGCTGGGCTTGCTCGTAATTATGGCATCACTATTAAACACAAGACAGTTACGCCAGAAATAGAACAAGCAAGCTTTAACTTCTACTGTGGTTTTCTGCAAGGAATATTTGATGCTGATGGTAGCGTCCAAGGTACTCAAAATAAAGGTGTCAGCATACGATTAGCTCAAAGCAATTTGCCTTTGCTTGAAGCTGTACAAAGGATGCTACTCCGCTTAGGAATTGCTGCTTGTATTTATCAAAATTGCCGATTAGAAGGGGTAAGAATGTTACCAGACTCTAGTCGGGAACTAGCAGAATATTTTTGTGAGGCACAGCATGAATTAGTTATAGCTAACGACAATATTGTTAGTTTCCAAAAACTAATTGGGTTTCAAGAACCTAAAAAGGCTGAACGTTTACAAAGTTTGTTATTAGGATACAAGCGAAACATTAATCGCGAACGTTTTAGCATCACAGTTTGCAGTATTGAATCAGATGGTCAAGAATCTGTTTATGATTGTACGGTTCCTGGAGTAGCCAGATTTGATGCGAACGGTTTAGTTGCTCACAATTGCGGAGAAATTCTTGGCGCTAATTTCCACTGCAATCTTTCGGAGATTCACCTCAATCAAATCGATCCGCGCGATCGCCAAGAACAAGAAGAAGCTTTTACCGCCGGAGCTTTGTCTGTAGCTGCTTTATTGAATCATCAATTTATCGAACAAAGATATCAGCGATCACGGGAATTAGACCCGATTGTGGGCGTATCTTTCACTGGGTTATTTGACTTTTTCGTTAATGCTTTTGGTACGGAGTGGCTGCGCTGGTGGGAAGCTGGAAGACCGCACGAGGCAGGATTAGAGTTTAAGCAGCAAGAACAAGAATATTTAAGTCGATGGAAAGAAATTGTTAATAATGCCGTTTGGCGCTATTGCGACACCCATAATCTCAAGCGTCCAAATCGCTGTACAACGGTACAACCATCGGGTACAAAATCTTTACTCACAGGCGCGTCTCCAGGCTGGCATCCCCCCAAAGCTCAACGTTTTATTCGCCGCATCACTTTCCGCAAAAACGACCCTGTAGCCCAAGCTTGTATTGATTATGGCTACAATATTGTGCCGTCGCAATCTGATAAAGACGAAAATGGCAACTTGCTAAATAATCCTTTTGACAATCGCTGTACCGAATGGCTAGTAGAAATTCCCGTTGCTGTACCTTGGGCAGATTTACCAGGGGCAGATGAAATTGATATTAGTAAGTTTAGCGCTGCTGCTCAAATGGATTTTTATATGCAGGTGCAAAAGCACTATGTAGCTCACAACACCAGCGCCACCATTGAGCTAAGAGAACACGAAATTGAAAGCTTGGGAACGCGCATTTATGAAGCAATCCGGGATGATGAAGGTTATATTTCCGCCGCTTTGTTGGCTCGATTTGACGCTCATCAAACCTTCCCCCGCTTACCTTTTGAACCCATTACTAGAGAAACTTACAATCAATTAATGGCAGAAGTAAAAAGCCGCCGCCAAACCGATGATTTTTACGCCGCTTTGAGTCGTTACGACGTTGGCGAAATAACCGAAGCTGGCCCGGCGGGTTGCGATTCCGATAAATGCTTATTTGCAGCAGAAGAACCTAAATAGGAATCTTCCCCTAGAGCAGCCAATTTTACTTGCAAACACGTTAAAATTTCAGCCAAGAGCATCACGGAGACTTAGAAAATGTTTTTAGACGAACTATCACCCCTTTTTAAAGAATTGACTCAGCACCCAGTTTCGTTTTTAGGTGGGCTTTGCTCTGGTTTTTTGCGCCTCAACTTAAATGACGATCCCGTTAAAAGTTGGCTCTCTGAGCAAGGTGGGACTACAACTTATAGTAGCTTTAGCAATGATGGCGATCGCAATGGCAATAGTAAAGGGCCTCAATCTATTTCCATTGACTAATAAAACATTGCGGTTAGCTTGCTAGTAACCGCAACAGTAAAGAGTTTTGTAGCCCAGATCACCTTGGAAAAACTTACTAATAAGTTATGATATGACGGTATGTGTAAGTTCAGATTCCTCTTTGGTTGAAGTCTAGACTGGCTACCTATTGGGTTAGACAAAATCTAGATTTAATACTGATAAGTCAGATAGATTTTACTTTCTAGCACTGTGTCATCTATCCGGCTACTGGTCTGAAGCTTGTGCTACTCGTCCAGACTTAATGCGACTTCTATGACTATTTACGTTGGAAACCTCTCTTACCGCGCTACTGAAGAAGACCTCAGAGCAGTATTTGCGGAGTACGGCTCAATCAAAAGAATTGTTTTACCTACAGACAGAGAAACCGGACGGATGCGCGGGTTTGCTTTTGTTGATATGAATGAAGATGCCCAAGAAGATACTGCCATTACTGAATTAGATGGCGCGGAATGGATGGGTCGCCAGTTAAGAGTAAACAAAGCTAAACCCAGAGAAGAAAATCGACGTGAGGGCGGAGTTTCTAGAAGAAGCGAGTATTAAGCCTAAATACTTTTCTTTAACGCCGATTAAAACGCAATAGTATTGTACAGCCGATAAGTTATGACGAAGGAAGTAAACATCATAACTTATCGGTATTTTTGTTGTAATAATATTTACAGCTTTGTGTAGGTGCGATTGATTACTAGAATAATTTAACTACGATCGACTGATATAGGTTTTAATTTAGTTGATAGTGTGAATTAAAAGCTTTAGAAGTCGTTTTTTTTAGCAGATGAAAACTCTTACTCAGATATAGTTAATAAAAAAGTCCGAAATCATATTATTAGTTAAATTTTAAAGACTTCAAAAATATGAAAAAATTTTCAATTATTACGCCATGTTTAAATGCTGAAAAATATATAGAAGAAACTATTAGATCGGTTATTGAGCAAACTTCGGTTTTAGCAAATAAGTTTGAATTAGAATATATCATCTGTGATGGTAAATCAACAGACAAAACAATTGCTATTATAAACTCTTTTGAATCTAAACATATAAAAATTATTTCAGAACAGGATTCAGGATTGTATGCGGCATTAACGAAAGGACTAAGAATTGTATCTGGTGATATTATTGCTTACTTAAATGCGGGAGATTATTATAATAAATATGCTTTTGATGTAGTAGGAGAAATTTTTGATAAAAAAAAAGCACACTGGTTAACTGGATATAGCGTTACTTATAACGAACAATTTCATATTGTTGATTGTAGATTACCTTATCGTTATCGGAAAAGATTTTTCAATTGTGGATACTACGGAACTAAATTACCATTTATCCAACAAGAATCAACTTTCTGGTCTTCTTCATTAAACGAACTAATTGATTGTAATTACTTGTCAACCCTAAAGTATGCGGGGGATTTTTATCTTTGGTCACAATTTTCAAAAGCGCAGGAACTAAAAATTGTTGAATCTTATCTGGGAGGATTTAGAAAACATCAGGGGCAAATATCAGAAAATTTAACTGCTTACTATAAAGAGATGCAGTATTTAGTTGTACAACCAAATTTATCAGACTTTGTATTGTATTGTTTAGATAAAGGTTTGTGGTATCTACCTAGCAAAATCAAAAAAACTTTTAATCAAAATGGAATTTTCCGTTTCAATCATGAATTGCAAGAGTGGATTTAATAAATGTAATAGGTATTTTATAATTTTTTATGGATAATACAGAGGCTACCTACAATACTCTGTGCTTGCCTAAAGAATCTGTATATATAATTATTCCTGTTCATAATCGCAAAAATATTACCCTTAGTTGTCTCTATAATTTGAGCAAGAGTGGCGATTTAGAGCGTTATCATCTAATAGTTATAGACGATGGCTCTACCGATGGTACTACCGAAGCCATTAAAGATTTATATCCAGAAGTTATAGTTTTATCGGGAGATGGGAACTTATGGTGGACTGGCGCAATTAAAAAAGGAATGGAGTATGCAATTAATAGAGGTGCAAAATACTTAATTTGGCTAAATGATGATTGTATTCCCGATACAGCAACTTTAAGTTTAATAGTAAACTTTCTTAAAATAAATCCAGAGACAATTGTTGGTGCTAGTTGCTACACTCCTGAATCTAACGAGCCTGTAGAAAGTGGCTTTAAAGGACGAAATAGGTTAAAAGCAAGCCCTGAAGAAGTTATTTTTGTAGATGGATTGAGCGGTTATTGTGTAGGAATTTCTAGTGCAATAGTTAACAAAATTGGATTGCCTAATGCCGATCACTTTCCTCATTATTTTGGCGATGTAATATATATATTAAAGGCAACTCACGCTAAATATAAAGTATGTATTTTAGGTTCAGCTAAAGTAATATTGCCAGGAGAAAATAACGCTATTCACTCATTTTCTAACTACTTGTCACAAATGAGTAGTATAAAACTACCTCAACTATTCTGGAATAAGAAATCACAATACTATTTACCTGCACAGTTTTTTTATCATATAGAAAAATATAATCTCCTCTTTGGCATACCTTTATTTTTAGTCAAAACAGCTTGGTATCTCGTTCAATTTATTTTGATTAAATACACAATAATTAAACGTCAATAATTACAGAATGCAACTACTTTACACTCTAACTGCTTATCCGCCTTATATCGGTGGCGCTCAACTTCATCAGCATTTAATCGCCCAACAGCTACAATTACAACATTCTATTCAAGTAGTTAGTCAATGGGATACCAACCGCACAGATTGGCTGCTGGGTACAACTGTGCGATCACCTACTAAAAACTACAACTACACAGTTGACGGCATAAGCGTACATCGATTGGGGCTTTCTATAAGTGAGAAAATACGGATCGCTCCTTATGTGCTAATATACTATCCCTTGATGAATGTGGCATTACCGCCTATTGCTGCTTGCTTGGAGCAACATTTATCTAGTTATGCAGCTAAAGCCGATTTAATTCATAACGTGCGAATTGGTAGAGAAGGGCTAAGTTATGCCTCTTATCAAGCAGCCAAACACCACGATATTCCGTTTATTTTTACTCCCGTACATCATCCGCGTTGGGTAGGATGGCGCTACAAAGCCTATATCAAGCTCTATCAAATGGCAGATGCGGTAATTGCTTTAACTAATGCTGAAAAGCAAATTTTGATAGATTTAGGTGTAAAAGAAGACAGAATTACGATTATAGGCATAGGGGCAATTCTAGCCCCTCAAGCAGAAGCCGCAGCATTTAAAAGCAAATATCAAATTGAAGAACCTTTCGTATTATTTTTAGGGCAGCATTACCCGTATAAAGGTTATCAGCAAGTAATTGAAGCAGCAAAAATAGTCTGGCAGAAACTTCCTGATGTACATTTTGTATTTATTGGCCCACCCGTAGGCAAATCAGAACAATATTTTGCCGCCGTAAACGACAGGCGGATTCATCGCTTAGGAAAAGTAGACTTACAAACAAAAACAAATGCGATCGCATCTTCAACATTGCTTTGTGTTCCCTCCTCTCAAGAAAGCTTTGGGGGAGTATATACAGAAGCTTGGAGTTTGGCTAAACCTGTAATTGGCTGCAATATTCCCGCCGTAGCGGAAGTAATCGCTGATGGCGTTGATGGGTATTTGGTGGAGCAAGATCCCGAACAAATAGCCGAAAAAATTATGCATTTATTACTCCACCCTAGCCAAGCGCAAGCAATGGGTGAAGCTGGAAAACAAAAAGTAGAGTCGCGTTATACTTGGCAGAAAATCGCCGATCGCACTGAGCAAGCGTATCAAAAAGTATTAAAGCGATCTTAAAAAACAATGCACTCAAGTCCGTATAAATACATTCTAGCTACCCAAGTTCATGCAACTAGCTATAAAGACGCAACAAGTCGCATGGCAATTTGGGCTAAAAATAAAACTTCTTGCTACATCGTGGCAGCTAATGTTCATGTAGTAATGACGGCTTACTGGCGATCGCACTACCAGCAAATTATCAATAAAGCAGCGCTCGTAACACCCGATGGAATGCCCTTAGTGTGGGCTTTAAGGCTGCTAGGAGTCTCAAAACAACCTAGAGTGTATGGACCCAATTTGATGCTGGCATTGTGTGAAAAAGCTGCTACTGAAAGCCTCTCGATTTATCTATACGGCGGTACAGAGATAATGCTGGCTAAGTTACAAACCAATTTACAACAACGTTTTCCTACTTTGGCAATTTCTGGAACTTATTCTCCCCCTTTTCGAGTTTTGACTCCAGAAGAAGAAAACGCCGATGTTAACCGCATTCATGCTTCGGGTGCGGCGATTGTATTGGTAGGTTTGGGTTGTCCAAAACAAGAAGAATGGATGGCGCGTCAGCATGGATTGTTGCAAGCTGTAATGGTGGGAGTAGGTGCAGCTTTTAGCTTTCATAGTGGCGAAGTTTCCCAGTCTCCGCGTTGGATGATGAATTTGGGCTTAGAGTGGCTTTATCGCTTTGCTATGGAACCTCGGAGATTGTGGCGACGGTATTTAGTCAATAATCCGGCTTTTTTAGTGTTGTTTGGGTTGCAACTATGCAAACATCGGCTTTCCTCTGCTAAAAAATTGTCTGATTAAATAATTTATTTCTCAGTCAGATTTACTAGATTTTTGGGGAATACTAAGGTAGTTGCTCCCAATAGTCAGCCACGCAGTTATGAATAAACTATGTAGTCAGCCGCGCTACAAAAATGATATTCGCGCCCCTGGTAGTTTTCAACCCCAACAAGTATTTAACACTTTTGCTTACCAGGTATTAGCCTTACTATTAAGCGATTTACTGGCGCTGGCTTTGGCGTGGCGATTTGCGGAACATTGGAATAAATTTTACTCTCCTATTCCACCTCAACTAGCTTGGTGGGAGTTGTTGAGTTTACCTAGTTTATTTTGGCTATTTGCAACCTGTACGTTTTTACTATTTGCTTACCGAGGGCTTTATAACTTCTCTACGCAACAAAAAAACTATATACTTTCTGGTCAATTGGTGAGCGTAGTTTATTTAATGTCTTTGGTGCTTTGCTACTTCTACGATCCTAAATTAGATCCACCGCGATCGCTCTTTTTTACGGCTTGGTTTAGCAGCATCTTTTTAGTAATTGGGTTGCGGCTAGTTACAACCTTAATTTTGCGGCAATTTGATAGATATCATCCACCAGTTTCGGTATTTTTGATTGCTAATGGCGATCGCATTCCAATTTTGGGTAAAGTATTGCAAAGGCGATCGCAATATAAAATTGTAGGAGCTGCCCTTGCTTGTACTGCTAATGCTGCAACTACTATCGAAAAAATCAAAGCATCCAAGGCGAGAGAAGTATTAGTCGAAAACTTACCGCAAACAGAATTAGCTTCTACTTTATATTGGCAGTTGCGGCGGTTGGGAATTAGTATGCGTCTGATTCCTTCTAGCTTAGAAATGCTTCATCGGCGCGGAGTTCCTGAAGTTTTTGCCGGATTACCAACATTATTATTAGAGTTTCCCTTAATTAGCGGTTGGGATTACAGGTTTAAACGTCTGATCGATGTTTTTGGGTCGCTATCGGGTTTAATTTTACTATCGCCGATCTTTGTAATAACTGCGATCGCTATTAAGCTTTCTTCTCCTGGTTCTATCTTCTTTTGTCAAGAACGAATGGGATTGCATGGTAAGGTATTTCAAGTCTGGAAGTTTCGGACTATGGTAGCTAATGCCGTTACTTTACAACAAACTTTAGAACAAAATAATGAAATAAATGACGGTGTAATGTTTAAGATTAAAAACGATCCGCGAATTACTTTTGTTGGCCGTTTTCTTAGACGTACTAGCATTGATGAATTACCGCAATTATTTAATGTTTTATTAGGACAGATGAGCTTAGTCGGCCCCCGCCCTTTACCGTTACGAAACGTGGAACGTTTCGCTACTTGGCATCATATTCGCCATCAAGTTTTGCCAGGTATTACTGGGCTTTGGCAAGTTTCAGGACGCTCAAATATTAGTGATTTTGCTGATGCTGTACGCTTGGATCTTTATTACATTGATAACTGGTCATTCAATTTAGATTTAGATATTTTAATCGATACTGTGAGAATTGTTTTGTTTGGCAAAGGTGCTTGTTAGAGGTAATTATGAAAGATGAGACGCGCCTTGATAGTCAGACTCAAGAAAATTCAGAAAGTAAAATAATTGGGCTATTAGTAGCAGTTTTTTATGGTTTACTTACAATTTTACCCGATAGCAATACTCAATTTGTAACTTGGCCTTGGGTTTTTCTTTGGCAAGCAGGTTTAATGTTTCCTTGTTTTTGGTTATTGTGGCAGTTATGGCAACAGAAAAAACTTCAATTTTTAGGTAATAAAATAGATTGGATTGTTGGATTATTAGCTATTATTTTAATTGTTTCCGCAACGATTGCAGATTATCCAAATCAAGCACGATGGTATAGTTGGGCGAGTTTGTGTTTTTTGGCGGCTTTATACGCTATTAATAATTGGCTGGCACGATCATCAGAGCGTTACTATAAGCTATTAGTAGCACAAGGTTATTTAAACTTAGCATTTATTATTATTAGTTTGCTTTTATGGTTTAGCCAGATAGTTATACCAGAATTAAACCGTTTAAGTGAAATTAAACAGCAGTACAATATTAGTTTGCCTTTTGATTTTTCAATAATTGAGTTACGAAATGGCTTTCCAATTGGACATCAAAACTATGTTGCTGGTTATTTAGTTTTAGCAATACCTTTACTGATTGCTCTAGCTATTATTCAAACTGGATGGCGACGCTTAACGTGGATAAGTGGAGTGATTTTAGGCTTAATCGATTTATATTCTACAAGTTCTAGGGGTGGATGGCTAGGGTTAATTGTAGTTAGTATTATTAGCTTTATTGTTTTACTATTTCGCAGTAATTTACCGCGACGTTGGCTTGGGTTAGGAGGTGTGGCAGTATTAGCTACAATAACGCTTTTAGTATTAGCAAACAATCGTTTAAATACTTTAATTACAGCAATATTTACAGGAACAAGTAGTGGAGAATTTGCTTACCGAATAATTACAGCAACTACAGGCTGGAAAATAGGAATTAGCCATCTATTTTTTGGTGCAGCACCAGGAAGCGTACCACTAATATATCAACAGTATCGTCCTACCTGGGCAGGGCGAGAAGCGGAACTTGCTTATCAGCTACATAGCACTCCAGCGCATCTTTGGGCAGAATTGGGGTTAAGTGGAATTGCTATATTATTAATTGCGATCGCACTTCTATTTTATCGTGGTGTAAAGTGGCTACGCGCCTCCAATTCCTCACACACTGAGCAGATTTTTGTTTATAGTATTTACGCTGGTTTAACTGCTTACGGTATAAATAGCTTAACGGACTATCAACTAGATAATGTTTGCATTAGCGGCACAATTATAATTTATATTGCCATACTAGCTACAGTTTTTCGTTCGACTTTAGCTGAGGAGCAATTACCAATTCCACCAAAAGTAGTTTCTGGTTTAACTTTAGGCGGATTGGGTATACTTTTAGCAATCATAGTTTGGTTATTTCCCATTCATTCTGCTTGGAATTCTTCTAACATTGGATTTTTGGCTTTGAGTTCCCAAGAAGAAAATCAAACTCCCGAAAAAAAAGCGGAATTAGTAACAGAATTTACCCAGCGATTAACTCAAGCAAGTCAATTAGTACCTTGGGAATCTTATTATCCCTATCAACTAGGCTGGAATTTGGGCGATAGGGGTTTACAAACTAGCAACCCCAAAGAAAGACAAAAATTAATAGATACAGCGATCGCATGGTTTAATAAAGGCATAGAAGCTTCGCCAAATCAAGAGTTTGGGCATACAAATTTAGCTTGGTTATTGATGGCTAAAGGCAACGCTAAAACTGCAACAAAAGAGTTTGCACGTTCTGCTCAATTAATGAGTGCAAAACGAGGAGTTTTTTATGGTTTGGGTTTGAGCTTACTAGCTCAAGGAAAAACAGATTTAGGCATTGAAGCTATTACGTTAGAAGCTTTGCGAGATCCAATTATTATTACTAGCCCAATTTGGCAATCACCACAGCTAAAACCAATTTATGATCGCACGATTAGCGCTCTTGTAGCTAGATATACGATTTTACTACAAAAACCTTCCGCATTAACCAATTATCTGCGTTATTGCCGGGGCGGGTTGCATTGGTGGAAAGGCGATTATCAATCATCTCGCGCTGATTGGGAAGCTACCAAAGCGGTTTTAGGCTTGCAAGTCTTGAATTTAGCTCAAGGTAAACCAATATTACTAGCCCAAGCAGCCAATAAAGCGATCGCAGCTTGGTTAGATCCTGCCCACAGACAAATTTTATTACAATCGGCTTTAATTACTGCAAGTTCTGCTATTCCCTCACCGCAATTAGTTCAAGACTTGGCGGCTAGTATGAATTCTTCTACCACTTTCGAGCAGTGGTTAAAACAAAATGCTCCGACTCAACAATATCGTCGTAGCCGTGCGGGTTTTGGAGTTGTTAGCCGCCACAATGACGGTTCATCGCCAGTAGATTTTCTCCCTGTAGTTGAAAACGGAGCGATGACAAATTTATTTACGCAATTGCTCCCTGCAACCATTTACGAGCCGGAGTTAGACTTAGCATTGCAACCCTGGCGCGATTTATTACTAAAAAATATTTCTGCAATGCCTTAAAAGCAAATAATTTGTATAACTCCAGATTCCCTCTCTAAGATAGAAAGCAGAAACAATATTAACGCCTACGCAAGTTCGATAAATAAGCGATTTCTTGGGAGGACAAAATAATGGCTGACGTACAACAACTACAAGAGGAGGGGTACGCCTTAAATCGGGATTGTACAACCTTATCGCGTCACGTATTAGAGCAATTGCACAGTTTTGGTGCAGACGCTCAAGACCTCAGTGCTTTAATGAATCGAATAGCCTTGGCTGGAAAGCTAATTTCCCGTCGGCTAAGTCGAGCGGGTTTAATGGAAGGGGTACTCGGATTTACTGGAGAAACTAACGTCCAAGGAGAATCTGTTAAAAAAATGGATGTTTACTCCAACGATGTATTTATCTCGGTATTCAAGCAAAGCGGGCTTGTATGCCGCCTAGCATCGGAGGAAATGGAGAAACCCTCCTACATCCCAGAAAACTGCCCCATCGGTCGTTATACCCTCTTGTATGACCCGATAGACGGATCTTCTAACACCGATATCAACCTAACTTTGGGTTCGATTTTTGCAATTAGGCAACAAGTCGGTACAGATAGCGACGGTACGGCCCAAGACTTGCTACAAGATGGACGTAAGCAAATCGCCGCCGGATATATTTTGTACGGACCGAGTACGATGCTAGTTTATTCTATTGGGCAAGGAGTTCATTCTTTTACCCTCGATCCCAGCCTTGGGGAGTTTATTCTTACTGAAGAAAATATTACAATCCCTACTCAGGGTGCTATTTATAGTGTCAATGAAGGTAATTTTTGGCAGTGGGATGAACCTTTTAGAGAATATATCCGCTACGTTCACCGCACCGAAGGTTATACCGCTCGTTATGGTGGCGCTATGGTAGGAGATATTCACCGGATTTTGGTACAAGGTGGTGTATTTCTCTATCCTGGTACAGAGCAAAAACCCGAGGGTAAACTGCGATTGTTATACGAGTCTGCACCTTTAGCTTTTTTAATTGAGCAAGCTGGAGGGAGAGCAAGTACGGGAATCCAAGAGATTATGGATGTAGTACCGGAAAAGTTACATCAACGCACGCCTTTAATTATTGGCAGCAAAGATGATGTGGCTTTGGTAGAATCATTCATTCAAAAACAATCTCAGCAACAAAAGCTCGAAAGATCCCGCGTACCGCAGTAGCACTACCGCTAGAATTACATAAACTTTCTTAGGAGTTGATTATGGCAACCAATCATTTATTAGAAATCAAGCAATTTGGTCAAAGTATCTGGATGGATAACTTAACCCGCGACTTATTGAAGTCCGGGGAACTCAAAGATATGGTGGAAAATAAAGGGATCTGCGGGATCACCTCTAACCCAGCTATTTTTGAAAAAGCGATCGCCGGAAATGTAATCTACGATGCAGACATCGAAACCGGAATTAAAGCAAATTTACCCACTTACAAAATTTACGAATCTTTAGTATTTGACGATATCCGCAACGCCTGCGATATTTTGCGCCCTGTTTATGACTCGTCGGATAAATTAGACGGCTATGTCAGCATAGAAGTACCACCAACTATTGCTCATGATACCGAAGCGACAATTAAAGAAGCTAAACGCTACTATGCAGAGATTGGGCGGGAAAATGTGATGATCAAAATCCCCGGTACAAGTTCGGGATTACCCGCAGTAGAGGAAGTTATCGCCGAAGGGATCAATGTCAACGTTACTTTGCTATTTTCTGTAGAAAGCTACATCGAAACATTTTGGGCTTACATTCGCGGTTTAGAAAAACGCGCCGCCGCCAGAAAAGATATTAGTAATATTGCCTCTGTTGCTAGTTTCTTCCTCAGCCGGATTGATAGCAATATTGACGCTAAAATTGATGCCAAACTCAAAGGCGTTGATGATGCGAGTTTATCGGCAAAACTAACCGCCGTTAAAGGGAAAGTTGCGATCGCTAATGCCAAAATTGCCTACCAAGAGTACAAAAAGATTATACAGTGCGATCGTTGGAAAGCATTATCAGCTAAAGGTGCAAAAGTACAACGCTTACTATGGGCAAGTACCAGTACCAAAGATCCCAGCTACAGCGATGTTATGTATGTTGACGAATTGGTAGGCCCTGATACCGTTAATACTCTACCTCCCAACACCATCGAAGCTTGCGCCGACCACTGCGACGTTGATAGTCGAGTAGAAACCAAAGTTGATGAAGCTTATCAGTTAATCGAAAGCCTCAAAGATCCCGATATCAACATTGACATTCATCAAGTAATGGACGAATTGCTCGTTGATGGTATCGATAAATTTGTCAAGCCCTTTGAATCGTTGATGAGTTCTTTAGAAGAAAAAGTCAGCAACTTATCACCCGTGTAAAAAACTAAGGGAAGGTTTTTTCCTTCCCTAACCTTCCTTTATCCCTTCATTACTCAAACAAATATGATTAAGTTGCTAGAAAATCCTTTGCGCGTGGGGTTGAAGCAAGAAAAACTACCCGAACCTCAAATAATCGTAATTTTTGGCGCTTCAGGGGATTTAACTCAACGCAAATTAGTTCCCGCACTTTATAAACTCCGCCAACAAAGACGTATCTATCCAGAAACTACAATTGTTGGGGTAGCGCGTCGAGATTGGAGCGATCAATATTTCCGCGATAAAATGCGTGAAGGAGTCGAACAGTTTTCTGACGGTGTTGGCTCAGAAGATTTGTGGCAAGATTTTTCTCAAGGACTATTTTATTGCTCTGGAGATATTGATAACCCTGAAAGTTACCAGAAACTTAAAAAACTCCTCGGCGAACTAGATGAGAAACGCTCCACCAAAGGAAACCGGATGTTTTATCTTTCGGTTTCGCCTAACTTTTTCCCGGAAGCGATTTCTCAACTCGGAAAAGCCGAAATGCTGGCAGATCCTCTCAAAACGCGCTTATTAATCGAGAAACCCTTTGGACGCGATTTGAGTTCGGCGCGAGTTCTCAACCGAGTAGTACAGCAAACTTGCAGAGAAGAACAAGTTTATCGCATCGATCACTATTTAGGTAAAGAAACCGTCCAAAACTTGCTCGTATTTCGCTTTGCTAATGCAATTTTTGAACCGTTGTGGAATCGCCAATTTGTCGATCACGTTCAAATTACCGTCGCTGAAACCGTCGGCGTAGAAGATCGGGCGGGATATTATGAAAGTTCTGGCGCATTGCGAGATATGTTGCAAAACCACTTGATGCAGCTATTTTGTTTGACAGCAATGGAACCGCCAAACTCCCTAGATGCGGATAGTTTGAGAACAGAAAAAGTAAAAGTCATTCAAGCTGCTCGTTTAGCTGATGTAGAGAACTTACAAAAGTCGGCAGTACGAGGTCAATATAGCGCTGGCTGGATGAAAGGCAAAAAAGTAGCTGGCTATCGTCAAGAACCAGGAGTAGATCCAAATTCCACTACACCTACTTATGTAGCGATGAAGTTTTTGATTGATAACTGGCGCTGGCAAGGCGTACCCTTTTATTTGCGTACTGGTAAACGCTTACCGAAAAAAGTCTCAGAAATATCAATTCATTTTCGACAAGTTCCGCATTTAATCTTTCAGTCGGCGGCACAACAAGTAAACGCCAATATTTTAGCAATGCGGATTCAACCTAACGAAGGTATTTCTTTGCGTTTTGAAGTCAAAATGCCAGGTACATTAGTTAGTACGCGATCGGTAGATATGGATTTTAGCTATGGTTCCTTTGGTATCCAAGCAACAGGCGACGCTTACGATCGCTTATTAATGGATTGCATGATGGGAGATCAAAGTTTATTTACCAGAGCCGACGAAGTAGAAGCCGCTTGGCAATTGGTTACGCCAGCAATGACGGTTTGGGATTCCCCCAGCGATCCCGCCTCAGTGCCTCAATACGAAGCGGGAACTTGGGAACCTGCCGAGGCCGAATTACTAATTAATCAAGATGGTCGCCGTTGGCGCAGACTTTAAAAAAATTGAGCGTTGCTGAAAGTGTGATGATTTTTAAGAGTTGGTTTACGAAAAAGATAGAATTTCTGATTTCATCTTCTCGCTCCTATTACCAATTGGGCAACACCAAAAATTGTTTTGAGCTTTGCAGTAATAATTGTAGTTTTACGTTAGAAACATAATTGTAAAACTTGATTAATACTACATATTCAAGCTTTTCTACTCCTAACGCAGCAAATATATGTCTACAAAATCTGCTCCTATCGTCTCCTTACAACCGCCTAAAGATGTCTCTTTAAGCGATATTGAAGCGGAATTGAGTCAAATTTGGCAAAGCTACGGGATGGCTGGGGACAACGCCGGACTTCCCCCCGCTACACGCGCAACAACTTTTAGCTTAATTGTTTACGAACCAGAGGAAACACAACAGCTACTAGCAGCTTTAGGCGTATACAAAGGACCCATTGATGGCATTCCCGGTCCGCAAACGGAAGCCGCACTAAAGGAACTACAAAAACAATATGGTTTGTCTGTAACGGGAATAGGAAGCCCCGAAACACTGCAAAAGTTGCGCGAAGAAGTGACTAAACGCGGCGGTAATGAAGCTACTAATGACGGCTCAAAGGGGTCAATTGACTTAGCGTATAGCCTCAGCAATCAAAACCCTAGAATTGCCGATGCGATCGCATTACGCAATCCTTGCCGCATTGTGGCACTATGTCCTATTGCTGGAGAAGATGAAGGTGTCAAAGTTCAAGTTTCGGCTTATTGCCCTCTACAAAAGCAAGCAACAAATACCTTAATTTGCTGCGAATACATCACCCTCAAAGGTACACCCAGCGCTTTAGAAAGAGTTGGAGGCTTAGTTTCTGCGTTATTAATTGGCGACTTGCCTAAGTTTTTGTGGTGGAAAGCTACGCCCGATCCTAATAACGAGTTATTTAAGCGCCTAGCATCAGCTTGCAATTCGGTAATTTTTGACTCTAGCAACTTTACCGAAACTGAGGCTAATTTGTTAAAGCTGCAAGAATTACTCCAAGCGGGTACACCTCTTGCCGATCTTAACTGGCGGCGTTTGTCAGCTTGGCAAGAATTGACGGCGGAAGCTTTCGATCCTCCAGAGCGGCGCATGGCTTTAAGAGAAGTCGATCGCGTTACCATCGACTACGAAAAGGGCAACCCCGCCCAAGCTTTGATGTATTTAGGCTGGTTGGCAAGTCGGTTAAATTGGCATCCTACAGCGTTACAAGAAGAAACTGGCGACTACGATCTCAAGCGCATTCATTTTGTTGCCGACGATCAGCGCCCAGTAGAAGCTGAAATTGCTGGAGTCCCAATTACTGATGCGGGGCAGATTCCAGGGGATTTGATGGCTTTGCGATTGACTTCAACAAATCTGGAAGCGGATTGTTGTACGGTACTGTGTTCGGAAACTAGCGGCTGTATGCGGATGGAATCGGGCGGTGGCGCTCAATCCTGTCGGTTTCAACAAGTATCTTCTTTAGCCGACCAAAAAGCCGAGATTTTACTTAGCGATCAGTTGCAACGTTGGGGTAGCGATCCTCTGTACGAGGAGAGTTTGGCGATCGCTACCGAAATTTTAGCCCTGGGTAAGTATTAGAAAAGCAACTGCTAAACTATGGTCGTAATTGCCGGAGAACGCAGTGGGGTGGGGAAAACAACTGTAACCCTCGCCCTGCTGTCTTTTTTACGTCGCCAAGGTAAGGTGGTGCAATCTTTTAAGGTGGGCCCAGATTACATCGATCCGATGTTTCATCAGCACGTTACGGGGCGCTTTTGTCGCAATTTAGATCCGGTACTTACTTCGGTTGACTATATTAAGCAGTGTTTTACTCGTCATACTCAACAGGTAGATTACGCCTTGGTAGAAGGGGTAATGGGCTTATTTGATGGCGCAAGCGGTGATTTTTTTGCAAGTACCGCTCATGTAGCTTTATCGCTCAATTTGCCCATAATATTAGTAATTGATTGCAGCCGATTGTCGGGAAGTGTTGCGGCGATCGCCCATGGTTATCGCACTCTCAACCCACAATTGCAAGTAGCTGGGGTGGTGTTAAATCGGGTAGGTAGCGATCGCCACTTGCAACTACTTCAAGACGCTTTAGCGCCGCTAAACTTGCTAATATTAGGAGTTTTACGCCGACAAGATAATATAACCATTCCCGATCGCCATTTAGGTTTAATTCCTACGGGTGAAATCAACAAAATTGATAGCATTATCGAGCGCCTGGCAACTATTGGCGAAACTTGTTTTGATTGGGAGAAATTATTACCTCTCCTCAAACCCCAATATGCCCCAGTTTCTGCTATTACTCTTACTCCGTCAAAGGTGCGGATTGCGATCGCGTGCGATCGCGCTTTTAATTTTTACTACCAAGATAATTTAGATATTTTGACCCAGCTAGGTGCAGAATTAGTCTTTTGGAGTCCGCTAAAGGATTCTGTACCGGATAATGTTAGAGGTTTGTATTTTGGCGGTGGTTTTCCTGAAGTTTTTGCCGCCGAATTAGCCGAAAATCTCCCAGGTTTAGAGTCTGTTAAGACGGCAATAAGAGCGAAAATACCTACTTATGCTGAGTGTGGCGGGTTGATGTATTTGTGCGATCGCCTTGTAGATTTTGAACAGACTTCGCACAACATGGTGGGAGTTATCCCCGCAACGGCAATTATGGGCAAACGCTTAACTTTGGGTTACAGGCACGCTACAGCCTTGCAACCTACCCCTTTAGTTACTCCTGGTTCGGTAGTATGGGGGCATGAATTTCATCGTTCTAGTTTGTCGGTTGAGCCACTAGAGCCATTGTTTCGAGCGCGGGGATACGAGGATTTATCGCCAATGGTTGCTGAAGGATGGCGATCGCCTTCTCTCCATGCTTCTTATATTCATACCCATTTTGGCAATAATTTAGACTTGCCTAAACGATTCATCGATTTCTGCATCAAATTTTCTCAAAAAGCTTGTATCTAACCAAATTTCCCGGAATCTCCTAAAGAGTTATTGTAGGTACTTTAGAGGGTTGGGTGAAAAACTAAATTCTCTAGTCTGAGCAGGTTTGTTATCCAAAAACCCAAATAGCTATGATTAATGTTTACGCATCAAAATAGATAATTATTGATAAATATTTATAGCTGAAGGGGTGACAAGGGGGCTGAAGCGTTTGGGATATGGGGAAATGAGCGTTTTACGGTAAAAAAAGATAGGTCAAAAATTTTTACGAAGACCTATCCCAAAAATGCTGCCTCAATTCTACCA
>JAESGR010000438.1_pt1 | contig 33391 bp, 28 predicted proteins | sample 9269771 | NCBI WGS metagenome assembly JAESGR01 (sample SAMN15739572, study PRJNA653492) | algae metagenome | isolation source: Chroococcus sp. CMT-3BRIN-NPC107 and co-occurring heterotrophs from well... | place: USA: Clark Mountains Wilderness, California | collected 2010-04-18 | reverse complement strand
AAAAGTTTGGTCAAGAATTTTGAAAGAACTCTCGCTCACGCCACCACCAAGGTTAATCTTTGTTTTGTTCGACTGATGCTTCAAAGATTGGCGACTGGTTAAATAGATCCCAAATGGGTTCTATAAAAAACATCTCGATAAAGTGAAAGTAATTCTATGCTGTATCTACAAATCTGTTCGATGGGAGAAAAAAAGTTTCATTCGATGTTCTACTCTCCCAGATTCTCTACCTAATAAATGCAATGTAGAAGGAAGATGACCTTTAGCAGCATTAAGGTTGAATGTAAATTCGCTATAACTAAGCCAGTCATCATTTACACGCCAACCAACACGACGGCTCAAGCTTTTTTCTGCTTCAAAATTACGATGGCTTGGAACTTCTACCGTTTGCCATATTTGCTTTTGGACGCTAAAGCCAAAATGACCCCTACTATACTCTACCCAAAGTTGATTAATAATATGAATGTCTTGCCAGGGAAATTTTTTAATATCTCCATCATCCAGAAAACGCGAACCCAGAGCGCCTCGATTTGATATCTTCCACATCAGGAGACGGGTTTCTTCATCAGCTTTTTGCCAATTTTCTGCTGCTAGTAAATTGTCTAATAAGCTATAGTCTACGCCTGTAGCTGAAGAAACCAATCCTGCCTTTGCTGCTAGTTTGGAAATTTTTAACTGCAAATCTGATAAAGATTGAGAAAGCTCTGCTTTAAAAGCGTTAAATTCATCTAGTTGCAAAGATTGTTGGGTTTGAGATTGTTTCTCAGATAATTGTTTTTTTACTTCCGCTAATTTTTCAACAATTTGCTTGTTACTTTCTATTTGCTGCTCTTTCATATTTTGAAGCTCTGTTTTTAGCATCTTTAGTTCAGACTGAGCAACACTAGCTACAAATTCAGTTGTTTTGAGACTATTTTTTGTTTCTTGAAGTTCTGTATTTAGTTCCTTTAGTTTTATACCTTGCTTATCTATTTCTCTTTTTACTTATTGCAATTCCAGATGAGAAGTACGAATCAATTGGATATTTTGTAGTTCTGTTTGAATTTCTTGGTGTGCTTTGGTTAGTTCGGTAATCGCTTTCTCATAATATCCCAAAGGATTTTTTCAGTTTTTATTATTTCTAATCATATTTTTAATCTTTTGGGTTTACTAATAACTTTTGATTTGTTTGCAGTCCTTCTATAAAAAAATCAGTTGAAGCGTACTTTCTAGCTATATTCAGCCAAAAATCGCAAAGCATACCGTACTCAATCCAATCTTGAATAGCTCTTCTTTTTAACTCAGGAGATTCGCTTACTAAAACTACCATTCTTAGTGCATTTAATTGGAGTTGACCATATATTTCTATTACGTCATCAATTGGTGTTTGTTCATTTAACTTATTTAGCTCGTAGCAATTGCTAAGTTTATAAAGTTCAATATCTGAAATTCTGCTACCATACTTCCATTGAATATTGAGCCTCTGCTTGCACTTGTCAAAGGGATTGGGAAAAGGATGAGCTAAATATTTTTTAACCTCGTTTTGTATTCGCTCAATTTTAGCTTCTATCGATTTATCTAAGTAGTAAATCGCATCTATTAATTTATTTATTAATTGCTCTGCATCTTTAAATAATTTATCTTCTAACTCGCTTATTTCTAATAAAATTTCTTTGGTTATTCCTTCCGTAGAAGCTAAAGTTTCCATTACTACCAGAGATATTTGATTAATTCTGTTTACTAAGTAATTATCAGTTTTATCAATTGTTTGTTCTAAGCCATCAATTGCATCTTGCCTAAGTCGATTGATGCGTTCAATGTTTTTATTTGTTTTTGTATCAACATTATTGAGCAAGCTTTCTATATCATTTTTAACTTTAGTTTCTAACTTTTCTACTTCATAGTTAGATTCTAAGACGCGGTTTTTGAGCGTATAATCAAGTTGCTCTGCAAAAGGAGTAAGTTTTATGTCAAATAAATAATCTACTTCTTTTTTAGTGGATTCACCAAAATTTTGTGAGATATTCTTCGCAGCACGTTCAAATTTTTTAACTAAACCTCCAAATAAGAATCCCAGCATTTCTATCCTTTTTACTTACTCAACTAACAATGTAGCCTAATTAAAAATAACACTCCTTTTGGGAGTGTCGCTCGGTTACTACGAATGTTTGCAGCTTTATAATTACAAGCTAATTCTAAACATTGAATCTAAATAGCAATACATCGCCTTCTTGTACAATGTACTCTTTACCTTCACTGCGAACTAAGCCTTTTTCTTTTGCTGCACCCATCGATTTAGTTGCTACTAAATCTTTATAAGCTACCGTTTCTGCCCGAATAAACCCCCGCTCAAAATCTGAGTGAATTACTCCGGCAGCTTGGGGTGCAAACATTCCGGCGTTGATAGTCCAAGCACGAGTTTCTTTTGGCCCGGCGGTGAAATAGGTACGCAATCCTAAAAGTTCGTAAGTGGCGCGAATTAAAGATTTTAAACCGCCTTCTTCTACACCTAACGATGCTAGAAAATCCGCTCTATCTTCAGCAGGTAGTTCTACTAATTCTGCTTCTACTTGCGCCGAAACTATTACAACTTGAGCCTTTTCTTGAGCAGCAATTTCTCTTACTTGTTCTACCCACTTGTTACCTGTTGCTAGTTCTTCTTCCGATACATTAGCTGCATAAATAATTGGTTTATTGGTTAGCAACCCTAAATCTTTAATCGCTCCTAATTCTTCTTCGGTTAAATTAAGTTGACGCGCGGGTTTGCCTTCATTTAAAGCCGCACTCACTTTTTCTAATACTACTAACTCTGCTTGTGCATCTTTACTAGATCGTGCTTGCTTGCGAGTGCGATCGCTTTTACGATCGATTTGGTCTAAATCGGCTAAAGACAACTCTAAATTGATAATTTCAATATCTCTAGCCGGATCTACCGAGCCTGCAACATGAATAATATCATCGTTATCAAAACACCGTACTACATGAACGATCGCATCTACTTCGCGGATGTGAGACAAAAATTTATTGCCTAACCCTTCTCCTTGACTTGCACCTTTGACTAATCCAGCAATATCAACAAACTCTATCCGCGTCGGGACAATTTGCTCTGACTTAGAAATATCTGCTAAAACTTGTAATCGCTGATCGGGAACCGATACAATCCCTACATTCGGTTCAATCGTGCAGAATGGGAAGTTGGCAGCTTCCGCCTTGGCATTGGCAACCAATGCGTTAAATAAGGTAGATTTTCCGACGTTAGGTAGTCCAACAATTCCGGCTCTGAGCATAACACTTTTTCTTTTCTGTACTATTGTCAGGATATCAAAAGTGTAAGCCACTATGATTTTGAGCGATCGCGCTGGCGCGCACGCAGGGCTTCGCACTTTGCCGAAACTAACCAGGTGCGATCGCCCAGCTTTTAAACTGGTGTAGGAATTGTTTGGGGTATTGGTGCAGGTACTGGCTGCGGAATCGGCGCAGGTACAGGTTCAGGAATGGGTGCGGGAACGGGTTGGGGAATTGGACTTGGTAAGGGATCGGGAGATGGTTCAGGAATAGGTTCTGGTAGGGGTGGCTGGGGATTTGGTTCGGGTAAGGGACCAGGATTTGGATAGATCATTTATAACCAGTAAATTATTCGACTTCGATCTACGTTAAGTATTTAAAGCAAGATTTTCATCCTTCAAAGTAGTTACGACTTGAGAAGGGAGATTACTATTTGTATAAACTTAAAAAACTGCTGTTTTTAGCACTTTAAGCATTGAGTGCGATCGCATTAATTAAAGTAGCGGGAGTGGAGGTTTTACACCCGCAAACCCCCAAATGTGGGAGTTATCGATAACCCTACATTCTTCGTCCCGTAAGGGCAATAATTGAACGAGGATTTCCCGCTACAAACCGACTATAGCTCATCACTCGCCAGCATTTGAATAATGCGAGGGATTCCCGGATCGAAACCTCCCATATCCCAAGACAAAGGATCGGTTGGATCTACCAAAGTTAATTGGTAAGGTGCAAGGGTAATATACACCGCTTTGATGTCTGGGTTGATTTTCTTACGGTACTGCGCTAAAGCTTCCGAGGGGTGCTTATTTCCCGCCCAACTTTCCGAGTCAGTCCAAAAGCAAATTACATCGGCTTTGAACTTGTTTTTAATCATCCAGTCGTAAGCAACAGACGCATCTGTTCCCCCAAAGTTTTGATTGCTAGACTTCTTCAGCGCCGAACTAAACGTATCTGTGGCGGTAATTCCTAGATAACGAAAGTCGGTAGCAAAACCGCGAATTTCGTAGTTTTTCTCCGCTTTAGCTGTCACCAAAGCCATCGCTGTCGCAATCTCGCAGCAACTCAAACCAACAGAACCTACTACTTGACCAGACATTGAACCGGAAACGTCTACCGCGTGCATAAACACTTGACCTGTGGGTTTTACAACCTCAAAAGACATTTCTAACGCCTTTTCTAAAATGTCTACAATTCGAGGTACGGGTTGCCAAGTTTTTTGGCTGCGTCCGAGTTGTCCCCCAGATTTGTAGGTTTTCAGCGCTTTAAGAACATCAATAGGATGAATGCGTCCACTTCGCAAACGTTCTTTACTATTTAATGTTGCTTCTAGACGCTTTAAGTTAGCGCGTTCATCGGTTCGCAATACATCTAATTGAGTTAACGAGCCTAAGTTACGCAACATTGCGCCGATGGGCATTTCTGCAAACAGTAATTGCCATGCAGCTTTATCCATTTTGCCTACGGGAGCCACCATTTCATGAGTCAAGTGTCCTTGAGAAATAGCTTGAGAAGTTTCTTCGGGGTTGCGCTTCAGCCATTCATACCACCAAATTTGAGCAAGAGCGGGTGTAGGAATTTCTTTAGGCAATTCTTGCCACCCTTTCACTACCCACTCAAACAACTGACGGTGTTCTTCGGTGGGTGGCTTGACGTGAAATAATCGCAAAGCATCTCGGTGAGTAAAGCCTTGACGCTGTTGATACTTCAATAGCTGGTAAGCCAAGCGTTTGACATCTTCCCGCGATAACCAATGTTTGCCCGATTCTCGCACCACTTTACCAAAGCCGCGCATAGATTTGGTATAGCTCAACCATTCATAGAAATGGCTACCAGTACGAATAACTGTAGAAAATATTTCCTGAAACCCTTGCTTTGCTTCTTTGCTTTCGCCCATCGAGAGCAGCACCAAAGCCAAAATAGGAGCGCTGTTATTGATAGAGCGACCATCACTAGCATAGACAATTTCTTCGGCTACACGGGTGGGGTTAGATGCGATCGCACTTACCAGTACATTTGCAAAGTCATCGGTTAATTCTTTCTTACCAGCGTAGTAGGTGCTTTGCGCCGTCCCAATTAGCAAGCAGCGACGCAGCATACTCCAAATGCCAGCATCAAAAGTATAGCCACCAGAACGTCCTTTAATCATCTCTGTTTCCCGTCCAGAAATAGGTTGATTTTGGGGAGTTCCAGACTTTTTCGTAAAAAAGTTGTAATTCATAATGTATCCTCAGCCTTTGCAGGCAAAATATGTGTGATGGAGCAGGACTCGAACCTGCGACCACTACGATTAGAAGTCGATAACCCTCAATTAGTCGGTCTTTGCAGACAAGGTTATAAATTAAGGATGTTTAGCGCTCTACCACTGAGCTACCCATCACAAGAAAGTTGTATATTTGGGGGCGGGTTAGGAGTCGAACCTATAAACCGATAATCCTCAATTCTTCGGTATTAAAAGACAAGTTAAGAACAAGGAATTTTTCTCTAAAAATTGCCTATTCAACAATATCTAGAATCCCCACCCCATAGGTAATTTTTGGTGTAGCAGAGTAGGACTTGAACCTATAAACCTTGCGGTACTAGCAACCGATAACCCTCAACTCTACGTCCCTTACGGGCAAGATGTCGAAGTAAGGCTTTTAACTAGCGCGTTTACCATTTCGATTTCGCCACCTGCTACATACCTAGTATACTAGCCCTACTTCTTTAGTTGTTTAGATTTTTTGGTGTAGCAGAGCGGGAATTGGACCCGCACCCCCGGCGAATTAAGGTGTTCGATTTTCAGCGATAACCCTCAATTCTGCGTCCTTTTCAGGCAAAAGCTGGCGCTCTACCAATTGAGCTACCTGCCACAAGTAATTAAATCCTCATCTCTAATATCAATCGTTTCGCCAAATTCACTTGTAATGACTCGGTGAAACGTTTTGTATTACAAATGTAGTACATGTATTTTTAGATGTCAAGAGTTGGAGCAATAATTTTAGGTTTTTGGTTCAAAGTCACGACGCGCGTTAAAATTCTGGGGCTAAAACAAGAAGCCGCTACTATGACAATAAATTGGGAAACCGCCAAAACCTACGAAGACATCTTCTATCATAAAACTGATGGCATTGCTAAAATTACCATCAATCGTCCCCACAAACGCAACGCCTTCCGCCCAAAAACGGTGTTTGAACTCTACGATGCGTTTGTTGATGCTAGAGAAGATACAAGTATTGGTGTAGTTCTATTTACAGGCGCGGGCCCGCATACCGATGGCAAATACGCCTTTTGTTCTGGCGGCGATCAAAGCGTGCGCGGCGATGCGGGATATATAGATGATGATGGTATTCCTCGCCTCAATGTCTTAGATTTGCAACGACTAATTCGCTCTATGCCCAAGGTTATTATTGCTTTAGTTGCAGGATATGCGATCGGTGGCGGTCATGTTTTACATCTAATTTGCGATCTCACCATTGCTGCCGATAACGCTATATTTGGGCAAACAGGCCCTAAAGTTGGTAGTTTTGATGGTGGATTTGGCGCTAGTTATCTGGCGCGGATTGTAGGGCAAAAAAAGGCGCGAGAAATTTGGTATTTATGCCGCCAGTACACCGCTACTCAAGCACTAGAAATGGGTTTAGTTAACACCATCGTCCCAGTGGAACAACTAGAACTAGAAGGCCTCCAATGGGCAAAGGAAATATTAGAAAAAAGCCCGATCGCAATTCGCTGTTTGAAGTCTGCTTTTAATGCTGATTGCGATGGACAAGCAGGTTTACAAGAACTTGCAGGCAATGCCACTATGCTGTATTACATGACCCAAGAAGGCGCTGAGGGCAAACAAGCATTTTTAGAAAAACGCCCTCCTAACTTTCGTTCTTTCCCTTGGTTGCCTTAAATTCAAGCTTTTATAAATTACTTTTAAAATTTATAATTAACGTAAAAAATCGCACCTCTAATAGTTAGAGGTGCGATTTTAATTTAGATGTTAAATCAGTACATGAAAATAGCAAATCTGAGACTTTGAGCGGACTAAAAAAATATTTACATATTTATCCAGCACTGCATCTATCTAATTGTATATTTGCTGTAAAATTACTAACTTTGTCAGATTCTGTTGCCACAAACTAGAGAATTAGATGCAGCTATGGCGGGGGTTGCATCGGGCAGATTCATCATATCTTCTAAATTTTCCCACGAGGGAGCAAAAGCGGGGATCACCAAATTACAAGCCTTCCAACCTCCGTGAACTGATACATCCAGCAATTGGCACGTACCACCACGTCGTCCTTCTGACTTGTAATAACGGCAATAACGGCAAGCAGATACAAGGAGGTTTGAGGTTTTCATAAAAAAATTACTGATGAACTATCTATAACTTTTATTCTGCTTCTATGAAAAAAGTGAGTTTTCTCGATCAAAGCATTATGATACCTAGTTTGTAGCGATCCCCAAGCAAAATTTATTTCATACTTTCTTTAGATTGTTATGAGATTCAACTGATTTTTAGTAATATTTCGACATAAAGCATCCAACGCAGTTATTAATGTTAAGACATTCGCTTTGGGGATCAATGCAAAACTACTTTTTATTGCTGTAACATTGGCTGCAATTTACAAAAAACTATATTATAAAAAAGTGAATCAAGCTTAGATTCAATCAAAAGAAGTAGTATAAAAGCGAAAAAATAATTATAAAATAGTCTTTTTTCAGTACTTTCTAGGTGGTAAATATTAACGAATTGCTATCCACGACTAAAGAACCAGTAATTTTACGGAAACAACAATAAATAATTAAGAATGTTTTGAGAATCTCTAGCTGTGACGCTTACAATCAAAACTCTTTAACAGCGCACATACAACAAACTCGCCAACGTTGCAATTCACCCGGAGGAGTAGGAGCTTGGCATTGAGGACAAAGAGGTAAATTGTGATTTTTTTGCTGCGTTGTTTTTACCCACTGGCTAAAGGCTGTTTGAGGATCGTTACTCTTTGTTGGTTTGGCTTGACTTGAGCTTGTTGGAGCTAAAGTGCTAGGATGAGCGCCCCCAAAAAAATTATCAGAAACCTCTCGCTCCTTGGCAATAGTTTCTGGACGCTGCCATTGGGCTGTAGAAAAACGAATATCTGTTAAAGGATTAGGTAAATAAACATTCAACTTGGTTAAGATGCGTGATCGCTCCATAGTCAAAGTTTGCGCCCAAGCAGCGCTAGAAGTCGCCACCCACAATACATTTTTTTGAATAGACAATAGTTGAGTATGAGGTACAACGGCGCTGCCCACAACTTGCGACCAGTATTGCAGTGCTATTTGAAAAGGTTGCTGTTGAGCGCGGCTTTGCCCAAAGGCAATAGCTAGAATGCGATCGATAGAATTTAAGGACATTGGATAGTGGGTAATAGGTAATAAATAATTCAGCAACCGCCGTTATTTAAAGAAGACTTTGCCGAAAGAAGCGATAGGATAAATTTAATTGCCCAAATCCTACTTATTTATAGTAAACCCGCACTGCGGTAAAGGGCGATCGCACTACCGAGCAACGTGAATGGAGAGCCGTTACATGGGACTATTTGACCGCATTAAACGAGTAATTCGCGCTAATACTAACGATCTAGTTAACAAAGCCGAAGATCCAGAAAAAGTGCTAGAGCAAACTGTTGCCGAAATGCAAGACGACTTAGTACAACTAAGGCAAGGCGTAGCTAGTGCGATCGCTACCCAAAAACGTACCGAAAGGCAGGCAAATCAAGCGGAATCTGTCGCCCAAGACTGGTACAGCCGCGCTCAACTAGCCTTAAACCAAAATAATGAAGTTTTAGCAAAAGAAGCTCTAACTAAGCGTAAATCTTACCAAGAAACGGCTACAGCTTTGAAAGCTCAAATAGGCGAGCAAAGCAGTGTCGTTAATAGAATTAAAAAAGATATGCAGACTTTAGAATTAAAAATTGGCGAACTAAAAACCAAAAAAGATATGTATATCGCTAGGGCGCGATCGGCAACTGCTTCCCAAAGGCTAAATGAAATGCTAGGAGGAGTAAATACCACCAGTTCCTTAAATGCTTTTGCTCGAATGGAAGAAAAAGTATTGCAACTTGAGGCACAATCAGAAGCGATCGCCGAACTTGGAACCGATGACCTGCAAAAACAATTCAATTCTTTAGCCTCCGCCAGCGATGTCGATGCCGAACTTGCTGCCATGAAAGCCCAAATCTCATCAAACCCTCCTCAGTTACCGCCAAAATCGATAGAAGAATTATAGAAGAATTGTTAATATAGCTAGTAGGAAAAATTGCTTAAATTACCATTGCTTGTAGCAGAAGTAAAAAATTGAGCTTAGGTTAAAAATAACAGCATGGGATAGTCGATCCAATTTAAACTAAGCGTTTAGCGCCCCGTCCATAAACCCTTGTAAACCTGATACGGAATTAATAATAGTTATGGGATTATTCGATCGCATTAGCCGAGTGGTCAGATCAAACCTGAACGATATGGTCAGTAATGCTGAAGACCCAGAAAAAATGTTAGAGCAGTCGATCTTGGAAATGCAAGAAGACTTAGTACAATTGCGTCAAGGAGTCGCCCAAGCGATCGCTGCCCAAAAACGTTCAGAGCAACAGTACACTCAGGCACAAAAAGAAGCCGATAAATGGCAGCGCAACGCTCAATTAGCACTGCAAAAAGGCGATGAAAGTCTTGCCCGTCAAGCTTTAGAGCGCAAAAAAAGCTTTAGTGAAAATGCTAATACTCTAAAAACTAGCTTAGATTCTCAAGTTGGTCAAATTGACACTCTTAAGCGCAGCTTAATTGGCCTTGAAAGCAAAATTTCTGAGGCAAAAACTAAAAAAGATATGCTCAAAGCCCGCAGTGCGGCAGCTAAAGCCCAAGAAAACCTCCAAAGTACAGTGGGGAGATTGGGAACCAGTAGCGCGATGGCAGCTTTTGAGCGGATGGAAGAAAAAGTATTGATGCAAGAAGCCCGCGCTCAGTCGGCTCAAGAATTGGCAGGCTCAAATTTAGAAAGCCAATTTGCGATGTTAGAATCGGGTAGCGGTGTAGATGATGAATTAGCCGCCCTCAAAGCTCAAATGTCTTTAGGCCCTGCTACTTCCGCTAGTACGCCAATACTTCCTGAAGCTACCGATAAATCGACTCCTGCAAAATCTAACGAAGTTGTAGATGCGGAATTAGAGCAGTTACGCAAGCAGTTAGATAACCTTTAAGTTGCGCCAAATCAGCACTCTAATAAACTGTTATTAGCTATTAGAGTGCTTTAGATATAGTAATAATTTTTAGCGCTCAGTTCGGTTTATTGTAGAAAAGGCTTAAACAATAAATTTTTTATGAGTAACGCGATCGCCATTAACGATCCAGAATTTGATAGCGAAGTAATCCAAGCAAGTCAGCCAGTTTTAGTTTACTTTTGGGCTGCTTGGTGCGGCCCTTGTCGGTTGATGGCTCCCGTTATAGACTGGGCGGCAGAAAACTACAATAATCTTAAAGTAGTCAAAATGGAAGTAGACCCCAATCAAGTTACGGTGAAGCAATACCAGGTAGAAGGCGTACCTGCACTGCGCTTGTTTAGAGATTCGCAGCTAATAGCATCATCAGAAGGAGCGATCGCCAAACCAAAATTAATTAGCTTTCTCGATCCTCATCTCAACTAATTGGCGACTTCGCACTATCCGAAATTGTTTATGGAATTTGCTAAAAGAATAGATTTCCTGCAAGCTAATGTATTTGCTGATATGGACAAGGCAAAGGCAAAAGCTAGAGGGGCGGGAAAAGACATAATTGATTTGTCTTTGGGTTCTTCAGATTTGCCAACCGCTCCTCACGTCATCGAAGCAATTACTCACTCTTTGCACGACCCTAGCACTCATGGTTACTTGCTATTTAATGGCACGCAAAAATTTCGTCAAGCGGCGGCTAATTGGTACGAGCAAAAATTTGGCATTGCGGTAGATCCTGAAACCGAAGTTTTACCCCTAATTGGCTCTCAAGAAGGTACGGCTCACTTACCTCTAGCTATATTAAATCCTGGGGATTACGCTTTATTGCTCGATCCGGGCTATCCTTCTCATGCGGGGGGCGTTTATCTAGCAAGCGGGCAAATTTACCCGATGCCTATACGCGCTGAAAATGGTTCTTTGCCAGTGTTTACAGAAATTCCGGCTACAGTTTTGGCGCAATCGAAAATGATGGTACTTAGCTATCCTCATAATCCGACAAGTGCGATCGCGCCGCTTAGTTTTTTTCAAAGTGCCGTTGCTTTTTGCCAGCAGCATAATTTAGTTTTAGTCCATGATTTCCCTTACGCGGACATGGTATTTGACGAACAAGTAGCACCTTCAGTTTTGCAAGCAGATCCTGATAAAAGCGTTTCTATTGAGTTTTTTACTCTATCTAAGTCGTACAATATGGGCGGTTTTAGGGTTGGTTATGCGATCGGTAACTCGCAGCTAATCAAAGCGCTAAGACAGGTAAAAGCTGCCGTAGACTTCAATCAGTATCAAGGGATTTTGAACGGGGCGATCGCCGCTTTGACGGGTTCTCAAGCGGGGGTTAAAGCCGCCAATCAGACTTTTCGCCAACGTCGAGATGCCTTCGTTGTTGCTTTAAACCAAATTGGCTGGCAAGTTCCAACTCCCGCCGCTACTATGTACATTTGGGCAAAGCTACCCGCTTTTTGGTCTAGCAAATCTATCGATTTTTGCACTCATTTAGTAGAAACTACCGGAGTAGCTGCGTCTCCAGGTTTTGGGTTTGGAAAATTTGGCGAGGGCTACGTTAGGTTTGCTTTGGTACACGAACCAGCTATTTTAAAACTAGCTGCTAACAAAATAGCTGAAGTACTTACTCCTACAATATCTTCTCGCTATTAAAGTTGAGGCTGAATAATTAGAATGCTCAAAGATAGAGAAAAGTCTAGTAGTTAGATATTTAACTCTCATAGTATTTATCTATTTGAGCGGAGATTTGCGATCGCGGGTACTCGGCATTAATAAATTTGTTATCTTTCTTTAGAAGGAATTTTTCAGATTTCGATTTTTTGCTAAAGTGTTGAGTAATACAAGTAATCTTTACGAAGTTATATAACTATGCTTCAGTTACAATAGATTGTAAAGTTACCCTCTAAAGTTTAAGCTGTTTAACATACATTTAACTTGTTAGCATTTTTTTAATCGAGTTCCATAACTGATAAACTCGTGAATAGTAACAGAAAAAGCCCAAATGTAAAGTCTGGTACAGATCCACTCTCCTCTAGTGCTTTAAAACGTTTATTAGTCGTTGAAGATAACAACCTCAATCGATTGATGCTCGATGACTATTTAACTTTTTGTGGCTATCAAGTCCTTAGCTTGGCTTGTGGAGCTAGTTTGTTTGAGGAATTAGCTAGTTTTCAGCCTCACCTAATTTTATTAGACTTGAGGTTACCAGACGTTGATGGTTATCTGCTCTTAGAAAAACTACAACTAAACCCAAAATGGCAAAATATTCCTGTAATTATTGTTTCTGCCTTTGCTTTTAAATCCGATCGCCAACGTGCTTTTAACTTGGGTGCGCGTCAGTATTTTATTAAACCAGTAAATCTGAACGATCTAAAACAAGCTATTGCTCAAGAACTAACTAATCAGTCCAATTAACAGCTAATAAATAAAACTTACTTCGATCTTTGCTCATTTACATATTCTTCAAAATTTAAGGTTAGATTTTGCAAATCTTGCCCAACATCAGCAACGATAGCTTCTAATTGAGCTATTAAGAAAACTGCTGTTTGCAGCCGATTGAGGTTAGCATCAAGGGCGCGACGGTATTGGTTTTCAAATTCATCTAAGTTCATATTTATAACTAAAATATTGTTAAGGTACTGAAAATATTAATTTAACTCCTTCAACTAATCTAATCTGAAAGATAGAAAAATCAGGCTGAATTTTAATAATTTCATCTTAAAAATCAAAAAATTATTAACAACTTTACATAACAATAGTAAGTATATTTTAACACTTCTTGAAATGGAGAATTCAGTATTTGCACTGAATAAGGAGTAAATAGAACCTGCTATTTGAGTTAGAAAGCCGTTGGATACCTGCAAGCCAAAGTAGAATTAAGAAGCGGTGTAATTTAAGAGCAACACAGAAGCGCAAAACCGTCTTTTGGTTAAATCCCAAACAAAGTTTTCGTTTGCAGATTACGACAAATCAGCACTGCTATTAATGAGTGTAACGCTATGACAAGTACACAGACATCGCCAGAACAACATTCGTTCCCGCCACAAACAACACCAACCAAAAAAATAATTAGCCAATTACCATTAGTAAAAGATCGAGAACGTTTAGCCGCTCGGCTGAAGGAGATTCCTAGAGAACCAGGAGTTTATATAATGCGAGACATTAGCGATCGCATTATGTATATAGGCAAATCGAGAGCGCTGCGATCGCGAGTTAGTTCGTATTTTAGGCAAGCACAAAAATTAAGCGATCGCATTGCCATGATGGTTAGGCAAGTAACAGAAATTGAGTTTATTGTTACCGATACCGAAGCCGAGGCTTTAGCTTTAGAAGCAAATTTAATTAAACAGCACCAGCCTTACTTTAATGTCTTACTTAAGGATGATAAAAAATATCCCTATGTCTGCATTACTTGGTCGGAAGAATATCCGCGCATCTTTATTACTCGCAACCGCCGAATAGGTAAAGAAAAAGATAAGTTTTACGGCCCTTACACCGATGCGGGACTATTGCGGAGCATATTACGCATAGCTAAACGCCTTTTTGCTCTCAAGCAGCGTCCGCAGCCACTATTTAAAGATCGTCCTTGTTTGAACTACGATTTGGGGCGCTGTCCGGGGGTATGTCAAAAACTGATTACTCCCGAAGAATACCGAAAAACCGTGCAAAAAGTCGCAATGGTATTTCAAGGACGAGCGCAAGAATTGATTGATATATTAACCGAGCAGATGCAAAAATCTGCTGAGGAAATGAACTTTGAATCGGCAGCACGGATCCGCGATCAAATAGCTGGGTTAAAGTCCCTCAATGCCAATCAAAAAGTTTCCTTGCCTGATGATACCGTGTCAAGAGATGCGATCGCCCTTGCTGCTAACGAGCAACACGCCTGCATTCAATTATTTCAAATTCGCGCCGGAAAATTGGTAGGAAGACTAGGTTTTGTTGCCGATAATCATGCCGATGCGGGAGCAATTTTACAAAGAGTATTAGAAGAACACTATCAAACGGCGGACTCTGTAGAGATACCTACAGAAATATTAGTTCAGCACGAATTGCCGCAAACCGAAATGTTGGCAGAAGTTTTGAGCGAGCGTAAAGGGCGAAAAGTAGCGATACTCACTCCCCAACGCTCGACAAAGGCAGAATTAATTGAAATGGTCGAACGCAATGCCGAGTACGAGTTAGCGCGGACGCAAAAATTAAGCGATGCTAATTCGCAAGCAATGGAAGATTTGGCAGCCATTGTAGATTTGCCCGAATTGCCGCGCCGCATTGAAGGCTACGATATTTCTCATATTCAAGGAGCTAACGCCGTTGCCTCTCAGGTAGTATTTATCGATGGGTTGCCAGCTAAACAATACTATCGTCACTACAAGATTAAAAATCCCACCGTTACCGCCGGACATTCTGATGACTTTGCCAGTCTAGCTGAAGTTATTGGTCGGCGCTTTCGCAAGTACGCTCAAGAGCCGCAATTGGCGCGGGTCGGAAATTCCGATTGGCCCGATTTAGTGATGATTGATGGCGGTAAAGGTCAACTATCGTCGGTGGTAGAAGTTTTGCAAGAGATGAACTTGCTAGAAGATTTGCACGTTGTGAGTTTGGCAAAGCAGCGAGAGGAAATATTTTTACCTGGAGAATCTAAACCAGTAGAAACTCAATCAGAGCAGCCAGGAGTGCAGTTGTTGCGGAGGTTAAGGGATGAAGCCCATAGATTTGCAATTTCCTTTCACAGGCAGCAAAGAAGTGACAAATTAAAGCGATCGCGTTTAGATGATATTCCGGGTTTAGGATACCACAGACAAAAACAATTACTCGCGCATTTTCGCTCCGTTGATTATATCCGTCAAGCCACACCAGAGCAGTTAACCCAAGCGCCAGGTATTGGTTCGTACTTAGCCCAAGAAATTTACAACTATTTTCATCCGGCGTAACCTAAAATTGCTATCTGTTGCCACTCAAAATGATAAGTAAAATGACCAATACCATTGAGTACGATTTGAAAGAGATATTTACAAGGCTAGAAGGCAGATTTGACAAGCTGGAGACAAAGATAGATAGACTGGATGGAAAAATCGATAAAGTTGCCGAAGACCTTAGTGATTTCAAAATAAAAGTAGCTGAGGATTTTGGCGCTTTGAGGTCAGATATGACCGCAGGCTTTGGCGCTTTGAGGACAGATTTAACCAGAGTTGAAAACTCTCTAAAAGGTGAAATAGAGATTTTAGCAGAAAAAGTTGAGGGCATAACCAAGTGAGTAGATACCCAAAAATTTATCAATCGCGGTGTAATTATTGGTTTACTATTAGCGGTTTTGGGTGGTTTTGCTAAAGTTTTTGGACTAACGAATTGGTCGAATTGATAAAAAAGTGCGATCGCCCGAAATTATTTTAACAACTGATCATTCAAGCTTGACGATAGACAAGTGGTTGTAAGCCGGCGGATTCGCACGTAAACAACCTTTGTATATCCACGATCTAAATGAAATTCAACTTATACAGGCTCAATCAGCCAAAATAAATTCATTAGGAGAGTATTTTGAGCGTGAACTTAATTGAAGAAGTTTTAAACCAATTGCCAGGCGATGTTTTAGGCGGATTAAGAAAAAGCGATCGCCTGCTCAATTCCCTGCGCGAAAACACAGCACCCATTCCCCAAGTAGTTACTCAAAGCAATGTACCTCTAGACAACATAGAGTGGGATGTAGTCATCTGCGGCGGGACGTTGGGAATTTTAATCGGTTGTGCTTTGGTTAAACGAGGCTGGCGCGTAGCTTTGTTAGAAAGAGGAGTTTTGCGCGGGAGAGAGCAAGAATGGAATATATCGCGCTCGGAATTAGAAGTATTTTTAGAATTAGACTTGTTAACTAAGCAAGAATTGGAAAATGCGATCGCAACTCACTACAACCCCGCTCGTGTTAGCTTCCTTGGTGGTACAGAAGTTTGGGTAAATGATGTTCTCAATATTGGCGTAGATCCTATTTATTTATTAGAAACCGTTAAAAATAAATTTCTCGCGGCGGGTGGTAAGTTATTTGAAAATACTGCCTTTGATAGTGCGGTAGTTCATCCTAATGGCGTATTAGTCTCCAACACTTTTAGCACCCGCTTGTTATTAGATGCGATGGGTAATTTTTCCCCAATAGTTCAACAAGCAAGACAAGCAAAAAAGCCTGATGGTATTTGTTTAGTAGTCGGTAGTTGCGCTCAAGGTTTCCAGCCAAATAATACGGGCGACTTGTTAGCATCATTCACGCCAATACTCAATAATTGTCAATACTTTTGGGAAGCTTTTCCGGCGCGGGATGGCAGAACTACTTATTTATTTACCTACATGGACTTAGACAAGCAACATATTGGACTTGAGACATTATTTGTTGAATATCTGCGTTTATTACCAGATTATCAAGGAGTAGAACTAAGTCAACTACAACTACAAAGGGCGTTATTTGGGTTTTTTCCTGCTTACAGTCAGCAATTATATTTCCCTTGGGGGCGAATTCTTCCCGTCGGCGACAGTAGTGGAAATCAATCACCCTTAAGCTTTGGTGGTTTTGGCTCAATGGTGCGTCATCTAAAGCGTTTAACTTTAGGCATTCATGAAGCTTTAGCAACCGAACAACTATCACCGTCAGCACTGAAACTCTTACAACCATATCAGCCTAATTTAAGCGTTACTTGGCTATTTCAAAAGGCAATGAGAGCAGGGATAGATCGAAAACTCGACTCTAAGCAAATTAATAGCTTGCTTTCTGCCGTATTTGACCAAATGCAACAACTAGGCGAACCAGTTTTGAAGCCATTTTTGCAAGATGTGGTGCAATTTTCTGGCTTAACGCAAACTTTACTTAAAACTGCCCTCAATCATCCTTTACTAATTGCTAGAGTCATCCCTCAAGTTGGTATATTAAGCTTAATTGATTGGACTATTCACTACATCAACTTGGGAATTTACACAGCTTTATTTAAGTTGGGAGTGCTGCAAAACTGGGTAAAATCTTTGCCGCCAACAAAGCAATATTATTATCATCGGCTCATAGATAAATGGCAATTTGGTTCGGGGTACGATCTTTTTAGTTAACTAAATGACTTTCTACCCTCTGGCGACTGCGGACTACTTTAGCTGGTATTCCAACAGCAACAGAATAAGCAGGAATATCTTTGGTTACTACTGCGCCTGCGCCAATTACACTACCTTCGCCAATAGTTACGCCATCTAATACTTTTACTCCATAACCTAGCCAACAGTTATCTCCAATTACTACACCTTCGCGGGTTAATCCTTGTTTGCGAATCATCTCTATAGGATCGGAAAAAATATGACTATTTGCAATAATGCCTGAATGAGCGGCAATTAAGCAATATTTGCCAATTTTGATTGGCCCTGGGCCTCCTATACAGGTATAAGGCCCAATAAATGTGTTTTCGTCAATTGAAATAGAACAGTTAGAAGTGGCCGAATCGATAATTACTCCGATATCAAGCTTGACTTTATTGCCTAGCGTTACCTTACTATAGCGACCGCGGATAATTATATTCGCGCCGCGAGCAATATAAGCTTCGTTGCCAACTTCAATGCCATTAGTTCCAAAAAATTTAGCACCGTTTTGAATATAAACTGAAGTTCCTATCTTTTTAAAGAGTAGACGGTAAGCAAAATTGCGGATAAATACTCCCCCAACAATTTCTGGAATCCAATCTACACAAGTAGTCACTGAAAGCTCTTTTGCAGCTATTAGTTTTGCTCGTATCAACTTCTTAGCAGTTTTAATAAAGCTCATGGTTTTGCAGTTCTAATTTCTTGGTTGATAATTGCAGCTACTTGTTATTGACGCGGTCGATTTACTCTTTAAAACTAGCTACTCATTTTTGGGGTGAAAACATCCACCTATTGATATCACATTAAATTTCGCTATTAGGCAAATAAATTTATGCTTTTTTGGCAGTAGTTGCTGCTTTCTTGTATTCAGCTTCTGTCCTATTTTATCGCGCTCGTTATAGAAAAATCTGGTCTGAAGACCATTTAAGTTTGCTTTTCTACGTAATATTAACAATATATTTCGAGAGCTTTATGAAGCTAAAATGAAGTTCACCGTAGTAATACATAAATAAATCATGAAGACGAGCTTAAGCAGTTTTTAAGTAAAAATGCAGGAAAATTGAATTTTCCTGCATTTCTAAAATTATTTATTACATTTGGTTTTCCAGCTTAAAACCACGATTATAGTTGAAAAATTAGCTATTTTAGCTATTAAGTAAGCTTAGATACTATTTATAACTATAATAACTATTTTATTCTTTTATTTAGACTGGGTGTAAGAGTGGACAAAACATTTATATTTACAAAGCAATAATATTTGATTTATAAATATTAACCGTAGGGGCGCAATGCCACTCTCTACAACGTTGGCAATTAATTTAGATAACGCTATATCATCAGTTTCTAGATAAATTGCAGCATGGTTCAAGACACGATCTGTTCTAACTTATGTTCCATAAAGTTAGTTAATTGGCTCTCATGCTGGCGACTGCGAATTACTTTTGCTGGTATACCAACAGCAACAGAATAAGCAGGAATATCTTTAGTTACTACTGCTCCTGCGCCAATTACACTACCTTCGCCAATCGTTACGCCATCTAATACTTTTACTCCATAACCTAGCCAACAATTATCTTCAATTACTACACCTTGGTGAGTTACTCCTTGATTACGAATCAACTCTGTTGGGTCGGAAAAGATGTGGTTATTGGCAACAATGCCTGAATGGGCGGCAATTAAACAGTGTTTGCCAATTTTGACTGGGCCTGGACCTCCTATACAGGTATAAGGCCCAATATATGTGTTTTCGTCAATTGAAATAGAACAGTTGTCACTCGAAGCATTGATAATTACTCCTTTATCGAGCGCGACTTTGTTTCCAAGTACCACTCTAGTATTGGGAGTGCGGATAACGATACTTGCACCACGAGCAATAAAAGCTTCGCTACCTACTTCAATATTGTTAGTTCCAGAAAATTCAGCGCCGTTTTGAATATAAACTGAATTTCCCATCTTTTTAAAGAGTAAACGATAAGCAAGATTTCGGATAAATACTCCACCAGCAATTACTGGAATCCAATTCACGCAAGTGGTAATAACAAGTTCTTTGACATGGGTCGACATAGTAGCGTAATTGAAGCTCATAATTTTATAGCTCTACTTATGAAGTGCTGTTGATTGGTATTGGCGTATGTAAACTCGTGCCTTAATTGATAGCAAGGCAAATTTAGACTAATAAATCAGAATTTGGAAAAAGGCGATTGCCTAAAAACCAACTGCTCGAACGAACAGTTTTTTTTAGCTTGTGACTAATGCGACTCACTATGCAGCAGCTTTACTCAATTGATAAAATTGATAGCTTCATTTTTATTTAGTAAGCGCAATACTAAAAATGCCTTTTAGGGCGCTAAATTAAGAACGATACTTTCCAAGTCTGTAAATTTTCCTACAAGTATTTACCTACTTTATGGGGGACAATCCCCAACATTTGACATGACATTAAATTCCACCATTGGGGCAAATAAATATATGCTTCCCCGGCTGCGGTGGCGGCTTTCCTGTATCCAGTTTCTATAGTTTTTTGCTGCGATCGCCATAGAAAAAGCTTGCCTGAAGACCGTTTAAGTTTACTTCGCTAAAGCCATGCTAACAATATATGCCGAGAATTTTATAAAGCTAAGATAAATCTGTCCCTAGAAGTATATAAATAAATGATAAAGACGAGCTTAAGCAACTTTTAAGCAAAAATGCAGAAAGATTAGATTTTCTGTATTTCTAAAATTATATATTACATCTAGTTTTCTATCTTAAAACCACGATTATAGTTAAAAATCAGTTACTTTAGCTACCAAATAAGCTTAAGTAATATTTAGCTGCAAAAACAACAGTCTTATGCTTTTTATTCAAGCTAAGTACAAAGCTAAATAAACATCTACCAATGTTATTTTTGCCTTCTAGATAAACGGCAGTACGCTTTAAGAAGCAATTTGTTTCAACTTACGTTCCATAAAGTTAGTTGATTGGCTCTCATGCTGGCGACTGCGAATTACTTTCGCTGGTATACCAACAGCAACAGAATAAGCAGGAATATCTTTAGTTACTACTGCTCCTGCGCCAATTACACTACCTTCGCCAATCGTTACACCATCTAATACTTTTACTCCAAAACCCAGCCAACAATTATCTTCAATCACTATACCTTGACGATTTACTCCTTGCTGGCAAATCATTTCTGTAGGATTGGAGAAAATGCGATTATTCGCAATGATGCCTGAATGTCCAGCAATTAAACAGTACTTACCAATTTTGACGCTACCTGCTATGCAGGTATAGGGTCCAATAAATGTGTCTTCGCCAATTTCAACACAACAATTATCACCCGCAGTATCTATCACGACTCCCTTGTCAAGCTTGACATTAGTTCTAATTATCACTTTACTGTCAAAATTACGGATGGTTATGTTCGTACCACGAGCAATAAAAGATTTGCTACCAAGTTCAATGCAGTTAGTTCCGATAAACTCAGCGCCATGTTGAATGTAAACTGAGGCTCCCATTTTCTTGAACAATAGACGGTAGATAAGATTTCGGATAAATACTCCACCAGCGATTAATGGAATCCAATCTACGCAAGTAGTAATAATAAGCTCTTTTGCGCGTATCAATTTATTAGTGTAATTAAAGATCATAGTTTTATTTTTTTCCAACTTCAACTTATAAAGTGTTGCTTAGTATTAAAAGGTATTAATGTCACTATGAATAAAATTAAGATTGAGGCTAATACTTTTAGTATTTAGTGCAAAGGATATTGCCCAAAAATTAGTTGCTTAATTAAAATTTTCTGTAGCCTGTAGAAGAATCTACTGTAGTCAATTGCAGTCAATTACTGCTTAATTGCCTATCGCTTGGGATTAATTTTTTATTCCCTTTTAACAACTGCAATGCTAATCAATGTTACTCTAGCTCTAATTTAAAAGCGATCGCTCCCAACCTTATAAAGTTTTATAGAATTATCTACTTACTTTACAAGTGACAATGCTCGACCTTTGACCGGGTTCTAAATTTTATTACCATTTGAGGCAAATAAATAGGTATCTCCTGTCTTTTGTGGCGGCTTTCTTATATACGGTATTTATAGTTTTTATCTATAATCGCAATAGAAACACCCGATGCGAGGACATTTTTTTACCTGACAACAAAATACTAGCAACAAATTTTGAGAGGCTGATAAATTTTAAATAAAGTTTTGCCTAAACATTTATAAAGAAATCTAAAATAAAATTTTATTGAAAGTTAGAGACATTAGTTTTTAAGCATTTTTTAAAAACATTTAGCGATCGCTGGTTATTAGGCTGTGAGAAGGCAAGTATAGCTAAATAACTAGCGATCGCTATTACCTGAAAGAAAAGAGTTAGTTAGCTCTTTTCTTTTTTTTCCGTATTGCTGTACTTTTGCGGCTCATCAATTTACTTATTGTTTTATATTTGACACTCAATAGCTTTGCCCAATCCCTGCCAAAAACACCGTGTAGCAAGATATAAAAGCAAGGGATGATAAATAAAGTAAGCATTGTTGCGATCGCCATGCCACTAAAAACTACAATTCCTAGTGGTTGCAAAAATTCTGTACCTTCACCAATTCCTAGCGCCAGAGGAAACAAACCCAAAATAGTAGTAATTGTTGTCATCATAATGGGGCGCAAGCGTTGGGGCGCTGCTTGTAAAATTGCTGCCGTGCGCGCTTCTTGCAGAGAAATAGTATCGTTTTGCTGCTCTTGCAAAATTTGATTAGCAAGTTCTACCATCAAAATCGCCGCGTTTACGACGATACCCACCAGTAGCACAGCACCTACTAGAACTGTTGCACCGATCGCAGTTTTGGTAATATAAAGCCCAAACAATCCACCAGCTAATGCTAGAGGGACGGTTAGCATAATTACCAATGGATCGATGAGCGAGTTGTATTGTACAGAAATAACCACAAAAATCAAGAAAGTTGCCAGCCCTCCCAAAAGTTGCAAAGATTTCTGCAACTCTTGATTAGTTTGGGCCGCCGCACTAGGGACAAGAGAAACGCCTTCGGGTAATTGAACATTGCTCACAATTTGCTGAACCTCCGCCAGCGCATCGCCCAAACTTGCGCCCTCGCTGAGATTTCCGGCAATAATAAAAGCTTGTCTTTGATTTATTCTTTGAATTTCTCCTGGTGCTTGTCCCGTTGTAATAGTGGCGATATCTGCAAGGCGAATTTGCTGATTATCTTGGACAAATAAGGGCAAGCTTTCTAACTGAGAAGGTTGTTTGATAGACTCGCGCTCGAACTGGACGCGCACATCAACTAAACGATTTCCCCTTTGAATTTGCGTTGGTACAGAGCCTTCAATAGCCGTTTGAATTGTATCGCCAATAGATTGCGTTGTTAGTCCTAAATCTGCCACTCGTTCCCAATCGGGGCGAATTTGAATTTCTGGCTGGCGGGGGTCAGCATCAGGGCGGAATTGAGCGAGTTTTACGCCTTCTAATGCTTGGAGAACTTGAGCGCCTGCTTCTCTTAAAGCGCGATCGCTTTCACCTTGTAAAATTACATCAATTTCCGATCCTTGAGCCGGAGTATTGGTTAGAATTAGCCCTCGTACTTGACCTGGAGTAATATTTAACCGGGTTCCAACTAAGTTAAGTTTGGCAAATTCTGGCTTCAATTTCTCTGCAAAAGCTTCCGTATCTTCTCCTGGTTTTAGGGTAATTGTGCTGCTACTGCGTAGAGGATTTTCGGTTGTATTGCTACCAAATAAGGAACCACCCACCGTAGTAAACGCATACTCCGTTTCTGGTTGACTGCGGAGGATACCATCAACAATTTCCATTACATATTGACTTGTGGCTAAAGGCGTACCCGCAGGAAACTGAGCGCGGAGATTAACTTGTCCGGTACTAATACGGGGGAGAATTTCTTGGGGAATTTGCCCGATCATCCATACCGTACCGCCACCTAAAATAATTACAGCAGTGGCAACTACAATCAGACGATAGCGCACTACTCGCCCCAAAAATCTAGCGTAGCCTTGGGTTGCGGCTTCAAAGCGATCGTTAAAGGTACGAAATAGCCAAAAATTGCCTACATTACTAGACCAAGGAATTGATAATAGCCGCGAAGCCAGCATGGGGACGATAGTAATTGCAACTAATAAACTAGCAGCAACGGCGAAACTAATAGTTAAAATCAGTTCGTTAAATAATAGGGAAATAAAGCCACCAATAAGCAAAAATGGCAGCACTGAAACTAAGTTGGCGCTAGTAGCTGCAACTAAAGCTGATTCTACTTCTTGAGCCGCTTCTTGGGCATTAGCAGTAGTTTCGGTAGCTGTGGGCGGGCGATCGCCAATGCCCGAAGTTTTGCCAGTATTAACGGCAATATTTTCTAAAATAACTACTGATGTATCGATAGCTTGACCAATTCCTAAAGTCAAACCCGCCAAACTAAATACATTTAAAGTTAGTCCAAACAGACTCATTAAAATAATTGCCGCCAACGTACAAAGGGGAATTGCCAAAGTAATAATGAATGTTTGCCGCAGAGAGCCTAAAAATAACAACACGGCGGCGGCGGCTAGTAATGCCCCGGTAACAGCAGAATTGGTTACATCGGCTAAGGAATTACGAATAAATCGAGATTCATCCGAAGTTGGTGTTAGCTCCATATCTGCGGGAATCAAGCCAGACTGCCGCAACTCCTCAATTCTTGCCTTCACTCCATCGACAATATTAATAGTGTTAGCATCAGGTTGTTTTTGAATCGATAATTTTACGGCGGGTTGACGGTTGAGAAAAACTGAAATTCTTTGCTCTTCCGTACCATCATTTACTTGGGCAAAGTCTCTTAAATAAACTTGACGGCGGGGCGTTTCCGCATTAGCCGTCCCCACATCAAAAGATAAATTATTGATTTCTTCGGCGTTTTGAAACCGTCCTACAGTCCGAGTCAAGGGTTCGGAATTGTCTCCTTGAATGCGTCCACCCGAAATATCTTGATTGCGATCTCTTAAACCATTTAAAACATCAACTAAACCAACCCCCACAGCCTGCAAGCGGTTGAGGTCAACATTTACACTTACTTCTTCTGCCGCCGCCCCCGATACATCTACCGCCGCCACGCCAGGAACAACGCTTAATTCGCGGGCTAATTCTTCGTCTGCAAACACTCGCAAGTCTTTACCCGTCAAGGAGGTAGAAGTTAGCGCCAATTCATAAACAGGTAACTGAGAAGGATCGAACTTAAATATTCTTGGTTCTTCAACCGTATCGGGAAGATTACTTCTAGCCCGGTTAAAAGCCGCCGTAGCGTCATTGAGCGCTTGATCGATATTTCCTCCCGGCTGAAAAAATAAGTCTAAACTAACTTGTCCTTCACGAGTGCGAGAAAACACTTGCTCGACATTTTCTGTCGCCGCCAAAGCTTCCTCTAAGGGTCGAGTAATTTCATCAATAGCAACTTCCGGCGATATCCCTGGCGCATCAAGCCTAACCCCAATACGCGGATAAGTAATTGATGGCAGCAAATCGACTTGAATAGTTGTAAAAAAGAATATTCCCAACACAACAACCGCAAGAGTCAGCATCAGAGTACCAATATGCTGTTTAATTGCGATCGCACTAATACTAAATCCTGGGGCTTTTACGTTGTCCTGCATTACTACTGTCCTTTCGGTGCTGCTTTCCTGGAAATAATTGATATGTTTACAGTTTCGCCATTTTTTAATGGTTTGCTACTTCGAGAAACATACCTTTCGCCTACTTTTAGCCCCGATAAAACCTCTACTTTGCCATCAGCGCGATCGCCCAATGTTACCGGACGCGCTACGACTTTGGCTTTACCTTCTGCTTCAGTGACTACAAACACTGTGCCCGTCTTGCTTTGCTCTTGTTCGCCCTGTTCTCCTGCTCCCCTACTCTCCTGTCCACCCAAAGCCGATTGCGCTACTACAACAGATTGTTGGTTTGAATTTACAAAACTTACTCGTGCCAGCAATCCACTACCAATACGACCATTGCTATTGGGAATCACTACTTCTATGGGTATCAAACGCGCTGTAGCATCGGCGGCGGGATAAATGCGAGTAACTTGTCCGTTTAAGGTTTCCTGGGGAAAAGCATCTAGTTTTACGCTTACTGCTTGCCCAATGGTAATATTTCCTAGTTCTTTGTCGGAAACTTCAACCCGTACCTGGATGCGGCTAAAGTCGGCAATTTGGATCACTTCATTACCAGGCTGAATTAAATCGCCGGGTTCTTGCAATCGTTGTAAAACTAATCCAGCAATCGGCGCTACTAACCGAGTATACGATCGCCTTTTTCGTTCTTGAGCGACTACCGCTTGCTGGGCTACCACTCTACCTTGAGCGGCGGCTACAGCTTGTTGTTCGGTGCTGACTTGTTCCTGAGCGGCTCGGAGGGTTTGGGCGGCGGTTCTAGCTTCGGTTTGGGCTTGCTGGGCTACTTGAAGTGCGATCGCCCCTTCTTTTAATAAGCTTTGCTGTCTTTGCGAATCTGCTTGCGCTTGAGCTAATTCCAATCTGGCGCTTTCTACTTGGGCGCGGGCGTTGCTAACTTGACTATTGCTTCTAGCTACTTCGCTTCTTAAAGCTGCAAGTTCTGCTTCTGCCTCATTTAATTGCGTTCTCAAAATTTCGTCGTCTAATTGGGCAACTATCTGCCCTTGCTTGACAAAATCCCCCACGTCTACATTTAAACCCAACAATTGCCCTTCTACTTGACTTCGCAAGGATACGGTTCTAATTGGTTCGGTACTACCTGTATAAGTAGGTGCAGAAACTAATGCTTCGGTGCGAGAAATGCTTACATCTACCGCCGTAGGTCGATTTGCTTGTTGCGATTGAGCATCGGCGGCTTCTTTGGGAGAACTGCAACTACCGCCAAGAATTGCTATACCAACTACTAAAACACTCAACAAGTGGCGATGATGTTTTGTATTTGCTGGTTTGGGAAGTCGCACGATTTCACTCATTCATTCTGCTCCTAGGAAGGCACTTAGTAGTAAAATTACTGTTTGCTCTGGGCTACGACATGCCAATAAACAGTTTTTACTCACAAACTTCATAATTAAGATGGTATATCTCAATTTTTGTGCCAGTTTATTAAGTTATCTAAATATTTGGTATGCTTAATTTTAGCGCAAGTCGGAAAAGATAAAATCTGTCACTCAAGTGAAGTCTAACAACACAAAATTAATTATGGTCTTGGTGTTGGACTGATATAACGATGGTTTAAGAGCGTTAAATATTTACAGATAAATTGCTCAAAAATAGCAGCAATGGCGAGTCACTAAGGGAAAAATGGCTAATATCAAGTTTATTAACGAAGAAAAAGAAGCGATCGCGGCAGATGGAGCAAATCTTCGCATCAAAGCAATGGAAAACGGTATAGATATTTATACCCTTAGAGGGAAAATGATGAACTGCGGCGGCTATGGACAGTGCGGTACGTGCATTGTAAATATAGCCGAAGGTATAGAAAATTTATCTCCGAAGACAGACTTTGAAAATCGCAAATTGAAGAAAAAACCAACCACCTATCGGTTAGCTTGTCAAGTTTTAGTAAATGGGCCAGTGAGCGTAATAACTAAACCCAAATAAAGTAAGGTAATTAATCGGCTAAAAGTTGTTTTTTACTATTGCTCTTGATAATTCCAAAGTAATCCCCCATCAACCACAAAAGTTGAACCAGTGATGTAATCGGCATCGGAGGAAGCTAAAAAAGTTGCGATCGCACTGACATCTTTGGGTTGTCCTAAGCGATTGAGGGGAATATTTTTTAGTAAAGCGCCTAAAGCAACTGGATTATTTAATAGTTTGCTATTTATTGGTGTTTCAATGGCTCCCGGCGCGATGTTGTTAATGGTGATGCCGTAAGGACCTAATTCTACTGCTAAGTTGCGGGTCATCATTTTTAAGCCGCCTTTACTAGCACAGTAAGCTGTAAAGTTAGGAAAAGGTAACTCCTCGTGTACAGAACTAATATTAATAATTTTCCCGGTGTGCTTTGTTTGCATGAGATGCTGCACAAAAAATTGCGTCGCAAAAAAGCAACCTTTTAAATTAATATCTAGCACCTTGTCATAATCTTCTTCCGTTACTTCCCAAAAAGGGGCATTGATTTCTACGGCAGCATTATTTACTAAAATATCTAACTGACCAAAATGCTCAATTGCTTGGTCAATTAGGTGACGAAGTTCTTTCACCACTCCAACATCAGCTTTAACGATGAAGCCTTTGCTTCCGGTTGCTTCTACTTGTTTTAAAGTTTCTTCAGCTTCCGTAATATCAGAGCGATAATTTATGACAACGCTTGCTCCGGCGGCGGCTAAACTACTAGCGATTCCTTGACCGATTCCCTGACCGCTACCCGTTACTACAGCAATTTTACCATCTAGCTTCATCTAAAAACCCCTCTAGATTTTTATTGGCGCAATCAAACCGTACAGATTTTAGACTATCCAAATAGTTAAAACCTCAACCAAAATAGAGATAAAGCCCTAAATATTTGCTCTAATTGAAAACTTTGTTTATCCTCAAGCTATGAAGTTAAGAGGACGAGAGAATTTGAGCGAAGCATCTTTAGCCGTAGAAGAACAAGCTTGGGAAACGCTAGAAAAATCAATCATCTATTATCATGAGAAACCTATTGGCACTATAGCCGCTCTCGATCCAGGTATTGATGCTGCAAACTACGATCAGTGTTTTATTCGAGATTTTGTCTCCTCTGCTCTCGTTTTTCTGATTAAAGGTAAAGCCGATATTGTCCGTTTTTTTCTAGAAGAAACACTAAAATTGCAGCCGAAAACAACGCAATTAGATTGTTTAAAACCAAGTCGTGGGTTAATGCCAGCTAGTTTTAAAGTTGGATTTGCCAACGGACAAGAATATTTAAAGGCTGACTTTGGCGACCATGCGATCGGTAGAGTTGCTCCGGCGGATGGGGGTTTGTGGTGGATTATTTTATTGCGTGCTTACACTATCTCTACTGAAAGTAAAGAGTTTGCGTCTCGCGGCGATTTTCAAGAGGGTATTCGCTTAATTTTAGAACTGTGTTTAGTTACTCGGTTTGATATGTATCCAATGGTGTTAGTTCCCGATGGTGCGAGTATGATTGACCGTCGTTTGGGACTATACGGACACCCAATAGATATTCAGTCGCTATTTTATGCCGCACTCAAAGCCAGTTTAGAATTGCTAACTCCGATTAGAGAGAATCAAGCAATTATTCAAGCCGTGCGTAATCGCTTAGATCCTTTACTCAAGCAACTGCGGGAAAATTACTGGTTAGATTCAGAGCGATTGAATGTAATTTATCGCTTTAAAGTAGAGGAGTATGGCGAAGAAGCTCTCAATCAGTTTAATATTTATTCTGATTCCATCCCTTTCTATCGGTTGGCGAAATGGCTTCCCGAAGCTGGAGGTTATTTAGCAGGAAATTTAGGGCCAAGTCAGCTAGATTGTCGGTTTTTTTCATTGGGTAATTTGATGGCAATCGTTTCATCTTTGACTGACGAGCAACAATCTCATAGAATTTTAAACTTAATTGAATTGCGGTGGAGCGATTTAATTGGTGAGATGCCAATGAAACTTTGTTATCCAGCTTTAGAAGATATTGAATGGAGAATTATTACTGGAGCCGATCCAAAAAATCGTCCTTGGTCTTATCACAATGGTGGTAGTTGGCCAGTTTTATTATGGATGCTAACGGCGGCGGCGAAAAAAATGGATAGAGGCGAATTAGCCCATCATGCGATCGCAATTGCCGAAAGAAGATTAGTTGCAGATCACTGGCCTGAATACTACGATGGCCCCGATGGTCGCCTCATTGGTAAAGAAGCCCGAAAGTATCAAACTTGGACTATTGCAGGTTACTTGTTAGCTAAGGAATTGATTGCTAATCCCAGTCATCTAAAGTTGATTGCTTTCGATGCTTAACAAAGATGAGCAAGCGGCAGCGTTAAAATTATTAGGGACTATTACGCGCTGCTTTTATGTCTCCTTCTGCCTCTACTCCCGACGCTAACAATACTATTCGCATTCGTGGCGCTAGACAGCACAACCTCAAAAATATCGATTTAGAACTACCGCGCGATCGCTTAATTGTGTTTACGGGGGTTTCGGGTTCGGGTAAGTCTTCCCTAGCTTTTGATACTATCTTTGCAGAAGGTCAGCGCCGTTATGTAGAATCTCTTAGCGCTTACGCTCGGCAATTTTTGGGACAGCTAGATAAGCCGGATGTCGAAGCGATTGAGGGTTTAAGTCCGGCTATTTCTATCGATCAAAAATCTACTTCCCATAATCCTCGCTCTACGGTGGGTACAGTTACAGAAATTTACGACTATCTGCGGTTGTTATTTGGACGGGCGGGAGAACCTCATTGTCCGATTTGCGATCGCTCGATTGCGCCGCAAACTGTCGACCAAATGTGCGATCGCATTATGGAATTACCCGATGGTACGCGCTTCCAAATCCTTGCTCCCGTCATTCGTGGTAAAAAAGGAACTCATCGTAAATTACTCTCAAGCTTAGCTTCTGAAGGTTGGGTGAGAGCCAGGGTAAATAATGAGGTTCGGGAGCTATCCGACAACATTGATTTAGATAAAAATCATACTCATACTATTGAAATTGTTATTGATAGGCTGATTAAAAAGCCAGGTATTGCAGAGCGTTTGACCGATTCTCTTGCCACTTGCTTGCGTCTTTCTAGTGGAATTGCGGTTATTGACTTACTAAATGATACATCTGGTAATGTAGCTGGAGTCCAAGCTGATAGTAAGTATAACCTAACTAGCGAAAAAATAGCCAATGAAAATGACGATTTAACTTCTACAAATACGCCTACTTCCTATCAACAAGAATTGATATTTTCGGAAAACTTTGCGTGTCCAGTACATGGCGCAGTCATGGAAGAACTATCGCCGCGTTTATTTTCTTTTAATTCTCCCTACGGTGCGTGTCCAAACTGTCACGGATTGGGAAGTTTACAGAAATTTGCGACCGAACTTGTAGTTCCCGACCCCCAAGCGCCTGTATATGCGGCGATTTCTCCTTGGTCGGAAAAAGACAACTCTTACTACCTATCGCTGCTTTACAGCGTCGGACAAGCGCACGGGTTTGAGATTCAAACTCTTTGGCACAAACTTACAACCGAACAGCAGCAAGTAGTTTTAAACGGTAGCGACAAACCTGTATGGATTGAAGATCGTAAAGATTACAGGCGTTATGCGGGGGTGCTGCCTATACTTCAGAAGCAGTACAACGAAGCAAGTTCGGAGTTGCAAAAGCAAAAGTTAGAGCAGTATTTAATTAACCAGCCTTGCGAAGTCTGCAAGGGTAAACGGTTAAAACCCGAAGCGCTGGCGGTGAGGTTAGGACAGTATAGAATCACGGATTTAACGGCGGCATCGATAGGGGAATGTCAGCAAAAGTTACTCAAAATGAAACTAAGCGATCGCGCCTTACAAATTGCCGACTTGGTGCTACGAGAAATCAAAGCTAGGCTGCAATTTCTTTTAGATGTTGGTTTAGACTACCTCACCCTCGATCGTCCGGCGATGACGCTTTCAGGAGGCGAAGCACAGCGAATTAGGTTGGCAACACAAATTGGTTCGGGGTTAACAGGAGTATTGTATGTTTTAGATGAACCGAGTATCGGTTTGCATCAGCGAGACAACGGACGTTTATTGCAGACATTAACCAAACTAAAAGATTTGGGTAATACGCTAATTGTGGTCGAACACGATGAAGAAACAATTAGAGCCGCCGATTACTTGGTAGATATTGGACCTGGTGCTGGCATTCATGGCGGTTATATTACATCTCAAGGGAATTTAGAAACCTTATTAAATGCCGAAGATTCGCTTACAGGTGCGTATTTATCAGGAAAAAGAGCGATCGCAACTCCCAAGCAGCGCCGGGAAGGAAACGGGCGAAATTTAGCGATTAAAAATGCTTGTCGCAACAACTTACAAAACATTGATGTAGATATTCCCCTAGGTAAACTTGTTAGCGTTACCGGAGTTTCGGGTTCAGGAAAATCTACTTTAGTTAACGATTTACTTTACCCAGCTTTGCAACATCAACTAACACGCAAAGTTCCTTTACCTCAAGGTTTAGATGCAGTTGAAGGACTTAATGCCGTTGATAAAGCGATCGTCATTGACCAATCACCCATCGGACGTACTCCTCGTTCTAACCCCGCAACTTATACAGGAGTTTTTGATGTCATCCGCGAAGTATTTACCCAAACCATTGAAGCAAAAGCTAGAGGTTACAAAGCGGGACAATTTTCTTTTAATGTCAAAGGCGGACGTTGCGAAGCTTGCGGCGGACAAGGGGTAAATGTCATTGAAATGAATTTTTTACCGGATGTTTACGTGCAATGTGAAGTCTGCAAAGGTGCGCGTTACAACCGCGAAACTTTGCAAGTCAAATTCAAAGATAAATCTATTGCTGATGTTTTGAATATGACCGCAGAAGAAAGTCTAGAATTTTTTACAAATATTCCTAGAGCAGTAAATAGATTGCAAACTTTAGTAGATGTAGGCTTGGGGTACGTGAAACTAGGACAACCTGCAACTACGTTATCGGGAGGTGAAGCGCAACGAGTAAAATTAGCTTCAGAATTATCCCGTCGCGCTACGGGAAAAACTCTTTATTTAATTGATGAACCAACTACAGGCTTATCTTTTTATGACGTGCATAAATTACTAGATGTATTGCAAAGACTGGTAGATAAAGGCAATTCAATTTTAGTTATCGAACACAATTTAGATGTAATTCGTTGTTGCGATTGGGTAATAGATTTAGGACCAGAAGGTGGAGATAAAGGCGGCGAATTAGTTGCAGTAGGTACACCCGAACAAGTAGCAAATAATCCGCGCTCTTACACGGGACAATATTTAAAACAAGTATTGCAACAACATTCAACATGATGGAGGAACAACAAGCTTATTTAAAAGAGCCAACGCAACGAACCTATGAGTTAAATCGGGCATTAATTAGCGTCCAAAAGCTAATTGATGCTAGAGCGCAACCAGTCAAGTTAAACTCCCTTGATGATAGTCGTACCTTAGATACACTTAGTAACTGAAACTAATTATTTTGTTTAGATGTCCTACACAACTACATTCCTAAAATTCTCAGATATAGTTTTAAAATAAATAACTGATTGTTCTATTGTCGGTAAATTTGCCAGCATTTCGATAGCAGAATCAAAGCGATCGAGACTTATTTTAGCTTGGGCTAATGTTTCAATTGTTATTCTGCCATGTAGCTGTTGCACAAGCAACTCAACAATATCTTTATGAGCAGTTATAGAACTACCTTCTGCTTTCAATCTTTTTTTATCAACTCCCCATCTCAAAATGCTTAACAGTTGATGCACAGAACTCCAAGCAAAGCTAGAACTAACTATATTTTTTACAACTCCTGCTAAATGATGCTTAATTTCAATTTCTGCCAAATTTGGATTCGCTAATAATTCTTGAAAATTTAGTAAATATTGGTTGAGTACCCCAATGTTAAAAGGAGCAAGTTCGCTAATTAACACATCTCCAGAAGAATCTACAGTTGTAAAGTTTTCTTCGAGGGCATTGATTAATAAGTGAATCTCTGTAGGCTTGTGCCAATTAAATTGACCTAAAAAGAAAGATTCTTCGTATCCAGGTATTAAACCTTGAAAGTAAATTGGTATTTTTTGACCAGATTAGACCTCTTGCGTGAATCACGAGGGGGTAGCAAGCTCAAAGTTGAGAAGCGCTGCAATTAAGTTAAATCGTAGTCCGAAACGTTTGCGGCGGTTACGATAGCGTTCAGCTAAAATCCGAAA